>LNAP01000714.1_pt1 | contig 36541 bp, 35 predicted proteins | sample 602601 | NCBI WGS metagenome assembly LNAP01 (sample SAMN02440304, study PRJNA202911) | soil metagenome | biome: Subtropical and temperate rainforests or woodlands; isolation source: soil samples (1 kg each in a 20% v/v slurry with milli Q water) were... ... | reverse complement strand
GGCACTGGAGCCGGCATTCGAACAAGCGCTGGAAGCGATAGAAAAGGAGCATAACGTGGCTTATGTGACGAGTATTGAGCGGCGGGCCGAAAAGCGTGGCATGGAACTGGGGCTGGAGCGTGGACTAGAGCGGGGCGAACTGCGCGGCAAGCTGATGACTTTGCAACAGCAAATGGTCTTGAAATTCGGCCCCTTGCCGTCCTGGGCGAAAGCGCGGCTGGAGGCAGCCGATGAGGCCGCGCTATCCGATTGGACGGGCCGCATCCTGGTGGCCGGTTCGCTGGAAGATCTGCTTGGCGCCATAGACGAGAGCTGATCTGACAGATTTCAAAATGCGCCAGCCGCCTGGCGGCTACGTCCACTGATTCGCGGGTTCACAACGACAAAGGCATCATGCTCGAATTCATTTATCTCTCGGTGCTGATAGGCGGCGGCGCGACGGCGTTGCTTGATATCTGGGCCCGATTGCTCAAGGCGGCCTTTGGATTGCCCACGCCCAACTGGGGGCTGGTCGGCCGCTGGTTCGCCTACCTGCCTAGAGGCCGGCTGGTGCATGGCGGCGGTATCGCACGCTCCGCAGCAGTGCCTGGCGAACTTCTTGTCGGATGGATCATGCACTACGTCGTAGGCATGGTTTTTGCCGCCGCGCTGCTTGCCATCTGGGGCTTGGGCTGGGCCCGCGCCCCCAGTTTTAACGCCGCATTGATCGTCGGCCTGGTTACCGTGGGCGCGGGCTGGTTCATCCTGCAGCCGGGCATGGGCGCCGGCATCGCCTGTTCAAAAGCAGCCAACCCAGCGCGCGCCAGGATGCTCAACATTGCCGGCCACGTCGTGTTCGCGATCGGACTGTACGGCACGGCCTTGCTGGTCAACTGGCAGGGCTGAGCGGGCGTCCCCTTAAATCATCAGCACGACATTTCCCAATACCTTGCCGGATTCCACCGCCTCGTGGGCGGCGACGATATGATCAGCCTGTTTCGTCTGATCGGCCGGATATTGATCCTGCCGCCGGCGCGCATATGAAGTGCAGGACTACCGGCCCGCCGCCCGGGCGTAGCCCGGAGCCCACGGGTATTCCATCGCCAGCGCTACGATCGCGGCGGTATGGCGGTCATATCGGGAGGCGATGCGCGCCAGCTCGCGATCCATCGTCATCGCCGGCGCATCGGAAGGCGGCGGCGCGAGCATGTCGTCCACGGCGGCGCTCTCGATCGGCCGGTCCGGGCGTATCGTCAGGCCGTGTCTGCTGCGGACTGCCTCGCCCTTGTTCCCGACTGTCATCACCCGGGCCAGTTCGCTGCGCGAATAGGCTTCCAGCGTCAGGCCCAGGGCGATTTCATCCACGTTCCCGGCCACGGGGACCCCGATGGTTTCATGGCGCCAGAACGAGAGCTTGTTGCGCACGAACGTCTTCTTGTGCTCGCCGGTGAGCTGAAATGCCGACGAGCGATGGCGCGCGTCCCAGCCTGCCGCGCCGATCTCGCCGGCCACGTGCTCGGCGGCATCACGGCCGCCTATCGCCTCCACGAGGGCCAGCATCAACGGGATGTTGGCGGAAACGCCTGTCGATGTCGTAATGCCATTGTCGGTGACATAGCGCCTGTCCCCCAGCCATTGTATGGCCGGGTGCGCCTTGCGCAATTGGCGAACGGAATACCAGTGCGCGGTGGCGCGCCGGCCGTCGAGCAATCCGGCGGCGGCGAGAGTCCTGGCCCCGTTGCAGATCGAGACGATCTTGGCGCCTTTGCGCAACTGGGCAGAGATCCAGTCCATGACGAAGGGGTCGTTTTCCGGATCCATCGCCGGGACCACGATATAGTCGGCGCCCTCGGGATAGCGCTCATCGAAAGCGTGGATTGCCGCTTCCGGCTCGATGCTGATCTTCGGCGGATAGAGCCGGACCGGCGCGGCCCGCTGCGCGACCACGGTCACATCGGCCACATCGGCGCGCCGGAGAATGCCATACGCGACCAGCAAGTCGGCCACTTCGGTCGCGTCGTTGAGGGTGATGATCGCAATCGCCGGCCGCGCGCGTTTTGGCGGCCGCATAGCGTCGATCATGCGGGCCTGCTCGGCGGGATCGAGCGCGGCGGCGGGAAGCGTGTCCGCCGGCTCCCGGCCAGGCGCCAGGACGATAGGCGCCACCAGCAGCGGCAAGGCCAACACGCCTGCAAGGGTGATCAAGATCCATTTTCCGCGCATGGGATCCTCCTGTGATATGTCTTCAGCCTCGCGTTCGCCGCCCACGGAACGGATTTCCAGCCATGCAGTCACGGCGTCGCTTCCTTCACCAGCGATGTCATATCGATCACGAAGCGGCAGCGCACATCGGCGCGCTTCATTCTTTCGAAAGCCTCATTGATCTGATCCGTGCGGATCATCTCGCAATCGGGCAGAATGCCCTTCCAGGCGCAAAAGTCCAGCATCTCCTGGGCTTGGCGCTCCTTGACTTCAGGGATGCGAATGCAGCTTCATACTGCTCGCTATGCCTTTGCAGGTCAAGGGCCTGGCAGGCGGCTTGCCCTGTCTGCTTTAAAGCAGCTTGCGCCCGGCCTCGCTATCCGCCGCGGCTTGCGCCAAGGCCGGATACGTTGCTTTATAGCCTGCGATGCTGCAAAGTACGCCATTGTAAGATGATCGGCATTTCCGCCATTTAAGAGCCGTTATGAACATAAAGTTTTCGGAAAGCCCGGTTCCCCGCTATCTTCAATTGTCGGAATTGATGCGCCAGCGCATCGTCCGGGGCGATTGGCCCGAGGGCCATAAGCTTCCTTCGCTGGAGCAGTTGCTTGCTGAATTTGGCGTCGCCCGGGTAACCGTAAGGCAAGCTGTCGACGTGCTGGCCCGCGAGGGCCTGGTTTCCCGCCAACAGGGTCGGGGCACGTTCGTCACGAACCGCCCCAAGAGCAATCGGTGGATCAAGGTGGTGACCACTCTTGAGGCCCTAGCGAACGTGTACCGGGACACCAATCCGACTATCGTGAATATCGACGAGGCGAGCCGGCCGCCGCCCATACTGCCCGAAGAGGGTGTCGCGGCGGCGCAATATGTGTTCATGCGGCGCGTCCATTCCCGCGGCGGCCAGCCATACTGCATTATCAATATTTACTTGGACGAGGAGCTCTTTCGCCAGCAGCCTGAACGGTTTCGCAACGAAACGGTCATTCCCTTGCTTGCGTCCATGAACAAGGTAGCGGATGCCCACCAGGCCTTGACCATCGGCACCGCGGACATGGAAGTGGCGCAGCTCTTGAATCTTTCCATCAATGCCCCGGTAGCGGAGGTCCGGCGCATTTTCAAGGACGCGCAAGGAAAAATCATATATTTGGCGGAAGTGACTTATCGGGGCGACTCCGTAAGAGTCGAGATGGATCTTATGCCCTAAGCTAAGGCCGTCAGAAGAGTGGAGCCGCAGGCGGAATCCATGGTCTTTCCATTGTTATTGCTGGTTTGTTGTCTTAACGTATGGTCTATAGTACTATTTGCTGCAAACAGACAAGCCAGCCGGCATCGATAACTATTGAGAGAGACAATATGAAACTGAAATGTTTTGCCGCGGGGCTTATCGCCGCATGCTTCACGACGGCGCCCGTCTGGGCGGCGGACTATCCCGCCAAGCCCCTGCACGTGGTAGTGCCATGGCCGGCAGGCGGGCTCGTGGATCTGCCCGCCCGGCTGGTCGCGGAGAAGCTGCAGAAAAGCCTGGGAGTCGCTGTAATCGTCGAAAACAAGCCCGGGGCCGGAGGGATGATAGGCGCGGCGGAGGTCGCCAGATCGGCGCCCGATGGCTACACCATCATGCTGACGACCAGCGCAATGAATATGAATGCCGCAATACGTTCGAATATGCCATTCGACGTCAACAAAGATTTCGAGCCCATTGCTGGCGCCGCCTATACGTCCCTGATTCTGGTCGCCGCCCCGGAAGGGCCGCAATCATTGGCGCAGATCATTGCCGCCGCCAGAAAATCCCCGGGAAAACTCAGCTACGCTTCCGCCGGCGCGGGGACGCCGGGGAATTTCGCCGGGGAAATGTTGAAAACGGCGGAAAAGCTGGACATTGTCCATGTGCCGTACAAGGGAGGCCCGCCCGCGATGATCGACCAGATGTCGGGGCTGGTCGATTTTCACTTTGCCAATGCCGCGGTGGCTTTGCCGCAGATCAGCGCCAACAAGGTGAAGGCGCTGGCGGTGGCAAGCGCGAAACGCATGCCCCAGCTGCCGCAAGTTCCGACCATGGCGGAGGCGGGGGTCGGCGATTTCGACCTCGATCAATGGATAGGATATTTGGCCCCCGCCGGCACGCCCGCGGAAATCATAGGCCGGTTGAACAAGGCGATCACCGCCGCCATAGGCGACAAGGAACTGCAAGCCACCCTGGAACGCAGCGGAATGACGGCCGCCACGGGCGCATCCGCCCAGGACTTCAAGTCCTATGTACAGCAGGATTTCAGCAAATGGGCGAAAGTCGCTCAATCGGCCAACATCAAACTGGATTAAGTAATGCGTACAATTTTCGTACTATTTGACTCCCTGGTTCGCAATGCATTGGAATGCTATGGCGGCACATCCATCGAAACCCCCAATTTCCAGCGGTTTTCCGAAAGGGCGGTCACTTTCGACAACCATTTCGCGGGTAGTCTGCCATGCATGCCGGCCCGCAGGGATATGCATACCGGGCGCTTGAATTTTCTGCATCGGAGCTGGGGGCCGCTGGAACCCTTCGATCAATCGTTCTCCGAATTATTGCGCGCCGGCGATGTCTACACCCACCTGGTATCGGACCATTATCACTACTGGGAGGACGGCGGCGCCACCTACCATAATCGCTATTCATCCTGGGATTTTGTGCGCGGGCAGGAATGGGACAAATGGAAGGCCATGGTCCAGCCCCCGCTTGAGCGGTTCCAGTCCATGTACCACCCCATGCAGCAGCCCCAGGGCAAACAGGACGGCCGCACCCAGGCCATGGTGAACCGCGAGTTCATGCGGGATGAAAGTGATTTTTGCTGCCCGCGCTCTTTCGCCTCGGCGTTCGAGTTCCTGGACTTGAATCGCGCGGCCGATGACTGGCTGCTGCACCTCGAATGTTTCGACCCGCACGAGCCCTTTTTCGCCCCCGCGCGCTTCCGGGAAAAGTACCCCACCGGCTACCAGGGCCCCATTCTGGATTGGCCCCGCTACAAGCGCCTGGAGGAAAGCGGAACCGAAGTGCAAGAGCTGCGCGCGAATTATGCCGCGCTGCTGACCATGTGCGACGCTTATTTCGGGAAATTGCTCGACTATATGGACGAACACGGCATGTGGCGCGACACGGCCGTCGTGCTGACGACGGATCATGGTTTCCTGCTGGCCGAGCACGATTGGTGGGGCAAGAACAGGATGCCTTTCTTCAACGAGATAGCGCACATCCCCTTGATGATTCACCACCCGGATTACGCAAGCCAGGCGGGAACGCGCAGGAAAGCATTGACCCAGACCATAGACATCATGCCGACCCTGCTGGACTGCCATGGGCAGACGCCGCCGGGGACTGTCGAAGGCCATTCCTTGCTGCCGCTCCTGGCCCGGGACCAGCCCGTACGCGAAGCCGCGCTTTATGGGATGTTCGGCGCGGGCACCAATATCACCGACGGGCGCTACACCTATTTCCGCTATCCCGAAGACATGGCGAAACAATCGCTATACGAATATACCCTGATGCCCATGCACCTCAAGAGCATGTTTCACGTCGACGATCTGCGCGCGGCGGAACTGACATCGCCGTTCGGCTTCTCGCAAGGCGTGCCGCTCCTGAAAGTGCCGGCTCGTCGCAACGCGAAGGGGCAGCCGACGGGCCACCAGGGGCAGGGCGGCGGATACGAGGATACGACCACCGTGCTTTACGATCTTGAAACCGACCCGGAGCAGCAACATCCTTTTCGCGATGAAGCGATAGAAAACCGGCTGCTGGAATCCATGTCGAATATCATGCAGGCAAACGAAGCGCCCGCGGAGGCTTTCATCCGCCTGGGCATACCCGGCCCACGGCAGTAGCCCGCCGACAGCCCGCGCTCAGGCAAGGCGGGCCAGGGCCGGCCGAAGCCGCCCGCGCCCGCTAATCGAGAGAATAACTGGTAAGACGATGTCCGTAAAAAACGAATATGACTATATTGTTATCGGCGCCGGATCCGCGGGCTGCGTGCTGGCAAACCGGCTTAGCGCCAATCCCGCGCATCGGGTTTTATTGCTCGAGGCCGGCGGATCCGAGCGCAACTTCTGGCTGAAGCTGCCGGTGGGCTATTTCCGGACCATTTATGATCCCCGCTACTCCTGGCAGTTCGATACCGCGCCTCAGCCCGAAACGGGAAACCGGCGGATAGTCTGGCCACGCGGCCGGGGCCTGGGCGGATCCAGCTCGATCAACGGGCTGCTGTATATACGAGGACAGCATGCCGACTATGACGACTGGGCCGCGTCCGGCGCCACGGGCTGGAGCTACGACGAAGTCCTGCCTTTCTTCAGGCGTTCGGAGCGCTACGACGGGGGCGAGAGCAAATACCATGGCGCCGGCGGCGAACTCTGCGTATCGGAATTGCGCAATCACCATCCGTATTGCGACGCCTGGCTGCAAGCGGGAACGCAAATGGGCTTCCCGCGCTCTTCGGACTTCAACGGCGCGAACGACAGCGGCCTGGGCTCGTATCAACTCACGCTGCGGGGGCATTGGCGCTGCGATGCTTCCACGGCGTTCCTGCGCCCCGCAAGGCGGCGGCCGAACCTGGCAATCAAGACCGGCGCCCTGGTTACGCGCATATTGATCAGCCAGGGGAAAGCCTATGGCGTCGAATGGCGGGAAGATGGCAAGCTGCTCCAGGCCCATGCGGGGGCGGAAGTGCTTCTGTGCGCCGGCGCCATACAATCGCCGCAAATCCTGCAGTTGTCCGGCATCGGCCCGGCCGAGCTCCTGCGGCAACATGATATTTCCGTGCATGTCGATGCGCCGGAAGTGGGAAAGAACCTGCAAGACCACTACCAGGCCCGCGTAATCGTAAAGCTCAAGAAAAAGATGTCGCTCAACGACGACGTGCGCAACCCGGTCAAGCTGGCGAAAATGGGCGCGCAGTGGCTATTCCAGAAACGCGGCCCCTTGACGGTCGGAGCCGGCCAGGTAGGCGGCATGGTGTGCAGCGAACACGCCCGGAACGGCCGCGCCGACGTGCTCCTGAATGTCATGCCTTTGTCGGTCGACAAGCCGGGCGATCCGCTGCATTCGTTCTCGGGCTTCTCCGCCTCCGCAACGCAATGCCGGCCGGAGTCCGCGGGCGAAGTCCGGATTTCCTCGGCCGACCCCGCCGCCCCTCCGCGCATCCTTACCAACTACCTCACTGAACGCAAGGACATCGACGTCTTGACGTCCGGCCTGGAGATACTGCGGGAAATTTATCGGCAACCCGCTTTCCGCGACCTGGTCACGCCCGAGGAATACCTGCCGGGAAACGCCGTCCGCGATCGCGCGGACCTCGCCGCCTTTGCGAGGAACAAGGGAGGCACCGTCTTTCACCCCACGAGCACATGCCGCATGGGCGGCGACAGCCGGTCAGTGGTCGACCCGGACCTTCGGCTGCGGGGAATCCAGAACCTTCGCGTGGTCGATGCCTCGGTCATGCCCCGGATCGTCTCGACCAACACCAACGCCGCCGCCATCATGATAGGCGAGAAAGCCGCCAGCCTCATACTGGGCGACAGCCCCGCGTGAGGCGCGGCGCCTCGGTGCTTCCGCGGCGTGCCAGATCTCCACGATAGGGCTGCGTATGCTGGTCCTCGGGAATCCGGATGCCGGCTTTGCGGCAGCAACGTATGGGAATGGTGCGAGGACTGGTTCACGCCCGCCTACCATGCGCTGACAGGCGCGGACAGTCCAAGATATGCCGAAGATACAGGCAGGCGCTCGATGCGCGGAAGCTCCTTTTTTTGCCATGATTCCTACTGCAACCGCTACCGGGTGGCAGCCAGGAATTCGAACACGCCATCCAGTTCCGCCAGCAATCGCGGATTCCGCGTCGCGGCGGGCGTGGGGGCGGGGTAAGGGCCGCGCAGCTCTCCGATGCCGCGCGCCGCTTCCTCACACCGGAGTTCGCGAACAAATCGCCATTCGAGCGCGGCTTGGCGCGGCTAGTGGATAGTCCTGCCCTGGAGCGCCTGCGGCGCCTCGAAGCCTTGGCGTTGGATGAACTCGTTCTTATTTTGCAACTGTAGACCGCTTTGCCCTCCCATAAGGGCCCAATCAAACCGCGGGTCCGCAACAAAATACGCCTTGACACTAAACATCCTATCGCTATAATTATGTTCACCAAATGAATATTTGGTTCGCCAGGAGGTTATACCAACTGACGAACAATTACCGATCTGACATTCACGGCGCGGTCAATAATTACACGAGGCAAACAATGGGTGAAAAATTCGACGCAATTATCGTAGGGGGAGGACCCGCCGGATGCGCGGTAGGGGCGCTATTGTCGAAGCGCGGCTACAAGGTAGCGTTGCTGGAAAAGGAAGCTTCAGTAGGTGGCCGAGCATCATCGTTCCAGCATGAGGGCTACACCATCGATACAGGCTCTCATTTCGCGGCCGCCTTCGAAGCCAGTGGCATGAAGGCAATTTTCGAAGAAGTTGGCGCGGAAATGAATATGGTTCCCGTGACGCCCACCCTGATGAGCTTCGATCTCGAAACCCGACGCTATGGGCCGCTTACCTCCAAAGAGAAGCTGGGCGAGGATGCACGCGACGATTATCGCGCTGTACGCAAGATCATCAAGGAAATGACGCGGGAGGAGCTCGAAAAACGGGAATATCATGAGATATCGGCCAATGAGTGGATCAGCCGAGTCACCAGCAATCCGAAGGTGCACGATACATTCCGCCGCGCCACTGGTTTTGCTGGCGCATCGATGTCCGAGGTCTCGGCCGGCGCTTTTATTGAAACCATGCACGATGCATGGAACTCCACACATGTTGTCAACTATCCCGCCAAGGGCGGCTGTCTCAGCTTTTCGCAAGCGCTGGCCGATCGAATTCTCGCCAACGGCGGCGCAGTCTATACCGAGACGGCCGTCAAACAGGTTGTAATCGAAAACGGCCGGGTCACTGGCGTAAAGGCAATCAAAACCTATTCTGCCGGGTTGACGGTAACCAAGATCGATTTCGACGCAGAACTGGTCATTTGCGCCGTGCCCGGCTCGCAACTCTTTAGTATTGTCGAAAAAAAGGCACTACTTCCGGATCTGGTTTCCAAGGTGGAAGCCATTATCGCCGAAGGCACGATTTATTGCGGCTTGCTTGTCGGCGTCAAAGAGGAATTGTTTGATGGCTTCGGCGATGGCCAGCAGTTCTTCCAGTTTACGGTTGGCCTGGCGTCCGAGCATTGGCATGGCCTGGTCACTGTACCTACGTATATCGATCGCTCGCTCGCCCCGCCTGGGCGTCATTACCTGATCTGCAATTCTCACGGCAGGTTGCCGCTGAATCGGCGGAATGAATCTGCCGCACTGCACGAAAAATGTCTGAGCGCCTTGCGCGGTATCTGGCCGGGCAAGTTTGACGAGAACGTTGAATGGCTGCTGCGCGCCGAATACATGAATGTCTTGTACCCACCGCGGATCGGCCGTAGCGGCCCATTCCGCCCATCGCTGGCACCGACTGGCGTACATGGACTGAGAATCGCAGGTGATTATTCTTATCCTTGCGGATCAGGCTACGGCAGCGCGCTGAAAAGCGCGCGCGATTGCGTGAGCCTGATCGACTCCAGCGCAACACAAACCGCATAGCGTCATGGACCTCATCTCTTGCAGGCAGTGGACGCTTGGCCAATTGCTGGATCAGCGCGCACAGACATCGCCCGACAAAATTGCCTATCAGACTGAACACGATACGATTACCTATGGCGAACTGATGCGGCGCGCCAATAATCTGGCCTATGGATTATCGAGCCTGGGCGTGCTTCAGGGGGACCGTGTGGTCATGTCGATACCTAACGGTATCGACATGATTTGCCTGTATTTCGCAGTAGCCAAGCTCGGGGCTATTAATGTTTTCATGAACCCCGATTATGACGCCGACCTCTTGAATAGTTTGATCGACAGGTTGCAGCCGGCAGTGGTCATATTGGATGAGGCCAACATGGCCAAACTGCGTCTTCCCACGCAAGGCAGCATCAAAGCGAAGATATGCTGGCCCTATAACGACAGGATAGCCGCGAAAAACGTGGACGAATGGGATTTCCAAGACCTGCTGTCACACAACGACAAGAAACCCCCAGCGACGCGGGTGGCTTCCTCGGATGTAGTGCAACTGATCTTTACCTCGGGAACCACTGGGCTGCCGAAGGCTTGCTGTCTTAGTCACTCCGCTCGTATTTCGGTAAGTGCGCACATCAACCATTGCCTTGGCGTGTCGAGAGACGACCGCTACTTTGCCTGCCTGCCGAATTATCATGGCAATCTTTTTTTGGGACTTGTCGGCGCCTTGCTGGCCGGCGCCAGTTGCTTCGTCGCCGAACGCTTCAGCGTCAGTCGTTATTGGAGCCAAGTGAGCCGCTGCCAGGCAACCATACTGGTGCTACACGCAGTTCCTCTGAACATGCTCTTGGCCAACGCCACGGATGGTGCTGTTTCAACCACCACTGCGCGCGCAGTGGTGACAGTTGGAGGCAAATATGTGGAGTTCATCGAGCGCTTCTCCTTGTCTCATGCGGTGCTGGGCTATGGAAGTACTGAAGCGGGTGGCTTGACAGCGCTAGGCCGGGTCAGCCGCGACGAAGCTGGCGCCTTCCCTGTTGGCTATGCGGGTCGTGTACGAGGAGACCTGGAAGTCATCGTGGCGGATGCCGAAGGCCGGGAGCTTCCGAAAGGCCAGAAGGGAGAAATCCTCGTGCGATCAATTGTGCCGCATGTAATGTTTAGCGGCTACTACGGATTGCCGGACGCGACCGCAAAGGCTTTTCGGGGCTCTTGGTACTGCAGTGGCGACTACGGCTACATTGACGAAAACAATGATCTCTACTTCGTTGGTCGCTCCAACGATACAGTACGTGTCAAGGGGGAATCAATACCGGTGGAATATCTGGAAGGGCTGATCCGGCAATGCGATGGCGTTGAGGACTGTGCGGTGCTGGGCGTCGACTCTAGCCTAGGCGATGACGAATTACAGGTCTTCATCCAGCGTCGAGAGCTAGCCGCAATGACTACTGAGGACGTGATCGATTTTCTGCGTCCGCGAGTACCAAAGTATATGATCCCGGCAGCCGTCGTCTTCGTTGCCTCATTTCCCCGCTCCCCCGCCACGATGAAGATACTGAAGCGCAAGCTGCGCGAAAAATCACTGTGAGGCACCGATGAACACTAGCTATGAAACGATAGAAATTCGCAAGGAGGGCAAAATCGGCTGGCTGCTCCTGAACAGACCTCAGGTGAAGAATGCCCTTAGCGCGCTTACTTTCCAAGAAATACATCGCGGAATCGACGATCTGGTGGCTGAGCCCGATATAGTGGTGATAGTGCTCAGCGGCAATGGTGGTGTATTTTCCAGCGGTCGCGACTTTAACGATCGAGATATACCGCCAGACTTCGAGGATCAACGCTCACGCGCGTTTGCCGCCGTCGAATATTGTCCTAAACCGACGATTGCCGCAGTGGCAGGCTATGCGATCACTGGCGGCCTGACACTGGCGATAAGTTGCGACATGATTATCGCGGCACAAGACTCAATTTTCCAAGATACGCACGCCAAACTCGGTGTTATCACCCTTCGAGCGAGCCGTCTATACGAAGTCCTGGGTCCGATGAAAACCAAGGAACTGCTGTTCACCTCCCGCCGAATCAGCTCCCACGAGGCGCTGGCCATGGGTCTGATCAACCAAGTGGTGCCTGCGGCAGAACTGGAGCAAGCGGCAAGGGCGCTAGCCGAAGAAATCAGTCGAAACAAACCTGAGGCATTGTTGGCCATCAAGCAAGTGGTGAACCAGATCATCCGGCGGGATCAAGCCCAGCTGATTGAACTCGAAGAACTTGCCAAACGGCGGTACAGCGATCTCTATTCGGAACAGCATTCACTCGATGCCTCATTGAAACCGGATGCAGCTCGCAGCACGCCGTAACGGCGACAAAAACTTTTTCACTGCCTGAGCCTCAGTCCAGCCTTCGGACAGCACATTGACCGATAGCGCGGCTACTACGTTCCGATCATCATCCCGCACGGGCACCGACAAACCGGAAACGTCTGGATCGAGTTCCCTGTCGACCCACGCGTAGCCTTGCTCTCGGACTTCGGAAAGCAGCGTGACAAGCGCGGACTTCTCCACAATGGTGCGCTCGGTATAGGCCTTCAAATGAGCCTTATCGAAATATACATCGACCTCGGATGGGTCCAGGTTCGCCAGCAGCACCCGCCCGGGAGATGTTGCGTAGGCGGGTAGCCGGCTGCCTATGACCAGGTTCGGAGATAGGACCTTGCGCGACGGAATTCTTTGGATGAATACGATCTCGGTCGTATCCATGACCGCCATGGCGCAAGATTCATCTATTTCTGAGGAAATTTCAATCAGCGCCTGCTGAGCATGTGCGAAATAAGGCAAGGATGTCAAATACGACAGGCCGAGTGTAAGAACACGCGGCGTAAGCCGGAATTCCCGGCCTTCGACACGCGCATAGCCTAGTTCGCAAAGCGTGGCCAGGATACGACGGGCAACGGCGCGGGGCAGCTCGGTTAGTTCTGCAACTGAGGCGATGGAGTGATGCCCAGGCTTGCGCCCCAGCGCGGAAATAACGGTTAGGCCACGCGCGAAGGAACGGACAAATCGATCGTTTTCAGGGGTGCTCATAACTTCGAATGGAACTTCAAGAGTAGAAAAAATGTTCTCTTAGAATACCATATGTTCGCCTAGAAGATATTAAGACACCTTATTTGTTCTTTGATCCGTTCAATAATTCAAATATAGGCAGCGATATCTCGGGCGACGCCACTTCAAAAGCGACTCGGACGTGCGCGCCAATATGCAAGTCAGACAAGTCCGATGTGACTACCTGGCCCATCATCCGCACACCCTCTTCGAGGTCGATGATGGCCACGGCGTAGGGAGTCTTGTTGCTCATATGCAGGCTGGCGGCGCGGCGGTTGATTGTGAACGTATAGATCGTGCCGCGCCCGTGGCTTTCCTGCCAATCCATATCATCAGACAAACAAGCCAAGCAGAGCAGGCGCGGATAGAACTGCAGCTTCCCGCAGGCCTTGCATCGCTGTATGAGCAGTCGGCCTTGCCTGGCGGCATCCCAGAAAGGTTGAGTGATACGCGTAGGGGCTGGCAGGGGCCGTTTGGCATCCGGCATAGTCATTTTCCAAGAATCAAGGTTGTGTTACCTGAAAATACGAGGCCAGGCGCATGGCACAAGGCACGTTCGGCCCGTTTCAACTGGCGCAGCCCGCATTCGCCACGCAACTGACGCACGGCTTCGATCACCAGGAAAATCCCGAACATGCCAGGATGCCCGTAAGATAATCCACCGCCCGAGGTATTGATAGGGAAATCGCCGCCGGGCGCGAGACGCCCTTCCTTGACAAAATCCTTGCCTTCACCACGAGTGCAAAAGCCCAGCTCCTCGAGTGATTGCATGACGCCGATAGTGAAATGGTCATAAATCTGCACCACATCGATGTCCTCACGGGTAATCCCCGCCTGGCGCATAGCCTCGTCCGCCGTGGCCCTTACGCCGGTTTCCAACCAGTCGGGAATATCGAATGGCGTGTAGTGGTGAGAAAATGTCTCAGCGACTCCTTCAATATAGATAGGCGGTTTGCTCCAGGCATGCGCCGTGTGCGCGCGCGTCATCACCAGCGCACCTCCGCCGTCTGTGACAAGACAGCAGTCGCGCACCCGCAAAGGGTCGGCGATCATCGGTGAAGAGAGCACGTCATCGATCGTGAGTGGTTCCCGCTTATAGGCCTTGGGATTCATCGCTGCCCATTTACGCGCAGCGACCGCAATTTCGGCCAAATCGGCCGATTGCGTCCCATAGCAATGCATATGGCGTTGCGCCACCATGGCGTAATAGCCAATCGGGCTGAGGTGCCCGTGCGGTACTATAAACTGCCCGCGCGGCGAACGTGGATCTTCAGCCAGCCCGGTCAATAAGCGCGCGCCATCCGAAAGCTGGGTGCTGCCGTAAGTGATCAGCGCCACCTCGCACATACCCGCATCGATAGCAGCGGCTGCGTGCCGAATATGCGATATGTTAGACATGCCGCCCACATTGGTGGTGTCAGTATAGCGGGGCCGGACTCCCAGATATTCCGCCAGCAACACACTGGGGAATCGGTCATCCGTATGGGCGAATATGCCATCGACCTCACGTAAAGTCAGGCCCGCGTCTTGCAGCGCCGTGCGCGCGGCCTGCGCCTGCAGTTCGAGGGCGGTCAGGTCAGGCACTTTGCCAAGTTCGGATTCGGCCACGCCCACGATGGCGGGCCGGCCTTGTCGGGTTACACGAGGTGTATCAAACATCAACGAGTATCCTTTATTGTGGCATTGCCATGGGTAATTACGGCCACGTTGCGTTCAACGGAAAAGCCGCAGAACGATATTTTTTCCCCATGCCGCCAAAGCTTTATCAGTAAGGTCTCTCCTGGGAAAAATGGCGCGGCGAAGCGTAAGGCCAGGCCACTGAGCCGCTCGGGCCGATAGTCGCAACAGCTTTCAATTAATGCCTTGGCGGCCAGTCCATATAGACATAGGCCATGCAATATGGGTTTTTCGAAACCCACTTCGCGCGCCATTCCCGGGTCGGCGTGAATGGGATTGAAATCGCCGTTAAGCCGATACAGCAGGGCGGAAGATGGCCGCGTTTTTTGCTCGACATGCTGGTCCGCAGGTGTTTCAGGGCTGGGGGGCAGAGGCGGCGGCGCTTCGTCGGAATGAGCCAGCCCGCCATCGGCCCGACAGAACGATGTATGCTCGATGGTGGCCAGTAATGTCCCATCGGCTTCATCGGACACTTGCCGCTCTGTCACTACCAGCGCGCCTTTTTCACTGCCCTTGTCCACCACCCGCGAAATGCGCGTACGGCTGCGCAGGATGCCTTCGGGCTTGATGATGCCATGCACTTCGATGCGATGCTCTCCATGCAGGATGCGCTGCCAAGTGATGCCCGTACGTGGATCCGTCGCCCAGGCGCCCGGCGCACCCAGAACAGTCAGCAAAGTTGGCAGCACTTTATGATCACGCTCGAAAACAAAGGCAAGCTCGCGAGCGTCAAGCGGGTCGGTTCCGTAACCTAGACTCAATGCATAGAGAATGCTGTCCCTGGCAGAATAAGCTGTGATTTGGTCCTCAAACTTCCAATGTTTCAGAGCGTGATAATCGAGGGCCATTTACTTATCCTGAATGCCGATGTCGTGTATCACTTTGCCCCATTTGGCCGAGTCGTTTGTGATTAGCGTGGCCAACTTATCCGGCGGTCCTCCTATCGGGATATAGCCGAGGGTACTCATGCGGCTGGAGACGTCGGGCAACTCAAGCGCGCTGGATATCGCGTCGTTGATACGTGTCACAATGGCCGCTGGCGTGCTGGCGGGCATCAATAGCCCATGCCAGGCGGAGGCTTCGAATCCACGATAGCCCGACTCCGCTATCGTGGGTACATCCGGCAGGGCGCCAAAGCGGGTGTCCGTGGTAATTGCCAGCGCCTTTAGCCGTCCACTTTCCAGGTGGCTCTGAACTGTCCCGACCGAGCTGAACGTGATGCTTATACGCCCGGCAAGAACATCACGCAATGCCTCGGCTTGGCCGGTATATGGGACATGCATGATCTTCACGCCAGCGGTCGAATTGAACAACTCCAACACCAAGTGGCTGGATGACCCGTTGCCAGAGGATGAGCCAGTGAGATCGCCTGGATGTTTCTTTGCCAGTGCAACCAGCTCTTGTATAGTGTTCACCCCTAGCTTGGGATTAACCACCAGAACAAGTGGAACACGCGCGATCAAGCTGACCGGCACGAAGTCCTTCATGGGATCGAACTGCAGCTTGCGCAGGTGAGAATTGATAGTGAAGGGGGGGTCCGAACCGAAAGTCCAGGTATAGCCGTCCGGCTTGGCCCGGGCCCCGATCGCTGTGCCTATCGCCCCTCCAGCCCCACCGTGGTTTTCCACGACGATGGATTGACCGAGCGATTCGGAAAGTTTCATAGCCAGCAGTCGTGCCACCGTATCGCTTCCGGCCCCCGGTGTGTAGGGCACGATCCAATGTATTTGGCGACTCGGATACTGCGGCAACTGCGTCTGAGCCCCTGCGGGAACCGCTGCAACATAAAGGAAGGCCAGCAAAAGGCCAAGCCGGCGTAGCGTGACGAGCATAATCATGTGAGTCTCCTTAGTTTTATTAGAATCAGAATCGCAGCATGTCTTGCCGCGAAGTGCAGCGGGAAAATCGTCGGGAATCAGAATTTTTCCTGCGCGTCAGGCGCGCTGGAAAAATATCTCTCGAATTTGGACGGTTGGTCGCGATACGCATCGGCGTCAGGCGGGTGCTCGCGTTTATGGGTAATGGACGGCCACGTCGCCGAAAATTCCGCATTGATCGGCAGCCATTTATCAGCCAACGGATCAGTATCTGGCACGATTGCCGACACTGGGCATTGGGGCGCACAGGCGCCACAGTCGATGCATTTGTCGGGGCTGATGACAAGCATTACTTCACCGCAAAAAAAGCAATCGACCGGACAGACCTCGACGCAATTGGTATAGAGGCATCGGATGCATGCATCGGTAACTACAAAAGGCATAGTTTTACTCCGCGTGATGTCACAAGGCTTTCTGTCAGGGACGTCCGCCGCCGCAAATAACAGTCTGACCTGAGATGTAATTGGATTCGGGTAGGCAAAATAGATAGACTGCGCCGGCGGCTTCTTCAACGGTGCCCGCGCGACCCATAGGGATGGCGGCGAGCATGCGGGTTCGCGCATCCCCACCGGTCCCGATCTTTACCATGTGCCCGTCGATTTCCGTCATGCCTTCGGCGGTGGCTGGCTCGTCGGTAAGCCGGGTTGATATCAGACCGAACGCTACGCTGTTGACATTGACTTTATAACGAGCCCACTCCTTGGCTAGCGCGCGCGTCAAGCCGGCGATACCGGCTTTGGCGGCGCTATAGTTGGCTTGGCCCGCATTGCCCATAATTCCTGAAGTCGATGAAATATTGACCACCTTTCGGTAAATATCCTGGCCGGCTTGATTTTCCTGGCGCGATGCCTCCCGGATGAAATTGGCGGCTGCCCGCAGTACGCGAAACGGCGCCGTGATGTGCACGTCAAGCATGGCTTGCCACTGTTCGTCACTCATCTTCTGAATCACCCCATCCCAGGTATAACCCGCGTTATTGATGATGATGTCCAGTCCGCCAAAGCAGTCTATAGCCTTGTCGACCAAGCGCTGGCCAAAAGACTCCTCTACCACACTACCTACGAAAGCCTCGGCAACCCCTCCTGCCGCGCGTATTTCGTCCACCGTCTGCTGAGCGAATGCTGCATCCAGGTCATTAACAATGACCCTGGCCCCATGGGATGCCAGCTTCTTTGCGATTGCACAACCTATACCGCGGCCTGAACCGGTCACCACGGCGACTTTGTCTTTTAGTGTTTGCATGTTGCTCCTATTTGGTCTGGCCTAAGAATGTACTCCTGGCGAACATATTTATCATTATGCGAACATAATAATATTAAGCCCAATCGCCTGTCAAGCAGCGTATGGTCGTTCAAGATAAGAGCCCTCCCGCTGCCAAATCCGAAGGATGCGCAGCATCGCGCCGGCGGGTTTTCAACGTAAAATCCGCTAGTCACCGCGCTGCATCGGCGCGATATATTCAAATTCGGGATGTACGTCGATCTACTCACGCTTTACCTCCTTGCCGTCGGAACGCTACTCGTCGGCGCCGGGATGATGTTCTGGGAGCACAGGGCCCATCCCAAGCGCAGCAAGGGGTTGCGGCTTCTGGCGGCCGGGTTCGCGATGCTCGCGATCGGCTGCGCAGCGGCGCTGTTGCGCCGCGACCTGCCCGGTGCAATCGGCTCCGCCATCAGCCATCTCGCCATTCTCGGCGGCTATCTCCTGGTCCTCGGCGGCGTCGCATCATTGAGCGGCCGACAGTACCGCGCGGGTTCAGCCGGCTTGCTGATCGTGATGGCGCTGGTGTGGGCGGCCTGGGGCGTGCGATGGCAAGACGTCCTGTGGAACTATGTCAGCTCGGTTCCGATCGCTGTCGTGAGCGCCATGACGGCTCGGGAGATGCTGCGATGCGACGGGATGAGATCGCTGCGTTCGCGGCATATCGTCGTGGCGGTGACGGGCGTCCACGCTCTGTTATATGCCGTCAGAGCATTCATCCTGCCCTGGTTGGTGACAGTGTACGGGCAGGCGATACAGCCGGTCGCCAGCAAGATCACGATATACGAGGGTGTGCTGTATTCGGTCATATTGCCGATGGCCTTGCTGAAGCTCATCCGCGAGGAGGCTCACGGCCAGCTCTTGCGGGAATCCCGGACGGACTATCTGACCCGCCTTGGCAATCGGAGATGGTTTTTTGAACAGGGGGCGCGCATCATCGACGGCGGGGAAGGAAACGGGCCCATTTCCGTGCTCGCGTTCGATCTTGATCGCTTCAAATCGATCAATGATGTATACGGTCACCACACGGGTGACAAAGTGCTGAAGTCGTTCGCGGAAATAGTCCAGAGCGTGTTGGGGCCCGATGCGATTCTGGCGCGTATCGGCGGGGAAGAGTTCGCCGCGCTGCTGTCCGGCGACGACGCGCTCCGCGCCAAGGCGCTGGGCGAGACCGTCGCGAGACGTTTCGCCGAGACGATCTCCAACTCGACAGACAGCATCGGAATACCGGCAACAGTCAGCATCGGCCTTGCGCAATTCGAAAACGACATGTCCGCGCTTGTCGATGGGCTTGCCGCCGCGGACCAAGCGTTGTACCGCGCGAAATCGCTGGGCGGCAATCGACTCGAATTGGCGCCGATAGCCACGCGCCCTGCCGCAACCTGATTGTCGGCCGGGAATCGGCCGGCGCGCATCGACTTCAGCAATTTCTATCGCCGCGCTTCGGTCGCCATCTTGACAGCGAGACTGGCAAGCACTGTTCCCATGACCCAGCGCTGGATCACGGCGAAGCTCGGGCGGCGGGTGAGGAACACCGCGATCGAAGCAGCGGACATGGCGATCAGCGTATTGACCAGGATGCTGATGACGATCTGCGTCGTTCCGAGGACAAGGGCTTGGCCCAGCATGCTGCCGCTCGCCGGGTCGATGAACTGCGGCAGCAACGACAGGTACATGATGGCGATCTTGGGGTTCAACAGGTTGGTCAGGAAGCCCATGAAGAAGAGCTTGCGCGGCCCGTCCTCGGGCAGCTTCTTCACCTCGAAGGGCGAACGGCCGCCCGGCCGCAGCGCTTGCCACGCAAGCCACAACAGGTAGAGGGCGCCGGCATAGCGGATAGTGTCGTAGGCAAACGGCACCGCCATCACAAGCGCAGTGATGCCGAACGCGGCGCACAGCATGTAGAAAACAAAGCCGAGCGCGACCCCGCCAAGCGAGATCAGTCCAGCAGCCCTGCCCTGGCAGATCGATCGCGAGATCAGATAGACCATGTTCGGGCCGGGGGTCAGGACCATGCCCAGCGCAATGGCGGCGAAGGCCAGGAGATTGCTTGGTTCCGGCATTTGTCTACTCTCCCATAGCGGCACCGGCTGATCCGGGCTCAATTAAATTTACCATGAATCGCGATGCATATAGGCCTGAAAGTCAGCCGCGTGGAATGGAGCGGGGCGCAGGCGTGGCTCGGGACTCCGGGCCGAGCTACGCGGAAGCGCGCTTTTGGCTGCGGCTGTCCTGAGCCTGAAGAATCCGGGGGAGGCTGGCTTCAATCCAGTCCGCTAGCCCTCTGACTTTTTCAGCCGCCTCGCGGCCAAGTGGCGTCAGCCGGTATTCCACATGCGGCGGGACCACGTCGTAGGCAATTCGGTCGACCAATCCGTCGCTCGCCAGCCATTGCAGGGTCTGCGCAAGCATTCTTTCGCTGACGCCGCCTATCGCGCGCCGCAATTCACTGAAGCGATGAACGCGGGTCTCCAGCACGAGGAGGACCAGTACGCCCCATCGGCTGGTGACGTGCTTGAGCACTTCACGCGACGGACACGCTTCGACGAGCAGCTCTCCACGGCGCATTCTATTCAACAAGGTCGGCTTATCGTCGACGCGCTGCTGCCCATTGCTTTCGACACTTACGTTCATGTATGTACTTCCAAAAAATTAGTGTCAACATCATACTGCTAGCTCCATCGATCACCGAATCAGGAAAAACCATGAAAATCGCAATCACCGGCGCCTCCGGCCATCTGGGTTGCCTCGTCATCGAACGGTTAGGCGCCAAAGTGCCGGCCGGCGACATCGTCGCGCTGGCGCGCACCCCCTCCAAGGCCGCCGGCCTGGGCGTGGAGGTGCGCGAGGCAGACTACACCCGGCCCGACACCCTGGACAAAGCGCTCGCCGGGGTCGACACGCTCTTGATGATTTCGGGCAGCGAAATCGGCCAGCGCGTGGCCCAGCATCGCAATATCATCGAGGCCGCCAAAAAGGCCGGCGTCAAGCGCGTGGCCTACACAAGCCTGCTACACGCAGAGCGCTCCACATTGAGCCTGGCGCCCGAGCATGCCGAAACCGAAGCGCTCCTGAAAGCCTCCGGGTTGAGTGTCACTTTGCTGCGCAATGGGTGGTACACCGAAAACTACACCGCCTCCGTCGGGCCCGCCGTGGCGCACGGCGCGTTCATCGGAAGCGCAGGGCAAGGAAAGATTGCTTCAGCCGCGCGCGCCGATTTTGCCGATGCGGCGGTGGCGGTGTTGACGACCGCCGGCCACGAGGGCAAAACCTATGAGCTGGCCGGGGACTCGGCATACACCTTGGCTGAACTGGCCGCCGAAATCTCGCGCCAAACAGGCAGGAACATCCCTTATAAGGACCTGCCTCCCGCCGACTACGCGGCGGCACTCACCGCGGCAGGCCTTCCCGCGCCCTGGCCTGAGGCGCTGGCCTCGTTCGACGCCGAAGCCGCCAAGGGCGCCTTGTTTGACGACTCCCGCCAACTATCGAAACTTATCGGCCGACCGACCACGCCGCTGAAAGACTCCATCGCCGCCGCGCTTGCGCCAGCATGAGTGCGCGGATTGTCCCATCCCTGCGCCTGAAGAGGTGGCCATGTCCGGACGGGCCGGCCACCTGGCAGCCGACGCGCTGCGGATGATGACCGGGCACATAATTCAAAGGGTAGGGCATCGGGAGCATTTCTTCAAAGGGTAGGGCATCGGAAGCATTTCAGCGCGGTTCGCGAATACCGTGGCCATGGCATTGGGCAGGCCTGCCGCGGTAAGCCTCTTGGAATTCCTCTGCGGGCGATGTAAGCTGGTCAGTGTTTATCCGAGCAGCAACTGCGATGGGGTTTGCTCTGAATCTGGTTTGGCGTCAAAGGTATCCTGAAATGGCGGAAACAGAAGCATCTACATTCAAGACAAAACTGCTTCGTCCGGCGAACCCCGGCAAGGACGGCGCATGGGCGTTCCTTGTCCTGCCAAAATCCGCCAGCGACACGTTGCCGAGGCGTGGCAGGACGTCGGTAGAAGGAACCATCAATGGGCACCCTTTTCAAGCCACGCTTGAACCGGATGGCCAACTCGGCCACTGGCTCAAGGTGAGCGAGGAGCTCCAGGAGGCTGCCGCTGCGTCGCTTGGCGACATGGTCGCCGTTCAAGTTGCTCCGTCCGACCCGGAACCGGAACCGCAGGTGCCCGATGACCTGCAGGAAGCTCTTGCCACGTCTCCGGCGGCTCAAACTACCTGGGAAGACACGACGACCATCGCACGGCTTGACTGGATCCATTGGATCGAGTCCGCAAAACAGGCCGAGACTCGAAAACGCAGGGTCGACAATGCCTGCGAGATGCTTGCTTCAGGCAAGAAGCGCGTCTGCTGCTTCGACCAGTCGGGCTACTATAGCAAGAGCCTCAGCGCACCCAAGGCGAAAGATTAGCGGTATGGCACCGCATCCGTGCAACGAATCACTGCATCAATCTCGGAGGTGGCTTCATGCGGCAGTTGAACCTGAGCAAGGCGTTTACGCTGATGGAATCGGGGCCCGTGGTTCTCGTGACTACCCATGACGGGGGAAAAGACAACATCATGACCATCTCCTGGACCATGGTGATGGATTTCACTCCAGTATTTGCCATCACCACGGGTGAATGGAATTACTCCTTCGCCGCGTTGCGAAAAAATCTGGAATGCGTCATTGCCATCCCCACCGTCGACTTGCTGGACAAGGTGGTTGGCATAGGGACGTGCTCCGGGGCGGATACAGACAAGTTTTCCAAGTTCGAGCTCACACCCGTACGCGCCAAGCTCATCAGGCCACCCCTGATCAAGGAATGCCTTGCCAATATCGAGTGCAAGGTCACCGACATCATCAAGAAGCACAACATTGTCGTGCTGGAGGCGGTTGCCGCATACATCAATCCCGCAAGCAAGGAGAAGCGTACGGTTCACGCCGTCGGCGACGGCACCTTCATCGTCGACGGAGAAAAGATGGACCGGAAGAAGATGATGGCCTCCAAGCTCCCGCCCGGCATCTAGCGTTCATTGGCCGGTCCACCGGCTCAGGTCTCAAAAGCGGTAATTCATCCCGCCCTGCAGTGTTTGCGCCGAGACATTGCCGGTTTTGAGCAATGCGTCGTAGCTGACATAGAGGCTCAACGACTTGCCTATAGACATGTTAGCCCCCAGGCCTGCGGTCAGCATACCGCGCGAGTCGGTTGCTCCAGGGATGACAAAGCCTGTTCCATCCGCCGATGTCACCGCCATATTGCGGCCTATGCCCAGGGTTTCGTAGGCATAGCCCAGGCGGGCCTGGACCAGGGCCGGCTTGGTCCCGCTGGTATTGAACGGATAGTCTAGCGTGATGCCCGCATAGGGTTGCAGACTGCGCAGGTTTTGTGTGTCGACGCTCAGGTTCTGGCTGGTCGGCCCGCTTTCATCAAAGCTATTGCCGTGGAAATACTGATAGCGCACTCCCAGGCGGGGAGTGACAACCACCGGGCCCGCAGGCAGCGGCGCGCTGGCCTGCAAGCCGGCATGCAGTTCCTGGCCATGGCTGTCGCCTTTGGCGCTGCCCAGCGATCCGAACGGACGATTCGATGACAGGAAGTCATAGGCGTAACCGACGGTGGCGGCCAGGTTCAGCGGGCCAAGAGGACGTGCGCCATAGCCGGCGACACGCAGCGTATCGATCTTGCCTCTGGCATTGGAGCCGCTTTCAGTGACATCGGAATGGCTATAGCCGCCGGCCACGCCGACCGTCCAGTCGCCCCACCCGCGGTCCGTTCCCGCCAGAAAACCGTAGCGCCGGTCGCGATAGTCCGGAGCGTTGTCATTGCCGTCGACGCGAGTATCGGTGCCGCTGACCTGCATCCAGGTCTGGCGCTGGGTTTGAATGCAGCTGCTGCTTGGCGACAGCGGCGAGTCGCATTCGCGGCCCAGGCGATTGAGCAATACGTCATTGACCCGCTGTCCCTCGCGCAAGGCTACCGAGCCCATGGCGCCAAATATTGTCGCATTGGTGGGGCGCACGATGATAGGGCCAAGCCTGCCTGATCCGGTGATTTCCAGATTCAGGAAGTCGGCGCCGGTCTGCCTGGCCAGATTCAATCCTTCCGGCGCATTGTCGATTACCGTGGTGAAGTTGCCGACCACATTACCGGCGCTAAGCAAATGATAGGTCTGGGCGGTATAAGTACCCGGTCCGTACAACAAGGACAAGGTGCCGGCCAGGGTGGCCGTGCCCGTCACATTCAGCTTGGAGGCCGTGGTGGGGCTGATGTCGAACATGAGCGTACCCTGTTCGCTTTGGGTATAGTCGCCGACGATGGTCAGTGTTCCGATCGATCCGCCGGGGCGGACTGTGCCGTTGTTGACGACGCTGCCGCCCACTGTGCCGTGTCCGCGCAATGTGCCAGCCGGGTTGACTTGCACATTCCCGACGATGGACGCCGTGGGGGTGTCGAGGTCGCCGATCTCCAGCGTGCCGCCATCCACCGTGGTCAGGCCCGTGTAGGTATTTACGCCATTCAGGATCATCAGGCCAGTGCCGGCCTTGACCAGGCTGCCGGCGGCGCCCGGGCCGCCGTCGGCGATAATGCCGTTGAAGGTTTCATCCTTGTTCAGGCCGCCCAGGGTCAGGGTGTTGCCTCCCAGGAGTACCGAGCCCGCGCCGGACAGCGAGCCGATGCTCACGCCTCCATTATTGTGCGAACGGATATCGATTACGCCATTGGCGGCATTGATGAAGGTCGCCTGGCCCGCGGTAGAATTGCCTGCGATGACTGCCGACGCGTTATTGGCGATGCGGGCGTCGCCCAGGCTTGCGTCGGCGTTGAATGACAGGGCGCCGTCATTGGTGATGGCAGCGTTGCCAGCGGTGGCCTGATCGTTAAAGAGCGTGTTGCCGCCGGCCTGGTTGTGAATGGCCAGCCCCGCGGCGCTGGATGTATTGCCAAAGGCCAGCGTACCGCCGGCAACGGCTACAGGTCCGCTGCCCAGGCTGCCTGCGCCAGCGGATGCAACTTGCACAAGGCCTTTGCCTACCGTAGTGCCGCCCTGGTAGGTATTATTAGTGCCCGCCAGCGTCAGCGTACCGTCGCCGGTTTTGGTCAGTCCGCCCGGCCCGGCGATTGCGCCGTTCAACGTGAGCTGATCGTCGCTGTGGGGGATATCGATAGTGCCTGAGCCGGACGCCAGCGCGATATTGCGCTCCATGGTGATATTGGTGGCTGGCATTGCCACAAAGCCTAAGGCCGGGGCCAGGATTTTCAGCGTACCGCCATCAAACGTCAGGTCGGTATTGTTACCCGATGCCGCACCCAGGCTAGCGTCGCTTCGGATTGCCAGCGTGCCTTCCGAGATTGTCCAGGCGGTAGCGGGTGTGGATGTGGTGGGTATCATTGTAAAAATATTGTCTTCCGGCTCTCCGCCCAAGTTCCACGTGCCGCTGCCTGTCTTCTGGTATTTCGAAAACCCTTGGTAAACGTTGTTGATGCCTATGTATCCGGTATTAAAGGAAGCATTACTAGCGTCGCCGCCCAAAATCAGTGTATTGGTTCCCGTATTGGCGTTGACGATACCGGTTGTGCCGTGGAGGATGCCATTGTTGCCCCGAATTTCCAACGAATTGACGCCGCCGGTGAACTCGATGGCCGCTCCTTGAAAGTAGCCAGAGCCGCCTGAAATAGAGCCGCTATTGATGATGGCAATGTTGGAGCCGATGATGCCGGCAGCGCCATAGTCATCCGAGCTATAGCCGCCAGTGATGGTGCCGTCGGCGTTATTGATGATGGTGCCGCCGGCATCAAGCTGTACGCCCGCTCCACCTGTGACGCCGCTGCTGCCCTGAATTGTGCCGGAGTTATTGACCGTAACTGCACTGCCCGAACCGATGATGCCGGCAGCGCCATAGTCATCCCAGCTATCGCCGCCAGCGATGGCGCCGTCGGCGTGATTGATGATGGTGCCGCCGGCCTCAAGTTGCACACCCGCTCCGCCTTTGGTGCCACTGCTACCCAGGATAAGCCCGGAGTTATCGACAGTAACTGCGCTGCCCGAACCGATAATGCCGGCATTGCCGCTTTCGGTCGGTGCGCTAAAAAGGCACAGGCTAAAGCACGGATTGATGGGTTCTCCGGTGATGGACGCACCGGCGTGATTGGTGACACTGCCGCCATTCTGAAGCTGTACGCCCGCACCGCCCCGGCCACTCTGTCCAGCCGAAATCTCGCCAAAATTGATAACAGCTGTACTGGCTGAAGCCATGATTCCGGAGCTGCTTTGATTCGAGGAATCGCTATTGCCGCCCTCAATAGAGGCCTCGACGTTATTGACGACCGTACCCCCGCCAACAAGCTGCACACCGGCACCGCCTTTGTTGCCGCTGCCGCCCTGGATCATTCCGGAGTTGGTAATGAAAACCGCACCGCCCGAACCGCTAATGCCCGCGCCGCCATTTCCTTGAATTCCGTTGCTGCCATCGTAGGAGACGCCGCCATTACCCCCTGCGCCACCCCAGATGAAACCGTTATTGGTTATGCTGCCGCCTTTGACGAGTTCTACGCCCGCGCCACCGTCACCGCCGTCGCCGCCGTTGGCGGTCGAGGGTGGCGCTATGAATGGACTGAAACCCGGAGGGCCGCCTGTGCCGCCGCCGTCGCCGCCTTTTCCTCCTTGGAGCGTCGCATTATTTATAAAAGAACTGGTGTCTGTCAGTAGAACTCCTCCACCGCCTTCACCACCGCCACCACCTCCTGCGCTGCTAAACGAGTCCAGTATGCCCTGCCCACCGTTTCCGCCGTCGCCGCCAGTAATATCCAGCGAGCTGATGATTTGTTGCGTGCCGGTAAGAACAAGGCCAAACCCGCCGCCGCCACCGCCGCTGGCGCCTACCTGTTTAGACTGGTCGAAGTTTTTCCCGGCGCCGCCATCACCGCCAACGATAGGATCGCTGCTGATTACAAGGGCGCCAACGGTTCCACCTGCGCCACCTGCGTTATCTTCAAGGAAGCCATCGCTGCCTTTTCCGCCGCTCCCGCCCGTCCCATCGATTCGGCTGACGCTGCCTCCGCCGGCCCCGGCATACGCTTCTGCACCAGGGTCTCCGCCGTTATTCGTGACGATTCCACCGGTTGGCGCAGTGGGCGTGCCGCCGCTGCCGCCGGACACGGGGCTGCCGTTTAAAGAACCATTGCCGCCATTGCCGCCATTCGCCCAGACGGGAGTGCCGGCCAGACCCATGATGGCCAGCGCACAGGCCGTGATCATGGTGCCGGCGCATTGCCGTTTGCGCGCAATGCTTGCGGGTGTCGCGGCTTGTGGTGTGTTGAGAGGGGATGGGCAAACCAGAAGATCGAGGTGATTCATGCTATGCGGTCCGGGACCAGTGAGCCCCTGCCAGAGCAGGAGGGGGATTGTTTAGGTTTGAAACAAAACGACATTGCATTCTACAGATTGCAATAAAAATATCAGTTTCTTTTACTTATTCTTTTGTAACGCAGGGGCGGGTGTTGTAAACGCGCATTGCCTGGGTAATCCACCATCAGACTCTCCGCTTATAACGCCGTTATAGCCAACGCAACACCGGGTCTGAACGTCAGTTGTGTGGAATGGAGCGTGGCGCAATTGAAACGCGATCTGGCCGGGGCGCCGGAGATCTCACTCAAGAAGTACCGGCCTGGGTTCGCGGAGGAGCGCGCGCGGCATGGGACAAGGACCGGCCGTTCAATGTTTTCCTTATGACAAAGTAGTGCACTTGCGGCTATGGCCTTTGGCGTAAAAGTTTACGCTCGGATTGCAGGGGCATGAAAGCTTCTAAAAAAATGATTACCGTGTATTTTGTGGGTACAATAATAATGAATTATGAACATGACCCCAGAAAGCTGGCTGCCAATGTTTATCACCATGGGATTTGGTTTTCAGAAGCGGAGTTTTTTGAGTGGGAAACCGCTACGATTACCGTTGACGCTCGCAATCACTACGCTGAAACCCGTTTCCAGGCGATAGGCTATATCGGCAGACGTCTTTTTGTATTGGTTTTCTGTTTTCGTCTGACGAGCATCCGTATCATCAGCTTGCGCAAGGCGAACGCCCGGGAGTTGAATCGCTATGCCAAAACTTAAGCCCAATACTATTTTTCCCACGCCGCAAGAGGAAGCGGCCATCAATGCGGGAATAGCCGCTGATCCGGATGCGCATGAATGGACGGAGGATGACTTCAAGAAGGCGCGGCCTGCGCATGAGGTCTTGCCTGCGTTGATTGGAGCGCGGGCCGCCGGACAAATGCTTGAACGGCGTGGCCGGCCCAAATTGGAAACGACCAAGGTTCACTTGAATTTGCGTCTCGATGCTGATGTGGTGGAAGCATTCAAGGCGGGCGGGCCAGGCTGGCAGACGCGAATGAACGACGCGCTGAAAGCGTGGGTCCGTACGCATGGGGCTGCTTGATCGGTTGCGCCGGCGCGCCTGCACGGGTGGCGGCATGGTGATCATCTCGGCAGTACCTATCCGGATCGTTTCGCGGCGGTCGCCAGTGTTCGCGTCCAATCAGTGACGCTTAGCGGCCCGGCTTAATTTTGAGGGTGGTTGAAGGTCTGCTCTTCAGTTGCTTGGACAAACCGCTTAGGGTCTTGGCAGCCAGTGGTTCAGGAGCCGTGCAGCGCGAACTGGCCACACTGACCAATAGCGGCCTGGTTACCGTGAAGGCGGTTGGCAACCAAAAACACTATCAAGCCAATCCGGACTCGCCCATTTTCACTGAGCTATGTGCAATCGCCTTCGTTTCTAACTCGTGTAATGGAACAACCCAAAATCTGGATCATAGGGGGACGCAATGACCTCGGCATTTGAAAACCTGTGCGGTCCAGGAAAGCCCTTGCGAGCTGAGCCGATTCGACCTAGCCTATAACGCGGCGCATGCGCTTTGTCTGGCTGCTTTGCGCTGGCATGACTACCGGTCAATTTGGGCGAATACGAAGGCGATTTGAATGTCGATGATCGTATCGTTACCGATTTATTGGCCGCAAGTCAGATCGTTGCCGACAAAGTTGCTACATTGCCATAATGGCAGCATGAATCGCGGCGAATATACGCCCCGTTCCATGCCACGCTTTTCGGCCCGCCGCTCAATACTCGTCACGCGACATTCATAAGTCCATCCCAACAAGGAGCGCACATGGATATCAGGAAATGCGGCTCGCAGCCGTCCGCAGCAGGACCTGCTGAATATTTCACAGGAACTGTACGAATCGACGCCCCGTTTGCCGGCGAGGAGCCGGCGCGGATCAGCGGTGCGACTGTCACCTTTGAGCCGGGTGCGCGCACGGCTTGGCATACCCACCCGCTTGGACAGACTTTGATCATAACCTTCGGCCTTGGCTGGGTGCAGCTGGAAGGCGGTCCGGTCGAGGAAATCAGGCCAGGCGATATCGTCTGGATCGCGCCGGGAGAAAAGCACTGGCACGGTGCTACTTCCACCACCGCCATGACGCACATCGCCATCGCTGAAAAGCTCGACGGTAGCGCTGTGGACTGGATGGAGAAGGTGACTGATGATCAGTACCTGTCCAAGGCGGGCACGCAGAAATCAAGCTGAATACGGGAGAAACGAAATGCTAGGCACCATACTGTACGGCCCTCGCGACGTGCGTTGCGAAGACGTACCCGAACCGAAAATCCTCAAACCCACCGACGCCATCATTCGCTTGTCGGCTTCCTGCATCTGCGGCTCCGACCTGTGGCCTTTCCGCGGCGAGAACGATGTCACAGAGCCCAAGGCGATGGGCCACGAATATTGCGGCATTGTTGAAGAAGTCGGCAGCGAGGTCACAACCGTTCGACCGGGACAGTTCGTCGTCGGGTCGTTCTGCCTTTCCGACAACACTTGTCCGCATTGCCGGTTTGGCTTCCAGTCGTCATGCGAACAGCGCGAATTCATGACCGGAGCGCAAGCGCCTCTGGCGCGTGTTCCGCTCGCCGACGGCACGCTCGTGGCAACGGCGGAAGTGCCTGCCGATGACCTCATTCCAGGCCTGCTGGCAACGTCGGACGTGTTCGGCACTGGCTGGTATGCCGCCGACGCGGCACGCGTCCAGCCTGGCTCGACGGTTGTCGTCGTCGGCGACGGCGCTGTGGGCCTTATGGGTGTGCTCGCCGCAAAACAGATGGGAGCCGGGCGGATCATCATCATGAGCCGCCATAAGACGCGGCAGGATCTCGCGCTCGACTACGGAGCGACCGATATCGTGGCCGAGCGCGGCGATGCGGGCATCGCCAGGATCAAGGAGCTGACGGCCAACGTCGGCGCGGATTCCGTGCTGGAATGCGTAGGAACCAAAGAGTCCATGGGGCAGGCGTTCCAATGCGCGCGGCCCGGTTCGATGATCGGCTATGTCGGCGTGCCCCATGGCGTCGAGTTCGACGGGCAGCAGCTGTTCTTCTCGCAGAGGGGCATGATGGGAGGACCGGCTCCCGTGCGCCGCTTTCTGCCGCATCTGATGGACCTCGTGCTCGATCGCAAGATCAACCCCGGCAAGGTGTTCGACCTTGAATTGCCGCTCGCCGACGTTGCCGAGGGTTACCGGGCGATGGATGAGCGCCGCGCCATAAAAGTCTTGCTGCGCGTCTGACCAGCAGATCTTCCAGTAGGGTTGACTACAGTGTTACTGCCTTCGCTCTGTGCATCCAGAAAGTGAATTTGAACTTGTCCGGCGGATAAGTGTTCACCGTAATCAAGAATGCCTGCTTGGCGCGGTCAAGGTAATGGCGCGTGATTTCCAGCACCGGCGCGTGCGCCTCGGTTTGCAATTGCGCTGCAATAGAATCCGCTATGGCCGTCGCGCCGATCTCCTGCTTCACATCGAATACGCTCGTGCCCGTTTGCTTCTCGATGATGTTGCTCAGCAGCCCTGAGCCATCTTTGATCAGCGGAAGCACTTCATAGCCGATTTTGGGCTCCAAGTAAGCGTCCGTCCAGCATACAGGCGAATGATCATCAGTCTTTTCTGTACGCAGTATCTGAATCTTCAGCCAGTGCTGGCCCGGCTTGCACTCCAGTGCCATGGCAAGTGAAGCATCGGCCACCACGTCCGCAATGCTCATCACCTTGCGTTCAGTCTGGCTCGCGTAGTGAACCAGGTCCTCGATGTTGTAAAGCGACTTTGTGTACGTATCAGCCGTCGTTTTGGAAACGACGACCGTGCCGGCCCTGCGCTTTCTGCTGATCAGGCCGAGGCCTTCCACGATATTCAACGCGGAACGAATTGTTGTGCGGCTCACCCCATACTGCTGAGCCATTGCGAGCTCGCTAGGCAGTTGCGAACCAATCGCAACATCGCCTTCCGTGATGCTCTTTACGATGGCATTAGCCAGTTCGGTATAGCGAACTTCCATTGGTAGTTTCGTCTGTTAAAGGGTTACACCGGCCATTTCACCATAAATACGGAATTGACGGCTCAAACAAATCGGTTAATATAGTCCGTACCATTAAATGGTAGTAACCAATAACATGGCCGGTCAGGCCTTCAAGTTCAGTGGAGAGAAATTATGATTAGCAAGCTAGCAGTCTGTGGTATCGCCGCCTTAACGTTGTCAGCGTCGGTTTTCGCTGCATATCCCGATCGCCCCGTAACCATCATGGTTCCGTTCCCCGCGGGGCAAACGGGCGACATCATCGCCCGCACCGTTGGCGAGCAGTTATCCAAGAAGCTTGGACAATCTTTCATCATAGAGAATCGCGGCGGGGCTGGCGGCCGTATCGGCACGGGCTTCGCGGCGCGTGGAAAGAACGACGGATATACGCTATTACTGACCAGCAGCGGGCCTTTTGCGATCGCGCCCTCGCTCTACTCAACGCTTAATTACGATCCCCTCAAGGACTTTGAGCCCGTTGCGGACATTGCTTCCACGCCACAGATTTTGGCGGTGAGCAATCAATCAGGCATCAATAGCGTCGAGGATCTGCTGAAAAAAGCACGTAGCGAAGACATCTCGTACGCCACTGCGGGTAACGGCTCGACACAGCACCTGACTGTCGAGCTCATCAAGCAGGAATTGAACGCTCCTATGGTTCACATACCTTTCAAGGGCAGTGCGGAATCCAAGACACAAGTCATGAGCGGGCTCATTCCCTTTACGTCTGATTCTCTCCCCGCCATCCTTCCTCAGATCAAGTCGGGACAAATCAAGGCCCTTGCCGTTGTCGATACAGAGCGGTCCGAGTACCTGCCCAACGTGCCGACACTTGCGGAGCTGGGTTACCCCAAACTCAGCACCGTTGCCTTCTTTGGCCTGATGGCGCCTAAAGGCACTCCAAAGGAAGTCGTCGACACCTTGAACAAGAACGTGATCGAGATCCTCAATTCGCCTGAAACGACAAACCACTTCAAAGAGCTTGCTCTGACGCGCGCCAAAGAACGCACGCCCGAAGAATTCCGCGAATACCTGACCGCCGAAGTGGCCAAGTGGAAAAAGGTGATCGACGACGCCGACGCGAAGATCGATTAAGTCAACAACCTTGGGGGATTCGCTGTGAAAATTACCCAGATCATCGAAATGCCGATTCGGCTTGAAAGCAATATATCCAATGCTTTCGTGAACTTTTCCGAGCACACCGTTACGCTGGTGGCTATCGTGACCGATAGCCACATCGCCAACAAACCTGCCATCGGGATCTCGTTCAATTCGATAGGCCGTTATGCCCAAAGCGGGATTCTCCGGGACCGGATGATTCCGCGCCTTCTGGGTGCCGCCCCGGAGAGCCTGCTCCAGGACGATGGAAAGCTACTCAGTCCAGAGAAGGTTCTTGCCTGCGTCATGAAGAACGAGAAGCCGGGTGGGCATGGCGATCGGGCGCAAGCGGCGAGCGCCTTGGAGCTTGCCGTCTGGGATCTGAATGCAAAGTTGCTCGATGAGCCGGCCGCCCACACGATCGCCAGGCACTTTGGCACGCGCTTCTCGCCTGAAGTATCCGTGTACGCGGCCGGGGGATACTACTATCCTGGCGAAGACGGAAAGCAACTGCAGCGGGAGCTGGAACAGTACAAAGCGAAAGGGTTCAACCGGTTCAAGATGAAAATCGGCGGCGCCTCGCTCGATGCGGACATCCGCCGGATTGAATCTGCTTTGCGCGTCGCAGGAGCTGGAGAAAATCTTGCTGTCGACGCCAACGGCCGATTCCCGCTGGAGCAAGCTCTTGCCTATGCGCGAGCACTCGAACCGTACAAACTCATGTGGTTTGAAGAAGCTGGCGACCCGCTGGACTTCGAGTTGAATCGCGCGCTCGCTGATGCCTACAGCGGCCCTCTGGCCACTGGGGAAAACCTGTTCTCGCATCAAGACGTAAAAAACCTCGTGCTCTTTGGCGGCGCAAGGCCGCAGTTAGACATATTCCAGATGGATTCCGGCTTGAGCTACGGCATCACCGAGTACGCCAGGATGATGCGCGAGCTGGAGAGTCGCGGATTCAGCCGCGCTCAAGCGTTTCCTCATGGCGGCCAGCTACTGGCGCTGCATGTGGTCGCTGGCCTGGGCCTGGGCGGGTGCGAGGTCTATCCAGACATCTTCCAGCCCCTGGGGGGATTTGGCGACAACACGGCTGTAGAACTTGGCATGGTCGCAGTGTCGGACGCCCCAGGTTTCGGGCTCGAAGAAAAGTCGAGCCTGGTACAAGAATTCGCAAAAATGTTTCATTAATCGATATCAAATCAAGGATGACTGATGCGTGAGATACACGTCAACGAGATAATCAACCAAGTCGCTCAGCTTTGCATCGACGCTTGTCATAAGCTGCCAGACGACGTCGTGCAAGGTTTTCACCGCGCCGCTGAGTCGGAGATTTCACCATTGGGGAAATCCGTACTCATCAAGCTCATCGAAAACGACAAGATTGCGCGAGAGAACAATGTTTCCTATTGCCATGACACGGGCCTGACCATCGTCTACGCCAAAGTCGGCCAAGGCGTACATATTGTTGGGGGCGATTATCAAGAAGCCATACATGCCGGCGTGCGCAAGGGCTATGCCGACGGCTTCATGAGGAAGTCCGTCGTGGCCGACCCCCTGCTTCGCGTCAACAGCAACGATAATACGCCGGCCGTCATTCACACCGAGATCGTGCCGGGAACAGAAATTGAACTGACTGTGCTGCCTAAGGGCGGCGGTAGTGAAAACTGGAGCACGATGAAGTTCTTGCTGCCAGGTGAAGGGGTAGAGGGCGTAAAAAAATTCGTGCTTGACGCCATCAATGCCGCTGGCGGCAGTGCATGCCCCCCATTGACAGTGGGCGTGGGTATCGGCGGCAGCTTCGATAAAGTAACCGGCATCGCCAAGAAAGCCATTTTGCGTGATATAGGCGATCATCATAAAGAAGAGCACATCGCCAAGCTCGAACGCGAGCTTCTGGAAGCGATCAATAAAACGGGGATCGGCCCTCAAGGTTACGGCGGCATCAGCACCGCATTGTGGGTGGCCGTAGAGACATACGCCTGTCATATCACCGCACTGCCCGTGGCGGTGAATATCCAGTGCCACGCATCACGCCGCAAAACGGCCGTCATCTGAGGAGTCAGCAATATGGCAACCTATCACCTGACCACACCTTTGACAGACGCGGACATCCAGCAGCTCAACGTCGGCGACGAGGTCCTGCTCACTGGCACGATCTACATGGCGCGCGATGCAGCGCATAAACGACTCATCGACTTGCTCAACGAGGGCAAGCCGCTGCCTGTCGACCTGCGCGATCAGGTCGTCTTTTATGGTGGCCCTGGCCCCACCAAGCCTGGTCATGCCATCGGGGTCGTGGCGCCCACCTCGGCATACCGCATGGATCCCTATGCACCGGCCCTCTTCAAGTACGGCGTGAAAGCGGCAATCGGCAAAGGCGATCGCGGGACATCCATGCGCCAGTCTTGCCTGGACAATCGCACGGTATGCTTTTCAGCGATCGGCGGAATCTCAGCGACGTTATTCGCCTGCATCAAAAGCGCGACGGTCGTCGCGTACGAAGATCTGAAAACAGAGGCCATTCAACGCCTGGAAATCGAAAACTTTCCTCTGCTGGTGACGAATGACGCCCATGGGCGCGATTTGTACGAGGAAGAAGTCCAAAAGTACAAAGCGATTCTCAATCCCTGAGCAGCATACGCCTCCAAGGAAGCGGGCCTCGCCCGCCCCCCATCCTGAAGATTTCAATCTATACCAATATGCCATTACCCCTTTCCGGAATTACAGTCGTCTCTCTCGAACAAGCGATTGCAGCGCCTTTTGCGTCAAGGCAGCTAGCCGACCTGGGCGCCCGCGTTATAAAAATCGAGCGCCCCGGACCCGGTGACTTTGCTCGCGCTTATGACTCCCGGGTCAATGGAATGGCTTCGCATTTCGCATGGGTGAACCGCTCCAAAGAGAGCCTCACGCTCGACTTAAAACAATCCGACGCGCGGAGCATACTCGACGAGCTGCTCGCCCGCGCCGACATTTTTATCCAAAACCTCGCCCCGGGCGCCTGTGATCGCATGGGTCTGGACTTTGACACCCTGCATCGTATCCATCCGTCGCTTATCGTCTGCGAAATCTCCGGCTACGGTAAAGGCGGCCCGTACGAAACACGGAAAGCATATGACCTGCTTGTACAGGCCGAATCAGGGTTTCTTTCGGTCACGGGCAATGGCAACAATGCGGCCAAAGCCGGTTGCTCTATCGCGGATATTTCGGCCGGCATGTACGCCTATAGCGGCATTTTGGCCGCGCTTCTCGAGCGCAAGAACACGGGACAGGGCACTAGAGTCGAGGTCTCCATGCTCGAATCCATGGTTGAATGGATGGGCTTTCCGATGTACTACGCTTACGACGGCGCGTCGCCCCCGGCCAGGTCGGGAGCGTCCCACGCGACGATTTACCCGTACGGGCCATTTAGCAACAAAAGCGGTGACACCGTTATCCTGGGCATCCAGAATGAACGAGAGTGGCTGATCTTTTGCGAGCAGGTTATCCTGAACGCTTCGCTGGCAAGCGACCCACTCTTTTGCACCAACAGCCTTCGCCATGAACATCGCGGGGCCCTGGAGGCGATTATTCTCGATGCCTTTGCCGAGCTGTCGCTCGACCAGATTGTCGATCGCCTGGATGCAGCCAAGATCGCTAATGCCAGGCTGAACGACATGCAGGACGTTTGGGACCATCCCCAGCTCAAGGCGCGCAAGCGCTGGAGAACTGTGGAAACACCCCAAGGGCCCATTGCCGCGCTGCTGCCTCCTGCGATCGACGCTCTAGAGCCACGAATGGATCCCATCCCGGCTGTCGGCGAGCATGTCGATAAAATACTTGAAGAGCTGGGTTACACAGAGAGCGAAATCGCCCTTATGCGGGCGACGGGCTCCATATGAGCTATTTTCAAATTCTCGCGGGCCGGCAACTGCCGTTCCGCCAAGGCGATAATTGGCTCAGTCCGGTACAAGATCTGGCCGCGCGTCGCATTCATGCGTATACTGCCCGGCATGCTACGCATCGACAATCTCAGCAAGCGCTATGGCGACCATGTTCTATTCCAGGGGCTGACTCATACGTTCCCGCCCGGATGCGTGGCGCTATGCGAAGAAGACAGCACCGGCAAATCCAGCTTGCTGGGCATCATCGCGGGCATTATCGCGCCGGATGCCGGAGACGTCTGGATCGACGGGCATTCGTTGGCGCACGCGCCGCTGCAAGCCAAAGCCCGCATGGCTTATGTGCCCGACAATTGCCTGGCGTTCCCCTCGCAGACAGGGCGTGAATTGCTCGAGCATGTCGCCTCGGAAAAGAACACAACGCTCGACGATGCCGTGCTCGATCTGGCATACCAACTGGGGCTGGAACCGCATCTGGACAAGCG
>LNAP01002805.1_pt1 | contig 36557 bp, 31 predicted proteins | sample 602601 | NCBI WGS metagenome assembly LNAP01 (sample SAMN02440304, study PRJNA202911) | soil metagenome | biome: Subtropical and temperate rainforests or woodlands; isolation source: soil samples (1 kg each in a 20% v/v slurry with milli Q water) were... ... | reverse complement strand
GTCCTTGTAGTCGAACAGCACCAGCTCGTTGTTGCCGGAGAAATCCCAGGCATCGTTCGGGGTGTGCTGGTAGAACCATTTCACCTCGCCGGTGCTCGGGTCGACGCCGACCTGGCCCGAGGTGTAGAGGCTGTCGTAATCGTGCGGGTTGCCATCCTTGGCGGTGCGCGCCCAGGTATTCCACGGGCCAGGGTTGCCGGCGCCGACGATGATGGTGTTGGTTTCCGGATCGAAACTGGCGCTCTGCCAAGGGGCGCCGCCGCCGTGGCTCCAGGCTTCGACCTTGCCGGTTTCGGTGGTCGGATCGTTCGGCCAGGACGGCGCCTTGACGTCACCGGTCGGGGTACTGTCCTTGCCGTTCAAACGACCCATGTGGCCTTCGACGAAAGGCCGCATCCACACTTCTTCGCCGGTGTCCGGGTCGCGGGCAAACAGTTGCCCGACCACGCCGAACTCATCGCCGGAACTGCCATGAATCAGCAGCACCTTGCCGCTGGTCTTGTCCTTGATCAGCACCGGAGCGCCCGTCATGGTGTAGCCGGCGGCGTGGTCGCCGAATTTCTTGTTCCACACCACTTTGCCGGTGTTCTTGTCCAGCGCGATCAGGCGCGCGTCGAGGGTGCCGAAGTAGATTTTGTCGCCATAGATCGCCGCCCCGCGATTGACCACATCGCAGCACGGACGAATGTTGTCCGGCAGGCGATGGTTGTAGGTCCACAGGCGCTTGCCGGTCTTGGCATCGAGGGCAAATACCCGCGAGTACGAACCGGTGACGTACACCACGCCGTCACTGACGATCGCCTGGGATTCCTGGCCGCGCTGCTTCTCATCGCCGAATGAATAGGACCAGGCGGGCGTCAGTTTGAATACGTTCTTGTCGTTGACTTGGGCCAACGGGCTCCAGCGCTGGGCGTTGGTGCCCATACCGTATTGCAGAACATCCTTGGTGGTCAGGTGATCGTTGGCAATGTCTTCCCAGCTCACATTGTGTGTCGGCTTCGCGGGTTCGGTCGCGGCTTGGCCGGCAGCGCTCAGGGTCAGGCTGCTCACCAGCAAAAAGGCTTGCACGGCGAGGGTCAAAGGGGAAAGGGCGGGTAGCGATCTTATTGTCATGGTTGCAGTTCCCAGTGGAGGTTTTGGCCTGCACAGGGTGGTGTGTCCGACGGGGTGGCGAATACGGAAAAAGTCCCGCTGTTGCCGGGAATATTTCCCATGCGGCACCTGATTTGGGTGTGCGCCACAAGCCCTACTACCAAGGTACTGGACGGCGGCCACCAAAGCAGCATGGGGCTTGCGTGAAACGCTTCCTAAGATGGTTGCCATAGCCTCTGCCAAGAGGTTTTGCGTGCAATCCTGAGGGCATAACAATGACAACAAAACGCAACGCCTTGCTCGTTGCCGGACTGCTGGCTGGCTTTATCAGTGCAGGTTCGGTCTGGGCCCACGGCAACGTGGTGCCACAAGCCGTCGAAACCAAGGGACTGACCCCGATCAAGGACGCCGGCGTGCAGGTTGATGGCGATGGCTGGGCGGCAGTAAACCCTTACCGTACGACAGCCGAGCACGATAAAGCCGTCGAAATCGGCTCATCGGCCTACAACCAGAACTGCGCGGCCTGTCATGGTCTGGAAGCGAAATCTGGCGGGATCGCCCCTGATTTGCGCATGCTCGACGTCGGCGAGGCCGGTGATGAATGGTTCGTCGAACGGGTCCGCCACGGCGCCGTGAGGGATGGCCGGGTGTACATGCCAAAGATGGCTGATTACCTGAGTCAGGAAGCCCTGTGGGCTGTGCGCACTTACCTGGACAGCGTTCACGTCGAGGAGTAATGCATGCGCCTGCTCGCTGTGTTGATCAGCGCTGTGCTGCTGTGCTGCCAGGTGGTGCAGGCGCAGATTCGTACCTATGACGAAATGATCGCTGCCGGGGAGCTGAAGGTGGCGGTCTACAAAGACTTTGCTCCCTACAGTTTCGAAGACGCCGGCCAGCCCCGTGGTGTGGATGTCGAACTGGCCGAGGCCTTGGCCAAAGCCCTTGGCGTTCACTTGAAACTGATCTGGGCGCCTGCCGGCGAGAAGCTCGACGACGACCTGCGCGACTACATCTGGCGCGCCAGCCAGTTGCACGATCTGCAACTGGCCGACCTGATGATGCGCGTGCCCTATGACCAGGATTACGCGCGCAAGCGCAACGAACTGGGCGAGCTGGAAAACGGCCATGTGGTGATGTTCGGTCCGTACCAGAACGAGCAATGGCAGGTCGCATATGACCGCCGTCGGCTGGAGTCGGTGGGCAGCGTCGCGGTGTTCGAGCACCACCCGATTGGCGTCGAGGTCGACAGCGTGCCGTCGTTCTACCTGACCTCGGTGTTCAGCGGCATGCTCGCCGGCAAAACCCGCCACTATCCCGGTGTGCCCCAGGCGTTCGCGGCCATGAAGGCCGGTGAAGTCGACGCGGTCATGGCGATGCGCGGCGAGATCGACTGGCAGGTTCACGAGGCGGCGGACCCGCAACTCGCGCTGGCGGAAAACGCCTATCCGAACATGGGCAAGCAACTCTGGGAGATCGGCATGGCGGTGCACGAAAGCAATCGTCAATTGGCCTATGCCGTGGAAGAAACCCTGGAAACCCTGATCCGTGAAGGCTCGGTCAAAGCCATTTATGCCCGTTACGGCCTGCGCTATGACGTGCCGGAGATGTATCAACAGTGAACTGGAGCGCGTTTTGCCTGTTGGCCTGCTGGCTACCCTTGGCCGCGCACGCGGCAGTCATCGAACCGGGCAAAGACCCGGTGCCGTCGGTGATGTGGGCCTTCTATCACAAGCAAATGCTTGGCGATGCGCCGTTCGTGTTCGACGAGCGGGTCAAGCTGATGGCGCCGCCGTTCGCCGAAGATGCCCGGCAAGTGCCGCTGGAAATCGACGCCCGGGCGTTCAAGGGCGAGGTGGTAAAAATCCTTGCCTGGGCCGAGCTTAATCCGTTGCCGAAAATTGTCGATTTTCAACCGCTGGATCGCGTGCTGCCGTGGCTGTCGATCCGCATTCGTGTCGAACAAGCCACGCCGTTGCGTGCAGCGGTGCTGACCCGCGATGGATTGTGGCATGTCGGCTCGACCCTGATCGATGCGGCGGGCGGCGGCTGCACGGCGCCCAGCGTGGTGCGCACCCAGCCGGGTTGGGAAGAACACATTGGCGAAGTCATCGGCGGGCGCTACCCGCGTGGCGAATACAGCCGCTTGCGCTTGCAGGTGGCGCATCCGATGGACAACGGCATGGTCAGCGGTATCCCGGAATTCTTCATCAACCATGCCGAGTTGCGCGATCACAACGACCGGTTGCTGGCCCGCCTCGAACTGTTTCCCGCCGTCAGCGAAAACCCCAGCCTGGCGTTCGACATTGAAGGGGCAGGGCAGACGCGCTTGTTGCTGCGCGACAACAGCGGCAACCAGTTTGATGCGGCCATACCCTGACTCAAAGGAGCGCGTGATGCGCTGGATGCTGCTGTTGTTCATGAGCTTGAGCCTTCCTGCGTTGGCCGATCTCGACTATTCACTCAAGCCCCGGCAGATCGCCGCAGACACCTGGCTGCTGGAAGGCAGCACCGACAATTTCGCCAAGGACAACGGTGGCAACATCGTCAACACCGCGTTCATCGTCACCGAACGCGGCGTGGTGGTGATCGACACCGGGCCGTCCAGGCGATACGGCGAAGCGATGCGCAAAGCGATTGCCGCGACCACCGACAAACCGGTGATCCAGGTGCTGCTGACCCATCATCATCCCGATCATGTGCTGGGCAATCAGGCCTTTAGCGACGTACCGATTGGCGCGTTGGGCGGTACAGCCGAGCTGTTGAAACAGCAGGGCGATGCCATGGCCGAGAATATGTACCGACTGGTGGGCGACTGGATGCGTGGCACCGAAGTGGTGTTGCCGACCGAGACGCTGACGCCGGGCGTGCGAACTTTTGGGAATCACGATCTGCGTCTGCTGAGCCTGGGTGGGCACACGGGCGCTGATCTGGCTATTCTCGACCAGACAACCGGCGTGCTGTTTGCCGGGGATCTGGTGTTTTATCAACGGGCGCTGACCACGCCCAACAGTCCGGGTTTGTCGGTGTGGCTGGCGGACATTGCGACGCTGCAAGGCTTGCCGTGGACGCTCATCGTCCCCGGCCACGGCCCGGTCGCCACGGACGCAAAACCCTTCGAGCAAATGCGCGATTACCTCGGCTGGCTCGATCAACTGATGCGTGATGGCGCGGCCAATGGCAGCGACATGGGCGAGATGATCCGCAGTCCCATCCCTGAACGGTTCGCCAGTATCAGCCTGAGTCGCTATGAGCTGATTCGCAGCGTCAGTCATCTCTACCCGCGCTACGAGCGCGCACAAATGCCCCGAGTCGATTCCGCCGCAACCAAGTGAAAACACGCAACCCTGTGGGAGCGAGCCTGCTCGCGATAGCGGTGTAGCAGTCGATAAAGATATCGACTGTCAGGCCCTCATCGCGAGCAGGCTCGCTCCCACAGGGAACTGGTGTCGATCACAAAAACCGGTGTTCATCTCCTCCGACCCGCTACTAAGGAACTAGCAATCTCCGCACTGCGGGCAATTGTTGCAAGGGCGGCGGCGCCCAAGAATCTGCACCAGACCGGGTATAACAAAAACCGCAGAGGCAGCCGTCATGACCCAACCCGCACGTCGCCAACCCTTCGTCTTGAGCCTGTTGCTCAGTGCCATGCTGTTGTCCGGCACGGCATTGGCCGCCGTCACCGACCAGGACATTCTCCAGGACCCCAAGAACCCGGAGCAGATCGTCACCAACGGTCTGGGCGTCCAGGGTCAGCGCTACAGCCCGCTCGACACCCTCAACGTCAACAACGTGAAGGATTTGCGGCCGGTCTGGGCCTTCTCCTTCGGCGGCGAAAAACAACGCGGTCAGCAAGCACAGCCGATGATCAAGGACGGCGTGATGTACATGACCGGTTCCTACTCGCGGGTATTTGCGGTGGACGCGCGCACCGGCAAGAAGCTCTGGCAATACGATGCGCGCCTGCCTGATGACATCCGCCCGTGCTGCGACGTGATCAACCGGGGCGTGGCGCTGTACGGCGACCTGGTGTTCTTCGGCACCCTCGACGCCAAACTCGTGGCCCTGAACAAAGACACCGGTAAAGTCGTCTGGAGCAAGAAAGTCGCCGACCACAAGGAAGGCTATTCCATCAGCGCAGCGCCGCTGGTGATCAACGGCAAGCTGATTACCGGTGTGGCCGGTGGCGAGTTCGGGGTGGTCGGCAAGATCGAAGCCTATGACCCGAAAAACGGCGACTTGCTGTGGAGTCGCCCGACCGTCGAAGGGCACATGGGTTATGTCTACAAGAACGGCAAAGCCGTAGAGAACGGCATTTCCGGCGGCGAAGCGGGCAAGACCTGGCCGGGCGATCTGTGGAAAACCGGCGGCGCGGCACCTTGGCTCGGCGGTTACTACGACCCGGAAACCAATCTGCTGCTGTTCGGCACCGGCAACCCGGCGCCGTGGAACTCGCACCTGCGTCCTGGCGACAACCTTTACTCCTCGTCACGTCTGGCGCTGAACCCTGACGACGGCACGATCAAATGGCACTTCCAGAGCACGCCCCACGACGGCTGGGACTATGACGGCGTGAACGAGCTGGTCTCGTTCAACTACACCGAAGGCGGTAAGGAAATCAAAGCGGCGGCAACTGCCGACCGTAACGGTTTCTTCTACGTGCTGGACCGCACCAACGGCAAATTCATTCGCGGCTTCCCGTTCGTGGACAAGATCACCTGGGCCACCGGGCTCGATAAAGAGGGCCGGCCGATCTACAACGAGGCCAGCCGTCCTGGCGCACCGGGCACTGAAGCCAAAGGCAGTTCGGTGTTCGTCGCCCCGGCGTTCCTCGGCGCGAAAAACTGGATGCCGATGGCCTACAACAAGGACACCGGGCTGTTCTACGTACCGTCCAACGAATGGGGCATGGACATCTGGAACGAAGGCATTGCCTACAAGAAAGGCGCGGCGTTCCTCGGTGCCGGTTTCACCATCAAGCCGTTGAACGAAGACTACATCGGCGTACTGCGCGCCATCGACCCGAAAACCGGCAAGGAAGTCTGGCGTCACAAGAACTTCGCGCCGCTGTGGGGCGGGGTGCTGACCACCAAGGGCAACCTGGTATTCACCGGCACGCCGGAAGGTTTCCTCCAGGCATTCAACGCCAAGACCGGCGAGAAAGTCTGGGAATTCCAGACCGGCTCCGGCGTGCTGGGTTCGCCCGTGACCTGGGAAATGGATGGCGAGCAGTACGTCTCGGTGCTGTCCGGTTGGGGCGGTGCTGTTCCGCTGTGGGGTGGTGAAGTGGCCAAGCGCATCAAGGACTTCAACCAGGGCGGCATGCTCTGGACGTTCAAGTTGCCGAAAGACCTGGTCGCCAAACACTGACCCAACCACCACAACCCTGGGGTAATGACGTACCTGTGGCGAGGGAGCTCGCTCCCGCTCGGCTGCGAAGCAGTCGTAAATCCGGCCAACGCGGTGTGACAGATAAACCGCAGCGTCTGGGTTCGGGAGCGCTTCGCACTCCAGCGGGAGCAAGCGCCCTCGCCACAAAAGCCTGCTGACCCGGCGGCGACTACTACCAAATAACGAGAACCCCCCTGCCAACGGCGCATTCGTTCGGCACGCGGGGCTCTCTACTATCGGTTCATCGCCTGTTTGCCCGACAGGCATCGACCCAGACAGAGGCTCACCATGATCTACGCACAACCCGGAACACCAGGCGCCGTCGTCACGTTCAAGGCGCGCTACGGCAACTTCATCGGTGGCGAGTTCGTCGCGCCAGTCAATGGCGAATACTTCACCAACACCTCGCCGGTCACCGGTGAAGTGATCGCCGAGTTCCCGCGCTCCAGCGCCGCCGACATCGACAAAGCCCTCGACGCCGCTCACGCCGCTGCCGATGCCTGGGGCAAAACCTCGGCGCAGGACCGCTCGTTGGTGCTGCTGAAAATCGCTGATCGCATCGAGCAGAATCTGGAAATCCTCGCCGTCACCGAAACCTGGGACAACGGCAAGGCCGTGCGCGAAACCCTGAATGCCGACGTGCCGCTGGCCGCCGACCATTTCCGCTACTTCGCCGGCTGCATTCGCGCGCAGGAAGGCGGCGCCGCCGAGATCAACGAGCTGACCACCGCCTATCATTTCCACGAACCGCTGGGCGTGGTCGGGCAAATCATTCCGTGGAACTTCCCGCTGCTGATGGCCGCGTGGAAACTCGCCCCGGCCCTGGCGGCCGGTAACTGTGTCGTGCTCAAACCGGCCGAGCAAACGCCGTTGTCGATCATGATCTTCGCCGAACTGATCGCCGACCTGCTGCCGGCCGGTGTGTTGAACATCGTGCAAGGTTTCGGTCGCGAAGCCGGTGAGGCGCTGGCCACCAGCAAGCGCATCGCCAAGATCGCCTTCACCGGTTCCACCCCGATTGGTGCGCACATCATGAAATGTGCGGCCGAGAACATCATTCCAAGCACCGTCGAACTGGGCGGCAAGTCGCCGAACATCTTCTTCGAAGACATCATGAACGCCGAGCCGCAGTTCATCGAGAAAGCCGCCGAAGGCCTGGTGCTCGCCTTCTTCAACCAGGGCGAAGTCTGCACCTGCCCATCGCGAGCGCGATCTACGACGACTTCATGAAAGTGGTGATGAAAAAGATCGTCAAGATCAAGCGCGGCAACCCGCTGGACACCGAAACCATGGTCGGCGCCCAGGCGTCGGAGCAGCAATACGACAAGATCCTCTCGTACTTGAAAATCGCCCAGGAGGAGGGCGCCGAACTGCTCACCGGCGGCGCGGCCGAGCGGCTCGAAGGCGACTTGTCGACCGGTTACTACATCCAGCCGACCCTGCTCAAGGGGCACAACAAGATGCGCGTGTTCCAGGAAGAAATCTTTGGTCCGGTGGTGGGCATCACCACGTTCAAGGACGAAGCCGAAGCCCTGGCGATTGCCAACGACAGCGAGTTCGGCCTCGGTGCCGGCCTGTGGACCCGCGACATCAACCGTGCGTACCGTATGGGTCGGGCGATCAAGGCCGGGCGTGTCTGGACCAACTGCTACCACCTGTACCCGGCGCACGCTGCGTTCGGTGGCTACAAGAAATCCGGTGTCGGCCGTGAAAACCACAAGATGATGCTCGATCACTATCAGCAGACCAAAAACCTGCTGGTGAGCTACGACATCAATCCGCTCGGGTTCTTCTAACCCCCGCAAGAACACCACAATCCCCCTGTTGGAGCGGGCTTGCTCGCGATGAGGCCAGTACATTCAACATTGATGTTGACTGTCACGCCGCCATCGCGAGCAGGCTCGCTCCCACATTGGTTTGTGTGTGCTTGAACTCCCCGCCATACCCCCTACCAACGCACCCCACAACCTCCTTCGAAAGTAGCATTCGGGCGCCTGCCGCCCCGTGCATTAATGGCTTTACCGGAATCGTCCGGCACAAGAAGAGGAATGACCCATGTGGACTAAACCCGCGTTTACCGATCTGCGCATTGGCTTCGAAGTGACGATGTATTTCGCCAACCGTTGATCGTCCACCCGGCCAGCCGCTGCGTTGGCCGGGCCTGCCTTCTGGAGCATCGCCCATGTACATTCGGGTTCTCGGTTCCGCCGCTGGCGGTGGTTTTCCGCAGTGGAACTGCAACTGCCGCCAGTGCGCCGGTATGCGCAATGGCAGCCTGCGCGCGCAACGACGCACGCAGTCTTCCATTGCCCTGAGCGACAACGGTGTGGATTGGGTGCTGTGCAATGCGTCCCCGGACATTCGCGCGCAACTCGAGAGTTTCGCGCCGTTGCAACCGGCCCGCCGCTTGCGCGACACGGCGATTGCCGGCGTGGTCCTGATGGACAGCCAGATCGACCATTGCACCGGCCTGTTGAGCCTGCGCGAAGGTTGCCCGCATTCGGTGTGGTGCACCGAGCGGGTTCATGAAGACCTGAGCAGCGGTTTCCCGTTGTTCACCATGCTCAAGCATTGGAACGGCGGCTTGCAGTGGCAACCCGTGGGGCTTGACCGCGAGCCGTTCAGTATCGCGGCGTGCAGCCATTTGCAGTTTCGGGCGATTCCATTGGTCAGTAACGCGCCGCCGTATTCGCCCAATCGTGGCAATCCGCAACCGGGCGACACCATTGGCCTGTTCATCGAAGACCTGCGCACAGGCGCGGCGCTGTTCTATGCGCCGGGCCTGGGCCAGATCGACGATGAGGTGCTGAGCTGGATGCAACGTGCCGATTGTTTGTTGCTGGACGGTACGTTGTGGCGCGATGACGAGATGCGCGTGTGTGAAGTCGGCCAGAGCCTGGGCAGTGAAATGGGCCACCTGCCGCAAAGCGGACCGGGCGGCATGCTTGAAGTGCTGGAGGGTTTCAGCCGCCAGCGCAAGGTGCTGATCCACATCAACAACACCAATCCGATCCTCGATGAAGACTCGGCGGAGCGGGCGTTGCTGGAGCGGCGGGGCGTTGAGGTCGCATTCGATGGCATGAGTATTGAGCTGTAGCTGATGGCCTCATCGCGAGCAGGTTTGTGTACACCGCAGATCCCTTGTGGGAGCGAGCCTGCTCGCGATGGGGCCAGACCAGACACCGCATATTCCCGGAGAACCGCAATGACTGACACCCCAATGACCCCCACCGAATTCGAAGCCGCCCTGCGCGCCAAAGGTGCGTACTACCACATCCATCATCCTTTCCACCAAGCCATGTACGCCGGACGCGCCACTCGCGAGCAGATCCAGGGCTGGGTCGCCAATCGCTTTTACTACCAGATCAACATTCCGCTCAAGGATGCCGCCATCCTGGCCAACTGCCCGGACCGCGACGTGCGCCGCGAATGGCTGCAGCGGATTCTCGACCACGACGGCGTGCCCGGCAGTGAAGGCGGCATCGAAGCCTGGCTGCGCCTCGGTGAAGCGGTGGGCCTGGATCGCGAACAGATCCTGTCCCAGGAACTGGTATTGCCCGGCGTACGTTTCGCCGTGGACGCCTACGTCAATTTCGCCCGGCGCGCCTGCTGGCAGGAAGCGGCCAGCAGTTCGCTGACCGAGCTGTTCGCGCCGCAGATCCACCAGTCGCGGCTCGATGCCTGGCCCACGCATTACCCGTGGATTGACGTCGCCGGCTACGACTATTTCCGCACGCGCCTGAGTCAGGCGCGGCGTGATGTCGAGCACGGTTTGCGCATCACCCTGGCGCATTACGTCACCGTCGAAGGCCAGCAGCGGATGCTGGAAATCCTTCAGTTCAAGCTCGACGTGCTGTGGAGCATGCTCGATGCCATGAGCATGGCTTACGAGCTGCAACGCCCGCCGTATCACACGGTGACGACCGACCGCGTCTGGCATCGGGGGATTGCGCTGTGAGCCTGATCAACCGTGCGCAGGCGCCGACGTTGCGCCAGGGTTTCCGCTTGCAGTGGGAGCCGCGTCAGGACTGCCATGTGCTGCTGTACCCCGAAGGCATGATCAAACTCAACGCCAGCGCCGGGCAGATTCTCGATCTGCTGGACGGTCAACGCAGTGTGGCGGCGATCATTGATTTACTCTCCGCGAGTTTTCCCGGTGTGCCGGGGATCGACGAGGACGTGCTGGCGTTTCTGGAGGTGGCCCATGCTCAATTCTGGATCGAATGATTCGCGCCCGGGACCGCCGCTGTGGCTGTTGGCGGAGCTGACTTATCGTTGTCCGCTGCAATGCCCGTATTGCTCCAATCCACTGGATTTCGCCCAGCAAGGCGCGGAGTTGAGTACCGAAGAATGGATTCGCGTGTTCCGCGAGGCCCGCGAAATGGGCGCTGCGCAACTGGGCTTTTCCGGTGGCGAGCCGTTGGTGCGCCAGGACCTGGCGGAGCTGATAAAAGCCGCACGGGACATGGGTTACTACACCAACCTGATCACCTCGGGCATCGGTTTGACCGAGCAGAAAGTCCATGATTTCAAAGTCGCCGGGCTCGACCATATCCAGATCAGCTTCCAGGCCGCCGACGAAGCGGTCAACAACATGCTCGCCGGCTCGCGCAAGGCTTTCGCGCAGAAGCTTGCCATGGCCCGCGCGGTGAAAGCCCAGGGTTATCCGATGGTGCTGAACTTCGTCACCCATCGGCACAACATCGACGAGATCGCGAAGATCATCGACCTGTGTCTTGAGCTGGAAGCGGATTTCGTCGAATTGGCCACGTGTCAGTTCTATGGGTGGGCCGAGCTCAACCGCGTGGGCCTGTTGCCGACCCGCGAGCAATTGCAGCGCGCCGAGCGCATCACCAACGAATACCGTGAGCGGCTTGAGGCGCAGGGCCATCCGTGCAAGCTGATTTTCGTCACCCCGGATTACTACGAAGAACGCCCCAAGACCTGCATGAACGGCTGGGCCAATCTGTTTCTCGACATCACCCCGGACGGCACGGCCTTGCCTTGTCATAGTGCCCGGCAATTGCCGGTGACGTTCCCGAATGTGCGCGAACACAGCATCGAGCACATCTGGACCGATTCCTTCGGTTTCAACCGCTTTCGTGGTGATGACTGGATGAAGGAACCGTGCCGCTCCTGTGATGAAAAGCACAAGGACCTTGGCGGCTGTCGCTGCCAGGCGTTCATGCTCACCGGCGATGCGGCCAATGCCGACCCGGTGTGCAGCAAGTCGCCGCACCACGGCGTGATCCTCAAGGCCCGCGAGGAAGCCGATGCGCCGGGGCAGGGCATGGAACACTTGACGTTGCGCAATGAAAAGGCCTCGCGGTTGATCTATCGCGGATGAATACAGCGACACAAATCCCTGTGGGAGCCAGCCTGCTAGCGATAGCGGTTTGTCAGGCAATACAGATGTTAAATGTGCCGCCCCCATCGCGAGCAGGCTCGCTCCCACAGGGATCTGCGGTGTAACCATTGGTCTGATTGCATTCACAGCCGGATGGGTTAGTGTGGCTCTTACCTTCCAAAACAATAAAAACAGGCTTTCCAATGAGCCAGAGTCTCAGCCAGCTGCGTAAATTCGTTTCACCTGAAATCATCTTTGGTGCCGGTTGCCGGCACAACGTCGGCAACTACGCCAAGACCTTTGGTGCCCGCAAGGTCCTGGTGGTCAGCGATCCTGGCGTGATCGCCGCCGGTTGGGTCGCCGATGTCGAGGCCAGCCTGCAAGCCCTGGGCATCGATTACTTCCTCTACAGCGACGTTTCGCCCAACCCACGGGTCGAGGAGGTCATGCTCGGTGCCGAGTTGTACCGGGAAAACCATTGCGACGTAATCGTCGCCGTCGGTGGCGGCAGCCCGATGGATTGCGGCAAGGGCATCGGCATTGTCGTCGCTCACGGCCGCAGCATCCTCGAGTTCGAAGGGGTGGACACCATTCGCGTGCCCAGCCCGCCGCTGATCCTGATTCCGACCACCGCGGGTACCTCGGCGGACGTCTCGCAATTCGTGATCATCTCCAACCAGCAAGAACGCATGAAGTTCTCCATCGTCAGCAAAGCGGTGGTCCCGGACGTGTCGCTGATCGACCCGGAAACCACCCTGAGCATGGACCCGTTCCTGTCGGCCTGTACCGGCATCGACGCGTTGGTGCACGCCATCGAAGCCTTCGTGTCCACGGGTCACGGCCCCTTGACCGACCCGCATGCGCTGGAAGCGATGCGCCTGATCAACGGCAACCTGGTACAGATGATCGCCAACCCGAGCGACATCGCCCTGCGCGAGAAGATCATGCTCGGCAGCATGCAGGCCGGGCTGGCGTTCTCCAACGCGATCCTCGGCGCGGTGCATGCCATGTCCCACAGCCTGGGCGGCTTCCTCGACTTGCCCCATGGGCTGTGCAACGCGGTACTGGTGGAGCATGTGGTGGCCTTCAATTACAGCTCCGCGCCGGAACGGTTCAAGGTGATTGCCGAAACGTTCGGCATCGATTGCCGTGGCCTCAATCACCGGCAGATCTGCGGGCGTCTGGTTGAGCACCTGATCGCGTTGAAACATGCCATCGGCTTCCACGAAACCCTCGGTCTGCACGGCGTCAGCACGGCGGACATCCCGTTCCTGTCGCAACACGCCATGCACGATCCGTGCATCCTCACCAACCCGCGCGAATCCAGTCAGCGTGATGTCGAGGTCGTCTATGGCGAAGCCCTCTGACGAACAACAACGGGCGCTGGCCGGGTTACTCGGATTAGGCAGTCACTCGGCGCGCAAGAGCCATTACCCGGAACTCGCCGCGCGCCTCGACGAGCTCGAAGCCGAGCGCAATCGCTACAAGTGGCTGTTCGAAAATGCCGTGCACGGGATCTTCCAGGCGAGCCTGCTCGAAGGCATGCGCGCCGCCAACCCTGCGTTGGCGCGGATGCTGGGCTATGCAAACCCTCAGGACGTGCTGTTTTCCCTGGCGGATCTGGCGAGCAACCTGTTTGTCGGCGGTGCGCGGGAACTGGAAAACATCGGTGAAATCCTCCGACATCAGGGCAGTCTGCACGGCTATGAAACCCAGTTGCGGCGCAAGGACGGCAGCAGCCTCGATGTGCTGATGAACCTGCTGCTCAAGCCCGATCAAGAGGCGCTGGTGGAGGGTTTTGTCGCCGACATCACTGAACGCAAGCAGGCGCAGCAACGGTTGCAACAGCTCAATGACGAACTGGAACAGCGTGTCACCGCGCGCACCGACGAATTGCTTGAAGCCAACCGCAACCTGCAGCAACAGATCACCCAGCGCAAACAGATCGCCGAGGCCTTGCGCGATGCCCGGGACGCTGCCGAGGCCGCCAATCGCAGCAAGGACAAATACCTCGCCGCCGCCAGTCACGACCTGCTGCAACCGCTCAACGCCGCGCGTTTGCTGATTTCGACCTTGCGTGAACGCAAACTGCCGGACGTCGAACAGGTGCTGGTCGAACGCACCCATCAGGCCCTGGAAGGGGCGGAAGACTTGCTTACCGATTTGCTCGACATCTCCCGGCTCGATCAGGCCGCGGTCAAACCGGATGTCGCGTTGTACCGCCTCGATGAATTGCTCGGGCCGCTGGCGTCCGAGTTCCGGTCAGTGGCCGATGCGGCCGGGTTGCGTTTGCGCGTGCACATGGGCGATTTCGCCATTCGCACCGACCTGCGGCTGATGACCCGTATCCTGCGCAACTTCCTCAGTAACGCCTGCCGCTACACCGACGAAGGCAGCATTCTGCTCGGGGCCCGGCGGCGGGGTGACAGGCTGCGCCTGGAAGTGTGGGACACCGGGCGCGGGATACCGGCGGATCGCCTCGACTCGATTTTCCTCGAGTTCAATCAACTGGACGTCGGCCGCGCCGCCGACCGCAAAGGTGTGGGGCTGGGGCTAGCCATCGTCGAGCGCATCGCCAAGATCCTCGACTACCGGATCCAGGTGCATTCGCTGCCGGGACGCGGTTCGATGTTCAGCATTGAGGTGCCGATCTCCCATGAGATTCCGTTACCCATCAGCCTCGCGGCGCCCCAGTCGGGGACCGGAAATCCGTTGCCGGGCCGGCGGTTGCTGGTGCTGGACAATGAGGTGAGCATTCTGCAAAGCATGAGCGCATTGCTCGGGCAGTGGGGCTGCGAAGTGGTCGTCGCCACCGACGAAACCTCGGCACTGGCCGCGTTGCAGGGCCAGGCGCCGGAACTGATCCTGGCGGACTACCACCTCGATCACGGGGTGGTGGGGTGTGAGGTGGTCCGGCATCTACGCGAGCATTTCAGCCAGACCATTCCGGCGGTGATCATCACCGCCGACCGCACGGACCAGTGCCGACGCTCGTTGCAACGACTCGACGCGCCGCTGCTGAACAAACCGGTGAAGCCCGGCAAGTTGCGCGCAGTGCTGAGTCAGCTATTGGGGTAGGCGCGGTACTGCATGCTGAAAGCCAGTTCAGCGGACTGATCCTGCTCCAGCAACACCAATCCCGGCCGGCCGGGCAAGTGGTGCGCATTGACCGGATGGCTCACCGGTTCGATGCAGAAAAACGCCAGGTCCACCGGGCAGTAGAGCAAGTAGTAATCGCTGCCGCTGGCCTGGCATTCCAGTTCATAACCGAGGTCGGGTTGCTGGATCAGGCAGTGGCCATCCCATTGGCAGAATCCGTTGTCGACCAGCGTGCCGGGCAAGGCCTTGAGTTGCTGAAAGTCCCAATCGGCCGGCAATGTGCTGAGCCGTGTGGGCAGTTTGGCCGCGTCGCATAACCAGACTTGCCCGGCTTTTGCCTGCAACCGTGTGCCAGCGGTGCGCGGCAGATACGGGTGCAATCCCAAGCCATGCCACGCAGCGCGTTCGGCCAGATGCGAGACGTGCAATTCGATGCTCAGTTTGCCGTTGCTCAGATGGAAACGCTGCCGGGCGCGATACGCGAACGGTGTGGTGCTGTCGAGTTGCAGCACGACTTCATCCTGCGTTTGCAAAACCACCTGCCACGGCTGCTGCCAGGCGCTGCCATGAATCGGCAGCGGATCAGTGAGGCTGTTGGGCTCGAGCGCGAGCCAGCCATCCGGGCGATCAAAACCACCGTCGGAAATGCGGTTCGACCATGGCACCAGCGGAAAGCATCCGAGCTTGCCCGGCAGGCCGGTGTTGAGCGCGTGAGCGTCGCTGTGGCGCAACAGCGGCTGACCCGAACTGCGCACGGTCCAGTTGACGATGCTCGCACCGAGTTCTGGGGCGAGGGTGAGGAGGGTGAGTCCGTCGTTGAGTTCGAGCAAGGTTGGCGTCATGTTCACCAGCGATACGAGCGTTTCAGTCAGTGGTTGAAAACGGGTTCCGGCAACCCCTTTACACCGGGGTCAAGGGCGAACACGCCCCCGGCCAGTGACTGTGGGTCGTGGTCGTCACCGGGGCGGATCGAGGTCACGAACAGCGTGTCCAGTCGACTGCCACCGAAGGCGCACATGGTTGGTTTTTTCACGGGTACGGCGAGGGAACGATCAAGACGACCGTCGGGAGTAAAACGGTGAATCAGCCCAGCGTCGTTGGCGCAGATCCAGTAGCAGCCATCGGCGTCTACTGCGGCGCCGTCGGGGCGGCCAGGGAATTGATGCATATCGACGAACAGCCGCCGGCTGGACGGCGTGCCGCTGTCGATGTCGTAGTCGAAAGCCCAGATCTGCTGGACCGAGGGATGCGAGTCCGACAGGTACATCGTGCGGCCATCCGGGCTGAAGCCGAGGCCATTGGGCACGATGAATCCACTCAGTTGCGCGCCGAGCGGCCCGCGTTCTCCGGCACTGTAGCGATACAACGCGCCGTCGGCCGCATTGGCGCCCATGTTCAGCACCATGCTGCCGGCCCAGAAACGCCCCTGACGGTCACAACGACCATCATTGAGGCGCATGTCGGTGCGGGAATGGTCGACGTGCGCCAGCAATTCACTGTCAAGGCTGCCATCGTTGTGCGTGTGAAGGCGAAAGAATCCGCTTTCCATCCCGGCGACCCAACCGCCGTCAGGGCTTCGCACGATGCAGGCGAGCATTTCCGGTGCGGTCCAGGCCTCGACACGGCCGGTTTCGGCGCTCCAGCGTTGCAGGCCCCCGGCGGGAATGTCGACCCAGTACAGGGCGTTTTCCTCAGGAACCCAGACCGGGCTTTCACCGACCCCGTTTCGGGCATCGACAATCAATTCGGCTTGCATGGCGACTCATTCCCTTGGTTTTTTGTTGTGGAGATCAAGTGAAACGAATGGGGTCAGTCGCCGAACGGGCCGGACGTGACGAAGGCACCACCCTGATAAACCATGGCCGGGTCATCGGCGGCCGGCATCGGCTGGGCTTCGACTTTGTCGCGGAACACTTCAGACGTGTCCTTTGGTGCGTAACCCAGGGCGGTAGCATAGCGGTTATCCCACCAGACCTTCTTGTTGTCGGAGGCGCCGTAGACCACGGTGTGGCCGACACCAGGGGCGTACAGGGCGCGTTCGATCAAATGGGTCAGGTCGCCGAAACTCAGCCAGGTGCTCATCATCCGGCGGTTTTGCGGTTCCGGAAACGAAGAGCCGATGCGGATGCTGACGGTCTCGATGCCATAGCGATCGAAGTAGAAACTGGCCATGTCCTCACCGTAGGACTTGGACAAGCCGTAGTAGCTGTCCGGGCGGCGAGGGGAGTGGGCGTCGATCACTTCATCCTGTTTGTAGAAACCGATGACGTGGTTGGAACTGGCGAAAATCACCCGCTTCACGCCATGGCGGCGTGCGGCTTCATAGATGTGGAATACACCGCAGATGTTGGCGCCGAGGATGTCTTCGAACGAATGTTCCGTCGAAACGCCGCCGAAGTGCAGGATCGCATCCACGCCTTCCACCAGTTGATGCACGGCTTGCTTGTCCGCGAGGTCGCAGGTCACGACTTCTTCGCGATCATCGATGGCGGGGGCGATGTCAGCGATGTCCGACAGGCGAATCACGTTGGCGTAAGGCCGCAGGCTTTCGCGCAGGACTTTACCGAGGCCACCGGCGGCACCGGTCAGCAGCAGGCGATTGAAAGGGGCGTTGGGCGTAGTGGTCATGGCAGTTCCTGGACGCAAATTATTGTTGTCAGAATCGTTGTAGGTTGTCGTATGACTTGGTCGGAGTATCGTTAGGCTTTCCGGGTCTTGTCAACGCGACTTTGGTGGAAATGGACGGAGGGTTGTCAAGCGCCCAACTGTGGCGAGGGAGCTCGCTCCCGCTGGGGCGCGAAGCGGCCCCTGCAATCCTTCAGCAAGACTGGATTGTCCGGTTTTGCGACTGCTTCGCAGCCGAGCGGGAGCAAGCTCCCTCGCCACAGAGTTGTCCAGGCTTCTAAAGGTTTTACAGCAACGAAATCGGATAGCTGACGAAAATCCGGTTCTCATCGAATTCATTGGTGCTGAAGTCTTTGCGGATGCTCGCGTTGCGCCATTTGACGTTGAGGTTTTTCAGCGGGCCGCTCTGGACGGTGTAGGCCAGTTCCGATTCGCGACCCCATTCCTTGCCATCGGTAATCACCCCTGTGTGCACGTTATCGCCGCTGATGTAGCGGTTCATCATCGTCAGGCCGGGAATGCCGAGTGCCACGAAGTTGTAGTCATGACGCAGCTGCCAGGATTTTTCCTTGGCATTGTCGTAGCTGGAGTTGTAGCTGTCGTTGGCCAGGGTGCCGCCGCTCGTGCCGTTGACGCGCATCCAGACATCGTCGCCGCTGAGTTTCTGCAGGCCGACATAGAACGTGCTGCCACCGTACTTGGCCGAGAGCATGGCGAACGCGGTTTTGTTGTCGAGGTCGCCGGCCAGGGCGCTGCCGTCTTCCTTGCCGATGAAGTAACCGAGATTGGCGCCCAGGGTCCAGTCGCCGATTGGCTGGCTGTGGCTGAGGTTGAAATACTGCTGCTGATAGATATCGCTGAGTTCTGCGTACCAGACACCGACCTGGGTACGTTTTTCGTTGAACGCATATTCACCGCCGCCGAAGTTGAAGCGGTCCGAGGTAAAGGCCGCCGATTTGCCGTTCATGAACATGTCTTCCATGCTCGCATCGTTACGCGGGCTGTTCTGGCGGAACTGGCCGCCGTAGAGCGTCAGGCCGCTGATCTCGGTGGACGTCACCTGGCCGCCACGAAAGGTTTGCGGCAGCGAGCGACCATCGTCAGAGCGCAGGATCGGCAGCACCGGCATCCATTCCCCGACTTTCAATTCGGTCTTCGAGACTTTGCCTTTCAGCGCCACGCCCATCCGGCCGAAATTGTCCGCCGGGCGGCCGTCATCGTGAATCGGCAGCAACTGGGTGCCGCCCGTGCCTTTGCCGCCGTCGAGTTTCTGCGAGTACAAGCCGAGCACATCCACGCCGAAGCCGACCGGGCCCGGAGTGAAGCCGGATTTGGCGTCGAGGATGAAGCTTTGCGTCCACTCTTCAGCCTTGCCTTGAGGGTAGGCCGGGTTGGTGTAGTTGCGATTGAAGTAGGCGTTGCGCAGGTTCAGCGTGGCCTTGGCGTCATCGACGAATCCTTCGGCGTTGCTGATCATGGGCATGGCGAGTACGGCCAGGCTGCTGCAACCGATCAGGCTCAGGGTATAGCGGCGTACGAAGATTGGGCGAGGGGTGCAGGCGAAGGAATTACGGACGTGCTTGCTCACTGTGACGCTCCCGATGTTTCTTGTTGTTTTTATTGTTGTCATACGTCGTCGTACAACATTAGGGCGATTATTTGCGAGGGTTTAGCGGGTTGTCAATCGGAAGTTATACGATGACTTGGGGATTGTGCTGTCAGCTAGAAATCATGGGAGGCATGGTGCCCAGGAGGGAGACCGCAGCCACTGCGCCCATCCCCACCAACCATTCCGCAATCCTTGATCTGCAACCGATTGAACAGCACCAACCGCAAAATGCAGGAAACGGCACAGCACCAGCGCGCTCGTCATGAGTGACCGGCCAACCTTGAAGCTGTACGCGCCTTCGCTTTTATGGGTGTCGACCGACGCAAGTCCGACGGTGCACTCACGGTGCTGTCAGCGGCCGGGGGCTGGCCTTTCAGATGGGCGTGGCAAATACCGACGAGGCGGCGAGCAGCGAGCCGAGGAGGACGGCGGTGGACAGGGCTTTCTTGAAAAGCATCGCGGAGATCTCAGAGGCAGGTTCGAAGAAGGGCGACAGTTAACTGCGAGCGTGAGCGGGTGGGGGTACGAAGTTTCGTTTTCCGCTGTCGCCGCGAGGTAGAGCGGATGCTAGTCTTGAGCAACGCTGTTGCCAGGGAGCCCCCATGGGCAATCACAAGATCGAGATTCGCCGCAGTAACGTCGAAAAAATCCTGCTCGGGGCCGAAAAGGTCTTTGCCGAAAAAGGCTTCGGCGGCACCGCCATGGCCGACATCGCCGCCGAAGTGCAACTGCCGCGTTCCAACCTGCATTACTACTTCAGCACCAAGACCGAGTTGTACAGCGCCGTGCTGTTCGATTTGCTGGAGGTGTGGAAGCAGGACGCCCTGTGTTTCGAGATGTTCGATGATCCGCGCGTGGTGCTCAGCAGCTACATCCGCGCCAAGATGAACCACTCCCGCAGCCGGCCTTACGGCTCGAAAGTCTGGGCCAATGAAATCATCCACGGCGCACCGACGTTGGGTGAGAAACTGGACGTCAGCCTGTACGACTGGGCCAAGATGAAAGAGGCGAAAATTCGCCAGTGGGTGGACGACAAACGCATCTTGCCGGTGGAGCCTTCAAGCCTGCTGTACATGATCTGGGCCTCGACCCAGCATTACGCTGACTTTGATCATCAGGTGAATATCCTGAACGATCATCAGCCGCTGTCGGACATGCAGTTCGAGCGGGCGGTGCAGACGGTGACGAGTGTGATTTTGCGGGGGATCGGTCTGGAGCCTTAAAATCTCGAGTGGTGCTGCCGGCCTCATCGCGAGCAGGCTCGCTCCCACATTGGAATGCATTTCAAATGTAGGAGCGAGCCTGCTCGCGATGGCGTCAGTTCAGGCGCCGAAGATTTCAGACCGCAACGTGATACGGATTCCTCGGATCATGATTCCAGTCCAGAAACGGCTTCCCGTTCTCCATCGGCACCATCTCTATGCAGTCCTGTACCGGGCAAGTGATCTGGCACAAATTGCAGCCCACGCACTCCTCGTCGATGACTTCATATTTATGCGTACCGTCCGCCTGCTTGAGACTGGCCACGGCCTGATGGGACGTGTCTTCGCAGGCAATATGGCAACGCCCGCAGCCGATACACGCTTCCTGGTCAATCTTCGCAATGACCTGATAGTTGATGTCCAGGTACTTCCAGTCAGTGGTATTGCCCACCGCGCGCCCGGAAAATTCCGACACGCTGGCGTAACCCTGACTGTCCATCCAGCGTGACAAACCGTCCTTCATTTCCTCGACAATCCGGAAACCATGCAGCATCGCCGCCGTGCACACCTGCACCGAGCCGCTGCCCAGCGCGATGAATTCCGCCGCATCGCGCCAGTTGCCAATGCCGCCGATGCCGGAAATCGGCAAGCCTTGCGTCTGCGGATCGCGGGCAATCTCGGCGACCATGTTCAGCGCAATCGGCTTCACCGCCGAACCGCAATAACCGCCGTGGGTGCTTTGGCTGCCGACGGTGGGGTTGGCGACCATGCGCTCAAGGTTGACGCTGGTGATCGAGTTGATGGTGTTGATCAGCGACACCGCGTCGGCACCACCGCGATGGGCCGCACGGGCGGCGACGCGGATGTCGGTGATGTTCGGCGTCAGCTTGACGATCACCGGCAGCGAGCAATACGTCTTGCACCAGCGCGTGACCTGCTCGACATACTCCGGCACCTGACCGACCGCCGCGCCCATGCCCCGTTCCGGCATGCCGTGCGGACAACCGAAATTCAGTTCGATGCCATCGGCACCGGTGGCTTCCACCAGCGGCAGGATGTATTTCCACGATTCTTCGACGCAGGGCACCATCAGCGACACAATCAACGCCCGATCCGGCCAGTCTTTTTTGACCTGGGTGATTTCCCGCAGGTTGATCTCCAGCGAACGGTCGGTAATCAGCTCAATGTTGTTGAAACCCAACACTTCACGGTTGGCCCCGAAGTGCGCCGAGTAGCGCGAGGACACGTTGACCGCCGCCGGGTCTTCACCCAGGGTTTTCCAGACCACGCCCCCCCAACCGGCTTCGAAGGCGCGGACCACGTTGTAGGCTTTGTCGGTCGGTGGCGCGGAGGCCAGCCAGAACGGGTTGGGGCTTTTGATGCCGGCGAAGACAATCGAAAGATCGGCCATTTACGCAGCCTCCACGTTGAGCATCAGTTGAGCGTTGATGGCCTCGGCCGCCAGTTTGCCGTGCTGCACCGCTTGCACGGTGAGGTCCTGATCGAGGCTGGTGCAGTCACCGCCGGCATACACGCCCGGAATGCTGGTGCGCAGGTGTTCATCGACTTGAATCCGATCGCCCGAACGCTTGAGTTCGCGAGCCAGCGGATCGCCGAGAGCGCTCGAGTCGAAGGCCTGGCCGATGGCTTTGAAAATCGCATCGGCCGCCAGTTCGAAGGTTTCGCCGGTGGTTTGCAGGCGACCTTCCACCAGGTGCGTGCGAGCAAAGCGCATGCCGCGCACGTTGCCTCGATCGTCGAGCAGCACTTCTTCAGGTTGCGCCCAGGTCAGCAAGCGCACCTGATTAGCTTTGGCGATGTCTTGTTCGTGGTGAGTGGCGCCCATGTCCTCGACGCCGCGGCGATACACCAGATTCACGTCATGCGCGCCGAGGCGGGCCATTTGCACGGCCATGTCGATGGCGGTGTTGCCGGCACCGAGGACGATGCAGCGGTTGGCCAAAGGCAGTTGTGTCAGATCATCGGCCTGGCGCAATTCACGGATGTATTCGGTGGCGGCGAGCAAGCCCGGTGCATCTTCGCGGGCCAGCCCAAGCTGTTTGCTGGCGTTGAGGCCAAGTCCGAGGAACACTGCGTCGAATTGTTGATGCAGCTCGCTGAGGGTCAGGTTTTCGCCGAGTTTTTGTCCGTGACGGATTTCGATGCCACCGATCTGCAGCAGGAAGTCCAGTTCCTTCTGCGCGTAATCGTCCACCAGTTTGTACTTGGCGATCCCGTATTCGTTGAGGCCACCAGCCTTTTCCCGTGCCTCGAAAATCACCACGTCATGCCCATGCATGGCGCTGCGATGGGCGCAGGACAAACCGGCCGGACCGGCACCGACCACGGCGATGCGCTTGCCGGTGGTTGCGGCGCGAGGGAAGGGGTGTTCGCTGAAGTGCGCATTGTCCACGGCGTAGCGCTGTAGCAGGCCGATCAGTACCGGCGCGCATTCATGGGCGTTGTTGCGCACGCAGGCTTGCTGGCAAAGGATTTCCGTCGGACAGACCCGGGCGCAACTGCCGCCGAGGATGTTCGCCGAGAGGATTTTCTGCGCCGCGCCTTGTACGTTGTCCTGATGGATATTGCGGATGAACGAGGGAATGTCGATGTCGCTCGGACAGGCATTCACGCACGGCGCGTCATAGCAATACAGGCAGCGCGAGGCTTCCAGATGTGCCTGGCGGTCGTTGAGCGGCGGCGCCAGGTCGGTGAAATGACCAGCGAGGTCGGCCGCATTCTCGTAGGGATGCGGGAGGTGGTTCAGGGACTTGATCACGGTGTTGGCCTCACGGTTATTGAGGTGATGCCTCTGGTGGGCATTGGTTTGTGCGGTGTCTGAACGGGCCTCATCGCCAGCAGGCTGGCTCCCACATTTGGAATGCGTTTACCCTGTGGGAGCCAGCCTGCTGGCGATGAGGTCGAAGGTCTCGATCTCAGCGTTTCACGGCAACCGGCTGATTCAACTCAGCCCGCTTGCTCAGCAAATCAAACACCGCCGGATACGCCGGCCGCTCGACATACCGCCCGGCCCCTCGCTCGGCGCGCAGATCCCCATCGGCCCAGACCACACGGCCCTGGCTGATCGTATGGCTCGGCACCCCGCGTACGGTCTTGCCTTCGAAGATGTTGAAGTCGACTTGCTGGTGATGGGTCTTCGCTGAAATTGTCCGTGTGCCTTCGGGATCCCACAGCACCAGATCCGCATCGGCACCGACGCGAATCGCACCCTTGCGCGGGTAGAGGTTGAAGATCTTCGCGGTGTTGGTAGAGGTCAGCGCGACAAATTGCTGCATCGAAAAACGCCCGGTGTTCACCCCTTCATCCCAGAGCACCGCCATGCGGTCTTCGATACCCGCGGTGCCGTTCGGGATCTTGCTGAAATCGTCACGCCCCGCGGCTTTTTGCTCGGCGCAGAAGCAGCAATGGTCGGTGGCGGTGGTGTGCAGGTTGCCGGATTGCAGACCATGCCAAAGTGCTTCCTGATGGCCGCGTGGACGGAACGGCGGGCTCATCACGTAGCCGGCGGCGGTCTGCCAGTCCGGGTGTTGATAGACGCTGTCGTCCAGCAGCAGATGACCGGCGAGCACTTCACCGTAGACTTGCTGGCCCTTGCTGCGGGCGTAGGTGATTTCGTCGAGGGCTTCCTTGGTCGACACGTGAACCAGATACAGCGGCGTGCCCAGGGTCTCGGCGATGCGGATGGCCCGGCTCGCCGCTTCACCTTCGACCTGCGAAGGGCGCGACAGCGGATGCGCTTCAGGGCCGGTGATGCCCTGGGCCATCAGCTTGCGTTGCAGGTGATAAACCAGTTCACCGTTTTCCGCATGCACCGTCGGCACCGCGCCCAGTTCCAGGCAGCGTTCGAAACTCGCTACCAAGGTGTCATCGGCCGCCATGATCGCGTTCTTGTAAGCCATGAAATGCTTGAAGCTGTTGACGCCGTGATGGCTGACCAGCTCGGCCATTTCCTCGCGGACCTGCTCGCTCCACCAGGTGATCGCAACGTGGAAACCGTAATCGGAGGCCGACTTCTCGGCCCATCCGCGCCACTGATGAAAGGCTTCCATCAGCGATTGCTGCGGGTTGGGAATCACGAAGTCGATGATCGACGTGGTACCCCCGGCAAGGCCTGCCGCCGTACCGCTGAAAAAGTCCTCACTGGCCACGGTGCCCATGAAAGGCAGCTGCATGTGCGTATGCGGATCGATGCCGCCGGGCATCAGGTATTGGCCGCTGCCGTCGAGCACTTCGGCGCCTGCCGGAACATCAAGATTGTCACCGATGGCTCGCAATAGACGTCGGCGCGATAACTTTCATCATGGGTAATAACGGTGGCGCCACGGATCAACAGAGACATTCCGAGTTCCTCGCAGGCAATGACCGACTGGTGCCGGTTCTAAATGTTTTATATGAAGCAGGCGTAGACAGGAGTATTCCTGTCAACACTGTCAGGAATAGAAACTAGTATGAGTTCGTGGAATCAGCAAGAATAATTTTTATAAGCATATAACTGATTTAAGTATTTGAAATATAAGTACTAAAACGATTAATCACCAAAATGGTGAGGCCTCTCACCATTTTGACGCACTTGACAGGTTCCAAAAATGGTCAAGATTTCTTATGTGAAATCAGCCGCTTGAGGATGGTCTATGGTTGATGCGCAACTTTGAAAAAAAGATCGACGCACCAGATTGAGTCCTGACGGTTCGGACCACTGGCCTGGCCTTTTAGCCTGAGGAAACAGGCAAGTCACCGAGGACTCACCAGATATATAAATAAAGCTGATAAACATCAGTGCTTTACGAAGTTTTTATGGAACTGCCCGATGCGCAATCGGGGTGCCCGGCACGTTTATTGATGCCACCAGCCCCTTGTTGAGCAAAAAATAATTCAAAGAACAGTGGAGCGGCCATGCAACAGATCAGATCGCAAGTGACCGAGCGCGACGGCTTGTTCGAGCTCGAAGCCGGCAGCGATGTCCTCGACAGTCCCCGTTACAACCACGATATGGCACCGACCAAGGTGCGCGAGCGAACCTGGAACAAATGGCACATCACCGCGCTGTGGGTCGGCATGGCGATCTGCGTGCCGACCTATACCCTCGGCGGGGTGCTGACCGCTTACTTCGGCCTGAGCGTCGGTGAGGCGCTGCTGGCGATTCTGTTTGCCAACATCATTGTGTTGATTCCGCTGACGCTGAACGCGTTCCCCGGCACCAAATACGGCATCCCGTTTCCCGTCCTGCTGCGTTCATCCTTTGGCATTCTGGGCTCCAACATTCCCTGTCTGATTCGCGCCTTGGTGGCGTGTGGCTGGTTCGGCATCCAGACGATGTTTGGCGGGCTGGCGATTCACCTGTTCCTGGGCTCGGTGTTCGAGGGCTGGAAATCCCTTGGCGGCACGGGTGAGGTCATCGGTTTCATGGTGTTCTGGGCCTTGAACCTGTGGGTGGTGATTCGCGGCGCCGAGTCGATCAAATGGCTGGAAACGCTGTCCGCGCCGCTGTTGGTGCTGGTCGGTGTCGGGCTGCTGGTGTGGGCCATGCCGAACGTATCGATGAGCGAATTGATGGCGATCCCGGCCAAGCGTCCGGAAGGGGCGAGCGTGGTCAGTTACTTCGCCGCCGGGCTGACTGCGATGGTCGGGTTCTGGGCCACGTTGTCACTGAACATTCCGGACTTCAGCCGCTACGCCAAAAGTCAGAAGGACCAGATCGTCGGGCAGATCATCGGCCTGCCGCTGACCATGTTCCTGTTCGCTTCACTGGGCGTGGTGATGACGGCCGCGTCGGTCAAGCTGGTGGGCGTGACCGTGTCCGACCCGGTGACGCTGATCGGTCACATCCAGAGCCCGGTCTGGGTCGCGCTGGCCATGGCGCTGATCATCATCGCCACGCTCTCCACCAATACCGCCGCCAACATTGTTTCGCCGACCAACGACTTCCAGAACATCGCGCCGAAGGTGATCAACCGCACCAAGGCGGTAATGCTCACGGGGGTGGTTGGCCTGGTGCTGATGGCGCATGAGCTGCTGAAGAAGCTCGGGCTGATCGTTTCCGATGTGAGCCTGGAAACGGTCTATTCGAACTGGCTGCTGGGCTATTCCAGTCTGCTCGGCCCCATCGCCGGGATCATGGTGGTGGATTATTTCCTGATCAAGAAACAGCAACTGGACCTGGCCGGGCTTTATCGCGATGACGTCTATCCGGCGTGGAACTGGTGCGGGTTTATCGCGTTTGGTGTGCCGGTGGTGTTGACGCTGCTGTCGCTGGGCAGCGATGCCTTCAGCTGGTTCTACAGCTATGGCTGGTTCACGGGTTCGGCGCTGGGTGGGTTGATTTATTACGGGTTGTGCTCTGTTCGGCCCAGTCCGTCTGTTGCGAAAACTGCGGTGTAGGTACAGGCATACACCTATGACAACTTCCTGAGGAGATCACCATGAACGCGGCCGTAGACGTTCTGCAATCCACCCATCAGCACATCAACCGCGACCGCCTGTGGCAGTCGCTCATGGACCTGGCCAGACTCGGCGCCACAGTCAAGGGCGGCGTCTGTCGCCTGGCCCTGACCGACCTCGACCGCCAGGCCCGGGACATCTTCGTCAAGTGGTGCGAGGAGGCCGGCTGCACCGTCAGTATCGACGCCGTCGGCAACATCTTCGCCAGGCGCCCCGGGCGCAATCCCAACCTGCCACCGGTGATGACCGGCAGTCACATCGACACTCAACCCACCGGCGGCAAGTTCGACGGCTGCTTCGGTGTGCTCGCCGGCGTCGAAGTCTTGCGTACGCTCAACGACCTCGGCGTGGAAACCGAAGCGCCGCTGGAGGTGGTGGTCTGGACCAACGAGGAAGGCTCGCGTTTCGCCCCGTGCATGATGGGCTCCGGCGTGTTCGCGGAAAAATTCACCCTTGAAGAAACGCTGGCCAAGGTCGACGCCGAAGGCATTACCGTCGGCGAAGCACTGAACGCGATTGGCTATGCCGGCTCGCGCAAGGTCAGCGGTCACGCCGTCGGCGCCTATTTCGAAGCCCACATCGAACAGGGGCCGATCCTTGAGGACGAACGCAAAACCATCGGCGTGGTCATGGGCGCCCTCGGCCAGAAATGGTTCGACCTGAAACTGCGCGGCGTCGAAGCCCACGCCGGACCCACCCCGATGCACCTGCGCAAAGACGCATTGGTCGGTGCGTCCGTCATTGTCGGCGCCGTCAATCGCGCCGCCCTCGGCCATCAACCCCACGCCTGCGGCACTGTCGGTTGCCTGCAAGCCTATCCTGGCTCGCGCAACGTCATCCCCGGCGAAGTGCGCATGACCCTGGATTTCCGGCATCTGGAACCGGCACGCCTGGATTCGATGATCGCCGAAGTCCGCGAAGTGATCGAAGCCACCTGCGAAGAGCACGGCCTGACCTTCGAACTGACACCGACCGCCGACTTCCCGCCGCTGTACTTCGACAAAGGCTGCGTCGAAGCGGTACGCGGCGCGGCCCAAGGGCTTGGCTTGTCGCACATGGATATCGTCAGCGGAGCAGGGCACGACGCCATCTTCCTCGCCGAACTCGGCCCGGCCGGGATGATCTTCGTACCGTGCGAGGGTGGTATCAGCCACAACGAAATCGAAAACGCCGCACCGGACGACCTGGCGGCAGGGTGTGCGGTGTTGTTACGGGCGATGCTGGCGGCGTCGGCGGCGATTGCCGGAGGGCAAATCGCGGCATGAAGATCCGACGTTCGTGTTTTCAGGTGCACGCAACCCCTGCAGGAGCCGAGCTTGCTCGCGAAGACGTCGGATCAGGCGGCGAAGATGTTGCATATGATGGACTCTTCGTGAGCAAGCTTCGCTACGACGTAGGTGTTGTGATTCTATTTTGGCTATTAAAAAGGCTGTTTATTCGAATTTGATTCTAAGCAACTGTCATATTTGACAGTGGCGCTGTAGTTTGTTTTCTCTAATAGTAGTCGCGCATAGGTTGGTGTGTGAATCAATTAGAGGGAGATTGCATTATGGGAACTGTCGTAGATGCTGAATCAAGAAATGACCCGTACGATAATCTATTCATGGAGATCAACCAGAACAGACTAACGCGTGGCGCGCCTCTGCTGCTGCAAAGTTCTTTCGCAAATAAGTTGAGCATTAATATGCCCGGCTCGTTGGGGGAGTTTCGTCTGGGGGTAGTCTCTGATGGACAACCCATCTATTTAGAGCCGGGTACCGATACGTGGGTGAAACCGGTGGCTGGTAAGTTAAAGTGGACGATAACACCTGGAAGTACGGAAGAGCGTTTCACTTTGGTACTGTACAGCCGGGACTTTACTCAAACGTTGGCATTTCACTGCGAATCCTATGCGGCCGATCACCCTTGGTATTCAAGTTCAAGGTTTTACGTTTTTACGCCAACCAATAATGGATTTTTTGCTCATAAGGGTATTTTGCGCCTTACTCAAACTGACTACCGAAATGGCATCCAGCTTTGGCCCGTTGGGAACAGATTGTTTGGTAAAAAAATAACAATGACATTGACGGGGGAGCATGGAGTTCCCGATGTTACGCCTGCCGAGCCTCAGACGATGGGTCACTTAGAATTGAAGTGGAATTTTAGTTTCGATAAATTCGATAAAGTAGTGCCGGTAACCGCACGGTTTGAGGCTGAAGGTGTGCCGTTAGGTACTAGTTTTGACTTTTCGCCCACAGCAGATGTCATGACTGAAACCGTATCTGGCAAGTTGGAGTATTCAGAAGCAATTGAGAGTTCCACAGATTCAGCCAAGGAGTAGAAGTAACGCACGATCACAAACCCCTGAGGTCGTAATCTTCACAGAGCGCCGCACGTTGGCGCTCCCGCGATTGTGGAGATCCAATGAGCCAAGACGTCCTGACCACTGAAACCAATCGCCGTCAATTGCAACAGATCATCGCCGGTCTGTCCGACGGCGTGATCCTGCTGGAGCTCGATCAGACCCTCCTCTGGGCCAATGAAGCCGCGCTGACCATGCACGGTGTCAGACGGATCAGCGAACTGGGCGCCAATGCCAAGGAGTACGCGAAACGCTTCGCCTTGCGTTATCGCAACAATCATCCGGTGCCGGCCGACAACTACCCGATCAATCGCGTGGCCCGTGGTGATACGTTCAGCGATGTATTGGTGGAAGTGACTCCGCTCGACGATGAAGCGCGTACCTGGGTCCACAACGTACGCAGCCTGGTCCTGACCGACAGCGGCGGCGAACCGGAGTTGCTGGTGCTGATCATGGACGATGTCACCGAGTGGGCCAGCGCCGAGCAGCGTTTCGAAAAGACCTTCAATGCCAACCCGGCCCCGGCGGTGATTTGCCGCCTCAGCGATCTGCGCTACATCAAGGTCAATGCCGGCTTCCTTGAAATGACCGGCTACAGCCGCGATCAGGTCATCGGTGTGTCGACCTATGAGCTGGACATTCTTGAAGGCGCCGAAAAGAAAGACCTGGCAATCGAGCGCTTGCGTGAACACGCCACTATTCCCCAGATGCAGGCCGAGCTGAAATTGCCTGAAGGCGGCAGCAAGCAGGTGATCGTCGCGGGCCAGCCGCTTGAGCTCAACGACGAAGAATGCATGTTGTTTTCCTTCGTCGACATGGAACCCCGGCATAAGGCCGAGGTTGCCCTTCGCCAGAGCGAGGAACGGTTTGCCAAGGCTTTCCGCCTGACACCGGTGCCGATCCTGGTGTGCAACGCCAGTGATCAAGTGGTGCTGGACGTTAACGAGGCGTTCCTCGAAACCCTCGCCTATCCGAGTGAAGAAGTGCTCGGCAAGACCATCGCCGAGATCGATTTCATCCATGACACCGGCGCACGCACTCGTCTGTTTGCGGCACTGGAGAAAACCGGCAGCCTGGATCGCATCGATGTCAGCGTACGTAAAAAAGATACCGAACTGATCGATTGCGCGATTTCCGCCGACACCGTGAACATTCAGGACAGCCCTTGCTACCTGCTGGTGTTGATGAACATCACCGAACGCAAACGCACCGAGCTGGAATTGGTGGCCGCGATTGAAGAGGTGATGAAAGACGCGTCCTGGTTCAGCCGTACGCTGATCGAAAAACTGGCCAACGTGAAAAGCGTCAACTCGCCGAAATTGCCCAGCGTCTCCTTCACTGACCTCACCGCCCGTGAACGCGATGTGCTTGGCCTGATCTGCGAAGGCCTGGCTGACAAGGAAATCGCAGCGCGCCTGAAACTGGCCCCCAACACCGTGCGCAACCATGTTTCGACGGTGTATTCCAAGCTGGACGTGCACAGTCGCAGTGAAGCGATTGTCTGGGCGCGCGAGCGCGGATTGTTCTCCAGCGAACGCCGACCGAAGCGGCAAAGGTAAGGTGCAATTGCACTAGATTAGCCAGTGCAAATGGATGTTCTGACCGGGCTTGGCGGTTCTTAAGCTGTAAGGGTGCGATACGAGTCTTCGCGAACCCCTTCGATACATGAAAAGGAACCGTCACATGGTCACGTTCACAGCGCACTGTTTGATGCGCCGCCGCCAAGGTGAATTGCAATGATTTCCCTGGCGCAATTACGTCTGCAACTGGAGCGCAGTTTTTCGCCGCTGGCTTGTGAGTGCACGCTGACGGGGGATCACTCGTTGACGGTGAAACTCTATCACCCGGTTTCCGGGCAGGTTGACCTGGTAGTCAGTGGCTTGAGGGTCCCGCTTGCGACTCTGGAAGCGGTAGAGGCGCTGATTGAAGAACTGCGTTATGAACTTGAGAGCAACACGCTGCATCGCCCCGACCCCGTCCGATAGCGCGTGCCGGTTAGATCCTTGCTGTTTAAAAGCCAAGCGATCTCAACCATGCCGCCTATAAGAAAAGTGAACGTTTGTTTGCCGTGACCGGTCCACACTTTTGTAGTGTTTGCTGTTTGTCGCGGAATATGTCGATCACTTATCGCGGGTCAGTTTATGAACAGTCTTGGGAAATGCACGTTTGCGTCATTGTCGCTCGCCTTTTGCATAACGATACTCGGCGGTTGTGCCAGTCCTCCGCCACCGCCGCCCGCCGCTCCACCTCCGATGCCTCAACGCACGTGTGAAACGTCCGAAAAAACCGATGTACTGGGTGATGTAAGGGCGGAGGGTGAGGTCACACGAGTGACTACGTTGACTCGGTGTGTGACTCAGTAGCGGCGTGTTGTTTATGAAACATTGGCTTTTGATCGCAATTGGTTCTAGCCGAACTGTCAACTCTGACAGTTCCATAATTCATGCACTGTCTCGATAGTTGAGTGGTCGGTATTTCTTAATGCCACCCTGGATGTCGAGGCGGTGCTATGAGTCATCACAAGTCAGGTGAAATCAGCACACGCTGTAACTGCATGGCTTGCTGATTTGTCCAGACGATAAACAATTTTTGCTTCGCGAATTTTGAATCATTACCCGTCGCTTGAAAAAAAAGGCAGCCAAGGTTGTCCTTTGCTCATTCTATAAAACGAGTAATGCAATCTATTTTATGGCACCGATACGCTCGTCAATTCGTGCATTAATCGCGATTTGTTCTAACTTTACTGTCAAATATGACAGTTCCATAAACCTGCATTTTTTCCGATAGTCGAGCAGTCTTTTTTAATGCGACTGCTGACTAACGGGATAACGCCATGACCTTCGAACGCCACGCCGGATCAACGTTACAACGCTTCTGGGATAACGCCAGGTTATTTATCAACGGCCAGGAGTTCCAGGAAGGGGAGGAGTTTTTCTTGCTCCGCGGCCAGCCAAATCAAGTAAAGGTGGAGGTGTCAGCGGATATCGCGAAGCAGATAAGGTTGGAATTGGCTGAAGATGACGAACTGGATCTTGTTTCATCGCCGGGATTTGGCGATTGGGTGGAAGGCGAATTCGCATGGGCGATTACACCGGGCGATGGTGCCAGTGGCCGAATCACGCTGGTGCTGATCAGCAAGGAAGTGGAGGTGCCTTGGGTGCTCTCTTGCCGCGTGATGTCAACCAACCTGCTGGACGAAGTGGACGGTGTTCAAGTGAACGGTGCCCCTTATCCGACCCAGGGTGTCGTGCTGTTCAGGGACGAACCTCAGACCGTCACCCTGACCTATAAGCCGGGCAGCCCCGTGCAAGACTGGCCTCTGGAACTGACGGCCACCTTGCTCAGCGGATTGCAGGATGGCGACCTGGTGGTCACTTTGGCCGGGCCGCATTCGTGGACGATAGTGGCTTCCAACAACAGCGGCACGTTCAAGCTGGATTTGACGGGGGCGGGCTTTACCACTGGCATAACACTAGCCGACAGTAAGGTGCTGTCACGCAATCTGGCGGATGAGGCAACGGTTCAGATAGACGGAAAAGATGCGGAGCCCGGGACGCTTTATTTCAGGGGCGGGGTACACACGCTGACGCTTGTCCCCAAGGCAGGCAGCCCGATTGCGGGTTATGGGGTCGGGTTGTGGCTTGGGCGGTCGCCGCTCGTGACCAGCACCCCCCTGGCGGAAACCTTTACCGGGTTGCATTCCTGGACCATCACCTTCGCTTCGGACAGTTTGAGCTCGCAGGCCATGGTTTCGGGAGGGGCAACATAAAAATTGATGCCAACAAACTGTTGTCGCCGGATTTGGACGATGAGGTAACGGTTTTGCTGGACGGCGTGGCGCTACCGTCTAGCGGGGCGGATTTTACTGGGGGGCAGCCAAAGACACTCACGTTGAGTTACAAGAATTCAGATGTGTTGAATGGCGTCCCATTGGCCGCTGCCTTCGTGCCTGTCGAGGGAATTGGAACAGGTGATTTTTCCAGTCAACCGTCTTTTGGCGAATTCACCCGAGCGCACCAATGGAGGCTCACAGGTGCGCAGAACAAGGTGGGGACGTTCAAGCTGAAGCTGTTCAGCGAAGAAGAGAAGTCGGTGCTTTTTACAGCAATTAACCGATTGTCAAAACCTGATTATTCAGAGGCCACATTAAAGTTTTCGGTATTTGGCCTAGACGCACCGCTACCCCCCGAGTCAGTGAAAGTGAAGACGACAGACATATATGTTGTGAGTATAAAACTCCGACTGTCCGGTAATGTTCCGATTGCCAATGCCCCTGCAGAGATTGTACTTCCGGAGTGGGGCCGGTTTGCCGGTACAACGACAGCCAACGGAAACTTCGTGGCGAAACACGGCCGGTACAAAAACGTAGGCGTTAGAACGATCACTGCAGAAGTGGAATTGCCGGACGGCACGGCGCGGACTGCAACATTGTTACTCGATGTTCGGGATTCCTAAAAATAATCATTCCAGGTGTTGGAAGAACGTCACGAAATATTCATCGAACGACAGAAACGTAGCGCTGAGGTTGGGCTCCTGAGTTATAACAGCCATGGTCGTTGGCGATAGCACTTTCGAGGGTGCTATCGCCTTATATCGGCGTACTTAATTGCTTGTTGTCGACAGGCCGATCCTTGCTCTCCGCAATTGAAATTTTGTCATGGCTCTTAATATTGGAACTGGATCAAACAGTCTAGCCGCTAGTGTGGCCATTGGCAGCCAACAGAAATCTGGGGCAGTGTTGAGTTTTGCCTGGTTTATCGCAACTTTGTCTAAATTTACTGTCAGTTATGACAGTTACCCAGTCAATGTTTTTCCTCGATACTCGAGCGGCCAATTCGATATCTGAGAGTACCGTCATGACCAATGAAATCAAATCTGTATCAGCTCGGCCAAATGGTTGGGAAGACGCCAAGTTGTTCTTCAACGACAAACTGATCGAGGGGCCCATTATGCTGTGGCGTGGGCAGGTACACGATATAAGGGTGGAAGTCCCCTCGTCCTTTACTGGACAGATATCTCTCACGAAAGAGGATTCCCGCGACCTGGCCGTCACCGCTTCCCCGGAGTTCGGCACCCCTGCCGATCCGGTCGGCAATGCATTCCGCTGGAAGGTTACGTCGGTAGAAGATGGCAAGAGTGGCAATATCTTCTTGGTTTTTTCGAGCAAGGACGTGATTACGGAATGGCGGGTTCCATGTGTGGTGCGCTCGGACTATGTGGGCGATGACTGGGGTTTCACGCTTTGGGATGACCCTCTACCTGCTGAAAAAATGCTGATAAGGAAAAATACCGGTATCAAATTAAATCTGGTTAACAAAACCGGCGTTGACTTTAACTGGGAAGCGTTGCGGATGAGTAAACGCGTCTTTCCGCCACTGGTACCGGCTGATGTGGAGATTTTTTCGGGTGGGAATGAATGGTATGTTAACGGATATAAAAATACAGGTGGGCGGTTTGAATTAATATTCGAGGAAGAGGGTATCCCTAAGCCGCTCACCTTGCACTGTCTGTTGCTGGCAACGGAGTTGGAAGATGAGGGGAGGATCAAAGTTGGAGGTGAAGACATTGCCGCTGATGGCTATGTTTTTTTTCGGGATCAACCTGTTTCCATTACCTTCGAGCCCAATCCTGGCAGCCTCATCAATGAAGTTCAGATGTGGTTGACGGGTAAAGCCAATTCTCCACTTCTTCCTGGCGATATTAGAAGTATGCCGGAGTTTGGCGTGAAGCAAACAGGAAAATATGAATGGGACGTCACCGGGTCAAACCGAAGCGGAACCCTCGTGATAGCTCTTCGGGGCGGGAACGGAGGTACCGGATTTGGAGCAGCAGGTAACTATCTGGTTAACCTGCCTGGCAAATTACTATCGCGTAATCTGGAAGATGAGGTTGATGTCCTTATTGACGGTAAAGAACCTGTTGAGGGTATGAAGTTCGTTCATGACGTCACCTATTTTCTTACGCTCAGGCTTAAACCAGGTAGCCCATTGGGGGGGCATGCTCTACAACTGCATTGCGCTGGCCTGGAGGGGTTTAACCCTGGAGACCTGAAGTGTGAACCTGGCTTTGACCGGCCGATAACTTCTAACTATCTATGGCTCTTGACCGGTTTACAGGGGAGCGGAAGGTTTCAACTGAGCCTGTCCGGCGAGGGGATGGAGAAGGCGATCGACCTGCCGATTTATCAGGTTGGCGAGTGAAGTCTTTCCTGTAACGCCAAATTCCGAAAGTAAAGTGTCAGTAAACCCAAGGAGCTCCGGTCGTTCTGAGCTCCTTTTTTCAATGCTTGATCCTGACAATGTCGACTACCGGGGCTTCGGCGTTGAAAGGTTAAGGGAAAGGAAATTTACTGTTGTTATCGCGTTTTGTTCTATAAGTCTGTCAGTTTTGACAGTTACCCTGCCCTGTTTTTTCTTGAATAGTCGAATGGCCTTTTTCAACCATTGTCGATGTTCGAGGAAATGCCATGACCATCCAGATCAGGTCCAGTTCAGCCGAAAGAGCCGTATACCTCTGCTATGGCTCCGATAGTCATACGCTCAGAATTGAAGGCGCTGAGGATAGCCCTTGGGTCAGTCAGGGAGTGAGCCTCAATCACGCTTCCGCTGATTCGCCTTTGATCTTCGCCGACCCTGGATATGGCGAACTTCAGAAACTTGAACCTGAGGGCTCGGAATGGAAGCTCCGCTGTCCGGCCGATGGCATCGATCACGACTTCGAGTACTCGATTCAAAGTGAATTTACCGCCGTGCCTTACAAAATCTCGATGCGGTTGGGGCACTATCGTCGTGAGGTTCTGGACAGCCGCAGCCCAATCAGTGCACCGGTGATAGGAGACACAGTAAAGGCCCAAATCACGGTCGGATCGTTCTACACAAAACAGGCGCTGGAAAATATTGAGGTCAAGTGGTCGATTGGTGGGACGACAACGACAGTACCGACATCGACGTCGGGCGTAAGCCAGTTCACCCATACGGTTCAAACATTGGGTGAGCAGACGATCACGGCAGAATTCTACAGCCCGTATGACGATAAAACGGTGAGTGAGTCTTTTGAGATCAAGGTTTATGAGACAAGTCCTTGGGAAGACGCGAAGTTGTACGTCAATGACAGGGAAGTGATGTGGGGCGATCCCATTGGACTGACTCGCGGAAGAGCAAACGCTTTAAGAGTCGAAGTTGCGCCCGAGATTGCGAAGGTGTTGCGTCTGGGGGTGGGTGAGTCTGGAGGCCTGAACCTTGTATCAAACCCGCCTTTTGAAAGCGATGTCAACCCGGTCGGCGAAACGTTCAACTGGACGGTCACACCGGACGATGGGCTAAGCGGTCTTGGCATGTTGGTTCTTTTCAGTACGGATGTGGTGTTGCCTTGGGAGCTTCCGTTCTGGGTGATGTC
>LNAP01000755.1_pt1 | contig 36561 bp, 23 predicted proteins | sample 602601 | NCBI WGS metagenome assembly LNAP01 (sample SAMN02440304, study PRJNA202911) | soil metagenome | biome: Subtropical and temperate rainforests or woodlands; isolation source: soil samples (1 kg each in a 20% v/v slurry with milli Q water) were... ... | reverse complement strand
GCCACGCCGCGCGCGATCCAGTTCCGCACCACCGACCGCCTGATCGCCATCGGCGCCTCGGCCGGTGGCACCGAAGCGCTGCGCGTGGTGCTGGAAGGCATGCCGGCCGACGCGCCGGCGGTGGTGATGACCCAGCACTTGCCCGCCACCTTCAGCACCCCGTTCGCCGAACGCCTGGACCGCCATTCGGCGATGTCCGTGCGCGAAGCCAGCGACGGTGAAGCGGTGCTGCCCGGCCACGCCTACCTGCCGCCCGGCGGCAAGCACCTGCGGATCATCCGCGACGGTGCGCGCTGGCGCTGTCGGGTAGACGACGGCCCGGCGGTCAACCGGCACAAGCCGGCAGTGGACGTGCTGTTCCGTTCGGTGGCCGAAAGCGCCGGCGCCAACGCGATCGGCGCGATCCTCACCGGCATGGGCGACGACGGCGCCCGCGGCCTGCTGGAACTGCGCAACGCCGGCGCTCCCACCCTGGTGCAGGACGAAGCCACCAGTGTGGTCTGGGGCATGCCGGGCGCCGCCTACAAGCTCGGTGCCACCGAAGAAATGGTGCCACTGGAACGCATCGCCGAACGACTGATGGCTATGGCGCGCGCATAACGTAGAGCCGGGCTCTGCCCGGCTGTCCGAATCACGTAGAGCCGGGCTCTGCCCGGCTGTCCGAATCACGTAGAGCCGGGCTCTGCCCGGCTGAGGCGGTCCGCGCGAACGGCAGCCGGGCAGAGCCCGGCGCTACGGAATCTACGCATCACAACGAAAAACCCCCGGCGTTCACCGGGGGTTTTTTGTCTTCAGTCCATCGACCAACGGTCGATGGCTACCGATTGCCGGCCATCGGCCGGCAACGCATCAGGCAGCAACCGTCTTGGCCACGTCCTGGTTCGAAGTTCATGTAGCGGTAGATGTCCTTGCTGCTGGCATCCAGCACGCCGATGTCGGCCATGTACTCTTCCTTGGTCGGGATGCGACCCAGACGCGAGCAGATCGCGGCCAGTTCGGCCGACCCCAGGTACACGTTGGAGTTGCGGCCCAGACGGTTCGGGAAGTTGCGGGTCGAGGTCGAGAACACCGTCGCGCCCTCACGCACCTGTGCCTGGTTGCCCATGCACAGCGAGCAGCCCGGCATTTCCATGCGCGCGCCGGCGGTGCCGAAGGTGCCGTAATGGCCTTCCTTGGTCAGCTCCGACGCATCCATCTTGGTCGGCGGGGCCACCCACAGCTTGGTCGGGATGTCGCGCTTGCCTTCCAGCAGCTTGGCCGCCGCACGGAAGTGACCGATGTTGGTCATGCACGAACCGATGAACACTTCGTCGATGGCCGCACCGGCCACGTCCGACAGCGTCTTGACGTCGTCCGGATCGTTCGGGCAGGCCACGATCGGTTCAACGATGTCGGCCAGGTCGATCTCGATGACGGCGGCGTACTCGGCGTCGGCATCCGGGGCCAGCAGTTCCGGGTTGGCCAGCCAGGCTTCCATCTTCTCGATGCGGCGCGCCAGCGAACGGGCGTCCTGGTAACCCTCGGCGATCATCCACTTCAGCAGCGTGATGTTGCTGGTGAGGTACTCGATGATCGGCTCCTTGTTCAGGTGCACCGAGCAACCGGCGGCCGAACGTTCGGCCGAGGCATCGGACAGTTCGAACGCCTGCTCGACCTTCAGCTCCGGCAGACCTTCGATTTCCAGGATGCGACCGGAGAAGATGTTCTTCTTGCCGGCCTTGGCCACGGTCAGCAGACCGGACTTGATCGCGTACAGCGGAATCGCGTTGACCAGGTCACGCAGGGTCACACCCGGCTGCATGGTGCCCTTGAAGCGCACCAGCACCGATTCGGGCATGTCCAGCGGCATCACGCCGGTGGCCGCCGCGAAGGCGACCAGGCCCGAGCCGGCCGGGAACGAAATGCCCACCGGGAAACGGGTATGCGAGTCGCCGCCGGTGCCGACGGTGTCGGGCAGCAGCATGCGGTTGAGCCAGCTGTGGATCACGCCGTCGCCCGGGCGCAGCGAGATGCCGCCACGGGTGGAGATGAACTCCGGCAGCGTGTGGTGGGTCTTGACGTCCACCGGCTTCGGGTACGCGGCGGTGTGGCAGAACGACTGCATCACCAGGTCGGCCGAGAAGCCCAGGCAGGCCAGGTCCTTCAGTTCGTCACGGGTCATCGGGCCGGTGGTGTCCTGCGAGCCCACCGAGGTCATCTTCGGTTCGCAGTAGGTGCCCGGGCGCATGCCCTGGCCTTCCGGCAGGCCACAGGCGCGGCCGACCATCTTCTGCGCCAGCGAGAAGCCCTTGCCGGTATCCGGCGGGTCCATCGGCAGGCGGAACAGATCGGTCGGGGCCAGGCCCAGCGCTTCGCGCGCCTTGGCGGTCAGGCCGCGGCCGATGATCAGCGGAATGCGGCCACCGGCGCGCACTTCGTCGAACAGCACGTCGGACTTGACCTTGAACTCGGCAATGACCGCGCCGTCCTTCAGGGCCTTGCCGTCGTACGGGCGCAGCTCGATCACATCGCCCATGTTCATCTGCGACACGTCGAGTTCGATCGGCAGCGCGCCGGCGTCTTCCATGGTGTTGTAGAAGATCGGGGCGATCTTCGAACCCAGGCACACGCCGCCGAAGCGCTTGTTCGGGATGAACGGAATATCTTCACCGGTGAACCACAGCACCGAGTTGGTGGCCGACTTGCGGCTCGAACCGGTACCGACCACGTCGCCCACGTAGGCCACCAGGTGGCCCTTGTCCTTCAGCGATTCCAGGAACTTGACCGGGCCGCGCTTGCCGTCTTCTTCCGGCTCGATGCCATCACGCTTGTTCTTCAGCATCGCCAGGGCGTGCAGCGGGATGTCCGGGCGGGTGGTGGCGTCCGGGGCCGGCGACAGGTCGTCGGTGTTGGTTTCGCCGGTCACCTTGAGCACGGTGATGGTCAGGCTTTCAGGCACCTGCGGGCGGCTGGTGAACCACTCGGCATCGGCCCAGCTCTGCAGCACGCCCTGGGCGTTGGCATTGCCGGCCTTGGCCTTTTCCTGCACGTCGTGGAAGGCGTCGAAGACCAGCAGGGTCTTCTTCAGCGCGTCGGCGGCGATGGCGCCGACCACGGCGTCATCCAGCAGCTGCACCAGCGGGGCGACGTTGTAACCGCCGAGCATGGTGCCCAGCAGTTCGGTGGCGCGCTCGCGGCTGATCAGCGCATTGATCTCGCTGCCCAGGGCGATCGCGGCCAGGTACGAGGCCTTGACCTTGGCGGCGTCATCCACGCCGGCCGGCACGCGGTGGGTCAGCAGTTCCAGCAGGAACTCGGCTTCGCCGGCGGGCGGGTTCTTCAGCAGTTCGATGACGTCGGCCGTCTGCTGGGCGTTCAGCGGCAGCGGCGGGATGCCAAGCGCGGCGCGCTCGGCTACGTGGTGGCGGTAGGCTTCCAACATGACAACTCCCGGGATTTCTTTGAAAAGACTGCGATTGAATACAGCGGTGGAATAAGTGGGCTCAAGCGTGCGGCACGATCAGCTTCAGGCCCTTGAAGTAGTCGCGGTAAAACGTATCGTTCCAGGTGATCAGGCCATCGCATTGCAGCAGCGCGTGCGACCCGACCATGAAATCGTCCAGCCCGCGCCTGCTGGTGCCGCGCTGGCGGTGGCGGCGGTGCATCTCGCCGGCGCGCAACGCGGACTTGGCTTCCAGCGGGCTGAAGTGGATGCCCATTTCTTCCAGCGCGCCCTGCACCTCGGCGCCGCCGCGCAGCGAGGCGCAGATCTCGGCCAGGGTGACGCCGCAGATCACCACGCGCCCTCCGACCAGGCTTTGGCGCAGGCAGGCTTCCACGGCGTCGGCCTGGGGGCCGTTGCTGAGCAGCTCGATCAGGACCGGCGAATCGACGGCAATCATGCGCGGCTCACTCGGCGTCGCGGACCGCGTCGACGGCCGCCTGGGCCGAATCGAAGCCATCCAGGGCGAACTTGCCGCGTGCGCGCGAAATCGCGTCGTCCACGCTCTTGCGCAGGATGATCCGGCTGCCGTCCAGTTCCACTTTCAGCTGGGTGCCCTTGGTCAGGCCGAGCGCATCGCGGACCGCCTTGGGCAAGGTGATCTGTCCGCGTTCTGCAACGGTGGCTTCCATCGGCAGGCCCTCCAAAGTATGCACAAATTATACATACTTCCGGGGGCATACTTCTACCCGAGGACGCGCCACGCCCCATTCCGGCCTTGCCGGCCAAAGGATACGCAGGTCCCCATGACATCAGCGATACATATCTCTATGTACCCTGAGACCCGATGCCGCAGGCCGAAGGCCGGCTGAATCGTTCATACTCGGAACGGTCACCGGGCCTATGGGCCAACGGCGAACGCAAGCAGGCCTGCCTCGGGCGGGCCAACGCAAGCCATCCGCAAGAGGAGTCACCCCGCATGAGCGATTCGTTCTCCACCCGCAGCCAGCTGGACGTCGGCGGCACGACCTACGACTACTTCAGCCTGCCCAAGCTCGGACAGCAGTTCGACATCTCCCGCCTGCCCTACTCCATGAAGATCCTGCTGGAGAACCTGCTCCGGCACGAGGATGGTGGCGCCACGGTCGGTCGCGACCACATCGAGGCAGTGGCCCGCTGGAACCCGACCGCCGAGCCGGACATCGAAATCGCCTTCATGCCTGCGCGCGTGGTGCTGCAGGATTTCACCGGTGTGCCCTGCGTGGTCGACCTGGCCGCGATGCGCGATGCGGTGGTCAAGCTGGGCGGCCGCCCGGAACAGATCAATCCGCAGATCCCGTCGGAACTGGTGATCGACCATTCGGTGCAGGTGGACGTGTTCGGCACGCCCGACGCGCTGGACCTCAACGGCAAGATCGAATTCCAGCGCAACATGGAGCGTTACGGCTTCCTGCGCTGGGGCCAGAAGGCGTTCGACAACTTCAAGGTGGTGCCGCCCAACACCGGCATCGTCCACCAGGTGAACCTGGAGAACCTGGCGCGCGTGGTGATGACCGCCGACAAGGACGGCACGCCGGTGGCCTACCCCGACACCGTGTTCGGCACCGACAGCCATACGACCATGATCAATGGCATCGGCGTGCTCGGCTGGGGCGTGGGCGGCATTGAAGCCGAGGCGGCCATGCTCGGCCAGCCGTCCTCGATGCTGATCCCGCAGGTGGTGGGCTTCAAGCTCACCGGCAAGCTGCCCGAGGGCGCCACCGCCACCGACCTGGTGCTCACTGTCACCCAGCAGCTGCGCAAGCACGGCGTGGTTGGCAAGTTCGTCGAGTTCTTCGGCGAAGGCCTGCAGCACCTGCCGCTGGCCGACCGCGCCACGATCGGCAACATGGCCCCGGAATACGGCGCCACCTGCGGCATCTTCCCGATCGACGAGGAATCGCTGAACTACCTGCGCCTGTCCGGCCGCAGCGAAGAACAGATCGCGCTGGTCGAGGCCTACGCCAAGGCGCAGGGCCTGTGGCACGACGCGCAGACCGCGCACGCCAGCTACAGCGCCACGCTGGAACTGGACATGGGCACGGTCAAGCCGTCGCTGGCCGGCCCCAAGCGGCCGCAGGACCGCGTGCTGCTCGAAGACGTCAAGCAGAACTACCGCGACAGCCTGGTCGGGCTGACCACCAACCGCGACAAGCGCACCGAGGATGTCTCCAACTTCGTCAACGAAGGCGGCGGCGCAGCGGTGGGCAACGAACAGCTGGCCAAGGGCTACAGCGATGTGGAACTGGATGGCACGCGCTTCCGCCTGAAGGACGGTGCGGTGGTGATCGCCGCGATCACCTCGTGCACCAACACCTCCAACCCGGCGGTGATGATCGGTGCGGGCCTGCTCGCGCGCAATGCGGCCGCCAAGGGCCTGGACCGCAAGCCGTGGGTGAAGACCTCGCTTGGCCCAGGCTCGCGCGTGGTCACCGATTACCTTGAAAAGGCCGGGGTGCTTACCGAGCTGGAGAAGATCGGCTTCTACGTGGTCGGCTATGGCTGCACCACCTGCATCGGCAATTCTGGCCCGCTGCCGGCCGAAGTGAGCGCCGGCATCGCCGCCGGCGACCTGGTGGTGACCTCGGTGTTGTCGGGCAACCGCAACTTCGAAGGCCGCGTGCACCCGGAAGTCAAAATGAACTACCTGGCCAGCCCGCCGCTGGTGGTGGCCTATGCGATTGCCGGTACCACCGACATCGACCTCACCACCGAGCCGCTGGGCAATGACCGCGACGGCAACCCGGTGTACCTGCGCGACATCTGGCCGAGCAACAAGGAAATCGGCGATGTGATCGCCGCGACCATCGGGCCGGAGATGTTCAAGCAGAACTACGCCGATGTGTTCAAGGGCGACACCCGCTGGAACACCATCGCCTCGCCGGACGGCGACCTGTACGCATGGGACGGCGCATCGACCTACATCAAGAACCCGCCCTACTTCGACGGCATGACCATGCAGGTCGGTCACGTCGACGACGTGCACGGCGCGCGGGTGATGGGGCTGTTCGGGGATTCGATCACCACCGACCACATCTCCCCGGCCGGCAACATCAAGAAGGACTCGCCGGCGGGCCGCTTCCTGCAGGAGCGCGGCGTGCAGCCGGCCGACTTCAACAGCTACGGCAGCCGCCGCGGCAACGATGACGTCATGGTCCGCGGTACGTTCGCCAACATCCGCATCAAGAACCTGATGTTCGGCGGCGAGGAAGGCGGCAACACGCTGTACTTCCCCACCGGCGGTGGCGAGCCGCAGAAGCTGGCGATCTACGACGCGGCCATGAAGTACAAGGCCGACGGCGTGCCGCTGGTGGTGTTCGCCGGCAAGGAATACGGCACCGGCTCGTCGCGTGACTGGGCGGCCAAGGGCACCAATCTGCTGGGCATCAAGGCCGTGATCACCGAGAGCTTCGAGCGCATCCACCGCTCCAACCTAGTGGGCATGGGCGTGCTGCCGCTGCAGTTCAAGGCCGGCGAGAACGCGCAGAGCCTGGGCCTGGACGGTTCGGAAACCATCGACATCACCGGCTTGAAAGATGGCGCCAGCAAGACGGCCACGGTAACGGCCACCAAGGCCGATGGCACCCGCAAAACCTTCGAGGTTCACGTGATGCTGCTCACGCCGAAGGAAGTGGAGTACTTCAAGCACGGCGGCCTGCTGCAGTACGTGCTGCGCCAGCTGGCAGCCAAGGGCTGACCACCCCGGTAGGCCCCGACCGTTGGTCGGGGCTGCCATGAAAGCGCCACGACCAACGGTCGTGGCCCACCACGGTCGTGGCCCACCGGTCGGTGGCCACATGCGGCCGTCACTACCGCGGCAGATCGCCGCCCCCTTCACGCCCCCTTCGCCTTTTCCATCCGGCCCGGTATGCTGCCCGGACGTGAACTGGCGGATACTCAGGGCCAGCACACACTTTCATCAACGATTCCTGGAGGGGGAATATGAGTCTGGAACGTCCCTGGCTGCAGAGCTATCCCAACGGCGTACCCGCCGAGATCGACGTCAACGAGTTCGCTTCGGTCTCTGCCGTGTTCGATACCTCGGTGGCCAAGTACCGCGACCGTCCCGCCTACTCCAGTTTCGGCAAGCAGCTCACCTACGGTGAAACCGACGCATTGGTGGAGCAGTTCGCTGCCTACCTGCTCGGCGAGCTGCAGCTGAAAAAGGGCGATCGCGTCGCCCTGATGATGCCCAACTGCCTGCAGTACCCGGTGGCCACCTTCGGCGTGCTGCGCGCCGGCCTCACCGTGGTCAACGTCAACCCGCTGTACACCGCGCGCGAGCTCAAGCACCAGTTGGTGGATTCCGGCGCCGCCGTGCTGGTGGTGGTCGACAACTTCGGCGACACCGTCCAGCAGGTCCTTGCCGACACCCCGATCAAGCAGGTCATCACCACCGGCCTGGGCGACATGCTCGGTGCCAAGGGCCTGCTGGTGAACTTCGTGTTGAAGTACATCAAGAAGATGGTGCCCAACTACAGCATCCGCGGCGCGGTGCGCTTCAACCAGGCACTCAAGCTGGGCAGCCGCCACACCCTGCCCAAGGTCGAGATCGACCACGACGATGTTGCCTTCCTGCAGTACACCGGCGGCACCACCGGCGTGGCCAAGGGCGCCATGCTGACCAACCGCAACCTGATCGCCAACATGCAGCAGGCCTCGGCGTGGCTGTCCACGTCGGGCATCGAGCCGGGCAAGGAAGTGATCATCACGGCGCTGCCGCTGTATCACATCTTCGCGTTGACGGCGAACGGCCTGGTCTTCATGAAGTTCGGTGGCTGCAACCACCTGATCACCAACCCGCGCGACATGAAGGGCTTCGTCAAGGAGCTCAAGGCCACCCGCTTCACCGCCATCACCGGCGTCAACACGCTGTTCAACGGCCTGCTCAACACGCCCGGTTTCGACGAGATCGACTTCTCCACCGTGAAGTTCACCCTGGGCGGCGGCATGGCCGTGCAGCGTGCGGTCGCCGAGCGCTGGAAGAAGGCCACCGGCGTGACCCTGGTTGAAGCCTATGGCCTGACCGAAACCTCGCCGGCCGCTTGCATCAATCCGCTCAACCTGGCCGAGTACAACGGCGCGATCGGCCTGCCGATCCCGTCCACCGATGCGTGCGTCAAGGATGACAACGGCAAGACGCTGACCCCGGGCGAAGTGGGCGAGCTGTGCATCAAGGGCCCGCAGGTGATGAAGGGCTACTGGCAGCGGCCGGAAGAAACCGCCCAGGCCATCGACGCCGACGGCTGGCTGCACACCGGCGACATGGCGCGGATGGACGAGCACGGCTTCTTCTACATCGTCGACCGCAAGAAGGACATGATCCTGGTGTCCGGCTTCAACGTGTACCCCAACGAGGTCGAAGACGTCATCGCGATGATGCCGGGCGTGCTTGAAGTGGCCGCGGTCGGCGTACCCGACGAGAAGTCCGGCGAAGTGGTCAAGGTGGTCATCGTCAAGAAGGACCCGAACCTGACCGCCGAGATGGTCAAGGAACACGCCCGGGCCAACCTGACCGGGTACAAGCACCCCCGGATCGTGGAATTCCGCAAGGAACTGCCGAAGACCAACGTCGGCAAGATCCTGCGCCGCGAACTGCGCGACGCCCCCGCCCCGTAAGGGTCTGCGGACATCGGTAACGCACCAGGGCCCCTGCCGGCGACGGCGGGGGCCTTTTTTCTTCTGCCAAGAGTGATCACGACGTTACGCGGGTGGCCGAGTGTGCAGGCGCCGTCTGGATCGGCGGGCGTCTCCGATCAGGCTGGTCGCGAGCGTGAGGGCCCCGTAGCCGCCGGTAGGCCCCTGGCGCAAATGTCCCCCGGCCGCGGGGCGGCCTCCTCCTTTATTTTGCCCAGGAGCCTACCGGCTGCTACGGGGCTCGGCTTGCGGTGCGCAGGTGGACGCCACGCTTTTTACGCTGGGCGGTGGGTCGGGCGCTGGGCCCCCATGCCCTTGGAGGCGAAATAAAGGAGGAGGTGGCGGCTGCAGGCCGACGCCGGGGGACATTCGCCGGAAAGGGCATGGGGGCCCAGCGCCCGACCCACCGACGGCTGCGTTTCTGCTTGCCCCGCATACGGGCGAAGACCCTCTTTTTTCGGGTCTTTTCCCATCTGCGTGGCGAGCGCAACGGGCCATTTGAACCCGGCGAGCCCGGGCATTCGTACCCACCAACGGTGGGTACCTACCGCCACGCGCATGCATTCGTACCCGCCAACGGTGGGTACCTACCGCGACGCGCATGCGCCTGCCGGCCGTTCACCCACGCCCACCCTGCAAGGGTTTGCGGGCATCGGCGAGGCGCCCTGCCGCCATCCTGGGCCCTGCCCCGGACACCGGCGTCCGGGGCAGCGCTTGCAGGCGGTTCACACCGCGCGCATAGAATCACTCGCCGCCGCACGTTCTGCTCGCCCCCTTCATTCTCCGTCCGCAATGCGGTCGGCCGGACGGTCTTACGGAGAACTCCCATGTCTGCAGTCCATCCCTTTGCCCCCCGCCCGCAGCTGCACCCGACCCTGCGCATCACCGAAGAAGCGCACCGTGACGTGTACTGGATCCACATGCACGCCAACCTGGTCGACCAGCCCGGTCGCCCCTGCTTCGCCTCGCGGCTGGTGGACGATATCGTGGGCTACCAGCGCGAACTCGGCGAACGCCTGAGCATCTCCCACGCCTTGTCCCCGCACGTGGTGCTGGCGTCGGACAGCGACGTGTTCAACCTGGGCGGCGACCTGGAACTGTTCTGCCGCCTGATCCGCGAGGGCGACCGCCCGCGCCTGCTCGACTACGCCCAGCGCTGCGTGCGTGGCGTGCATGCATTCCACGCCGGCCTGGGCGTGCGCGCGCACAGCATCGCGCTGGTGCAGGGCAATGCACTGGGCGGCGGCTTCGAGGCCGCACTGAGCTGCCACACCATCGTGGCCGAGGAAGGCGTGCTGATGGGCCTGCCCGAGGTCCTGTTCGACCTGTTCCCGGGCATGGGCGCCTACTCCTTCATGTGCCAGCGGATCAGCCCGCGCCTGGCCGAGAAGATCATGCTGGAAGGCAACCTCTACACCGCCCGCCAACTGCACGAGATGGGCCTGGTGGACGTGGTGGTGCCGGTGGGCGAAGGCGTGGCCGCGGTCGAGCGGGTGATCAAGGACAGCAAGCGCATTCCGCACGCCTGGGCGGCCATGCGCGAAGTGTCGGAAGTGTCCAGCATGGTGCCGCTGCACGAAATGATGCGGATCACCGAGATCTGGGTGGACACGGCCATGCAGCTGGGCGAAAAGTCGCTGCGTACGATGGACCGGCTGGTGCGGGCACAGGGCCGGCGCAACGCTGATGCCGGCTGAGCCTGGCCATGTTCAGGAGGGCGTGCACTCGTCGCCATCGGACTGCCGCAGGGCCACAGCCCGGGCGTCGAGTGCCTTCCTTCCCTGTCGCAACGCATTGCCTAGGGCGCCCGCGCGCGGGGTCCATTCGGCCTTGAGCTGCCAGTCGGGCATGCGCATCAGTTCACCCCCGGCAGTGGCCACCTGGACCAGGCCGAGGTTGCTGGCCACCCCACGCAGCGCGTGGGCGTGTTCGCGCAGCTGATCCCAGGCCTGCTGTTCACCGCTGGCCTGGATACGGGCCATGCAACCGTCGACATCGCTCAGGCACTGGGCGATGAACTGCTTTTCAAACCCCTCCCCCATGCCCAGCGCGGCCAGCTCGTCGAGCACCGCCGGATCCAGCGCGCCGGCCACCACCGGCGCGGCGGGCACCGCCTGGATACCCGGCTCGGGCCGCGTGTTGGCGGCGATGTCGGCCAGGATGTCCAGCAACCGCGTGGCCACCACCGGCTTGGCCAGGAAGGCGCGTGCACCGGCCTGCTCGCAGCGCAGGATCGAATCGGGGGTGACATCGGCGCTGAGCACCATCACCGGGATGTAGGGCATGCCACTGGCCTGCATCACCCGCAGCTGCTTGAGCAGGTCCAGCCCGCTCATGCCCGGCATGTGCAGGTCGACGATGGCGGTGTCGAAGTCGGACTGCTCCAGCATGTCCAACACCTGCTCGCCGCCATTGACGCAGACCACCTTGTGGCCGGCCTTCTCCAGCAGGCGCTGCAGCACCATGCGGTTGGCGGCATGGTCGTCGGCCACCAGCACGCGCAGGCTGCGCACCCGCGCGCGGTGGCGCAGGAACGGATTGGAGAAGGCGATGACGTTGCCGCTCTCGGTGGTGTTACCGGTCAGTACCGGGGTCATCGCCACGTCCAGCGCGATTTCCACCCAGAACACGCTGCCACGTGGGCTGTTGGGGGTATAGCCGATGCGACCGCCCATCGATTCCACCAGACCCTTGGCAATGGAGGTGCCCAGACCGGTGCCCTCGTGGCGGCGGGCCAGGCCCACGTCGGCCTGCTCGAAGGCATCGAACAGGCGCTCGCGCAGCGCGGCCGGCACGCCGATGCCGCTGTCGAGAATCTCAAAGCGCAGCATCACCCGCTCGCCGACCTGCCCGTCCAGCAGCGACACCCGCAACGCCACGAAGCCGTCATCGGTGAACTTGACCGCATTGCCCATCAGGTTGAGCAGGATCTGCTGCAGGTGGCCGGCATCGCCGTACAGCCGCGGCGGCACGTGTTCGTCCACCACCACGCGGTACTCCAGCGCCTTGGTGCGCGCCTGCGGGGTCAGGATCAGGTTGATCGCCTGCAGCACGTCCGCCAGGGCGAATTCGTGGCGCTCCACGCGGACCTTGCCGGCCTCGATGGCCGAGATGTCCAGCACCTCCTCCACCAGCGCCAGCAGGCTGCGCGCCGAGGCCTGGATGGTGTTGAGGCACTCGCGCTGCTCCTCGTCCAGGCGGGTGGTGGCCAGCACCTCGGTCATGCCCGCCAAGCCGTTCAGCGGGGTGCGGAATTCATGGCTCATGTTGGCCAGGAAGCGGCTCTTGGCCTCGTTGGCCTGGCGCGCCTCGGCCACCGCGCGGGTCAGCGCGTGCAGCAGCGAGTCGAAGTACAGCGGGATGGCCGCCAGCCCCAGCAGCAGCCCCCACGCCAGGTAGCTGTGCTGCTGCCAGTACGGCGCCAGCATGATCGTGCACAGGAACGCCACGCAGCCCATGGCCGTGGCCACGCGCAGGTAGGTGCTGCCATACCGCATGCCGTTGCCGATGGTGACCCACAGGCACACCGCGTACAGCGGCGCGGCCGGCTCGCCCTGGATGGTCATGATCAGCCCCATGCAGGAATAGTCGGTGAGCATGCCGATCACCCGCCGCACGTGCGATACGCCGGGCTGCAGCAGGATGGCCGCCAGCAACCCGGCCGATACCGTCAGCTCGAAGGCCAGGATCAGCCAGGTGGCCAGCAGCGTATCGCCGTGGTTCTCCAGGTACCGCCAGCCCAGGTAGATGATGAACAGCGAGGTGATGGCGATGCGGATCAGGTTCTGCGCGTGCTCGCTGTCCGGCCGTCCGGACAGGCGCTGCTTGAACCGGGCCAGCAGGTGCTGCTTGCCGGCGGGGCCGGTGCGGGGAGACTCGTTCATGGGGGGCACTCGCATGCGTCGGCGCAGCAGGGTCGAGCAGCACATCGGCACCACTGCCAGCCCCAACCAAAGGAAGAAAGCCAGCCTGGCGTTGTCCATCCAGTACGGGGTCAGCAACACGGTGGTACCAAAGCCAAGCATGGCCAGCGCGATGGCAGCGGCCAGGTAACGGTTGCCATAGCGCAGCCCATTGCCCACGGTCACCCACATCACCACCGCATACACCCAGGCCAGCGGCTCGCCCATCTGGATCATGCCCAGCGCGATCAGCCCGTAGTCGGCGAGCATGCCGACCACCCGGCGCAGGTGCGACCGCTGCGGCCGCCATAGCAGCCAGCCCAGCAACAACAGCGACATGCCCAGCCCGGTCAGCGCCGTGGCCAGCACGCCGTGGTACTGGTCCAGCAGGTGGTTGCGCGCCCCCGCCAGCAGCACATACAGCAGGATCAGCGAAATCAGCGCGATCCGCACGACTACCTGCCCGTGCTCGGTATCCGGACGTTGCGCCAGCCGGCGCTTCAGCCACGGGTACAGAGGCTGCATCTCACATTCCCGGGCGGGTCGAGGCGGTCGAGTGCTGGGCGCAGATCTCTTCCAGCTGCTCGCGGCCCTTCATCAGCGCATCCACGCAGCGCGGGTCGAACAGGCGGCCGCGCTGCGCGTACAGGTAGGCCATGGTGGCTTCCATCGTCCACGCTTCCTTGTACGGGCGGGGCGAGATCAGCGCGTCGAACACATCGGCCACCGCCACGATCCGCGCTTCCAGCGGAATCGCATCGCCGATCAGGCCGTCGGGGTAACCGCTGCCGTCATAACGCTCGTGGTGGCGCAGCGCGATCAACGCGCCCACCTGGATGAAGCGGTTCTGGCTGCCGCTGAGCAGCTCGTAGCCGATCCGCGGGTGCCGGCGCATGATCGCCAGCTCTTCTTCGTTGAGCTTGCCCTGCTTGAGCAGCACTGCATCGGGAATGGCGATCTTGCCCATGTCGTGCAGCGGCGCGGCCATTTCGATCAGCTTGCACTCTTCTTCGGGCAGGCCGAGTTGTTCGGCAATCAGCCCGGCCACGTGCGCCATGCGCTCCAGGTAGGCGCTGGTGCCGGCATCACGGAACTCGATCGCACGCGCCAACCGCGACAGGGTCTCGCGTTCGCGCTCTTCCACTTCGTGCATGCTGGCCAGCAGGCGCTGCTCCAGCGAGAGCGCACGCTGTTTGACGTTTTCCGATTGCTGGCGCAGCTGCAGCAGGTTGTAGCAGCGCGCGCGCAGTTCGCGCGGGCGGATCGGCTTGACCAGGAAATCGATCACGCCCGCTTCCAGCGCGGCCTGGCGGATCGGCTCGTCGCCGACCACGGTGATCAGGATCACCGGGATGTCGCGGTGCTTGGGCAACCGGCGGAACCGGCGGGCGAATTCCAGCCCGTCCATCTCCGGCATGCGGTAGTCGAGCAGCAACAGGTCGACCGGGTGCGACTCGCACCAGGCCAGCGCGGTGAGCGGGTCACCGAAGTCGTGCACGCTCAGTTCCGGCGCGATGTCCTCGATGACATGACGCAGCATGGTGCGCGCGGACGTCTGATCGTCAACGATGACAATATTCAAGGCTGCTTCCGCCGTCTTCCTGGACCACACTGGAACATGCTGCGGAAAGGATATTCCGCCACTCTGCACACTGGCACCTTGCATGGATCCGCCTCCCGTCGCGATCGCCCGGTTCATGATCGTAGCCGCAGTGTGATGCGGGCGTCACGCCCGCCTTCGGCTCGATCCCTGCCTGGCCATCACGCAGAACTGTCGCAATGACCACGCAGAAACGATACGCGCGCGGCCACGACAGCGGAACCCCGCCCGGGATGCCCGTGTCGGGCACCCGGACGTACGTCTCAGTTTTCCGGACGCATGTAGGGGAACAGCAGTACATCACGAATCGAACTGCTGCCGGTCAGCAGCATCACCAGGCGGTCGATGCCGATGCCCAGGCCGCCAGTCGGCGCCATACCGTACTCCAGCGCACGGATGTAATCGGCGTCGTAGTGCATGGCCTCGTCGTCGCCGCCTTCCTTGGCCGTCACCTGGGCCTGGAAGCGGGCGGCCTGGTCTTCCGGGTCGTTCAACTCGGAGAAGCCATTGGCCAGCTCCTTGCCGTTGATGAACAGCTCGAAGCGGTCGGTGTAGCCCGGCTGGTCGTCGTTGGCGCGGGCCAGCGGGGACACCTCGACCGGGTGGTCGGTGATGAAGGTCGGCTGCACCAGGGTGTGCTCGACGGTGGCCTCGAAGATCTCCAGCAGCAGCTTGCCCCAGCCGTAGGACGGCTTGATGCGGATCTTCAGGCGCTCGCAATGGGCGGCCAGCGCGTCACGGTCGGTGCAGTCGGCGGCGCTGATCTCCGGGTTGTGGTGGCGCACCGCTTCGTCCATGCGCCAGCGGCGGAACGCCGGGGCCAGGTCGATGGTGGCACCGTCCCACTCCACCGTGGTGGTGCCCAGCACCTTGCTGGCCACGTCACGGATCACGCCTTCGGTCAGGTCCATCACTTCGGTGTACGTGGCGTAGGCCTCGTACAGCTCCATCATGGTGAATTCCGGATTGTGGCGGGTGCTCACGCCTTCATTGCGGAAGTTGCGGTTGATCTCGTACACGCGCTCCAGCCCACCCACGACCAGGCGCTTGAGGTACAGCTCCGGGGCCACGCGCAGGTACAGGTCCAGGTCCAGCGCGTTGTGGTGGGTGGTGAACGGCTTGGCCGTGGCGCCGCCGGGGATGTAATGCATCATCGGCGTTTCGACTTCCAGGAAGTCGCGGCTGTCCAGCCAGGCGCGCATGGCGCGGATGATCCGCGAGCGCTTGATGAACACCTCGCGCGACTCCGGGGTCACGATCAGGTCGACGTAGCGCTGGCGATACCGCTGCTCCACGTCGGCCAGGCCGTGCCACTTGTCCGGCAGCGGGCGCAGCGACTTGGTCAGCAGGCGGATGCTGGTGGCCTTGACCGACAGCTCGCCGGTCTTGGTGCGGGTGAGCCCGCCTTCCACGCCGATGATGTCGCCCACGTCCCAGCCCTTGAACGCCGTGTAGGCATCGCCCAGCGTGCTGCCCTGCAGGAACAGCTGGATGCGACCGGACTCGTCCTGGATCTGGGCGAAGCTGGCCTTGCCCATGACGCGCTTGGCCATGAGGCGGCCGGCCATCTTGACCTGGCGGTCGGTGGCTTCCAGCGCTTCGGCGGTCCACTGTTCGGCATCGGCGAACTCGGCCTGCAGGCTGCCGGCGAACTGTTCACGGCGGAAATCGTTCGGGTAGGCGATGCCCTGCCCGCGCAGGGCGGTCAGTTTCGCGCGGCGCTCGGCGATGAGGCTGTTCTCGTCGACGGGGGGCTGCGGCGCGGCGGTCTGATCGTTCATGGCGTGGGTCTATGTATGTCGGGGGGAGGTACGGTCCCCGCCATCATGCCGATGGTCGGGGCGGATTGCGAAACCGGGCGCGGCCCGGGCACAGCGGATCGGGGCCGCGCATGGCGGCCCCGACGGTCAGGCGTCGGTGCGTTTGGCACCCACGGCCAGGCCGGACTTCAGGCTGGCTTCGACGAATTCGTCGAGGTCGCCGTCCAGCACCTTCTGCGTGTCCGACCGTTCGATGCCGGTGCGCAGGTCCTTGATACGGCTCTGGTCGAGCACGTAGTTGCGGATCTGGCTGCCCCAGCCGATGTCGGACTTGGTGGCTTCCACGGCGTCACGCTCGGCGTTGCGCTTCTGGATTTCCAGCTCGTACAGCTTGGCGGCCAGCATCTTCATCGCGTTGTCGCGGTTCTGGTGCTGGCTGCGGCCGGTCTGGCAGGCCACGACCGTGTTGGTCGGAATGTGCGTGATGCGCACCGCCGATTCGGTCTTGTTGACGTGCTGACCACCGGCACCGGAGGACCGGTACACGTCGGTGCGCAGGTCGGCCGGGTTGATGTCGATTTCGATGTTGTCATCGACTTCCGGCGACACGAACACCGAGGTGAAGCTGGTGTGGCGGCGGTTGTCCGAATCGAACGGCGACTTGCGCACCAGGCGGTGCACGCCGGTTTCGGTCTTCAACCAGCCATAGGCGTAATCGCCTTCCACGCGCAGGGTGGCCGACTTGATGCCGGCGACGTCGCCACCGGACACTTCCATCAGCTCGGTCTTCCAGCCGCGTGATTCGCACCAGCGCAGGTACATGCGCAGCAGGATTTCGGCCCAGTCCTGGGCTTCGGTACCACCGGCGCCGGCCTGGATGTCGACGAACGCCGCGGCGGTGTCCATCTGGCCGGAGAACATGCGCTGGAATTCCAGCTGTTCAACGTGCTTCTGGTACTTGTCCAGGTCGGCGACCACGGCCAGGGCGGTATCTTCGTCCTGTTCGCTGTCGGCCAGTTCCAGCAGTTCGCCGGACTCGGACAGGCCATCCAGGATCGTGGCGATGCCGCCCACGGTCTTTTCAAGGTTGGCGCGTTCGCGGCCCAGGTTCTGGGCGTACTCGGCGTTGTTCCAGATATCCGGGTTTTCCAGTTCCCGGGTTACTTCTTCCAGACGCTCTTTCTTGGCGTCGTAGTCAAAGATACCCCCTGAGCGACAGCACGCGATCGGTGAGATCGGTGATGCGCTGGCGGACAGGATTGAGCTCGATCATGTCGGCAATTAGTGCGTGCGAAAAGACTGTCCATCATAGCCTATCCGGGGCTTTGAGGCCGCAATGGCCGGCGGCGGTGGCGCCCGGGCGGCCCGCGTCAGCGATGGGTGAACACGCCGGGCAAGCCAGAGGGTAGACTCCTGCCGCGCCCGGTGGCCCCCGCCAGCGGTCGCCCCCAATATCACCTACATGGAGCTTTACCCGATGAGGAAGTCATCCTCCGCTGTTCTGCTGGCCCTGGCCTGCTTCGCCGCTGGCAACGCCTCGGCCATCGACCTGAAGTCGCTGGCCGGCACCGGCATGAAGGCCGGCCAGGCCCTGACCCTGTCCGATGCCGACGTGGCCAAGGCCGCCGACCAGGCCTGCGCGTACATGGACAAGGACAACAAGATCGCCCCGGCCAACAGCCCGTATGCCCAGCGCCTGGCCAAGATCACCCAGGGCCTGGCCAACGAAGACGGCCTGAACCTCAACTTCAAGGTCTACCTGACCGAAGACGTCAACGCCTGGGCCATGGCCAACGGCTGCGTGCGCGTGTACTCGGGCCTGATGGACATGGCCTCCGACGACGAAGTGCGTGGCGTGATCGGCCACGAGATCGGCCACGTCAAGCTGGGCCACAGCAAGACCAAGATGCGCACCGCCATGCTGACCTCGGCCGGTCGCGACACCCTGGCCGCCTCCGGCAACGCCAACGTCGCCGACCTGACCCAGGGCCAGCTGGGCGAGTTGGCCGAAGGCTTCGTCAACGCCCAGTTCTCGCAGAAGGAAGAGAGCGCGGCCGACGAGTACGGCTACCGCTTCATGAAGCGCCACAGCTACGACCCGGCCGCGCTGGCCAGCATGTTCCGCAAGCTGTCCAGCGAAGGTGGCCTGATGTCCTCGCACCCGGGCTCGGAAGCGCGCGCCGGTCGCATCGACGCGATGATCAAGAAAGACGGCAAGCGCTGAGCTGCCTGACGGCATCCCGGGCATCCGGGGTGCCACGCCGGCTGGCGGCGCTCTGCCGTCAGCCGGTGGCCTGCGCCGCCAGCGCCTGGCGGAACGACGGCAGCTGCCGGCGGCTGCACGGCACCCGCCCGCCATCGTCCATGTGCAGCAGCGCCTCACCGCCGTCCAGGGGCTCGATCGAGACCAGTCGGCGCACGTTGACCACCCAGCTGCGGTGGGCACGCACGAAGATCGCCGGATCCAGCCGCTCCTCCAGCGCCGCCATGGTGCTGCGCAACGGATAGTCATGCCCGCGCACGCGCAGGTTGACGTAGTTGCCGGCGGCCTGGGCGTATTCGATATCGGCGGTGGCCACCAGGAAATCGCGGCCCAGCTTGCGCACCAGGAAGCGTTCGGGACGTGCCACATCGGCGGGCTCCGCCGTGGGCGCGTCATCGGGCGCTGCCAGCAGATGCGCCTCGCCCTGCCGTCGCCGGCCGAACCAGCTGAAGAAGTGTTCGATCGCCACGAAGCTGAAAAACGCGCGGACGTCCTTGAGGTACTCGTACACCAGCCGCGTCGGCCAGGGTGAGCCGTCTTCGTAGTGCTGGCCCAGCGCCGCATAGGACGCGTGACGGAGGGCCATCATCCCCACCACATGCACCAGCGACCACGCCACGCTGGCCAGCAGGTACGCCGGCAGCCGTCGCTTCCAGGTATCGGCGTGCAGCGGCCAGCGCTGGCAGCCCCACCACAGCAACGGCAGGGTCAGCAGGATCATGACGACACTGCTGAGCTCCCAGATCATCGGTTCCCACAGTGCCAGGCCATCGCCACGGCGCTGCGCGTCCATCACTTCGACGAAGGCGTTGGCGACCGCAGTGGTGAGCAGGATGGCCGACCAGACCAGGAAGCGGGTGGCGGGACGCCAGCGCACCGGCGCGGCGGGGGCCATGACAGGGTCCATGCAGAAGGGCCGGAAAAGAGGGGCAGACCCTGGATTGTAGCCGCCCGCCCCAGTGCAGACAGGGCGACGTCATCGGCGTCGCCCTGCCCTGCTCCCGGTCGAACCGCGGTGGCGTGCTAGCGCACCTCGAACTCGCCCACCAGCACCGTCTCGGCTTTGTCCTTCAGGCGCATCGTGACCTGCTGGTCGCGCTGCTTGCCGGTGCCCCAGTGCGTGCTCAGGCGCAGGCTCAGGGTGGTGGCACCGGTGACCAGCTGCTCGCGGCTGCCGAAGAAGTTCGCCTCCACTTTGTACTTGCCGGGCTTGGCATCGCGCAGCGAGAACTGCTCGGGCCCGTAGCCGCCGGTGAAGTCCTGCGACATCTGCCCGCCCTGGTAGGTGAGCCGGTTGCCATAGTAGGCGCGCTCGCCGTTGGGGTCGGTCACCCACAGGTCCATGTCGCTGTTGTCGCTGTCCCAGCTGAGCACCACGCGCAGGTCCAGCGGCAGTGCACGGCGCAGCCGCGGATCGACGGCACGGGCATCCACGCGTTCGCGTGCCGCCAGGGTGTTGAGCTCGTCCAGCGCGATCAGCGAGATGCCGTCGAAACGGCTGTCCCAGGGCCGCACCACTACCTCGTTGAGCGCGTCCAGCGCCAGCTGGTACTGGCCGCTGGCCTCCAGCGCCAGACCCAGGTCGCGGAAGCTCTGCGGCTCTTCCTCGCCCAGCCGCAGCACCTGGCGGAACACCGGCACCGCCAGGTCCGGCGCATTGGCCTGCATCAGGCGGTAGCCGAGCACACGCAGCACATGCCGGTTTTCCAGCTGCATCTCGGCCAGGTTGGACAGCACGCGCAGGCCCAGCTCGCGCTGGCCGGCGGCCAGCAGCAGGTCGGCCACGTCCAGGTAAAACGCGCTGCTGTCACTGTGCTGCTCGCGTTCGGCCAGGTACAGCGCGTACAGCTGTGCGGGTGCGGCACCGCGCAGGCGTCGGGCATAGGCCGAATCGGGTTCCCACGCAGCCAGCGTGACCGCGATGGCGCCGCTGTTGCTGCTGCGGCTGCGCTTGCTGCCGGTGACAGCCATTCTCTCCAGGTTGCCCCGCGGTGCGGCGGCCGGGGCCATCTGTGGCGATGGCGCCAGCGGTGCGGGCGGCGAAGGCGGCGTGACCACGTCATTCACGCGCGCCTCCATGTAGACCTGCGCATCCGCAGCGGCAACCGCCATGGGCGCGGCCTTGGTCAGCACCGGTTGGGTCGCGGGCGCGCCCTTGGGCCAGCGCGTGTTCCACCAGCGCTCGCGTTCGGCGAACTGCAGCGCGATCTGGTCCAGGCGCTGCGCACGCGCCTGCTTTTCGTCGCCGATGCGCACGGCATGCAGGCCGTCGTAGTCGGCGCGCAGCGGTGCCGGGGCGCGGATGCCATAGCGCAGGTAGTCGTCCAGGGTCTCCAGCACCAGAAGCGAGGTGTCAGCACCGACCATCCCGAACTGCTGCGACAGCGTGCCGATCCGCGCGCCATTGCCCACCGGGTCGGCAGCGTAACCGGCCAGCGTGGCGCTGGCCCAGGCCTGCGCCACCAGCCCCCCGTCCAGTGCGCGGGCACCGGCCAGCGTGATCCGCTGGGTGTGGTCACGGCCATCGGCCAGGCGCACCTGCACCTCCACCACGCCATCATCGCGCTGCACCCGGCCGGACACCCGCAGCCAGCCCTGGCTGGCCGCGCTTGCGTCGGCCACCAGCTGGTCCACGCCGGTGCCGCGCAACGCCACGACCTGCGCCGGTTGCTGCAGCAGCAAGGGCAGCACCGCCTCGACCTCGGCCACACTGGACAGCACCAATGCCTGCCCATGGTGGGCCCCGGTCCATGCACGCAGGCGGGCACCATCGGTGCGCGAGCCCGCGCTGCTCAGCGCGTACAGGCGCTGCCCTGCTGCCAGTGTCGGCGGCGCCGGGGTGCCGTAGTTGGACAGGCCATCGCTGACCAGCAGGTACTCGCCGATGTCGGCGCGCGGGGTCCACGCGCCAAGCGCACTGGCGCCATCCAGCGGCAGGCCGGTCAGGTAGGTCCGCAACGTGCTCCAGTCGCCGCCGTGGATACGGAAGCGGCGCGTCGGTTCGGCGCGGTCGCGCAGTACGGTCAGCTCTACCTCGCCCGTGCCCATCGCACCGAAGTAACGGTCCAGCACCGCGAACTCCGCGGCCCGGTCACGCTGGCGCGCCGAACCGGATGCGTCCCACAACAGTCCCACGCGCGTGGGCAGCACCCGCGGCGTGGCCTGTGCCGGCACCGGCACCTGCGCCAGCAGATAGCGCTGTCCCTCGTGCAGGCCGGTCACCACGTCCGGCTGCCGGACCTGCGGCAGACGCCACAGCACCTGGGCAGGCAATGCATCGCCGCGCCCCTGCCACTGCGCGACGTACGCGCCCTGCTCGGCGCTGAATTTCCAGGGCGACGGCTGGATCGTTGTCGGGGCACCGGTGCCCCGGGCTTCCATGCGCAGCACCACCTCGTCGGCGCCCCGCGCGAACTGCAGCGGCACGGCCCAGCGCAACCCCTTTGCATCCACGGGCAGGGTGTCACGGAAGGTGAGCACGATGCGACGGCTGCCGTGGGCCGGGATCGGGTACACCCGCAGGCGGAACTGGTTGCCCGCGGTCTGCTCCAGCAGGCCCGGGTCGACCCGGCGCCGCTCGATCGCCTCGAATACCTGGCGGCCCTGTGCCTTGGGCACCGGCACCGCGTCGCGCAGCACGCCGTCGATGTCCAGCGCGAACCCGGCCACCTGCTGGCCGTCGGCGAGCGGGAACTCGAGCTGGCCTTCCAGCACGCGGCGGTTGGGGTTGAAGAAGGTCATCTCGATGCGGGTCTCGCCCAGGCCGGCCACCACGCGGCTGTCCAGCCGCACCTGGCGCAGTTGCACGGGCACCTCGGCCCCGGCCACCTGCAGCACCGGCGTCACCGGCGTCACCGGTGGCGGACGCGGCACGGTGCGTGCCTGTGCCAGACCTGCCTGCGTGCCCAGCAGCAGCATGCCCAGCATGCCGATCCCACGAAGTTTGCGTTGCATGTGACGCTCCTTATCCGATGACAGCAGGTTGAACGGATCATGCCGGCAAACGGGGTTGAGCCGATGCAAGGCTTGGCGCGCCCGCCGCAGTGGGCCAAGATGCCGCTCCCCCATTGCGTCATTACAAGGACGTCCCGCATGCGCCTGCCTGCCCTGCTCCCCCTGCTGTTGCTCGCCCCGTTGCTGCCGGCCCACGCCGCGCCTGCCGCCGCCGTCAGTGGCGTGAGCTTCACCCACAACGACTGGACGCTGGCCTGCGACAACACCCGCACCTGCCGCGCGGCCGGCTACCAGAACGACGAGGACGGCGGCAATGCACCGGTGTCGATCCTGCTGACCCGGCTGGCCGGGCCCGACCAGCCGGTCAAGGCCGAGGTGATGCTCGGCCAGTACGACGAAACCAAACTGCCCAGGCAGCTGTCACTGCAGATCAACGACACGAAGCTGGGCGCGCTGGCGTACAAGGCCGCGGACGGCACCGCCGTGCTCTCGCCGGTGCAGGTGAAGACCTTGCTGTCCACCCTGACCGGCACCAGCCGGATCGTGCTGACCGGCAACGACGGCAAGCGCTGGACGGTGTCCGATCGCGGCGCCTCGGCGGTGCTGTTGAAGATGGACGAGTTCCAGGGCCGGCTGGGCACGCCGGGCGCGCTGGTCCGCAAGGGCACCAAGGCGGAAAGCACGGTGCTGCCGGCCGTGCCGATGCCGGTGGTGAAGCTGGCCAAGGTGGTGCCGACCCGCCCCGCCGATGAAGCACTGGGCGAATCGAAGGCACTGCGCGCTGCGCTGGCCGCATCGACCTCGGCCGACGACTGCGAGGCCCTGCACCCGGGCGACAGCGTGATCTCCAATGAAGGCCCGCAGGAGATCACCGTGCAGCGTCTGAGCGCGGACAAGCTGCTGGTCTCGCAGGCCTGCTGGCGCGCGGCCTACAACACCGGTGACGGCTACTGGGTGGTCAACGACCGCGCCCCGTACCAGCCCCGGCTGGTGACCACCTCGGGCGCGGGCGATGACGTGCGCACCATCGGCGAATCGCACAAGGGCCGCGGCCTGGGCGACTGCTTCTACAGCACCACCTGGGGCTGGACCGGCACCCAGTTCGTGAAGACTGAAGTCTCCAGCACCGGGCTGTGCCGGCTGGTCACGGCCGGCGGCGCCTGGGAAATGCCGACGTTGGTGACCAAGGTGCAGGAGTAGGCGAACCGGTAGACGTCGCAGTGAGGTGTCGCTGAGGTGCATCACCGCCGAGTGGATTCGTACAAATTTCATGGATCACGCCGACGGTAGCGACGACGCTATCCAGCCCGCCATGGACATCGTCCGATGCGCCTCCGTTACACGTGTCTTCCTCTCGCTGCTGCGTTGTCGCTGCTGGGCATTCTGCCGGGCCTCGCCTCATCTCCGCCCAAAGGCATCGAGTTCGAGCATGGCGATTGGACGCTGGCCTGCGACAACACCCGCACCTGCCGCGCGGCCGGCTACCAGGCCGACCAGAACGACCCGGATGTGGCGGTATCGATTCTGCTCACCCGCAAGGCCGGCCCCAACCAGCCGGTCCGTGCCGAACTGATGCTCGGCCAGTTGGGCACCCGCCCCTTCCCCACGCAGCTCGCCCTGCAGATCAACGGCAACGCGCTAGGCGCGCCCCGCTACAACGCCGACGAGGGAACCGCCGTGTTCACACCGGCACAGGTTGCCGCGCTGCTCAGCTCGCTGGCTCGCGACAGCCGCATCGTGCTGCTGGGCAACGATGGCACGCACTGGACGGTCTCTGATCGCGGCGCCTCGGCGGTGTTGTTGAAGATGGACGAATTCCAGGGCCGCCTGGGTACCCCCGGCGCGTTGATCCGCAAGGGCAGGAAGGCCGAAGCCACCGTGCTACCGCCCGTAGCGATGCCGGTGATCGTTCTGGGCAAGGTGGTCGCGGCGCGGCCTGCCGATCAAGCCCTGGCCAACGCCTCGGCGCTGCGCAGGGCGCTGGCCGCGGCCACCCCGGTCCACACCTGCGACGTGGGCTATCCGGACCAGAGCAGGATCGAGGACGACGGTCCCCAGGGAATCACCGTGCAGCGCCTCAGCGCGGACAAGTTGCTGGTATCCAGAGAGTGCTGGGACGGGAGTGTCCACCTCGGCATGGGCTACTGGGTGGTCAACGATCGCGCACCCTACAAGCCCCGGCTGGTCACCGCTTCGGCGGTCGACGATAACCTTCGCACCATCGAGGAAATCCACAGGGGCCGTACCATCGCCGACTGCATGCGCTACACCACCTGGGGCTGGACGGGCGCCCGGTTCGTCACGATCGCCGAGGCCGACACCGGCCTCTGCCGCCGCGTCGCCGCTGGCGGGGCGTGGCACATGCCGACTCTGGTAAGCAACCTGGTGGAGCAGCGTGACGTGGCGGAGGGCATCGACTGATGTAGTGGCTGTGTGCATCACCGCCGAGCGGATTCGTACAAATTTCATAGACCGCTGGCGACGGTAGCGACGACGCTATCCAGCCCGCCATGGACATCGTCCGATGCGCCTCCGTTACACGCGTCTTCCTCTCGCTGCTGCGCTGTGGCTGCTGGGCATTGTGCCCGGCCTCGCCTCGCCCCCGCCCGAGGGCATCGCGTTCGAGCATGGCGATTGGATGCTGGCCTGCGACAACACCCGCACCTGCCGCGCAGCCGGCTACCAGAAGGAGGCCGGCGATACCCTGCCGGTCTCGATCCTGCTGACCCGTCTGGCAGGGCCCCGGCAGACAGTCACGGGTGAGCTGATGCTGGGCCAGTACGACGAAGCCGAGCGGCCCTCACGGCTTACGCTGCAGATCAACGACACCGAACTGGGACCGCTGGGATACGACGCGGACGAAGGCGTGGCGGTGTTCTCGGCAACACAGGTCAGTGCTCTGCTCGCCGCACTGACCCGCAACAGCCTTATCGTTGCCACCGGCAACGATGGCAAGCGCTGGACCGTATCCGATCACGGCGCGTCGGCGGTGCTGCTGAAGATGGACGAGTTCCAGGGGCGGATCCGAACCCCGGGTGCGCTCACACGCAAAGGCAGCAACGCCGAGGACGCAGCGCTACCCGCCCTCCCCATGCCGGTGGTGGACCTGGCCAACGTATCGCCCACGCGCCCCGCCGACAAAGCGCTGGCAGGGTCACCCGCGCTGCGCGCGGCGCTGGTCGCCACCACCTCTGCCGACGATTGCGAAGCCCTGCACTCCAGCGGGCGCTGGATATCCAATGAAGGCCCGCAGGAGATCAAAGTGCAACGCCTGACCGTGGACAAACTACTGGTCTCGCACATGTGCTGGCGAGGCGCCTACAACGCGGGTGACGGCTACTGGGTAGTCAATGACCGCGCCCCGTACCAGCCGAGGTTGATCACTGTCTCCGGGACCAGCGACGACGTGCGTACCATCACAGCATGGCAACGGGGCCGCGGCCCGGCCGACTGCATCCGCACATCCAGCTGGGGCTGGACCGGCAGCCAGTTCGTGAAGACATCGATAGTCCATTCGGGAATGTGCAGAGGCGTTGCGCTTGGCGGCGCCTGGAAGATGCCCACGCTGGTAACGACGGTGCGCCGGTAAGCCGCACCCGCCGGGTCCCGCGTCGGTGCAGTGCTCGATGATCTGCCAGATCGCGCCGCCGCCGCAGTAATCAAAGAACGCGCTCCAGCGCCCTCACATTCCAAGGATGCCGCATGCATTCGTTGCGCCCCACCCGCTTGATGTTCGTCCCCCTGTTGCTGGCCGGCGCAGTGCCCGTGCAGGCGGCCGATGCGCCCACCGGCATGCGGTTCGATCACCACGACTGGACCGTCGCCTGCGACAACACCCGCACCTGCCGTGCAGCCGGCTACCAGGCCGACAATGGCCACAGGCAGCCGCTTTCGGTGCTGCTTACCCGCGCGGGCGGCCCGAACCAGGCGGTCACCGCCGAACTGACGCTGGGCATGTATGACGAAAGCACGCCGCCGGTGAAGCCGCGCCTGCGCATCAACGGGCAGGATCTGGGCGCGGTGGCTGACACCGGTGCCGGGCCGTTGAGCGCGGCACAGACCGCCGCCCTGCTCAAAGCGCTGACCCGCGACAGCACGATCCTCATCGTGAGCGCCGATAAACGCCAGTGGCAGCTTTCAGACCGTGGCGCCTCGGCGGTACTGCTGAAGATGGACGAGTTCCAGGGTCGGCTCGGCACGCCCGGGGCACTGCTGCGCAAGGGCAATCGCGCCGAGGCGACGGTGCTGTCGGCGGTGCCGGTGCCTGTGGTCAGGCAGGCCGCACTGGTCGCTGCGCGCCCCGGCGATGCCGCGCTGGCCGGAAGTGCGGCACTGCGCGCGGCGCTGAAAACCTCCCTGGCACCGGACGCCTGCCATGTCCTGGCGAGCGGCGAGCGCGACGAACCGCTGACGGTACGCCGCCTCAGCGCGGACAAGCTGCTTGTTTCCACGCAGTGCTGGATGGGTGCCTACAACGTGGGCGAGGGCTACTGGGTCACCAACGATCGTGCGCCGTTCAACCCGCACCTGGTAACCACCCGCGGCAGCGATGAAGACGAAGGCAGCATCAACGCCGCACACAAGATCCGCGGCCTGGGTGACTGCTGGTCGATCGACAGCTGGACCTGGGATGGCCGCCAGTTCGTGCACACCGCCGCTGCCACCACCGGAATGTGCCGGCTGGTCGCGGCGGGCGGCGCCTGGGACATGCCGATCCTGGTGACCCGGGTCGTCAAGTAAGCCGCGCCCATGCGGCACGGCGGGTTCACACGTCGGCGCAGTGCTCCACGATGAGCTGGATCGCGCCGCCGCCCCGATAGTCATCGCTGACCAGACGGTAGGCGATATGCACATGATTGGCCGGGGCGGTGCCCTTCCAGCCACTGAAGTGGATCGCATTGATCGGTTCGGCACGGCCGGGCACGCGCAGGCTGAGTTTCAGGTGCTTCTCCTTCAGCACCTGCCAACGCGCCACCTGGAAATGACCGTCGAACAGCGGCTCGGGGAAGCCCTGCCCCCACGGGCCGGCCAGTCGCAGCGCTTCGGCATGGCGGAAATCGAGTTCCCCCGGCGCCAGCTCGCCATCGCTCAGCAGCAGCTGCTGCAACGACGCCGGGTCCATGCTCGATTCGACCACGGCCACGAATGCCTTCTGGAAATCCTCGAAGCGTGCGTGCGGCAGGCTCAAACCCGCCGCCATGGCGTGGCCACCGAACTTGTCGATCAGGCCCGGGTGCGCGGCGTTGACCAGCGCCAGCGCGTCACGGATGTGGAACCCGGGGATCGAACGTGCCGAGCCGCGCAGTGAATCGCTGCCCGGTTCGGACGGGGCAAACGCAATCACCGGGCGGTGCAGGCGGTCCTTCATCTTCGATGCCACCAGGCCGACCACGCCGGGATGCCAGTCGGCATCGAACAGGCAGGCGGCGATCGGGCGTTCGCCTTCGGCCGTGAGCATCGCGCGCGACACCGCCAGTTCGGCGTCATCGGTCATCAGCTGCTGCACCGCGCGCCGTTCGGCGTTGATCTGCTCCAGGGTCTGGGCGATCTCGCGGGCCTGGCCGCGGTCTTCGGTGAGCAGCAGTTCGATGCCCAGCGCCATGTCTTCCAGGCGCCCGGCGGCATTCAAGCGTGGGCCCAGCGCGAATCCGATGTCGGTGGCGCTCAGCCGTGCCGGGTCGCGGCCGCTGGCTTCGATCAAGGCCTGCAGGCCCACGCAGCCCTGCCCTGCGCGCAGGCGGCGCAGCCCGGCAGCCACCAGTGCACGGTTGTTGGCGTCGAGCGCCACCAGGTCAGCCACGGTGCCCACCGCGACCAGATCCAGCAGGGTCAGCAGGTCCGGCTCGGGGGACGCCGCAAAGGCGCCCTGTTCGCGCAGGTGGCGACGCAGCGCCATCAGCACGTAGAAGATCACGCCCACGCCGGCCAGCGCCTTGCTGGGGAAGGCATCGCCGCTGATGTTCGGGTCTACCAGCGCGTCGGCCGGCGGCAAGCGTTCACCGGGCAGATGGTGGTCGGTGACCAGCACTTTCCAGCCCAGCGCCTTGGCCGCCGTCACGCCGGCATGGCAGGCGATGCCGTGGTCGACGGTGACCAGCAGGCCTGGCTGCAGGTGCGCCAGGTCGGCCACCAGCGACGGCGACAATCCGTAGCCGTGCAGGATGCGGTTGGGCACCGCGTGCACGACGTCGCGCGCACCGAGCATGCGCAGCCCGCGCACGCCCACCGCGCAGGCCGTGGCGCCGTCGCAGTCGAAATCGCCCACCACCAGGATGCGGGCGTTGCTGGCAATCGCCTCGGCCAGCAGGTTTACTGCGGCCTGCATGCTGCCCATCAGCTCCGGCGCGTGCAGCTGCGCCAGCTTTGGCTGCGCCTGCGCCGAGTCGGTCACCCCGCGCGCGGCATACAGGCGCTGTAGCAGCGGCAGCATGTCGGCAGGCCAACCGGCCACGGCCACGGCATCGCGACGCTGCAGGGCAACGGCGTGGGCGGCGTTCGGGGTACGGGGGAGCAGCGCAGCAGCGACGGTGAGGGACATCGGCATCGCCGGGTTGCAGAGAGTGCGTCCATGATACTGGCTGGCATCGACCGCTGCTCTGCCCGCGCATCCGTAAGCGCAGGCGTTCCGGTTCGTGCACCGATGACCGATACTCCCTGCCCGTCACCACCGCTGTTCTTCTTCATGCGTCCCTCTGCTTTACCGCTGCGCCTGGCCCTGGCCCTGTCGTTGGCACCGGTCACCGCCGTGGCGGCTTCTTCACTGGGTACGTCGTTCTTCGAGCACGATTGGCTGCTGGCCTGTGACAACACCCGTACCTGCCGCGCCGCCGGATTCAGCGCCGACGCACCGCTGGCCTTCAGCCTGCTGTTCGAACGTACCGGCGGGCCGGATACCCCGGTCACGGCGATGCTGGGCTACGTGGACGGCGCCGAATACGGGGATGCCGGAGAGAAGACGCCGGCGCCCAGGCCCACCGGCGCGCTGCAGCTGCGCGTGGACGGCCGTGCGCTGGGTGCGGTGGTTCCCACGCAGCCCGAGGCACCGGCCACACTCAGCCAAGCACAGGTAGACGCGCTGCTGGTGGCGCTGCGGCGCGATGCGCCCATCGCGATCGTGGATGCGGCCGGCAGCGCCTGGCCCATTTCCAACCGCGGTGCCACGGCCCTGCTGCTGAAGATGGACGCCATGCAGGACCGGCTCGACACCCCCGGCGCGCTGATCCAGCGCGGCACCCGGCCGGAGTCGAGCGTACCGCCGGCCTTGCCCAGGCCGGTGCTGAAGAATCCGCCACCGCTGGCGGAAACACGGCCGAACGATGCGGCGCTTGCCGAGCGCAAGGACCTGATGGACGCGCTGTTGGCCGGCCGTGACATGCAGGCGGTGTGCGCATGGCAGGAGGATCGGGTGGAATCGACATCACTGGACGTGCACCGGCTGGACCCGGTGCACCTGCTGGCGTCGATGACCTGCCACGGGCCGGGCTATTACGGGAGCGGGCCGAGCTGGGTGATCCGCGCGCAACCGCCGTTCGAGCCGGCGCTGGTCACCACCGCACACGTGTTCCTGCGGCCTCCGGACGCGGTGCTCTACGAAGAGAGGGACGAGCGGACGCTGGGACGCTGCGGGTTCGGGCGCTACTGGGTCTGGGATGGCACGCGGTTCGTGGTGAGCCGCGAATACGTGACCGGGCTGTGCCGGGCCATGCCGGGCGGCTTCTGGCACCTGGCCACGTTCGAGACAGAATTGCGCTGAGCCCTGGCGCGGGCCAGAGGCAGGAACGCCGACCCTAGGTCGGCGCTGTACTCAGGTGTCGTGAAGCTGGACCGGCTTCTTCCAGAAGCGCCAGCGCTGGCCCTTGTCGATTTCGAAACGCACGCCGTCTTCGAAATCCAGGACCAGGCGACGCAGCTCACCGCGCTGCACCGCCACCAGCAGCGGCCGGATCGCATCCTTGCCCAGCTGTTCAAGCGAGCGCAGCTGGCGCAGATCCACCAGCGCGTCCACCTGCTGCTCGCCATCGGCATGCACGCCGGCCGCACGGGCCAACGCCTGCAGCAGTGCCTCGCGGCTGCGTACCTGCGCGTGCGGGGTATGCACGGCTTGGGGCAGTTGACCGCCGCCCCAGAACCACAACGAATTGATCGCACGTTTGCCCGCCGCCGTGCGCTGCTCATTCCACGGGTGGGTATGCAGCACCACCTGCGCTTCGGTCAGCAGGGCACGCCAACGGCGCCCGGCGTCGCCTTCGGGCAGATGCGTGAACAGGTCATCGCCGAGCACGTCATCGGGGGAATCGAACACCGGCAAGGTGGTGCCCGGCGGCAACCGCAGGTACCACCGCGACGGCACCGGCGCGTCCAGGGTAAACCCGAACCCGGCAAACAGCGGCTGCAACGCCGGCAGCAGCTGGGCCACGTCTTCGGCGTCGGGCCGCAGCGTATCGCCGTGGCCCATCATCCGCGCACCCTGCATGTCGGGCACCACATGGGCCGGATCGGCCCGCAGCCAGATCGCCTCGCCCGCGTCGCCCACGTCCAGCTGGCGGGTCAACGCGGCCACCGGCCAGTGCGCCGGCTGCAGCTGGAAATGCCGCTGCAGCTGGGCGTCCTCACCGGCCTGGACGCTGCTGCGTTCGGCCCGCCCGAGCGCCTTTGCCACGTCATCGGGCAAGGGCGCGGCCGGGAACCGGCTGCGCGCCGGCAACAGCAGCGTCGCGGTGGCCATCGCGGCTCAGTCCAGGTACTGGACGCTGACGATTTCGTACTCGCGCTGGCCGGCCGGTGCGTCGATGGTGACCGCATCGCCTTCCAGCTTGCCGATCAAGGCACGGGCCAGCGGCGAGGAGATCGCGATCAGGCCCAGCTTGATGTCCGCTTCCAGGTCACCCACGATCTGGTAGCGCTTCTCTTCATCACTCTCCACGTCCGACAGCTCGACGGTGGCACCAAACACCACCTTGCTGCCGGCGTTGAGCTTGGTGATGTCGATGATCTCGGCGTGCGACAACTCGCCCTCCAACTGCTTGATGCGGCCTTCGATGAAGCCCTGCTCTTCGCGCGCGGCGTGGTACTCGGCGTTCTCCTTGAGATCGCCGTGTTCGCGCGCTTCGGCGATCGCCGCGATGACCTTGGGGCGCTTGACCGACTTCAGGTGGTCCAGCTCTTCGCGCAGACGCTGCGCGCCCTTCAACGTGATCGGTGCTCTCATGCGTTCAACTCCTTGTGCAGTTCCTGCAGCGACCAGACCGGGCCGGTCCCGCGGAATTCCAGTGATTGCACCAGCGCCTTGGCGCCGGCAATGGTGGTCGAATAGGTGACGCGGTGCTGCAGCGCCTCGCGACGGATCGAGAACGAGTCGTTGATCGCCGCACGCCCTTCGGTCGTGTTGACGATATACACGATCTCGCCGTTCTTGATCGAGTCGACGATGTGCGGACGGCCTTCGACCACCTTGTTGACGATCTCGCAGTCCATGCCGTGCTGCTGCAGCCAGGCACCGGTGCCACGCGTGGCCACCAGCGTGTAGCCACGCTCCAGCAGCAGCTTGGCCACCGGCAGCACGCGCTGCTTGTCCGGGTCACGCACCGACACGAACGCCTTGCCCAGCGGCGGGGCCTTGATGCCACCGGCCTCCTGCGCACGCGCGAAGGCGGCGCTGAAGCTGCGGCCCACGCCCATCACCTCACCGGTGGAGCGCATCTCCGGCCCGAGGATCGGGTCGACGCCCTGGAACTTGGCGAACGGGAAGATCGCTTCCTTGACCGAGTAGTAGTCCGGCACGATTTCCTTGAGCGCGCCCTGCTCGGCCAGGGTCATGCCGGCCATGCAGCGCGCGGCGATCTTGGCCAGCGCCATGCCGGTGGCCTTGGACACGAACGGCACGGTGCGCGAGGCACGCGGGTTCACTTCGAGCAGGTACACGATGTCTTCGCCGTTCTCGCCGGCCTGGATCGCGAACTGGGTGTTCATCAGGCCAACCACGTTCAGGGCCTTGGCCAGTTCCACCACCTGGCGGCGCAGCTCGGCCTGGGTCTCGGCCGACAGCGAGTACGGCGGCAGCGAGCAGGACGAATCGCCCGAATGCACGCCGGCTTCTTCGATGTGCTCCATCACGCCGCCGATCAGCACGTTGCCGTCCTTGTCGGCAATGATGTCCACGTCCACTTCCACCGCGTTGTCCAGGAAGCGGTCCAGCAGCACCGGCGAATCGTTGGACACCTTCACCGCGTCACGCACGTAGCGGGCCAGGTCGGATTCGCCGTACACGATTTCCATCGCGCGGCCGCCCAGCACGTAGCTCGGGCGCACCACCAGCGGGTAGCCGATCTCGCGCGCCAGCAGCAGGGCTTCCTGGTCGTTGCGGGCGATGCGGTTCGGCGGCTGCTTCAGGCCCAGCTTGTCCACCAGCTGCTGGAAGCGCTCGCGGTCTTCGGCCAGGTCGATGGAATCCGGCGAGGTGCCGATCACCGGCACGCCGTTGGCTTCCAGCGCGCGCGCCAGCTTCAGCGGGGTCTGGCCGCCGTACTGCACGATCACGCCCTTGGGCTGTTCCAGCTCGACGATCTCCAGCACGTCTTCCAGCGTCAGCGGCTCGAAGTACAGGCGGTCGGAGGTGTCGTAATCGGTGGAGACGGTTTCCGGGTTGCAGTTGACCATGATGGTTTCATAACCATCCTCGCGCAGCGCCAGGGCCGCGTGCACGCAGCAGTAGTCGAACTCGATGCCCTGGCCGATGCGGTTCGGACCGCCGCCCAGGATCATGATCTTGTCGCGGTTGCTCGGCGCGGCTTCGCACTCGTCCTCGTAGGTCGAGTACAGGTAGGCCGTGCTGGTGCCGAACTCGGCGGCGCAGGAATCCACGCGCTTGTACACCGGGCGCACCTTGTGCGCACGGCGCAGCGCGCGCACGGCCGCTTCGTTGGTACCGGTCAGTTCGGCCAGGCGGGCGTCGGAGAAACCGGCGCGCTTGAGCTTGCGCAGGCGTGCGCCGTCCAGTGCGTCGATGCCGTCGGCCGCAACCTGTGCTTCGGCCTGGATGATCTCTTCGATCTGGTCCAGGAACCACGGATCGATGTGCGACAGCGCGAACACCTCTTCCACGCTAAAGCCGGCACGGAACGCATCACCCACGAAGAACAGACGCTCCGGGCCCGGGGCCTTGAGCTCGCGCTTGATGGTGGTGATGTCGTCTTCGTTGGCCAGGTCCAGGCCGGTCGGGTCCAGCCCGATCTTGCCGGTTTCCAGGCCACGCAGGGCCTTCTGCAGCGATTCCTGGAAGGTGCGTCCCATCGCCATCACCTCGCCCACCGACTTCATCTGGGTGGTCAGGCGCGCATCGGCGGCCGGGAACTTCTCGAAAGCGAAGCGCGGAATCTTGGTGACGACGTAGTCGATCGACGGCTCGAACGAGGCCGGGGTCAGGCCGCCGGTGATCTCGTTCTTCAATTCATCCAGGGTGTAACCCACGGCCAGCTTGGCCGCGACCTTGGCGATCGGGAAGCCGGTGGCCTTGGAGGCCAGCGCCGACGAACGCGACACGCGCGGGTTCATTTCGATCACCACCACACGGCCGGTGGTCGGGCTGATGCCGAACTGCACGTTCGAACCGCCGGTATCCACGCCGATCTTGCGCAGCACGGCGATGGAGGCATCGCGCAGGCGCTGGTATTCCTTGTCGGTCAGGGTCTGGGCCGGGGCCACGGTGATCGAGTCACCGGTGTGCACGCCCATCGGGTCCAGGTTCTCGATCGAGCAGACGATGATGCAGTTGTCGGCGGTGTCGCGCACCACCTCCATCTCGAATTCCTTCCAGCCCAGCACCGACTCTTCCACCAGCACTTCGGTGGTCGGCGACAGTTCCAGGCCGCGGGTCACGATATCGACCAGCTCTTCGCGGTTGTAGGCAATGCCGCCACCGCTGCCGCCCAGGGTGAAGCTGGGGCGGATGATGGTCGGGTAGCCGACGCGGGTCTGGATTTCGATCGCTTCTTCCAGCGTGTGCGCGACCGCAGCGGACGGGCACTCCAGGCCGATCTCACCCATGGCCACGCGGAACAGCTCGCGGTCTTCGGCCATGCGGATCGCATCGCGCTTGGCGCCGATCAGCTCGACGTTGTACTTCTCCAGCACGCCGTTGTCGGCCAGGTCCAGCGCGCAGTTCAGCGCGGTCTGGCCGCCCATGGTCGGCAGCAGCGCGTCGGGCTTTTCCTTGGCGATGATCTTCTCGACCGTCTGCCAGTTGATCGGCTCGATGTAGACGGCGTCGGCCATCTCCGGGTCGGTCATGATGGTGGCCGGATTGCTGTTGACCAGCACCACGCGATACCCCTCGTCCCGCAGCGCCTTGCAGGCCTGCGCGCCGGAGTAGTCGAACTCACAGGCCTGGCCGATGACGATCGGGCCAGCACCGATGATGAGGATGGTTTTAAGGTCAGTGCGCTTTGGCATTGTCTTCTCTAAGTCAGTACAGCGTGTCGGGGTGATCGCACGCTGTCGATCAGGAAACTTCCGGGGGTGCAGCGCCGCGCCAAGGGCTGCGGCACTGCAGGGACTCGCGTTCCGTCGCGATGCCGCCGGGGGCACCGGCGGCGGCGGATCAGGCCTTGGCCTGCGCCATCAGGGTCACGAAACGGTCGAACAGCGGTGCCACGTCGTGCGGACCCGGCGAGGCTTCCGGATGGCCCTGGAACGAGAACGCCGGCACGTCGGTGCGTGCGATGCCCTGGTTGGTGCCATCGAACAGCGAGCGGTGGGTCACGCGCAGGGTGGCCGGCAGCGTGGCTTCATCCACCGCGAAGCCGTGGTTCTGCGAGGTGATCATCACCCGGCCATCGTCCAGGTCCTGCACCGGGTGGTTCGCGCCGTGGTGGCCGTGGCCCATCTTGACCGTCTTGGCACCGGAGGCCAGCGCCAGCAGCTGGTGGCCCAGGCAGATGCCGAACACCGGCAGCTTCTTGTCCAGGAACACCTTGATCCCCTCGATGGCGTAGTCGCACGGTTCCGGGTCACCCGGGCCGTTGGACAGGAACACGCCGTCCGGGTTCATCGCCAGTACGTCGGCGGCCGGGGTCTGCGCCGGCACCACGGTGATGTCGCAGCCACGCTCGGCCAGCATGCGCAGGATGTTGAGCTTTGCGCCGAAGTCGTAGGCCACGACCTTGAACGTCGGGGCGGCGCTGACGAACTCGTTGTTGTCCAGGTCCAGCTGGCCTTCGGTCCACGGGTAGGCCTTGTCAGTGCTCACCACCTTGGCCAGATCCATGCCCTTCAGTCCCGGGAACTTGCGCGCTGCTTCCAGGGCGGTGTCCACGTTGATGCCGTCACCGGCCATCAGCGCACCGTTCTGGGCGCCGCGCTCGCGCAGGATGCGGGTCAGCTTGCGGGTGTCGATGCCGGAGATGGCCACCACGCCGCGCTGCAGCAGCCAGTCCTGCAGCGACACCTGGCTGCGCCAGTTGCTGGGACGGCGCGGCACGTCGCGCACGATCAGACCGGCCGACCACACCTTGTGGGCCTCGTCGTCCTGGTCGGTCATGCCGGTGTTGCCGATATGCGGGTAGGTCAGCGTGACCATCTGCCGGGCGTAGGAAGGATCAGTCAGCACTTCCTGATAACCGGTCATGGCGGTGTTGAACACCACCTCGCCGACGGACAGGCCGGGCGCGCCTACGGATTCGCCCTCGAATACGGTGCCGTCTTCGAGGACGAGGATTGCGGCTTGGGTCACGGAGATCTCACTTTGGCTACCGATGGGGGCACCGAAGTCACGCCTGCGCTCCACGAAAAAGCGGCTGCAAAAAAGCGCGGACTGCGGTGCGGGACCGGTCCGGCTGTCGTGATTCGGCGAGCGGGAATTGTAAAGGCAAGGGGGCTGCGACGCCAGCGTTTACATGCATGCGCTGACGTACGGGCGCGATCACCGCGCCCGGGGTTCAGCCAGCGCAGCACTCGCGGCCCCGCCCGGCCGGTCGGTCCGGGCGGACCGG
>LNAP01000825.1_pt1 | contig 36608 bp, 30 predicted proteins | sample 602601 | NCBI WGS metagenome assembly LNAP01 (sample SAMN02440304, study PRJNA202911) | soil metagenome | biome: Subtropical and temperate rainforests or woodlands; isolation source: soil samples (1 kg each in a 20% v/v slurry with milli Q water) were... ... | reverse complement strand
CCAGGCCGGCCAGGCGCTGGGGCTGCGTTTTGCCTTCGAGCGAATCGAGCGCCTGGTCGACAGCGACCCGGCGCACAGCCTGATGCTCGAGCGGGCTGCGCGCGGTGGCGACTGCGCCGCGCTGTTCGCGCGGATCTTCCGTGCCTATTTCTGCGAAGGCCGCGATATCGGCGATGCGCGGGTACTCGCGGAGCTGGGTGGGGACGACAAGCGCGAGCAGGAGCGGCTGCTTGACTACCTGCGCAGCGGCGAAGGATCGGTCGCATTGCAGCGCCACAAGCGCGATGCCGCGGACTGGTCGGGCGGGGTGCTGCCGGCCTTTCGCATCGGCGACACCCGGGTCTCGGGCGCCCAGCCCGGCGCCTTGCTGGCGCGGGTGTTGCGGGACGCGACGGTGGCAGACGCGCAGGTGGCCCATGCCTTGGGTTAGCCGTCATGTGGCTGCTGCCAACGGCGCTTCCCGGCGCATGGCCCGAGCAGGATCAGAACGGCCCGAGCTTGAGCGGGTACTGAATGACGATGTACAGCCTGTCGATGTCGTCGCCGGCCTGGGCGGCATTGGCCCGGTGGCTGACGTGGGACAGTTGCAGCGACAGGTCCTTGGCCGGGCCCGACTGCACGATGTAGTGCAGGTCCAGGTCGCGTTCCCAGTGGCGTCCGCCCCGGCCCTGTTGCGGGCTGTAGGTGCCACTGGCGCTGTCGAAGGGGTTGTAGGCGCCGCCCTGGGGCGCGTGGCTGCCGTCGATGCCACGGCCGCTCACATAGCGGGCCATGAAGCTCAGGCCGGGAATGCCCAGGGCGCCGAGGTCGAGGTCGTAGCGCGCTTGCCAGGAGCGTTCGCCGGGGCCGTTGAAGTCGGCGTACTTGATCGAGTTGGCGAGGTAGATGGAGTCGCCGCCGACGAAGTCGAAGGGCGTGTCGCCGTGGACTTTCTGATAGGCCAGGGTGAACGCCTGGGCGTCGATCCGGTATTTGCCGGAGAGGCTGTAGGCCGTGGTGTCGATGGCGCCGGCCGCGGCCTGGCCCTGGTCGCGGGTGCGGTACAGGTTGCCGTCGAGGAACAGCTGGCCAAGGCTGGCATGCAGGTTGGCGTAGTACTGGCGCCAGGTGTCGCTCAGCTCCGAGGCGTAGAGGGCGCCGCCCAGTGCCTGGCCGGCGAACAGGTCGGCGCCGATGAAGTCGATGCTGGCGTGGCGGGTGGTTGCCCCGTAGCCGGAAAAGTCGCCCTTGGCGGTCGAGGCGTCCTGGTTCTTGAAGGCGTTGAAGTGACCGGCCTGCAGGTCGAGCCCCTCGAGCTCACGGCTGGAGAGCAGCAGGCCGCTGGCGTATTCCGGTTGCAGGCGTTTGTCGGCGGTGTCGAACACCGGGGTCGCCACGGTCATTTCACCGAGCGCCAGGGTGGTCCGCGAAGCCTTGAACTTCAGCGCGCCGCCGGCGCTGGAGTAGCTGTCTTCGCTGCGCCCGTCATGATCCAGCGGCAACAGGCCCGTCCCGGAATGCCCCTTGCCACCGTCCAGTTTCAAGCCCAGGAAACCGTGGGCGTCGACCCCCACGCCGATGGTGCCGGGGGTGAAGCCGGACTCGAACGAGGCGATGAAGCCCTGGGCCCATTCCTGCTTGTAGCTCTTGCCGGCCGGGGTCGGGGAGCGATAGTCGTTGTTGAGGTAGAAGTTGCGGCTGAGCACTTCAAGACTCGCCCCCTCGAGGAAGCCGGGGGTGTCTTGCGCGCTCTGCGCCGCCAGCGCTGGGGCGCCGCCGCTGAGCAGGGCAAGCAGCCACAGCGGCTTCAGGCGCAGGCGCAGCGGCCCGGGGGCGGTGAGGTGTTTCGAGGCAAGCAGCATGCTTATGTCCCGCGTCAAGGTGGGTGGCCCAGGACGCGGTTGGCCGTGGTTCCGGCAACTGCCGGCACGCCTTCGGTCAACCTGCGTCCGCTCGGCGTGGCCATCGGATCGAGGCGAAGCATGGTTGCCTATTACAGGGCGCGGGGATTGTACGGCTGTGCTGCATTCGGCCGTTTGCGCGGCCAGGCGGGCAGCAGGTGTCGTTCGCAGTGGGCGCTGCGGCAGCTTTTGAATTGTCCCTGTTTTGGAATCAATGATTATCGGTTTTGCTGGATTGTCCCTTTTTGTTTTGAGCCCTAAATTAACCACCAAGCCGGCAGCAAAGCCTCCACAACGGAACCCGCGCCGAGCTGCAACTCAACGCTTTAACCCACTTAGCTATCGACATCAAAAGGAACGCGCCATGTCTATCCGTGAACTGCTCAACCCAAGCAACTCCGCCCTGATCCTGATCGACCACCAGCCACAGATGTCCTTCGGCGTGCAGTCGATCGACCGCCAGACCCTGAAGAACAACACCGTGGGCCTGGCCAAGGCGGCGAAGATCTTCAACGTGCCGACCATCTTCACTTCGGTGGAAACCGAGAGCTTCAGCGGCTACATCTGGCCGGAACTGCTCAGCGTGTTCCCGGATCACCAGCCGATCGAGCGCACCTCGATGAACTCCTGGGAAGACAAGAAACTGGTGGAAGCGGTCAAGGCCACCGGACGCAAGAAGCTGATCATGGCCGCGCTGTGGACCGAGGTCTGCCTGAACTTCCCGGCCCTGGAAGCCCTGGCCGAAGGTTATGAGGTGTACATCGTCACCGACGCTTCCGGCGGCACCAGCCAGGAAGCCCATGACATGTCGGTACAGCGCATGATCCAGGCCGGCGCGGTGCCGGTGACCTGGCAGCAAGTGCTGCTCGAGTTCCAGCGCGACTGGGCGCACAAGGAAACCTACGACGCGGTGATGGACCTGGTGCGCGAGCACAGCGGCGCCTACGGCATGGGCGTGGACTATGCCTACACCATGGTGCACAAGGCCCCGCAACGTCAGGTCAAGTAAGCCAGCGACCAACGATAACGCGGTTTAGCAGAAGCACCGCGTCATCCAAATAACCGGCAAGTTGCAATAAAAAAGGGACGCTCTTATTGGAGCGTCCCTTCTTGTTTAATGAATCAACGGTTGATCAGCGACAACGACAAGTTGCACTTAGCAGAACCGGTCAATCACCCGAACTTCCGACTTGTTCTGCAGCGATTGCCATTCATTCTTCAGGGTATCGAGTACCCGTCCGATGAAGTCCCTGTCGGCGGCGGCCTTCTTGCCGACGTAGCCCTGGCCACGGCGGTACATTTTCAGGCGGGCCAGCAGGTCCTGGTTGTTCTTGTCGAACTCTTCTTCATGGGCGTGGGGCGACAGGCAGTCGATATGGACCTGGCCAGACTTGGCAATCCACAGGATGTGGCTGTCATGTTTGTCTTTCTGTGCCGCGAACATACGAGCCAGTTCATCAATAGTAGGTTGATTGTTCAGATTCATTTGTAAGCCCCTTGACCATTTCGATCTATCTAGTTGAGTCGCTAATTGATATCGCTACATCGGTAAGTTGAGCCCTGATACCGGAAACAGGGCGACAGAGGGTGTCTGTCGGATACAGATAAGGCCCAGAGCCTGATGCGTGTAGTCGTCTTGATTAACTGCTACGCAATAGCGTCACAACGAAGAGAAGCAGCGTAAACCTGGATCAAGCTGCCGAAGTTTTCAGTTTCGGCCACAAGCATCTTGAGGAGTTTTCGCCAGCTTCCCGCCCTTTGTACTGGACGTTCATGCCAGGTCAGTTTCATCAATCTGCCTTGTGGGCAGTACACATCCGGGTTAACAGCTCGGCGGTCAGACGAGCTTGCTCATAACACCTTTGCCAAGTCTCCCGATCGGGGAGACGCCTGCATCATGCAAGGGCAAATTCGCCTCGTCAACGGTTTTGTAGTGAAAATTTTCAAGCACTACATATTGTCCGACAAAACCTTTCGGCCCATGCCCGGAACGGGCTATCGCGACCGAAGGCAGGTAGAATCAAGGCCTTGAAACAGGTTCTTGAGGTTGCAGTGGTGGATTTACAGCAGGGCTTCGTCCTGACCCGGCACTGGCGTGACACGCCGGCAGGCACGGAAGTCGAGTTCTGGTTGGCGACCGATGCCGGGCCGCGCCAGATCCGCTTGCCGGTGCAGACCTCCGTGGCCTTCATTCCCGCCGAACAGCAGGAACAGGCCCGGCGCCTGCTGGCCGACGATCGCGATGTCGAATTGCGCCCCCTGGGCCTGTGCGACTTCCAGCACCGCCCGGTGCTGGGCCTGTACTGCCCGCAGCACAATCAATTGATCCGCCTTGAAAAGACCTTGCGCCGCGCCGGCGTCGAGGTGTTCGAGGCCGATGTGCGGCCGCCCGAGCGCTACCTGATGGAGCGCTTCATCACCGCGCCGGTGTGGTTCGGCGGTACTCCGGGCGAGGGCGGGATGCTGCTGGAGGCGCAGATGAAGCCGGCGCCGGACTACCGACCGTCGTTGAAGCTGGTGTCGCTGGATATCGAGACCAGCGAGACCAGCGAGCTGTATTCCATCGCCCTGGAAGGCTGTGGCCAGCGCCAGGTGTACATGCTCGGCCGTGCTCGCGAGGACGACAGCGCGGTGGACTTCGACCTGGAGTTCTGCGCCAGTCGCGAGCAGTTGCTCGAGCGGCTCAACCAGTGGCTGGCGCGGCACGACCCGGACGCGATCATCGGCTGGAACCTGGTGCAGTTCGATCTGCGGGTGCTGCACGAACACGCGCGCCGCCTGGCGGTGCCCTTGCGCCTGGGGCGTGGTGGCGAGGAGATGCAGTGGCGCGAAAACGGCAGCCGTACCCATTATTTCGCCGCGGCCGCCGGGCGCCTGATCATCGATGGCATCGAAGCCCTGCGCTCGGCGACCTGGAGCTTCCCGTCCTTCAGCCTGGAAAACGTCGCCCAGACCCTGCTCGGCGAAGGCAAGTCGATCGACAACCCTTACCAGCGCATGGACGAAATCAACCGTATGTTCGCCGAGGACAAGCCCGCCCTGGCGCGCTACAACCTCAAGGACTGCGAGCTGGTGACGCGGATTTTCGCCAAGACCGAGCTGCTCACCTTTCTTCTCGAGCGGGCCACGGTCACCGGCCTGCCGGCCGACCGCAGCGGCGGTTCGGTGGCGGCCTTCACCCACCTGTACATGCCACTGATGCACCGCCAGGGCTTCGTCGCGCCGAACCTCGGCGAGAAGCCGCCGGAGGCCAGCCCCGGCGGTTTTGTCATGGACTCGCGGCCGGGTCTGTACGAGTCGGTGCTGGTGCTGGACTACAAGAGCCTGTACCCGTCGATCATCCGCAGCTTCCTGATCGACCCGGTGGGGCTGGTGGAAGGCTTGCGCCACCCGGCGGACGACGAGTCGGTGCCGGGCTTTCGCGGCGCGCGGTTTTCCCGCAGCCGGCATTGCCTGCCGTCGATCGTCGCCCGGGTCGCCGAGAGCCGCGAAGTGGCCAAGCGCGAACACAATGCGCCGCTGTCCCAGGCGCTGAAGATCATCATGAACGCCTTCTATGGCGTGCTCGGTTCCAGTGGCTGCCGCTTCTTCGATCCGCGCCTGGCCTCGTCGATCACCATGCGCGGCCACGAAATCATGCGCCGCACCCGCCAGCTCATCGAAGCGCAGGGCCACAAGGTGATCTACGGCGACACCGACTCGACCTTCGTCTGGCTCGGCAGCGCCCACGCCGAGGTGGATGCCGCGCGCATCGGCCGCGCCCTGGTGCAGCACGTCAACCAGTGGTGGCGCGATCACCTGCGCGATGAATACGGCCTGGAAAGCGCCCTGGAACTGCAGTTCGAAACCCACTTCAGCCGCTTTTTGATGCCGACCATTCGTGGCGCGGAGGAGGGCAGCAAGAAGCGCTACGCCGGCCTGGTGACCCGCGCCGACGGCACCCAGGAGATGGTCTACAAGGGCCTGGAAGCGGTGCGCACCGACTGGTCGCCGCTGGCCCAGCAGTTCCAGCAGGAGCTGTACCAGCGGATCTTCCATCGCCAGCCGTACCAGGATTATGTGCGCGACTACGTGCGGCGCACCCTGGCCGGCGAGCTGGACGAGCAACTGGTGTACCGCAAGCGCCTGCGCCGCCAGCTGGACGACTACGAACGCAACGTGCCGCCCCATGTACGCGCCGCGCGCCTGGCCGACGAATACAACCAGCAGCACGGCCGGCCCCAGCGCTATCAGAATGGCGGCTGGATCAGCTACGTGATCACCCTGGCCGGCCCCGAACCCTTGGAAAACCGCACCGCGGCCATCGATTACGATCACTACGTGACCCGCCAATTGCAGCCGGTGGCGGATGCCATCCTGCCGTTCGTGCAGGACGACTTCAGCACCCTGGTGGGTGGGCAGATGGGGTTGTTCTAGGAGGCATCTCGTCGTAGCCGCTGCCGAGGCTGCGAACGACTTGGGCGGCATTCCGACGCAGCAGGCGCAAACCTGAGAACGCGTTGAGTCTGGATAATCGCGATGTCCCCCATTACGGCCGCTTCGCGGCCGATCGCAGCCTCGCGGGCTCGGCAGCGGCTACAGGGAAGGGCTCAGTCGTCGACCGAGGTGCAAATGCCGCTGGCGCCTTGCTTGCCGCTGTAGGTCACGACCACCGAGTCGTCATCTTCCACGCTGATGTCCACCGTGATGCCCGAGCCCTTGGCCTCGAAAAAACGCTCGTTGACGGTCTTGGTCTGGGCCTCTTTGCCGTTGATGAACACCGGTCCCCCTTCCTCCGCGCTGACTGGAATATTGCCCGGACAGTCGACGTTGAACAGCGGGATACCTTCGGCGTGGGCGGCGCTGGCGACCAGCGACAGGGCGCAGCTGAGGAGGAATTTTTTCATCGTGGACTCCTTCAGGAAACAGGCAGAAGCCCGGGTGCGGCAGGGGGCTCCGTTAGCGCTGAAGCTTAGCGTATGGCGTGCCTGGGTAAGGGATTGGCGGCGATTTTAATGATATGAAAGGTTGTCTGGGCATATTGTCGGACAATAAAAATCGTGGACGAGGCGCCGATCTCTGTGTCAGTTTTTCCCCGCCTTGAATAGGGCGAGTGATAGGACGATCTCGCTAACAGGTCGCCGTGGTCTATCGGAAATTTTCAGCGTTGAACAAGGATGTAAATGATGTCAAAAGCCAAAGAAAATGCCGGTTTTTCGGCAGCTCCAGGCAGCGATGCCTACCAACTGATCACTGCCTTCAGCCATGCCTATGACCGTGGCGGCGCGGAGCTGGTGAATGGCAAGCCGTCGTACACCGCGGACCAGGCCGCCGACCAGATCCTGCGCAAGAACCTGTCCTGGCACGACCAGAACGGCGACGGCAAGATCGAGCTGAGCTATAGCTTCCTCACCCGCGAACCGGCCAACTACAACCCCAAGCTGGGCACCTTCAGCGAGTTCAGCGCGTTGCAGAAAGCCCAGGCGTTCCTGGCCCTGCAATCCTGGTCGGACGTGGCCAATGTGAGCTTCAACGAAGCCGCGAGCGGCGGTGACGGGCACCTGAGTTTCGGCAACTACAACGTCAGCACCGGTGGCGCGGCCTTCGCCTACCTGCCTTCGGGCAGCAGCTATGACGGCCAGTCCTGGTACCTGATCAACGATCAGTACCGGGTCAACGAAACCCCGGGCAACGGCAACTACGGTCGCCAGACGCTGACCCACGAAATCGGCCACAGCCTGGGCCTGTCCCATCCGGGCGCCTACAACGCCGGCAACGGCAACCCGACCTACAACGATGCCACCTACGCCCAGGACACTCGCGGCTACAGCCTGATGAGCTACTGGAGCGAGAGCAACACCGGGCAGAACTTCAGTAAGGACGGTGGTGGCGCCTATGCCTCGGCGCCGCTGATGGACGACATTGTCGCGGTGCAGAAACTCTACGGCGCCAACCACGAGACCCGCGCCGACGATACCGTGTACGGCTTCAACTCCAACACCGGGCGCGATTTCTACAGCGCCAGTTCGGCGGCCTCCAAGCTGGTGTTCTCGGTGTGGGACGGCGGCGGCAACGACACCCTGGACTTCTCCGGCTTCACCCAGAACCAGAAGATCAACCTCAACGAGGGCTCGTTCTCCGACGTCGGCGGCCTGGTGGGCAACGTGTCCGTGGCCCATGGCGTGACCCTGGAAAACGCCATTGGCGGCTCGGGCAACGACCTGCTGATCGGCAACGCCGCGGCCAACATCCTCGAAGGCGGTGCCGGCAACGACATCCTCTACGGCGGCGGTGGTCGCGACACGCTGTGGGGCGGGGCAGGGGCGGACACCTTCGTGTTCGGCGCGGCATCCGATTCGACCTTCGATGAGCCCGACTGGATCATGGATTTCACCAGCGGCCAGGACAAGATCGACCTCAGCGGCCTGGCGCAGTTCGCCTCGGGGCAGGCGACCCTGAACTTCGTCAGCGGCTTCACCGGCCACGCCGGCGACGCGATCCTGACCTACTACGCCGAGACCGACCAGACCAGCCTGCTGGTCGACCTCACTGGCCTTGGCGCGGTGGACTTCGCCGTGGGCACCATCGGCCAGGCGGCGACCACCGATATCGTGGCCTGATCGACAGCAACGAAAACGGCGCGCCATGGCGCGCCGTTTTTTTTGGCCGCTACCCTTGGCTGACGATGATGGCCCCAAGGCCTGCAACCATCCTTGGGGCGCTATCGCCAGTGAGGGTTTTCCGGGGCTTTTCAGTTCTTGTCGATATCGATGTTGCGGGTTTCCCGCAGGCAGGTCAGGCCGACGAGCAGGCTGACCCCGGTGATCACCACCGGGTACCACAGGCCGTAGAAGATATCGCCGGTGTACACCACCAGGGCGAAGGACACGGTGGGCAGGAAGCCGCCGAACCAGCCGTTGCCGATGTGGTAGGGCAGGGACATGGAGGTGTAGCGGATGCGGGTCGGGAACAGCTCGACCATCAGCGCCGCCAGCGGGCCGTAGCACATGGCGGCGATCAGGATCAGGGCGACGATCAGCACCACGACCATGGTTTTGTTGACGTTCTGGATGTCGGCCGATTGCGGGTAGCCGGCCAGGGTCACGGCACCGCGCAGGGCGGCTTCGTCGAAGCCGTCGATCTGCACCTCGCCGACGTTGACCTGCACCGGGCTGCCGGCCGGCGCGGCGACGCTGGTGTAGGGCAGGCCCTGCTTGACCAGGAAGGTCTTGACCTTGTCGCACGGGCTGTCGAAACGCGCCTTGCCCACCGGGTCGAACTGGAAGGTGCAGGTGGCGGGGTCGGCCAGCACGCTGATCGGCGCCTGGCGGCTGGCCTGGTCGATGGCCGGGTTCGCGTAGTGGGCCAGGGACTTGAAGATCGGGAAGTACAGCGCGGTGGCCAGCAACAGGCCGACCATCAGCACCGGTTTGCGGCCGACCTTGTCCGACAGCCAGCCGAAGAAGATGAAGAACGGCGCGCCGATCACCACGCTGATGATCAGCAGCATGTTGGCCAGGGCCGGGTCCATCTTGAGGAACTGGGTGAGGAAGAACAGCACGTAGAACTGCGCGGCGTAGAAGGTCACCGCTTGCCCGGCGTTGATGCTGAACAGGGCGATCAGCACCACCTTGAGGTTTTCCCATTTACCGAAGGACTCGCGGATCGGCGCCTTGCTGGCCTTGCCTTCTTCTTTCATCTTCAGGAAGGCCGGCGACTCGTGCAGGCTCAGGCGAATCCAGGTGGAAATGCCCAGCAGCACGATCGACAGCAGGAACGGCAGGCGCCAGCCCCAGACTTCGAACTGGTCGCCGGTGAAGTAGCGGCAGCCCAGCACCACCAGCAGCGATAGCAGCAGGCCGAGGGTCGCGGTGGACTGGATCCAGCTGGTGTGGAAACCGCGCTTGCCCTGGGGCGCGTGCTCGGCGACGTAGGTCGCGGCGCCACCGTATTCACCGCCCAGGGCCAGGCCCTGGAGCATGCGCAGGGCGACCAGGATGATCGGCGCGGCGATGCCGATGCTCGAGTAGGTCGGCAGCAGGCCCACGGCGAAGGTCGCCAGGCCCATGAGAATGATGGTGGCGAGGAAGGTGTACTTGCGCCCGATCATGTCCCCTAGGCGACCGAACACTAGGGCGCCGAACGGCCGCACCACGAACCCGGCGGCGAACGCCATCAGGGCGAAGATAAAGGCGGTGGTGTCGTTGACCCCGGCGAAGAACTGCTTGCTGATGACCGCCGCGAGGGCGCCGTAGAGGAAAAAGTCATACCACTCGAAGACCGTCCCCAGGGACGAGGCGAAGATGACTTTCTGGCTTTCCTGGCTGGTGGGCGCGGCGGCGGCCGCGTCCAGCGATTGAGCATGTTCCGACATATCGATATCCCTCACAGTGATTGTTTTTGTTGTTCCACTGTCGGCGCCGGCGTGGCGTCGCTATCTTCTGTGCCTGCCTCTGTAGGAGCGAAGCTTGCTCGCGATAGGCCCTTGAACCTTGCATCGCTCTTGCGGCCATCATCGCGAGCAAGCTCGCTCCTACAAGGGTTCAACGATCAGGCGGGGGTAACGGTTTGTTTTTCGGCGGCAGGGCTCCTGGTCGAGGTGGCGAGAATCAGCTCGGCGGCCTTCTCGGCGATCATCAGCGTCGGCGAACAGGTATTGCCGGAGGTGATGTACGGCATGATCGAGGCATCGGCGATGCGCAGGCCGGGGATGCCATGCACCCGCAGCTCGGCATCGACCACCGCATCCGTGCCCTGGCCCATGCGGCAGGTGCCCACCGGATGGAAGATGGTGGTGCCGATGCGCGCAGCGGCTTCGTGCAGTTGTTCCTCACTCTGCAACTCGGCCCCCGGCAAGTACTCCGTGGGCTTGAAGGCTTGCAGGGCCGGCGCGGCGACGATGCGCCGGGTCAGGCGAATGGCGTCGGCGGCGACCCGCAGGTCTTCCGGGTGGCTCAGGTAGTTGGGCTGGATCAGCGGCGCCGCCTGCGGGTCGGCGGAGCGGATTTCCACCCGGCCACGGCTTTGTGGACGCAGGTCGCAGACCGACGCGGTAAAGGCCGGGAAGGCGTGCAGTGGTTCGCCGAAACGCTCCAGCGACAGTGGCTGCACATGGTATTCGAGGTTGGCCGAAGTCTGCTCCGGCCCTGAGCGGGCAAAGGCCCCCAGCTGGCTCGGCGCCATGGACAGCGGGCCGCTGCGGTCGTACAGGTAGCGCAGGCCCATGCCCAGCTTGCCCCACAGGCTGCCGGCGATCTGGTTCAGGGTGCGGGCGTTTTCCAGCTTGTAGATCAGCCGCAGTTGCAGGTGATCCTGCAGGTTGCCACCAACCCCCGGCAGCTCGTGGGCTACGCCTATGCCTAAGCGTTGCAGCAGCGCGGCGGGGCCGATTCCCGAACGTTGCAGGATGCTCGGCGAGCCGATGGCGCCGGCGCTGAGGATGATTTCACGACGGGCCTTGAAGGTCTGCGGCTGGCCCTGGTGACGGGCGCTGACCGCGGCCGCGCGGCCGTTTTCCAGGAGCACGCGATCGACCTCGACCCCGGTCAGCACGGTGAGGTTGGGCCGCTGGCGGATCGGCTTGAGGAAGGCCTTGGCGGCGTTCCAGCGCACCCCGGCTTTCTGGTTGACCTGGAAGTAGCCGCAGCCTTCGTTGTCGCCGTCGTTGAAGTCGTCGATGCTGGCGATGCCGCTCTGTTCGGCGGCGCTGCGGAAGGCATCGAGGATCGGCCATGACAGACGCTGGCGCTCGACCCGCCATTCGCCGGCGGCGCCATGGAACTGCGAGTCGCCGGCAAAGTGGTTTTCGCTTTTGCGAAACAGTGGCAGAACGTCCTGCCAGTTCCAGCCGGGGTTGCCGTCGGCGGCCCAGCGCTGATAGTCGCCGGCCTGGCCGCGCATGTAGATCATGCCGTTGATCGACGAGCAGCCGCCCAGCACCTTGCCGCGCGGGTAGCTCAGGCTGCGGCCTTGCAGGCCGGGTTCGGCTTCGGTCTTGAAGCACCAGTCGGTGCGCGGGTTGCCGATGCAGAACAGGTAGCCGACGGGAATGTGAATCCAGGGGTAGTTGTCGCGGCCACCGGCTTCCAGCAGCAGGACGCGGTGGGCCGGGTTGGCGGACAGCCGATTGGCCAGCAGGCAACCGGCGGGGCCGGCGCCGACCACTATGTAGTCGTATGGATCGAAGGCAGGCAGCATCCATGACCTCGCTTTATCGTTCTTGTTGGGCTCATCCTAGTTGTTAGCTTTCGTTAAAAGAATGTTAGTTTTTGCTCAGCCGCTGTGCGTTTTTAAACAGTGGCTTCCCCCGGCATCTGCAAGGAAGAGTCATGTTCGACTGGAACGACCTGCGGTTTTTTCTCGAGCTGCAACGCAGCGGTCGCTTGCTGACCGCGGCACAGCGGCTGAAGACCACCCACGCCACGGTGGCCCGGCATATCGAGGCGATCGAGAAAAGCCTGGGCACCGCGCTGTTTGTCCAGCATGCCCAGGGCTACGAACTGACACCGGCCGGGGAGGCCTTGCTCAAGCACGCCGAGGCCATGGAGAACGTGGCCTTGCTGGCCCAGGAGGAAATCACCCAGTCCACCGCGCCCCTGGGCAAGATCCGCGTGGGCGTCACCGAGGGCCTGGGCATCATGTTTCTCGCCAGCCGTCTGCGCGGCCTGTTCGAGCGTTATCCGGGGCTGGAGGTGGAGCTGGTGGCAGTGCCGCGTTTTGTCAGCATCCTCAACCGCGAGGCGGAGATCAGCATCCACCTGGAGCGGCCCAACGCCGACATGCTGGTGACCCGCAAACTCACCGACTACCGCCTGGCCCTGTACGCCAGCCAGGCGTACCTGGATCGCGCGCCGCCGCTGCGCAGCCGCGAGGACCTGGGGCGACATGCCTGGATCGATTATGTCGACGACCTGCTGTTCAGCCAGGAACTGAAGTTTCTCAACAGTTTCTGCCGCAACCCCCAGGTGGTGTTCCACAGCACCAGCGTGATCGCCCAGCAACAGGCCGCGCGCTCCGGCCTGGGCATTGCCGTGCTGCCGTGCTACATGGCCGCCGGCGATCCGCAGCTGGTGCCCTTGCTGCCCGGCGAGAGCATCCAGCGCGCCTACTGGATCAGCACCCGGCGCGACCTGCACAAGTCCGTGCGCCTGCGGGTGGTGTGGGATTACCTGGTCGAGCTGTGCGCGGCCGAGCAGGGCTTGCTGCTCGCCGAGTCGACGCCGGAAACCGGCTAGGGCAATTGTTTTTTGTAGGAGCGAGCTTGCTCGCGATGGGCGTCAACGATGACGCGTATCACCTGGATGAGCGCGTTGCTTTTGCGTTCATCGCGAGCAAGCTCGCTCCTACAGGGGGGGCGGATCAGGTCTTTTTCGCTGCACCCTTGAGCTGGACCAGTTGCCGCGCTTGCTCGGAGCAGTCCTTGGCCTGGCTGACCATGGCCTCGAACGGCGCGCTGACGATGTCCTCATGGCTCAGCCAGCGTTTTTTCTGGCTCAGGCGGTAGTGATAGCGGTACTCGCCCTTGACCCGTTCGCTGCGCAGGTCCATGTCGAACCAGGGCGAGCGCACGTTGCAGGCCTTGACGTCCTTGTCCAGCTGGGCGCCGGAGAGGGTAATGGTGTAGCGCAGGGTATTGGCGTCACCGATGTACAGGTCCGCCAGCTGGCCGTTGCGGCGATAGTTGACCAGGAAGTCCCAGTCGCCCTCCAGGGCCGGGCTCTTGTAGAAGTAGCTGCCGGAGATGTTTTCCAGTGGCTTGAGGTCGGTCAGGGAGGCCTTGACCCGATAGGTCCTGGGGGCGACGAAAGCGGTCGGCTCGCGATCGATCTGGCAGTCGCGCAGTTCCCGGGTGAAACGCTCGCACAGGCTCTGGTCGTTGCTGGCGATGCCGTTCTGGTTGTCGGACACCATCAGTCGCATCAGCTCCATATGGCTGAATTCGATACGGGCGTTGACCCGGGCCTGGCCGGCGCGATCGAAGTGTTCCTGCTTGTCCAGCACGATGCTGGTGTCCGGCGCTTCCAGCGGAATGTAGTCCTGGCGCACCTGGCCGTTGGCGTCGCTGACAAAGGCCCAGCGCTCCTGGATGTCCGGCATGCTGCGGCCCGGGTCGAACACCGGGTTGGTCGGGTCCAGCCACCACACTTTGCCGTCGACCTCGGCCCGCACGATGGCATGGTTCGGCGCGTGGGTGCCGGGGATCAACAGTGGTGCGACGACGTTCTCGCGGCTGACCCAGGCCGTCTCGGCCTTGATCCCGCTGGCCTTGAGCATGGCCGCCAGGAGCACCGCCAGGTCCTTGCAGTCGCCATAGCCGCGCTGTTCGATCTGCTCCAGCTCGAACGGCACGTAACCGCGTTCGGTGGCGCGCCAGTCGCCCAGGTAGCGGTAGTTGTCGTTGATGTGCTGCATCAGCCCGGCGACTTTCTCGGCGGGCGGCAGCTCGCGCAGGCCGGCCACGGCCTTGGCGCTGGCCGGCGGCAGCGGCGTGGCGAGGATTTGCTGGTAGCGCTGGGCCAGTGGGCCGAAATAGTCCTGCACCTCGGTGCTGCTGCCCAGCTCGACCCGCGGCACCTGCCGGATAAAGCCGATCGAGGGTTCATTGATGTAGTTGAGGAAGACCGGCGCCTTCTGCTCGATGGTGAGTTTTTTCCGATCGCTGGAGGCCGTAAAGCGGTAGTCGTCCATCTGCTCGCTGCGCCAGATGATCGGGCGCGTGGCGCGGTAGGTGATCTTGAAACTGTCCTGGCGCACCGGCTTGGGGCCGAATTGCAGCACCGAGTGGAACTGCCCCAGCAGCGGTTTGGCCGCGTAGTGCTGCTGCACGGTGTAGCTGAGCCGGGTGCCGACCCGCAGGTTGGGGAAGGCCAGGGACGTCTGTTTCTCGCGCAGGAAACCCTGTTCCGGATTCGGTGCGGTACGCGTATCGATCTGCGCCGGCGCCAGCGCCACGGGCTTGCCGCCCGGCTGGGTGAATTCGGCTTTGCGCAGTTCGAAGCCATCGGTTTCGGCATAGCTGAAGTCGATGCGCGAAAGCATTTCCCGGCCCGCCGGGGTGAGGATGGTGTAGTGCTGGGTGGTGGTGCAGTCGCTGCTGTGGTCGGCGTTGAACTGGCATTCCATCACGGCGTCGGCGGCCAGGGCAGCTTCCGATTGCGGTTGATAGGCAGCCAGGGCTTGCCAGGAGAGCAGTCCGAGACCGGCGCAGATCAGGGGACGGTAAAGCGGAAAACGGTACATGAGCGCCTCGGGTGAATCATTGAAATCAGCCACCTCGCACACGGCGAATCGCGCGTGACAGGCGGGTGGCTAGCGGGGGAGGCGCCAAATGATAATTTATCGCAATACGGATTTACAGCATTGTCTGACAATTCGTTTCGGCTGTAAGGACCGAGATAGAGCGGTTTCTTCGATTCGGTCGAGATCGTTGGACGGCGGGAGAGGGCGTTCGCAGCGCTGGAATTTTTCCTCGAAACAGGGTTTTCGTCCCCGCAGATATGGCTCAAAGCCATATCTGCAAGCTGAACGCTTCCAGGTGGTTTTCCGTTGTTTTTGCAAGAAGCCGCTCGGCTGATTTTGCGAAACAATTTGTTACGAGATCGCCGCCCGCTGGCTCAGCCGTCGAGCAGGTCGGTGCCATAGGAGTTGTCGATCACACAGCGCCAGGCGCCCGACGGTTCATGGCGAAAGACATAGGTGGCGCGCCGTTCCAGGGTGCTGGCGATGCCGTCGCGGTCCAGGGTGTCGAGCAGGGTGTGCATGATCACCAGCGCGGTGCCGGCGCCTTCGATGACCTGCATTGCGCCTTGCCGGACCACCATGCTGTGGTTGAAGTGTTCGGCGATGGCCACGAAGGCCCGGCGGATCTGTTCCTTGCCCCGGGCTTCCAGGCCCGGCTTGACCACCAGCGTGGCGTCCTCGGCGTAGAAATCCATCAGGCTGTCGAAGTCTTCGGCGGTGATGGCGCGGTCGGCGGCTTCGATCAGGGTTTTCAGCGGATGGGCCGGCATGCTCGCTCCTTGCGGTTTCAGTTGTGGATCTCGAACGCCGTGCTGCCCAGGCGCTCGCCGTTGACCAGGATATGCAGCTCATGACGCCCGGGATAGTGGCGGCGGGTGGTCAGTTCGCGGATGTGCTGGGCGCGGCCGAGCTGTTCCCGGGCCTTGGCGGGCAGGGTGAAGGCCTTGAGCTTGAACACCTTGGCGCTGGTGCCGCCGGAGGCCTTGACGTAGTCGATGGCGTAATCCACCACCAGGCGCTGGCTGGCGTCGGCGGTGGACTCCAGGGCAAAGGACAGATTGATCCGTTCCCCCAGGCGGATCACCGCCGGCTCGACCCGCAGACCCTGCAACTTCACCTGCGGCGCCTGCCCGGCGCCGATGATCGCCAGCGCCCGGCGATTGCCCTGCTTGATCAGGCTGCGCAAGGCGTGGCGGGCGATCCAGGCGGTGTGCGGGTTGTCCAGGGACCAGCCTTCGATCAGCGCCAGCACCCAGTCGGGATGGTCCTTGGTGATGTCGTTGAGGTGATTGGCCACCGACTTGCGCACATACAGGCTGGGGTCCGCCTTGAGGCGTTCGAGGATAGGCGCCGCCAGGGTCGGGTCGGCCTGGATCCGCTCCAGGCGGAACGACCAGGGCAGGCGCGGGCGGCTGCCTTCGCTGGCCAGGCGGCGCACATGTTCGTTGTCGTCCCGGGCCCAGTCCCGCATCACCGCCAGGGTGCGCGGCAGGTCATTGGCGAGGAACGGGCGGATGGCGAACTCCGAGGAGCCGAAGGCGGTGAAATACTTGAGCGCCTGCATCGAGCGCTCGAAGGCGTGGCTGCCGTAGCTGGCCACATAGTGCGGCAGGAACATGCAGACGAAGCGGCTGTTCAGGCGCGGGGCCAGGTCGTACAGCCGGGCGAGGTTGGCCTCGTAATCCGCCGGCAGTACCGCCTGCAGGCTTTCGCTGACCCGCGCCAGGCGTTGCATCACCGAGAGGTCAGCGAGGCCCTGTTTCGCCTGGGCGAGAAAGCCGCGGTGGTCGAACGCCGGGTACACCGCGAGCATTTCCCGGGCGATGTGTTCCAGGCGTTCGACGTTGAAGATTTCCTTGAGGGCGGGGGCGCTGGGGCTGGCTGCGGTCATCGGCGTATCCATTCGGGACGGGGCGTCGAGCACTGTAGCGCAACTGACTGACAGATGGTGTCAGGAGCCCAGGGGATGGAGTCAGGCCCGACGCCATCGCGAGCAAGCTCGCTCCTACAGGGATCGTGGTGCTTCTCTGTAGGAGCGAGCTTGCTCGCGAAAGATCTCAGCCGCACCGCATAGCTCGATGTTCAGCGCGGTGGCGGCAACACGCCTTCGGCCTGCTCGTCCTGGGCATCCGCCTCGAACAGCCGCGCCAGTTCGGCCCGGGCTTCCTGGGCCGATTGCAGGATCTTGGCGTGGTCGTCGTAGATCGCGTGCTGGGCTTCGAGCACCTGTTCGTCGTGGGCGGTGAAGCGCTTGATCCGCGAGTCGGCCTGGGCGTGGGTCAGGCCCAGGCCGATCAGCGCCTTGCGGCTCATTTCCAGGCTCGAGTAGTAGGTTTCCCGCACAGCCTCGGCGCCCAGGTCCACCAGCTTGTGCACGTGCTGGCGGTTACGGGCGCGGGCGATGATCTTGATGTGCGGGTAGAGCTTGCGCACCACCGCCGCGGTGTTGATGTTGGTCTGCGGGTCGTCGGTGGCGATCACGAAGTATTCCGCCTCGCCGACCTTGGCCGCCTTGAGGATTTCCGCGCGCATCGGGTCGCCGTAGAACACCGGCATGCCGCCGAAGCTGCGGGTCAGCTCGATGGTGTCGACCGAGGTGTCGAGGGCGACGAAGGGGATCTTCTGCGCCCGCAGGATCCGCGCGACGATCTGGCCCATCCGGCCCATGCCGGCGATCACCACCCGTGGCGCGTCGGTTTCGATCTCGCGGTATTCGGCGGGCATCTCCACGGGCTTGGCCTTGGGCTGCAAGAAGCGCGCGCAGGCCAGGAGCAGCAGCGGGGTCACGGCCATGGACAGGGTGATGGTCAGCACCAGCAGGTCATACAGGCGCGCCTCGAACAGGCCCTGGTCGCGGCCGATCTTGAACACCACGAAGGCGAACTCACCGCCGGCCGCCAGCACCACGCCCAGGCGCACCGCGCTCAAGCGCCCCAGGCCACCGGCCAGGCGCCCGACCACGAACAGCAGCGGCAGCTTGATGGCGATCAGCAGCAGGGTCAGGCCCAGCACCGCGATCGGCGCGCTGAACAGCAGGCCGATATTGGCGCCCATGCCGACGCTGATGAAAAACAACCCCAGCAGCAGGCCCTTGAAGGGTTCGATCTGCGCTTCCAGTTCATGGCGGTATTCCGAGTCTGCCAGCAGCAGGCCGGCAAGGAAGGCGCCAAGGGCCATGGACACGCCCACCATGTCCATCAGCCACGCAGTGCCGATCACCACCAGCAAGGCGGTGGCGGTAGATACTTCCGGCAGGCCGGTGCGCGCCACCACGCGGAACACCGGGCGCAACAGATAACGTCCGCCAATCACCACTACGGCGATGCTGCCCAGCACTTGCAGGCCATGGCGCAGGTCTTCGGCGCTGCTGGTGTTGTGGTCGACCCCGGCCAGCACCGGGACCATGGCGATCAATGGAATCGCCGCGATGTCCTGGAACAGCAGGATGGCGAAGGCCAGGCGCCCGTGGGGGCTGGTCAGCTCCTTGCGTTCGGCCAGGCTTTGCAGGCCGAAGGCGGTGGACGACAACGCCAGGCCCAGGCCCAGCACGATGGCGCTGTTCAGCGGCTGGCCAAACAGGAACAGGGCCACGCAGCCGATCACCACCCCGGTCAGCAGCACCTGGGCCAGGCCGACGCCGAACACCGATTTACGCATCACCCACAAGCGCCGTGGCGACAGCTCCAGGCCGATGATGAACAGCAGCAACACCACGCCCAGCTCCGACACATGGCTGATGCTCTGCGGGTTGCCCACCAGCCCCAGCACCGCCGGGCCGATGATCACCCCGGCCAGCAGGTAGCCAAGCACGGCCCCCAGTTGCAGGCGCTTGGCCAGGGGGACGGTCAGCACCGCCGCGAACAGGAACACGACAGCGGCTTGCAACAGGTTGCCTTCATGGGGCATGGGCTTACTCCTGGGAAAACGGGTATTGGGTGGTGCACGGAAAAAACGGCTGCGCCTCAGGCAACCGTTTGGCCCGCAGGTTCCATGGGGGGATGGCTGTGCAGCATAAAGTCTGGGCCCGGCGCAGTCAGCCGTTAATGGCCGATACGCCGCAGGTTGTCAGGCGCAGGTTTCAGGTGTTCGTGCTCTTCCACGCCAGCTTGCCTGCGCCACGAACCGTCAATGCGGCCACTGCTCAAGCAGGATCGACACGAACTTTTCCGCGGCGGGCGACAGCGAGGCGCCGCGCCGGTAGACCAGGCCCAGGGTGCGGTTGACCACCGGTTCGCTCAACGGAATGCTCACCAGGGTCGGGTGGTCGGCTGCGGGCATGGCCAGGCTGGGCATGGCCGACACGCCGAGCCCGGCCTCGACCATGCCCAGCGAGGTGGACAGGTGTTGCACCTCGTAGAACCACTGGGGACGCCAGCTCAGGCCGGACAGGGCGTGGTCCAGCAGCATGCGGTTGCCGCTCAGGCGGCCGACGCCGATCAGCCGGTAATCACTGAGTTCCGACCAGGTGACTGAGGTCTTTTTCGCCAGCTCATGGTCACGCCGGCACGCCAGTACAAAAGGCTCGTTGACCAGGGGCACGAACTCGATGTCCGGGTGCTGGCCGCTCATCATGTTGATACCGAAGTCCGCCTCGCCGCGCAGCACCGCTTCCAGCCCTTCATTGGCGCTGAGGTCGAGCAGGCGGATGCGGATTTTCGGATAGCGCTCGTTATAAAGGCGGATCACCGACGGCAGGAAGTAGAAGGCCGCGGTGGGAATGCAGGCCAGGGTCACCTGGCCGATCTGCCGTTCCGCCAGTTCGCGGATATTGAGGATCGAGTCGTCGAAGTCATCCAGCAGGCGCCGGGCCTTGGGCAGGAAATCCCGGCCGACGCTGGTCAGGCTGACCTTGCGCGTGGTGCGGTCGAGCAGGGCGGTGCCCAGGCCTTCCTCCAGCTTCTTGATCCGGCGGCTCAGGGCCGGTTGGGACAAGTGCAGGGCATCGGCGGCTTCATGGAAACTGCCGAGTTCGGCGATTTTCACGAAGGATCTTATGTCCTGGAGCTCATATTCCATGTTTTTCGTCTCAGGCGAGGGCAGGAAGGCAGGCGCTGCCACTTTAGAATTTTCATGTGTGAAACGCAATAATCGCTACGATCTTTGCATTGGAAACATCGTTCGTTCCCTGACACTCTTGTGCCCAGAACATCAATTAACCCGATTGATTAACAAGAGTCTATGTCCATGCAACGAATTCCTTGTGTGCTCATGCGCGGCGGTACCTCCAAGGGACCGGTGTTTCTCGCCTGGGATCTGCCGGTGTCCATCGAGCAGCGCGATGAGCTGCTGCTCGACCTGATGGGCTCGGGGCATGAGCTGGAAATCGACGGCATTGGCGGTGGCAGTCCGCAGACCAGCAAGGTCGCGATCGTCAGCCCGTCGCTGCACCCCGAGGCCGATGTCGACTACCTGTTCGTGCAGGTGATGGTGTCCCAGCGCCGGGTCGATACGGCGCCCAACTGCGGCAACATGCTGTGCGCGGTCGGCCCCTTCGCCGTCGAGCAAGGCCTGGTCAAGGCCACTGGCGAGCAGACCCAGGTGCGGATCCGCAATCTCAATACCGGCACCTTCGTCCACTCCCTGGTGCAGACGCCGGCGGGCAAGGTCAGCTACGAAGGCGATACCGCCATCGATGGCGTGCCCGGCACCGCCGCTCCTGTGCAACTGACGTTCCTCGACGCCGCGGGCAGCAAGACCGGCAAACTCTTTCCCACCGGGAACACCCTGGACCTGATCGATGGCGTACCGGTGACTTGCATCGACATGGCCATGCCGATGCTGATCGTCGAGGCAGGGCAATTGGGCAAGCGCGGCGATGAGTCTCCCGCCGAGCTGGACGCCGACAAAGCCTTTCTGGAGCGGCTGGAGTCCTTGCGCTTGCAGGCCGGCCTGGCCATGGGACTGGGCGACGTCAGTGACAAGGTGATTCCCAAACCGGTGTTGGTTTCCCCGGCCAAGGCGGGCGGAACCTTGCAGGTGCGCTATTTCATGCCCCACAGTTGCCATCGCGCGCTGGCTATCACCGGCTCCATCGGCCTGGCCACCGCCTGTGTCAGCGCGGGCAGTGTCGCCGCCGAACTGCTGGGCGGAGCCACGCAACTGAAGCAAGTGCGCCTGGAGCACCCCAGTGGCGGGATCGATGTCGTATTGTCCTACACCGGCAACCAGGGAGAGACCATTCGCGCCTCGGTGGTTCGCACCGCGCGAAGGCTGTTCTCCGGTTTCGTCTACGCCCCGGCGTCACAACGCCTGGCCGGATAGTCCTGCACCGCAGTGACAGTCGTTCGCATCAGAACAATTCTAAAAATGGGTGATGCCATGAAAGTCGTTAAATCGCTCTACTTCCAGATCATCTGTGCCGTGCTGCTGGGCGTGGTGGTCGGGCACTTCTGGGCCCAGCAGGCCATTGCCCTCAAGCCCCTGGGCGATGCCTTCATCAGGCTGGTCAAGATGATGATCGCGCCGGTGGTGTTCTGCACCATCGTCACCGGGATCGCCGGGATGAACGACAAGCGCTCCCTGGGGCGCCTCCTGAGCAAGACCTTGCTGCTGTTCCTGGCGTTGACGGTGATCAGCCTGATCATCGGCCTGGTGGCGGTCTACCTGTTCAAGCCCGGCGCGGGGATGAACATCGACCCCACCCAGCTGAGTACCCAGGGCCTGTCGCAGTACACCGAGTCAGCGGCCAGGCTGGGTGTGGTGGAGTTTTTCATGCACATCATTCCCGAGACCTTTATCGGCGCCTTCAACAAGGGTGAGGTGCTGCCGGTCTTGTTCATCGCAGTGCTCTGCGGCTTTGCCCTGTCGTCCCTGGGCGAGCGCGGCAAGCCGGTGCTGGATGTGCTGGAAGCCGCCTCGCACATGGTGTTCAAGATCTTCTCCTACCTGATGCGCTTTGCCCCGATCGGAGCGTTCGGCGCGCTGGCCTTCACGGTCGGCCAGTACGGCATTACCTCCCTGGGCGCCCTGGCCAAGCTGATCATGACCCTCTACATCGCCTGTGGATTCTTCGTCTTCGTGGTGCTGGGCGGCCTTTGTCGCGCCCACGGGTTCAGCCTGTGGAAGCTGTTGCGCTACCTGCGTGAAGAATTCCTGGTGGTGCTGGGTACCTCGTCCACCGAGCCGGTGATGCCACGCATGCTGGAAAAGCTCCAGGCGCTGGGTTGCAAGAAAGGCGTGGTGGGCCTGGTACTGCCCACCGGCTACTCGTTCAACCTCGACGGCACGGCCATCTACCTGTCGCTGGCGGCGATTTTCATTGCCCAGGCCTGCAACATCGACTTGAGCCTGGGGCAGGTGCTGACGATGCTGGCGATCATGCTGCTGTCGTCCAAGGGCGCGGCGGGTGTCACCGGCAGCGGCTTCGTCGCGCTGGCCTCGACCCTGACGGTGATCCACGACATCCCCTTGGCGGGGCTGGCGCTGTTGATCGGCATCGATCGCTTCATGTCCGAGGCCCGGGCGCTCACCAGCCTGGCCAGCAATGCCGTGGCCACGGTCGTGATCTCGCTGTCGGAAAACGCCTGCGAACGCCAGGTGCTGCTGCAGGCCCTGGATGGCCAGGCGGCGAACAATGCCCAGGCCAGTGACGAAGCCTGGGAGCCGGTGCAGACCGGCAAACACCTCTAGCCGTTCGCGGCGCCCTCACAACACCGTTCGACCCGGTTGCAACCCTCGCCAGGCTCCGCCTGGCGGGTAAGGGGGCCGTGCGCCTGGGCGTCGGCCATGCTTGTCCATAACAACAAGAGAATCCCACATGCTTGCATTACTCGGCCTAGCCATGGTGGTCGTGTTCACGTTCCTGATCATGACCAAGCGCTTGTCCCCGATCGTTGCCCTGACCCTGGTGCCGATCGTCTTCGCGGTGATCGGCGGATTTGCCGGCAGCACCGGAAAAATGATGCTCGACGGCCTGAAAATGGTCGCCCCCTCCGCGGCACTGCTGCTGTTTGCGATTCTGTTCTTCGGCCTGATGATCGACGCGGGCCTGTTCGACCCGCTGATCCGCAAGATCCTCAAGCGGGTCAACGGCGACCCGGTGAAGATCGCCGTCGGCACCGCGTTGCTGTCGCTGCTGGTGGCCCTGGACGGTGACGGCACCACCACCTACATGATCACCTGCGCGGCGATGCTGCCGCTGTACAAGCGCATCGGCATGAACCCGATGATCCTTGCCACCATCGCCATGCTCTCCCTGAGCATCATGAGCGGCATGACCCCCTGGGGCGGTCCGGCCACCCGGGCCATTGCCGCCCTCGGGCTGGATGCCGGCGAGTACTTCGTGCCGTTGCTGCCGACCATGATCGGCGGTGCGGCCTGGGTGGTGTTCAGCGCCTTTCTGCTGGGCCGCGCCGAGCGCAAGCGCATCGGCAACACTCAACTGCAGAGCGGTGGAGGCAACTGCTACATCAAGGCCATAGTCGAGGACACACCCTGCAAGCGACCGAAGCTGGCCTACGTCAACCTGATGCTGGTGGTGGCGGTGATGGTGGCGCTGGTGATGGGGCTGATGCATTCGGCGATCCTGTTCCTGATCGGCTTCGTGCTGGCGCTGATGATCAACTACCCGCAGCTGGAGCTGCAGAAAGAGCGGATCCTCGCCCATTCGGGCAATGCCATGACGGTGGTGCTGCTGGTGTTCGCCGCTGGCATCTTTGCCGGGATCTTCTCCGGAACCAAGATGGTCGATGCCCTGGCACAGACCCTGGTGGAGTGGATCCCGCCGTCGTGGGGGCACCTGTTCCCGCTGGTGGTGGCCATCACCAGCATGCCGCTGACCTTCGTGCTGTCCAACGATGCCTACTACTTCGGCGTGGTGCCGATCCTCGCCAATGCCGCGGCGGCCTATGGCATCGATCCGCTGGAAATCGCCCGGGCCTCGATCCTCGGCCAGCCGGTGCACCTGATGAGCCCGCTGGTGGCCTCGACCCTGCTGCTGGTGGGGATGGTCGATCGCGACATCGGCGACTTCCAGAGAGCCACCGTCAAATGGGCGGTGCTGACCTCCCTGGTGATTACCGCCCTGGCCCTGCTGACCGGCGCGCTGACCCTGTTTTCCTGAGCCCGTTCTCCTGGGCCATCCCTGAACCACCAAGGGTTCCCCGGCGCGCCACGGGCGTGGCGCGCGCAACACCTCGAATAACAACAATGAGTAGTCCGATATGACCCTTTCGATCACCCGTGGGGCGTTGCTGCCCCTGGCCGCGCTGTTGCCGCTGACAACCGTTGGCGCGGCAGGCTTCAGCGAAGACAGCACGCTCAAGCTGCAACTGCGCAATGTCTATTTCAATGAGAACTTCCGTGACGAGCATGGCCTGAGTGCCCGGGCGGCACGCACGGCCAAGAGCGAGCGCACGGAGTGGGCCCAGGGCCTGCTGCTGGATTTCCAGTCGGGTTTCACCCCCGGCACCCTCGGCCTGGGCGTCGACGGGCTGGCCCTGGTCGGGGTCAAGCTCGACTCGGGACGGGGCCGCAGCGGTACCGGCTTGTTGCCGGTGCATGACGACGGTCGCGCCGCCGACGAGTTCGCCAGTGCCGGTGTCACGGCCAAGGCCAGGCTGGCCGGGACCACGCTCAAGTACGGCACCTTGCTGCCCAGGAACCCGGTGCTGATCTACAACGACGCGCGCCTGCTGCCGCAGACCTACCAGGGCACGCAACTCACCAGCAGCGACATCGACAACCTGACGCTCACCGCTGGCCGGCTGGATCGCTTCAAGCTGCGCGATTCCAGCGACAGCGTGCCGATCGTCGCGGACGGTTATGCCGGCGACAAGTCCGGGGACTTCACCTATGCCGGGGGCGACTACAAGCTCGGCAAGAACCTGCGTTTGAGCTACTTCTACGGCGAGCTCGAGAACTTCTACCGGCAGCACTTCGCCGGTATCCAGCACGACCTGAAGCTGGGCGCCGGCGTGCTGACCAGTGACTTGCGTTACTTCCACAGCAGCGACAGCGGTTCGGCCTACGGCGGCAACATCGACAACGATATGCTCAGCGGCCTGCTGTCCTATGCCATTGCCGGCCATACCCTGGGCGGCGGCTACCAGGTGCTCAACGGGGATGCCGGGTTGCCTTACATCAGCGGCGCCACGGTGTACTCATTCAGCAACGTGGGCATTGGCAAGTTCATCGAGGAAGACGAGAAAACCTGGATGCTCAGCTACGGCTACAACTTCGCCGCGCTCGGGGTGCCGGGGCTGGCGTTTTCCACCCGCTACCTGAGCGGCAGCGACGGCCGCTCGAACACGGCGATCAAGGAATGGGAGCGCGATGCCGAACTGGCCTATGTGGTGCAGCAAGGCCGCTTCAAGGGGCTGGGGGTGAAGCTGCGCAACTACGTGTACCGTTCCGAATTCGCCCGGGGACGCGACAGCAACCGCCTCTATTTCACCTACGAGATCGCGCTCTGGTAAGGATGGCGGTGCCTGCCCAGGCTGGCGCTGGGCAGGCATGCTTGACCGGTACTCAGAGCGTGGCGGTCTGGGGGGCGCTGGCAGATGCCGGGGAAGACGCTGGCTCGGCGACTGCCGAGGACAGCAGCGGTGGCATCGGGCAATCCAGCACATCGGCCACGGCACGCATCAGCTCGGCTTCGGCCACGGTGACCTGGCCGTCGTAGCAGACGCAGCGGGCCATGGCCTGCAGCAGCGTCGGCCGTTCCTCGGGCATCAGCTGGCGCAGGCGCACCAGGGCGGCATCCAGGTGTTCGAGGTCGACCTGCGCCGGTTGCGGCTGGGCGAAGGGCAGGCCGGTCCAGGCATGAGCCAGGGCCAGCTGGGCCTGCTGCGCGGTCTTTTGCCCGGCACTGGCCAGGGCGCCGAGCAGGACCGCCAGTTCTTCGCTGCGCTGGAACAGTCCCCATTTGTATTCGGGCGCCGGCAGGCCTTCGACATTGCGCTGCACGATGCGCAGCAGCGTCCACTCCAGCAGCTCGACCTGGTCGTCGGCGTCGATCAGTTGTCGCAGGTTGTCCATGAACGGCTTGCAGGCTTTCTTGTCCAGCTGCTGCAGGGTCGGAATCGACAGGTCGAGCAGCGGCAGGCGCAGGTTCGGGTCGAGGGCCGCCAGCTGTTTTTGCAGGGCTTGCAGGCAACCGAAGACCTCGGTGGGGCTGTTGGCCTCCAGCTGCGCGAGTTGCCGGCGGCGTATCGAATCGTTGGCGGACAGCAGCAGGCCATAGACCAGCGCCTGGGCGCCGGTGGTGCTGTGGGCGCTGCGCTGGAGCGCCGGGTCGAGGCTGACCAGCGCCGCTTGTGCCGCCAGCAGATGTTGCGCGTTCGGGCTGCCGATGCTGGCAATCGACTGCTTGATCGCATTCAGGTCGAAGACCAGGGCGCTGGTCGCTTGCGACTGGCGGCTGAACTCCCCGGAACTGTCCAGGCCGGCGCGGGCGGGCTCGGCCGGCAGTTCGACGGCTTCGACGGTGGGCAAGCGGCCGTCCCAGCCGGGTTCCAGGCGGCGGATCCGCGCCGAGAGGGGCGGATGGGTCGCGGACTGGCCGTAGACGGAGAGGGTGGCCCCTTCACTGAAATACAAGTGGCTGTATTCGGAGCTGAAAGCGCTGTCGAGTTTCGAGCTGGCGGCATAACCGCCGATTTTTTTCAGCGCGCCGACCAGGCCGGCCGGGTTGCGGGTGAACTGCACCGCCGAGGCATCGGCGAGGAACTCGCGCTCGCGGCTGATGGCGCCCTTGATCATATTGCCGAAAAAGGTCCCGACCGAGCCCAGCAGGATCAGCGCCAGGCCACTCCACATCGCCAGCCCGCCGACCCGATTCTGTGCCAGCCGGCCGGCCTGGTTGACCCCGTTGGCCATTGCCTCGCCGGTCAAGCCGATAACCAGGATGCCGTGGACAATCGCCACCAGCCGGGTGTTGAGGCGCATGTCGCCGTTGTAGATATGGCTGAACTCATGGGCGATCACCGCCTGCAGTTCCTCACGGTTGAACACCATGATGGCGCCGCGGGTGACCCCGATCACCGCTTCCTGTGGGGTAAAGCCGGCGGCGAATGCATTGATCCCGGCATCGGGCAGCACGTACACCTGCGGTACCGGCGTGCCCGAGGCCAGGGCCATTTCCTCGACCACATTGAGCAGCCGTTGTTCTTCCAGGCCGTCCGGGTGCAGGTTGATCAGCCGGCCACCCAGGCGCTTGGCGACCACCTTGCCGCCGGCTTTCAGTTCGGAGTGCTTGCCCATGCTGCTGCCGATCACCACCAGGAACACCACCGCGGCGATCATCGCGGTCAGTTGCCAGTCGAAGCTCGGCGACTGCTTCATCTCCTTGAGAAATTGCAGCCAGAGCAGGTTCAGCGCCAGGCTGGTGACCGTCACCAGGCACAGCACGGCCAGGATCATCAGCAGCACCAGGGTGCCGGTACGCCGTTTGGCCCGGGCCTGGTGTTCAAAAAAATTCATCGGACCATCCATGGTGACAGGGGCTTAGAACGCGACCTTGGGGGCTTCCTGGATCAGGGCGCTGTCGGCGAATTGCAGCAGGCTGGCGTCGGCGCCATGGCCAAACAGGCCGGCCAGGATCACCGGCGGGAAACTCTGCTTGTAGCTGTTGTAATCCATCACCGTGTCGTTGAAGGCCTGGCGGGCAAAGGACACTTTGTTTTCGGTGCTGGTCAGCTCTTCGCTCAGCTGTTGCATGTTCTGCGACGCCTTGAGGTCCGGGTAGGCCTCCATGCTCAGGTTCAGCCGGCCCATGGCGCTGGACAGCGCGCCTTCGGCCTGGCCCAGCTGGGCTATGTGCTGCGGGTTGCCGGGCTCGGCCGCGACAGCCTTGAGACCCGCCAGCGCGGCGTTGCGCGCCGCGGTCACGGCTTCGAGGGTGTCGCGCTCGTGCTTGAGGTAAGCCTTGGCGGTTTCCACCAGGTTGGGGATCAGGTCGTAACGGCGCTTGAGCTGGACTTCGATCTGCGCGAAGGCGTTCTTGAAGCGGTTCCGGCGGGCCACCAGGCCGTTGTAGACGGTGATGACGTAGACCACCAGCAGGGCCAGAACGAGCAGAACCACAATAGTTGAAACAGCCATACGGATGTCCTTATCGGCGTGCGGATTTCAGGGGGGCGCCATGGTAACCGAATTTATCGCGGGCGCCGCCATGGGCAACCGCCGGCATGCGGTCTTCGGCAGCACCTCGGACGAGGAGGCGCGTGCAATCGGCGCTGCCGCGTTCTGAATGATTGCCGCTCGTTGTGGTCGGACCTTGCATGGCTCGTCGTCGATCCCGGAGTCCCCGGCAGGCGCGCCACCCAACCTTGAGCCCGCCGGCCACGCCGCGGGCGTCACCTTGTGAAGGATCATCCCGACCATGCTCGAACCCACCTGGACGGCACTCAAACACCATAAGCGGGTGCATCAGATAGTCGCCGTGCTCGCGGCCTTCGGTGCCCAGGATGTGCTACTGCGCCTGGGCCTTGGGCGCCTGCTGGGCGAGTCGCAAGCCGGTACTGAAACGCAGCCGCAGGACTCGACGCCGCAACGGGTGCGCCTGGCCCTGGAGAAACTCGGGCCGACCTTTATCAAGCTCGGGCAGATCCTCGCCAGCCGCAGCGACATCCTGCCGCCGCACTGGATCAGCGAACTGGAGTCGTTGCACAGCAGCGCCGCGACCTTGCCCTGGAGCGAGCTGGAGGACCAGGTACGCGACGACCTGGGCTGCGAGCTGGCCCAGGTGTTCGCCGAGTTCGACACTGAGCCCCTGGCCGCGGCCTCCATCGCCCAGGTTTATCGCGCGCGCCTGCTCAGCGGCGAGGCGGTGGTGGTCAAGGTGCAGCGCCCCGGCCTGCGGCGCAAGATGAGCGCCGACCTGCAACTGCTGGAAGGCGTGGCGATGCTGGTGGAAGAGAACGTCGCCCTGGCCCATTACCAGCCGCGGCAGATGGTCCGGCAATTGGCCCGGGCCATGCTCGAAGAACTGGACTTCACCCAGGAAGGCCAGCACTGCGACACCGTGGCGGCGAATTTCGCCGAGCATCCGCAGATCGCCATTCCGCGTATCCACTGGCAGCACAGCAGCGAGCGCCTGCTGGTCCAGGAATTCCTCCCCAGCCATACACCACTGGAACGCCAGGCCCTGATCGAGCAAGGCCTGGACCCGAGCCTGCTGGCGCAGCGCGGGGCCCAGGCCTTTATCAAGATGCTGCTGGAAGACGGCCTGTTCCACGGCGACCCGCACCCCGGCAACCTGCGGGCCATGGACGACAACCGCGTCGGCTTTATCGACTTCGGCATGGTCGGGCGCCTCGACGAGCGCCGGCGCCTGGAGGTCATGGGCTTTATGCGGGCCATGACCGAGGGCAGTACCGAAGCGCTGGTGGCGGTGCTGATCGACTGGAGCGGCGAGCAGGTGCGCGACCTGTCCGCCATCGAACAGGCTGCGCGGGAATTCATGGGCCGGCACGGCGGCAAGGCGCTGAACATGAGTGCGATGATCGAGGACTTCCTCGGCCTGATGCGCGCATACCAACTGTTGCTGCCGGCCGACCTGCTGGTGCTGTTCAAGGCGCTGATCACCGCCGATGGCGTGCTCACCCGTCTCGATCCTCAGTTGGACCTGGTGGCCACCGCGCGCCCGGCCATCAGCCAGATGCTCAAGCAGCAGTTCAGCTGGAAACTCGCCCGCCGCCTGGGCCTCGACGGCCTGGAGCTGGGCCGTGGCGTCGCCGTCGAACTGCCACAGTTGACCCGCCTGCTGATCAACCGCCTGAAACACGGCGTGGTCGACCTGCGCCTCGACATGCCGGGCGTCGAGCGCCTGGAAAAATCCCTGCGCCTGGCCTCGACCCGCGTGTCCCTGGCCCTGCTGATCAGCGCACTGCTGATCGCCTTCGGCCCACAGCTCGCCGCGGCCGGCCCGGCCTGGCAGGGGCTGTCGGTGGTGGGCTGGCTGGCGGGAGGGGCGACTGTGGGTGGGTTGATGGCGTTTGTCTGGAGTTTGTTCAAGCGGTCTTGAGGGGGGAGGTTGAGCGTGGGGATCATGTCCGGTGCTGCACATTCCAGATGTGCCTGAGTTCCTCCTTGGTGTTTGCGTTCAGCACCTTTGATCAGATCTTGAAACCCGGTAGGCCCTTGTCACGGCAATAGCTGCTGACAGTCCGCGTTACGCCATCGGCTGAATCGTCTTCCCCAGCCTCTGGATAGAACATTAAATCGTTCCCTGCTGGATGGGGAACGATCTTGTTGAAGTGATCGACAAGCTCGGCTCGCTCTTCCTCAGTTCGTGCATTTTCAATCGCTTGGATCAGGGCCTTGAATTCCTGTTCGGTGTAGTAAGCCAAATGGCTCTTCAATTCCATTACTCAACTCCCCCTATGAGAGCCCACATTGAATGGGCTTTTCTTTTTCTGTCAGTTCTTGATCCCTGTAGCCAGAGCTTTGGCGCCTTGCCCTCTCCCCTAAGCTGGAGCGCATCGCCGGTCACTCGTTGTCTGTCACATCGTCTTGTTTAAGCACGAACTCTAGGCCAATGCCTACTTCCTTTAACACCTCGGTAGCGCGATCAACAAGGAGTTCACCTTGCTCTGAAAGCTCATACTTCCCGATGATGCGGATGATGGGGGACTTACCAAGGGCGCCGGGAATCTCGGTGTAGATGTCGCCGCTTTCGATGAAAGCGATGTACGCATTCAGCTTTTCTTGAAGCGCAAGAAGGTGCTCGCCCTGTTCGGTTTTGTCAGCCCACCCAAGATGGTCTGTGATCCCGAGAACTATTTTGTTGTGATCCCATTTTGGGATTCCCCACATGTCGATGACTTCGGTATCTGTAACTGACATAGCTGTTCCTTGATTGCGTTAGTCTATTTTCGGTCGCAAGATTTGTACTCGGGTTGGCGGTATAACCGTTCCTCCGGGGAAGCCAGGTTTACCTTTACCAACAATGACTCCGCCGCTCTCTTCGATTTCCGGGAACGCCAGCTTTTGATTGCGTGTAAGTGGTGCTGTGTCGGAGGCTTTGCATTCGACGCACGCAATGTCTCCGTTCGCGTCCCTGCCAATCATATCGAGACGAGTTCTGGTGCCGCTCTTTGTTTTCAGCGTTACCTGTTGAGTTGACTCGTCCATTTCTTCGGCAAATGGAGGGTAAGCCTTATCTTCAAAAGCAGCGCCAGCCGTCTTGTTCTTCTCCAACTGTGTACTGAGCACAATGTAGATTGGCTCAATCCCCGAGTCAGGGAACCAGATAATTGCATCTCGGAATTCAGGTGGATGTGCGGGGTTCGCCAACACCGTGTCAGATTGTGCTGTAGGTGGATACACCCAAACAGGTGGCAACTGTGACGCGCCTTCCAGTGCAGGAATACCCAGTACACCGTCACCGCTTGCCGCTGGTGTCCAAGTGAGGCCGATCCCGTTGCCAATGTCGGCGATAAACTTCTCACCGTCTTTCCTGCCCTCAATGACTGGGACATTTTCCCAATCCGTCTTGCCGCCCGTGTAGAAGCCATAGGCGTTAACGGAGCCATCCGGCAAGGTCTTCACATTGACACGAACACGTGTGCGGCCTGTCTTGAGCATTGCGTACTGCTCATTCTTATAGAAGGCACTGTCAGGCGAAATGCTGGTGTTTGGAATCAGCAACGCAACAGTGCCCACTACAGCGCCAGTAGCAACAACACCTGACCCTTCCAGCAATGTGAGAGCCAATGATCCGCCAAGACGTTTGGCAATGGCGCTGCCAGTGGCAGAGCCGCCCACCAATTGGAGAGAGGAACCTTGCGCTGTGATTGCCGTCCCGGTAGCTAATACAGCCCATAGCCCGTAATCAGCTAGCTTCTCAACAGGCACAAATCCGGCCGGATTCTTGTGATCGATCACACCGTCAGGCAGGTTGCAGCTTTTGGCAAAGACACAACCCATGGTGGCGGGCTTGTCTTCTGCCTTTGGCGGCAGGTCCTTGTATTCCGCCCAGCGCTGGGCGCCAAGATCGACGGGCTCTACACCCTTGTTGCGATAGCCCTTCGGGGCGTTCGGTACGTAGCCACTCATCCCTGTTCGCGTCCACATTGTCCATAAAGAAAGCCCCCGTCAGAGGGGAGCGAAGAGCATTTGCAGTTGGCTTAGGGACGCTAGTGGATGCGGCTATGGAGGGTCTGTAGGGACAATTTGAAAAATGCTGGCTGGGCCAGGAGGCGTCGATAATGTGCCCTGCCTCAGCCCCTTCCAGGAGCATGCCTGACAAGTCGCGAGGCCGAAAATTTGCTATTTTCCGCACCCTCGGCCGCCACTGTCGGCTGCCGCCAAGCAGAGAGTGAGTGGATGAGCGACCAGTTACAGGTGATCGATATCGAAGTGGGTGAGGGCAAGGCGGCGGTCAAGGGCGCCTTGATCACCACCCAGTACCGCGGTTTCCTGGAAGACGGCACACCCTTCGATTCGTCCTGGGAGCGCGGCAAGCCGTTCCAGTGCGTGATCGGTACCGGGCGGGTGATCAAGGGCTGGGACCAGGGCCTGATGGGCATGCAGGTCGGCGGCAAGCGCAAGCTCTTGGTACCGGCGCACCTGGGTTACGGCGAGCGCTCGATGGGCAAGATACCGCCGAATTCCAATCTGGTGTTCGAGATCGAGCTGCTGGAAGTCCTGACTCGCGACGACTGATTTCGCTTATTGGCCAGGTCAGGGCTCTGCCTGATCGGGCCGCGTTACCCGGGCCGGGCGTGGGCTCGAACAGAATCGCCACGCCCTTGCTCCCTAGATCTCCCTTGAAATTGTGCTTCCGTGCTTTCGCCAGGCGGGGCCAGGTTGTGGCTGGTTGAAACGCAACGGGCTTTGGCCTCTTGCGTCTGTTCCAGTCATCGGCCAGGATGGGCGCCATATAGGTATAGGGGGTATAGGTATGTCGCATACGCACGCACAGAAAGACGATCTGCTCAAACGGGTCCGGCGCATTCTTGGCCAGGTGCAGGCCGTGGAGCGGGCCCTGGAGTCCGGCGCGGAGTGCGCCAAGACCCTGCATCTGGTGGCGGCCACCCGCGGTGCGATCAACGGCCTGATGGGGGAAATCATCGAGGCCCACGCCCTGGAGCATGTGGCTCACCCTGAGCTCAGTGATGAAGAGCGGGCCAAGGGCGTGAACGAATTGCTCGAAGCCATTCGCCGTTATTCCTGACCGGAGACCACCCCATGCGCCCCACCTTGCCCTCTGCAGGCTTGACCCACGACCACCACTTCCTCGGTGCCGCCCACGATGAAAACGCCCGGCGCACGCTGTGGGTGGTGGCGCTGACCTTCATCATGATGATCGGCGAAATCGCCGCCGGTTATCTCACCGGTTCCATGGCCTTGCTGGCCGACGGCTTCCATATGGCGACCCATGCCGGGGCCCTGGGCATCGCGGCGGCGGCCTACGGTTTCGCCCGGCGCAATGCCGACAATGCGCGCTTCAGTTTCGGCACCGGCAAGGTCGGCGACCTGGCGGGGTTCGCCTCGGCGCTGATCCTCGGCCTGGTGGCCATCGGTATCGCCGGCGAGTCGTTGCTGCGGCTGTTGCAGCCGACCCAGGTGGCGTTCACCGAGGCGACCGTGATCGCCGTGGTCGGGCTGCTGGTGAATATTGTCAGCGCCTTGCTGCTTTCCGGCGGCCATGCCCATCACGGCCATGATCACGCTCATCAGCCTGCTCATGAGCATCCGCATCCGCATTCACACGGGCACGGCCATCACCACGACAACAACCTGCGCTCGGCCTACGTCCATGTGCTGGCCGATGCCCTGACCTCGGTCCTGGCCATCGCCGCCTTGCTGGCGGGGCGTTATCTGGGGTGGGTCTGGCTCGACCCGGTGATGGGTGTGGTCGGCGCGCTGGTCATCGGGCGCTGGGCCTATGGCTTGATGAAGTCCAGCGCGGCGGTGCTGCTCGACACCACGGACGAACACCTGGCCGGCGAGATTCGCCAATCGGTGGAAGCCGCCGGCGATGCGCGCATCACCGACCTGCATGTGTGGCAGGTGGGCCCGCAGGCGCGGGCGGCGATCGTCAGTGTGGTGGCGGCTGCCGGCGTCAGCGCCGAAACCATCCGCCAGCGCCTGGCGCCGGTCCACGAACTGGCGCACCTCACCCTCGAATATCGCAGCCTGTAACGCTAGGCCCCTGTCTGCACGGCAGGCGGGCAGGGGTAGTTTCTCCCAAGAAAATCCAGCAACCGCAGATTGACCTCTGCGGCCTGTTCGCTCTGGATCCAGTGCCCGCAATCCGCCAGCCGATGCTGTTCCAGGCGTGGCACCTTGCCGGGCATGCGCTCCATAGTGCGAGCTTCCAACTGACCCACCGGGTCGCGGTCGCCGATCATGAACAGCGTGGGTTGGCTCACCTGGCGTTCGCCCAGGTGTTCGGTCCGCTGCCAGTTGCGCTCGAAGTTGCGGTACCAGTTCAAGGCGCCGCGAAAACCTCGCCCCGCAAAGGTGCGCCGGTACACCGCAAAGTCCTCCGGCGTGCACCAGACGGGCGGTGCCTGGTGCGGCGGCATGCCGTCGAACAGCAGGGCCGACGGACTCTTCTCATCCAGCAGGTGTTCGCAGTCGTGCATGAAATGCAGCAGGCTGCGGTCGATGTCGGCGTCCAGTTCCCGCTCGGCGACGCCGGGCTCCTGGAAGTACAGGATGTAGTTGAAACGCTCGGCGAACAGCTCGGCCATGATCTCCACGGCCGGGCGCTTGGGGCGGCCGGCGAAAGGCACCGAGAGTGCCACCAGGGCCTTGACCCGCTGCGGTTCCAGCAGCGCCAGGTGCCAGGCGATCACGGCACCCCAGTCGTGACCGACGATGCAGGCCTGCTCCTGGCCCAGGGCATCCATCGCCTGCTGGATATCCGCGCACAGGGTCAGCACGTCATAGGCGGCTGCATCCTCTGGGGCGCTGCTGTCGCCGTAGCCGCGCATCTGCGGGATCAGCACCCGGTAGCCGGCGGCCGTCAGCGGCGCGACCTGCCGGCGCCACGAATACCAGCACTCGGGAAAGCCGTGCAGCAGCCACACCGGCGGGCCGTCCAGCGGGCCGTCGGCATGCAGGTGCAATTCGATGCCGTTGAGCTTCAGGGCGTGTTGGGTGATCTGGCTCATGATGGTGTCCTCCCAAGTCCAGGCATGACCCTAGCAGAAGCCCGCTGCCCCTCTGACCACCATTCATTGGTCGAATAGGCGCCCAGCAGTTTACCCGGCATGGGCCCGGCGGCTGTCCGCCGGCGCCTGGTCGCGCTGGGTCAGCCCGTAGTCGCGCGCCACTGCGGCGACCCGCAGCCGGTAGTCGGCGAACACCTGGGTCCGCCCCAGGGCCTGGGCCGTGCGATGGCGTTCCAGGGTGCGCCAGGCCTCGACCGCCTGCTCGTCGCGCCAGAACGACAGGGACAGCAGCTTGTCCGGCTCGCTCAGGCTCTGGAAACGTTCGATGGAAATGAAGCCGTCGATCTCCAGCAGCAGCGGTTTCAGCGCGGCGGCGAGGTCCAGGTAACGCTGGCGATGTTCCGGGCGGGGCAGGGCTTCGAATATCACGGCGATCATCAGTGCGACTCCGGCAGGAGGGTGAACAGGGGGATGCGTCCGTTGAGCGAGGGCTTGTAGGTCCAAGCGATGGGCTGATCGAGGGTCGATTGTGGCAGCAGCGCGCCGACCACCGCGCTGGCGATGCTCAGGGCCAGGGCCTGGCCGGGGCATTGGTGGCGGCCGCTGCCAAAGCTGAAACTGCGCCGGGCCTCACGTTCAAGCAGCAGGCGATTCGGCTCCGGGTTCAGTTGCGGGTCGCGGTTGGCCGAGGCCAGCAGCACCAGCACCACAGCGCCCGGCTCCAGCGTCACCCCGGCGATGCTGCAAGGGGCGGCGACGAAGCGCCGGGTGTTCTGCACCGGCGGGTCGTGACGCTGCACTTCGGCCAGCAGGTCGGCGATCCGGTTGGGCGTCGCCTGCAGGTCCGCGAGTAACTGGCGATCGTTCAGCAGGGCGCAGAGGCTGTTGCCGATCAGCCCGGCGCTGGCCTCGAAGGTCTGGGACAACAGGCCGATCAGGTTGGCGATCAGGCTGTCATGCTCCTGCCTGCCGAAGCCGTTGACGATCCGCTGCAACAGCGGGCTGACGGGGGCCTGATCGAGCAATACCTCGAAGTGTCGGCTCAACGCTTCGGCTGCCCGGTGGGCGGCCTCCCGTTGTGCCTGATTGCTGGCCGGCGACAGGCAGGCGACAAAGTCCCGGGTCAGCCCGGCAATCTCGGGCAACTGGTGCGCGGCAAAGCCTAGCAGCCCGGCGACCACCGCCACCGGCAGGCGGAACTGGCAATCGTGCAGCCTGGCAGTGGTATCCCTTGGCAGGCCCAGCAGCAGGGCGGCGACCCGCTGCTGGATTTCCTCGGCATATACCTGTTGCAGGCCCGGCTCGACCGCGGCCCGCGGGCAACGCTGGCGTTCGCCGTCGTTCATCCGCATCAGTTGGCCGAACACTGTGCCGGCGGCGCCGTCGGCTATGGCCCGGGGCACCGGCTCGTGGGCGGGACGTACCCGGCACGCGGGATGGGCCA
>LNAP01000713.1_pt1 | contig 36616 bp, 33 predicted proteins | sample 602601 | NCBI WGS metagenome assembly LNAP01 (sample SAMN02440304, study PRJNA202911) | soil metagenome | biome: Subtropical and temperate rainforests or woodlands; isolation source: soil samples (1 kg each in a 20% v/v slurry with milli Q water) were... ... | reverse complement strand
CTGAACGTGGACTCGCCCGGATCGCCGGTCCCCGGTCCCCGGCGCCGTTGGATGCGCAGGCGCGTGCCGCACCGCCCGCGCCGCCCAGGCTTTGAGCGACGCCGTCTTCTCGAATTGAACCTCTCGTTGCGCGTCGGCCAGGTGCTCAGCGATGCGGATGCGATCGCCAACTGCCAGGCAAGCGCGGCGGGCGAGGGCCGGACCAGGATCTCCGGAGGACGGAGCCGGCCTGCGGTGATGTCGAGCGCGAACTGCGATTCGTGCGGCCGCGCCTGCACTCAATGGCGACCACACTGCCTGCCGTCGGCCGTGCGGCGCGTGGTGCGACCCCATGGGCCATGCCCCTGGAGGCGCCACGCCTCTGCTGGGTTGACCACCACTGGCGACGGTTCAGACCTATGAGGGGCGCGGATCCTGGCGAATTCATTTCTTCGATACAGCGAATAGGCCAGCCTGCGTTGCCGCGGGCGCGCCGGCCCACCAGAATTGACAGCGGTCAACAAGCGTCCGCGACAACGAATCGCGGATATCGACAACCGCCCAGGAGACACCCCATGAAGACATTCCAGGTCGCCGCGGCCCTCGCCGTGTCGCTCACGTGCGCCGCCCTTCCGGCGCACGCACAAGCACTAGCTTCCCGTGACTATCCCAGCCGGCCGATCCGGATGATCGTGCCGTTCCCGGCCGGCGGTCCCACCGACCTGCTGGCCCGTGTCGTCGGGCAGCGCATGGGCGAACTGATGCGCCAGCCGATGGTGGTGGACAACAAGCCCGGAGCCAACACCATCATCGGCGCCGATGCGGTCGCGAAGGCGGCGCCGGACGGCTACACGCTGCTGATGGCCATCGACAACACGCTGGTGATGAACCAGTACCTCTATGCCAAGCTGCCCTACGATCCCGTCAAGGACTTCGAACCGATCGGCAAGGTCGCCACCACGCCCCTGGTGGTCATGACCCACCAGGCCGGTCCCCAGTCCATGCAGGTGCTGGTCGCGCAGGCCAAGGCCGGCCCCGCCGCAATGAGCTATGGCTTCGGCACCTTCACGTCCCAGCTCTCCGGAGAGCTGCTCAAGCGCACGCTGGGCAAGGAGGTGGTCTCGGTGCCCTACAAGGGCAGCGCGGGCACGACCCAGAGCCTGCTGACCAAGGACGTCACCTTCACCATCGACGGCATCACGACCGCCATGCCCCATTTCGAGAAGGGCACGCTGCGGCCGCTCGCGCGCCTGAGCGCCAAGCCCATCCCCACGCTGCCCGGTGTGCCATCGATGGCCGAGGTGGGGGTCAAGCTGCCCGACATCGACGTGTGGATGGCGCTGCTGGCGCCCAAGGGCACGCCCGCGGCGGTGGTGGATGAGCTCAACCGCGCGCTGACGCAGGCCCTCGCGTCCAAGGATGTGCAGGAGAAGCTCCTGGGCGCCGGGCTGCTGGCCGACGCCAGCACGCCGCAGGCGCTGCGCAGCTTTATCGCCTCGGAGGCCGCGAGGTGGCGTCCCGTCATCGCAGAAGCCGGCATCAGGATCGATTGATATTCACGAAGGAGATTCACCATGACCACGAACAGTTCCACCCACAGCTTCGCGCCGATCGTCAACAGCGCCGCGGAGTGGCGCGCGGAGATGGTGCGCCTGGACAAGCCAGGCCAGCCCAGCTTCTTCCACATCCGGGCCCAGTTGCCCAAGCAGGGCCGCACCAACCAGGTCCTTGGCGCGTCGCGCTACATGAACGTGGTGCTCAAGACATACGCGAGCGGTGGCGAGAACGAGATCCACGCGCATTCGAACGAGGACCACGTGTTCGTCATCCTGCAGGGCGGCGCGGTGTTCCACGGGCCGAATGGCGAGACGCGCGAGGTCGGCAGGAACGACTGCGTCTTGTTGCCGTCCGGCACCTTCTACTGGTTCCATGCCAAGGAGGACGGGGAGGAACTCGTCATGCTGCGCATCGGCGCGCACATCGACCCCGACAGCGACGTGCTCGCGCGCATCGACCTGGAGGGCAGGCCCTTCGATGGCTATTCCGAGAAGAACAAGGAAGTGCCGGTGGTGCTGCACAAGGATCGGATCTTCGAATGAGCGGCCCCTCGCCTGCAACGAGCGCGCGAGCCTCGGCGGAAATTCCGCGGTGCCAGCCTCCCGATCCCGCTCCCCGCAAGCCCCGGCTGGTCTGTCCGCCGGGGACCGCGGATTGCCATGTGCATGTCTACGGCCCCGCCGACCGCTATCCGGTGGCCGCGACGCGCGCCTTCGATGTGCCCGACGCCTTGCCCGCGCAGCTGCGCGCATTGCACGACACCTTGGGCGTCGAGCGTCTGGTGCTCGTGCAGCCCAGCGGCTATGGCACCGACAACCGGCGGCACCTGGAGGCGGTGGCCGAGCTGGGCCGGCCGGCGCGCGTCATCGTCGCGCTGCGGTCCGACGTGCAGGAGACCGAACTGGACCGCCTGCACGAGGCCGGCGTGCGGGGAGTGCGCTACAACATCGGCCATGCCGGGGCCGTGCCGCTGGCCGAGATGCCCTCACTGGCGGCGCGCGTTGCCCGACTGGGCTGGCATGTGCAGCTCCATGTCATGGATGACCAAGGCCGGGCTCCGCTGGCCGAGATGGAGTCCACCCTGCGGGAGCTGCCCACCGACGTCGTGATTGACCACATGGGCTCGCTCAGGCCCGGAGACGGCGTGGGGCAGCCGGGCTTCCAGGCGCTGCTGCGGCTGGTGAACACCGGGCGATGCTGGGTCAAGCTGTCCTGCGGCTACCGGATGTCGGCGCTGCCTCCGCCCTACGAGGACATGGTGCCCTACGTCCAGGCGTTGCTGGCCGCCCGGCCGGATCGCCTGGTATGGGCCAGCGACTGGCCGCACGTCTCTTTCAAGGGCCGGATGCCCAACACCACGGAGCTTCTGGATCAGATGCTGACCTGGGTGCCTGACGAGGGGCAGCGCCAGCAGATCCTTGTGCGCAACCCCGAGCAGCTCTACGGGTTCTGAGCGTGGCGCGCGGCTGCGGCCGCGCCGCCAGCTTCAAAGAAATCAAAGGAGACTTCATGCCTATGTTCCGACTTCTGTGCCGTGCGGCGCAGCGCACCGTGCTGCTCGCCCCGATCCTGGCATGCATGAGCCTGCCGGCAGCGGCGCAGACCCCGCCGGCCGCCAACTACCCCATAAGGCCGGTTCGGCTGATCGTGCCCTTTCCGGCGGGCGGGCCTGCCGATGTCCTGGGGCGCGTGATCGCCCAACGCCTGTCGGTGAAGTGGGGGCAGCCCGTCCTCGTCGACAACAAGGGCGGAGCCAACACGCTGATCGCTGCGCAAGAGGCCGCACGCTCCGCCCCCGACGGCTATACCTTGTTCATGCCGCTGGACTCCACATACACCCTGAACCCGGCGCTGTACTCGCGGCTCCCCTACGATCCGGTCAAGGACTTCGTATCGATTTCGATCGTGGCCCGCCAGTCTCTTGTGCTCACCTCCACGGACAGGACGCCTTTCAGGACCGTGGCCGACCTGGTGGCGGCTGCCAAGGCCCGCCCCGGCAGCATCAACTATGGCTCGAGCACCACGTCCACACAGCTCTCGGGCGAGATGTTCACGCGGCAAACCGGGACCAAGCTGGTCCATGTGCCTTACCGCGGTGCCTCGGAGGTGGTCAAGGGCATGCTCTCAGGCGACGTGGAGGTCAGCTTCGACGGCATCGCGGCCAATGTCCCACACATCCAGTCCGGGAAGATCCGCGCGTTGGCGACGACCGGCGCTGTCCGCTCGGCGGCATTGCCTGAGGTGCCCACGCTGGCGGAGGCGGGGCTCAAGGGGTACGAACTGGTGATGTGGAACGCGCTGTCGGCGCCGGCAGGCACACCTCGACAGATCATCGACAAGATCAGCAGGGATGTCAGGGAAGTCGTGCAACGCAAGGAGGTCAAGGACCAGCTCATGGTGTTCGGCCTCGAGACGGCGGGCACCACGCCGGAAGAAATGGACGAGACCATCCGAAGGGAAACGGCCAAGTACTCGCCCCTGATCAAGGAACTGGGGCTGAAGCTGAACTAGGGGAGGGGCGTTATGACGATACGGAAACTCGACTACGGATCGCGCGGGCGGATCGGCTTGCTCCTTCCCTCCGTGAATCAGGCTGCCGAGCCCCAACTGCGGGCAATGCTTCCCGCAGACATCGGCATAGCTGTCACGCGACTTAAGCTGGTGGACAGCTCGGAACAGGCCTTGATGGGCATGATCCGCGACGTCGAAGTCGCATCTGAATTGCTCGCGGACGCTGGTGTGGATGTCGTGGTGTTCCACTGTACTGCGGTCTCGACCTACAGTACCGAACTGGAAGCGTCGATCTTGGAGCGGATCGGCGGCGCGACGGGGCTGCCAGCCGTTGCGACATCACAAGCCCTCGTGGCTGCCCTGGAGGCCTTGCAAGCCCGCCGTGTGGTTCTACTCTCGCCCTACACGGCGGCAGTCAACGAGCGGGAGGTAGCCTACTTCGTTCACCGCGGGTTCGACGTCCTCGGCGACGCTGGTCTGGGTTGCAGCACCGGCCGCGAGATGATGGCCGTCACCCCCGAGGCCTGGCAGGCTTTTGCACTGAGCCAAGCCCATGCCCAATCCGACGCCTACGTCCTGAGTTGCACTACCGCGCGAACCGCCGAAGCCGTCGAGTCGCTGGAACAGTCCCTGGGACGGCCTGTCATTACCAGCAACTCGGCCGTGGCCTGGTACTGCGTGCGAATGCTGGGCATGGCCACAGAGGTGCCAGGCTATGGCCGTCTGCTCGCCCGTGCAGATTTCACCTGAATCCGGTATGCAGACAAGCGGATTTCCGTCGAAGTATGTTTCACTCAGACGAGGAGGGTGTACATAACGCCGTTGGCACGGAAGGCCAGTTCTTCGCTTCAATCGCTTCACCACTGCGCCCAATGGGCTGGGCTGTGATCCAGCAGTGCAGCCAGCGCCGACTGTGGGCGTGCGGATCACTTCCGCGCGATGGCCCGATAGCCCCCCAGTAGCCGCAGGTTGGCCGCGCAGGTCCAGGCGCAGAACGCGGCATGGGGCGGCGGATGGCCGCCATTCGCTCAGCCGCTTTGGACAACTCGCGGGATTACCTCGTTGAACACAGTCAAATCATTCAAGATCGGGCTTCGCCACCGTGGACCTCCATTTGCCTCCGTTACCGAACTTATCGGATGAAGCGGTTGCAAGCATCAAGGCTAAGGCGAAAAATACGTATCGAGTCCGGACATTTCAGCAGGCTTGCACTGCACTAAGAAAAGGAGATCAGACAATGGCTATCAAACCACCTTCCCCAAACCTCGTCGATCGCGTCGTGTACGCTAACCGCGTCCTGTACGACCAGAACATCGTCGATGGCCTCGGTCACGTCAGCGTGCGTCACGACAGCGAGCCAGGTGCCTTCCTGCTCTCGTGCAACCGCGCGCCAGGCATGGTGCGCCGACAGGACATCACGGTCTATGACTACGACGGCAACACGCTGTCGGACCAGAAGGAGCGGCCTTATCTGGAGCGCTTTATCCATGGCGAGATCTACCGTGCCAGGCCCGAGGTCATGGCCGTTGTGCACAGCCATTCGCAGAGCGTGATCCCGTTCGCGATCACCAAGAATGCGCTGAAGCCGGTCTTTCACATGTCTGGCTTCCTCAGCGAAGGATCGGCGCATTTCGAGATCCGTGAAGCGGGGGGCAACACCGACATGCTGATCAGCAGTTCCTACCTCGGCGAGGCCCTGGCGAAGTCGCTTGGCAACCACAGCTGTGTGCTGATGCGTGGCCATGGCTCCACGGTCGTCGGCACTTCGCTCGAACAGGCTGTGTATCGTGCAATCTACGCCGAAGTCAACGCCAAGTTGCAACTTGCGGCCAGCACCTTGGGCGAGATCACTTTCCTGAACAAGGAGGAGGCCCAGCTTTCGTCGGACATGAACGATGGGCAGATTCCGCGCTCGTGGAACCTGTGGATCAAGCGCCTCGGCGAGATCGACCTCGACAAGTAAGCTGGCGCAGTGACTGCAATCCACAAAACGAGACACATCGTGCGATTCAAATCATTCTTCAGCGCCGCTGCTGCCGCAGCACTGTTGATGAGCGTCGCGACGGCACAAGCGGACGTCTATCCATCCAAGTCCGTACGCATCGTCGTGCCGTATGCCACCGGCGGGGGCTCCGACATTCTGGCGCGGCGGATCGGCGCGGACCTGCAGCAGATCTGGGGCCAGGGCGTGGTGGTGGACAACAAGGCTGGCGCTTCCGGCAACCTCGGCAGCTCGGAAGTCGTGCGTGCGCCCGCCGATGGCTACACGCTGTTGCTGCAGAACAGCACCATGGTCACCAACCTCGGCGTGATGGGAAAATTGCCCTATGACCACGAGAAGGATCTGACCCCGATCATGCTGCTCGGCGTGACCCCGATCGCGCTGGCGGCGCACCCATCTGTCAACGTGAGCAACCTGAAGGAACTCATTGCCGCGGTCAAGGCCAGGCCTGACGCGCTGAGTTACGGCTCGTGCGGCATCGGTACGCCGCAGCACTTCGTGATGGAATTGGTCAAGCAGCGGATCGGCGTGGCTGTGGTGCATGCGGGCTACAAGGGCTGCGCGCCGGTCATTGCCGATGTGCTCGGCGGCCAGATCCCGCTGGCCATCGTCAGTGCCAACCTGGTCGCACCCTATGCCAAGAGCGGACGGTTGAAGGTGGTGGGCGTCTCGACCTCGCACCGCTATGGCCTGCTGCCCGACAGTCCTACTTTCGAGGAGCAAGGCCTGAAGCCGTTCGACTTCTCGATCTGGTATGCCTTGATGGGCCCAAAGAACCTGCCGGCCGCTGTTGTCACCAAGCTGGTGGCCGACATCTCGAAGATACTGGCCGAACCTACGGTGGTATCGAGCCTTTCCAACGCGGGCGTCGAACCGTACAAAGGGTCGGGCGATGACCTTGCGAAACTCATCAAGGCCGACGCCAAGCGCTACACCGAACTGGCCAAGAGCGCCAACATCAAAGGCGAATAGATCCGGGCCGTGGGTCCACACCACCGGCGGAACGACGTTCGGCGACCGGCTTCAGGAAAGTGCCAGTGGCAAGGCGCAAGGTATGGACCCAAAGCACAAAGCAGTTCCAGAAATACTTCGAGCAACACGGGCGCTTCTTCGCGGCTGGCACGGGCACGCACTGCCGCCCATCGTCGATCTGCGGAGGCGAACCCCCCAGCACCGGGCGACGGGCTTCGTGATCTGCACGCGCTTGTTCAATGCCAAACCCGTCGAACTTGGGCACGCCGGCAAGGCCGATGGCCGTTGGCGCCTGTGCGCCCTTGCAGCCACAACGGATCACCCCGGTAACACAGACGCTGGCATCGACGCGCTGTGTAAGTTCCAGGCCGACGAATCGCCGGTGCGTATGTACGCGCCGGCCGGTAAGGACGTGGACGCTGTCTTCGACCTGCGAGCGGTGTACCGGCAGGGACACCGCGAGCTTGACTACGCGTCGATGCCCGCATTGGTCTGCCCTCCAAAGGGGCGGCATGGGCTGCTGGACTACGAAACAGCCCTTTGTGTCGACGTCAAAAAAAGAGAGAGCATTCTCGATCTGCCTGCGATCAAGCGAGCGCGTGGCGCATTGGTTGTGGTCCGTCCGGAGCAACACATCGCCCATGCTTGGCCGCTCGACGCCCACAAGGAACTCGCAGAATTCTTCTCCGGCATCATGCAGCCGTGCGACGCTATCTGACCCCGGGGGCGCGGTGGGAACTTCAGTTCTTGCCGCCCGCTTTTGCATTGGTCAGTTTGATGATGTTGGCGTACTTGCGCGCATCGTCTTTCATGAATTCGCTGAACTGCTGTGGCGTGGACGGCGCGGGTTCGACACCGAGGTCCCCGAATCTTGCGAGAACTTCCGACGATTGAAGTGCGGCTTTGATCTCCGTACTCATTCTGGAAACGATGGCCACTGGTGTGTTGGCAGGCGCCACCACGCCGTACCAAGTGCGAAACTCGAATTCGGGAAAACCAGATTCAGCGACGGTCGGAACCTCGGGAAGCTGGGACTGGCGCTTCGGACTTGAGACAGCAAGCGCGATGGCTCTCCCGTCTTTGACTTGCGGGATTACCGTCGATACGCCGTTGAACATCAGATCCACCTGTCCGCCAAGGATGTCAACGAGAGCCGGACCGGTGCCGCGGTAGGGAATATGGTTGATATTCAGACCAGCAAGATAGCGGAACCACTCCATTGCCAGATAGTGCGGGCTGCCTTCACCGAGCGATGCATAGCTCAGGCGCCCGGGTTTTGATTTCGCGAGCTTGACCAGTGTGGCGACTGAGTCAATCTCCGAGCCCGATTTGGTGACCAAAGCGAACGGAACAAAAACGAGCTGACTTACGGGCTGGAAATCTTGGGCCGAGTCGTAGGGCAACTTCTGGAAGTTCGGATTGATCGAATGGGAGTCTGTGATGAGGCCAAAGGTGTAGCCATCAGGATTTGCCTTGGCCACGAGGTCTGTGCCGATGATCGTGTTGGCGCCTCCCTTGTTGTCGATGTAGATGGTCTGTCCAAGTGCCGTGGACATTTTCGGAAGGATCACGCGCAGCACAGCGTCGGTGCCGCCTCCGGGCGGATATGGAACAACCAGGCGTATTGGTTTTCTTGGCCATTCCTGTGCATTGGCGGATGCCGTTGCAAGCGCCATGGCAAGTGCGGATATTGCCCGGATGCGATTGAGGCCAATTTCCATTTCTGTCTCTTGTGATTTCTGTGCGGGATTGCTTCTTTGATTTACCTGTACAGGTGCGCGGGGTTGTCAACCAACACCTTGCGCAGCAGTTTCTCGTCGTGACCCACTGCGGTGAATAGCAACTGCGTCAAATCTGAAAGAAGCGGAGGTGCATCCCCTGGCTTCCTCGGGTTTTTGTACATGACGTGAGGCCAGTCGGTCGCCCACAGGGTGCGCTCGGGGGCGCCCCTTAAAACAGCTTCGGCTAATTTCACGGCTTCCTTGTAATGTGGAGCTCCAGATGGTGCCCACCGGTCGAGGCTGGAAATCTTGACCCAGCAGTGAGGAAGGCGATGTAGTTCGAGCAGGGTCTTCACTGCCAACTGATCCAGACCTTTTCCTGTATCGATGTGCGCGCAGTGATCGATGACCACAGGCATGGGCAGTGCCGCAATCGTGTCTGCCATTTCAATGAGATTGTCTGGCTCGAGGTGTAGCAGGAGATGCCAGCCTCTTTCGGTCGTGCGCGCGACGTCGCGGCGAAAGGATTCAGCCGATGGCTTTCTGTCAAGAAACCCGACATGGGTGAGGCGGATCGCGCGAACGCCTGCCAAGTGCAGCCGATCGAGATGTGCATCGATCGTGTCTTCCTTGATCAAAGCCACCCCTTGCCATTCGGGGACGGACTCGAGAGCCCGCAGATAGTCTTCGTCGGTCGCGCCGTTCAGGAGCGACTGCACCATCACTCCTCGCTGGATCCCGATCGAACGGTGCATGGCCCGGACGGTTTCGACCGCCGTGTGAAGGTCTTGGCCAGGTAGGTGGGGCGTGTGAAAATGTGTGTCCCATGCACCGACCGGCATGTGGGTTTGCGGCGTATAACCTTTTTCGCCGGCAAGACGGGCCGAGGATCCGCTCATCGTCATGTTCGTCTCCGCAAGAGAATGGCTAATCCGAGATCCGATTGGTCTAGGATTTTCCAGACAGCATTGCGCGCGCAATGATGGTGCGCTGCATCTCGGATGATCCTTCGGTGATCGTGCGGCTGCGTGCGTCGCGAAACATCAACTCAAGCGGCAGTTCGCACGACAGCCCGATGCCGCCGTGAATCTGTATCGCCCGGTCGACGATGCGCAGGTACATGTCGTCTGCATAGAGTTTCACCTGCGAAGCCTCGACGTGGAAGCTCTGTCCTTGGTCTGCCTTCCACGCAGCGTGATAGGTCATCAGCCGCGCGGCGCTGAGTTCCACCGCCGAGTCGGCAATCATCCACTGGATCGCCTGCCGGTTGGCCAGGGGTTCTCCAAAGGTCTTTCGTTGTCTGGCGTAGTCAATGGCCATGTCCAGGGCCCGCTCCGCACGTCCGATGGACTTGGGACCATGCATCAGCCGACCGACATCGAGAAAACCGCGCGCGAGTTCCCAGCCCTGGCCCCGCCGGCCCACCATCTGCGTCGCCGGCACCACCACGTTGTCGAAAACGAGTTCCCAGGGCCGGTCAGGCGATATCAGGTCGAAATGCTGTCCAAGCTGCAGGCCAGGCGTGCCTCGGTCGATGAGGAAACAAGACACTTCGGCACCCTCTTCGGCCTCACCGGTCCGCGCAAACAGTTGGACGAAGTCGGCTTTGTCCGCACCAGTGATGAAAGTCTTGCTGCCGTTGATTCGATAGTGGTCGCCGTTGCCCTTGTTCTCCAGTATGGCGGTGGTCCGCATCTGCGATGGGTCGGAGCCTCCGTTGGCTTCGGTCAACGCGAAGCAGGTGCGCCTTTCCCCGGAGATGACGGGGTGGAGATACTTCTGTTGCTGCTCGGGCGTGCAACTGAACAGGACGGAGCCGAGGTAGGGGGTGAAGACGCTGGGTGCGCGAAAGGAGGGAACGTTGCAACGCGCAAGTTCCTCGAACACCAGGCAGGCCCCGAGGTAACCGATGCCGCCGCCGCCCACGGCTTCAGGCAGGTCGAAGGCCCAGAACCCCAAGGCCTTGGCTTGTGACTGAAGGCGAACGCGCACGTCGTCCGGGATGTCCGCCTCGTTCGCGTACAGCGGCTCGAGCGGCATCAACTCCTGCTGAACGAAACGACGCGCCGAGTCGCGCAGCATGCGCAGTTCTTCTGGGACGGTGAAGTCCATCAGATGGCTCCTTCGCGGGCCAGTTGCGCCATGGCTTCGGCGCTGAGCCCTGCGGCGCGCAGCACGTCTTGTGTGTGTTCACCCAGATCCGGTGGTGGCAGGAAGTCGCTGCGGTGGTCGCCGTCGTAGCGCACAGGCCGATGGGCGGCACGCACGGCGCCGTAACGCGGATGCTCGAGTTCGTAGAACACGTCGAGATGCTGCACCTGCGGGTCCTGTACCAGGTCTTCGAGGCGACGTTCGGGCGCGAATGGCACGTCATTGGCTGCCAGAAGTGGCAACCAATGGGCACGCGGTTTCAGGATGAAGGCCTGTGCGAGGTCCATGGCCAGATCTTCGTAGTTCGCCACCCGTGCGGCGCGGTCGGGGTATTTTTGTGCCAGCCCCTCATGGCCGATGGCCTTGAGCAGACCCTTCCAGAATTTGTCTGGCGATGACAGGTGGAGTGCGATGCGCTGGCCATCCTCACACGTCAGGATGAAGGATTGCGATGCAGCCGAACGTGCGTAGAACGGCACGGGTTTGCCGCTGGCGAACAGCTTGCCCAATGGCTCTGTGGCGAATGCCAGTGTGGCCTCCAGCATGCTTACCTCCACCTTGCGACCACGGCCGGCTTTTTCTCGGTCCAGCAGTGCTGCCACGATGCCGAAAGCGGCAAACAGTCCGGTCAGCGCATCCGATACGGCCGGTCCGGCCACGCGGGCATCCGGGCCCTGATGAAACATCGACAGCCAGCCCGACAACGCCTGACCCACGTTGTCATAGGCAGGACGTTCGGCATATGGACCATCTGTGCCGTAACCTGTAATGGCGCAGTGCACGAGCCGCGGGTTCAAGTGCTGCAAGCGTGCAGCGTCGACACCCAGGCGCTCTTCCACACCGGGCCGCACATTGATCAGCAATACGTCGGCCGTCGCCACCAGCGCGTCGAGCGCGGCACGGCCGGAAGGGGTGGTGAAGTCGAGGGCGACGCTGCGCTTGTTTCGGTTGTGCGCCTGGAAATGCGAGCTGTACAGGCCGTTGCCAAACGCCCGGAACGGATCGCCCGCGCCGGGCTTCTCGACCTTGATCACGTCGGCGCCAAGCTCGCCGAGCAGCATGGCGGCGTATGGCGCGGTGATGAAGCTTCCCAAGTCAAGCACGCGAAAGCCCGCAAGCACTTGGGTGTTGATAGGGATGGAGCTCATTCTGGTTTCACGCCGGTAGCGGTGACGATGTGGCCGAGTTTTTGCGACTCGCTCCTGATGAAGGCGCCGAACTCGGACGGTGACGATGGCGCACTGACCACGCCCAGGCCTGTCAGGTGTTCCTTGACGTCGGGCTGGTTGAGTGCGGCGGTGATTTCCTGGTTCATGCGCTGCACGAGGGCCGCCGGCGTGCCCGCGGGCAGCACCACGCCGTACCAGGTCTTGAAGTCGAACTCGGGCAAACCCTGTTCCGCCACGGAGGGCGTCTCGGGGAAAGTGGGTTGCCGCTTGGCACTGGAGACGGCCAGTGCATTGAGTTTCCCAGCCTTGACGTAGGGCGCTGCGGAGGACGTACCGGTGAACATCACATCGACCTGGCCTGCGACAAGGTCAGTCAGGGCGGGCGCAACACCCTTGTAGGGGATGTGCGTCATGCTGATGCCAGCCATCGACTTGAGCCACTCCATCGAGATCTGATGCGGAGAGCCGTTGCCGAGCGACGCGTAGTTGATACCTCCAGGCTTGAGCTTCGCCGCGGCAATGAGCTCAGGCACGGTCTTCACATTCAGCGAAGGATGGGCGACCAGTACCAGCGGCACGAACACCAGTTGCGAAACCGGCTCGAAATCTTTGACCGAGTCGTAGGGCAACTTCGGGAAAAACACCGGATTGATCGCATGCGAGTCGGTGATGAGTCCCAGCGTGTAGCCGTCCGGTGCTGCCCTGGCCAGCATCTCGGTCCCAATGATGGTGCTGGCGCCTGGCTTGTTGTCCACCAGTACGGGCTGGCCGAGGCTCGTGCTCAGTTTCGTGGCCAGGAGCCGAGCCACGATGTCCGTGCCGCCGCCCGGGGGGTAAGGCACGATGAAACGCATCGACTTGCTGGGAAATGCCGGTTGTGCGAATGCACCCGCCACGCTGGTAGTTCCCGCCGCAGCGAGCAGGCCGAGCGCGACGAAAGTCAAGCGGCGCTGACGACCCGGCTGGTCTAGCGCGTTTTGCATGGTGTTTTTCATCGTTTTGTCTCGTGGTTGTTATGTCAGTCGTTCGAGCCGGTCCCAGTCGACCAGAGCCGCACTGCCGGCCGCGTCCGGCAGGTGGATTGCGCCGTTCTCAACGGGTGGCGGCGTATGCAGAATCTGTCGCGTCATCGTCAGGAACCAGCTGTTCTCAGCGGGCAGCGAACCGTCTGGCGACGTGGCCGACAGCTGCAGCGCGGCCAGTGTGCCGAGGGCGCTTTCACCGAACATGCCAACGACCGTGCGGCAGCCCGCGGCTTGCGCCAGCGCGGCCATTGCGCGCGTGTCGGAAAGGCCCAGCCGGCCAGGCTTGAGGCTGAAGGCGCAGGCTCCTGCAGCGATGTACAGGCGCATGTCGCGCGGCGACGCGCAGTTGAAGTCGACTAGCACCGGCGCTTGCGACACGGACTGCAACTGCGTGAATGCTGCGTCGGGTGCGAACACACAGGGATCTTCCACCACCTCGGCGCCGGCGTCGGCCATTGTTTGGGCATAGGTGGCAGCCTCTGTGGGCGGGTAGGCGCCGTTCGCGTCCACATACAGCCGCACATCATCGCCAAGCGCGGCGCGGAGGCTGTGCATGGCTTCGACGTCGGTTGCCAAGCCCTGGCCGCCCTTGATCTTGAGCGTCTGAAAACCGTAGCGCTCGACCATGGCCGTGGCCTCGGTCACCATAAGCGCAGGAGCCTGGCGCGTCACCGTGAACGATAGCGGAACCACACTTGTTCCACCCCATTCGCGGTGCAGCGGCAGGCCACGCTCGGCGGCGTGCAAGTCCCATACGGCGTTGTCGACGAGCGCCTTGGCCGCGTGGTTCTCGGGAATGCCCTCGAGTCCGACGCGCACTGCCGGCGGATCGGCCAGGGGCAGTTTCTTCAAGAGCGGTAGGAACACGTCTTCCAGCGATACCACCAGGCTGCGTAGCGAAGCGCCAGTCCAGGTCGGCTTGATGGTCATCTCGGCGACACCCTCGTGACCAGTGTCGCTCGTCAGGCGCAGCAGAAGGAACTCGGCCGCTTCCTCTACGATGTCGCTCCAGCGCACTGGCCGCGCATACGGCAGCCTGCAACGGTACAGCGCATGCGTGGCCAGGCGCATGTCAGTTGGTGGTGACGTTGGCATCACGGATCACCTTCCCCCAACGGACGGAGTCGTTGCGCATGAAGTCGACGAAGACCGCGCCAGCAAGGAAGCTGGGCTCGGCGCCCACCGCGGTCAGCTTCTCCAGCATGGCTGGTTCCTTCACAACCCTTTCCACTTCGCGCACCAGGCGCGCCACGGTGTCGGGCGACGTAGCCTTTGGAGCGGCCACGCTGTACCAAGCCAGCGCTTCGAAGTCGGGAAAACCGGCCTGCACCACGGTGGGCACCTCGGGCGCCAGCGCGCTGCGCCTCTTGCTGCTGATGGCAATGGCGCGCAGTCGGCCGGCCTGTACGTGCTGAAGCGTGCCGGCCAGGGTCACGAAGGCAAAGGCCACATCACCGCGGATCACGCCTGTGATGGCGTCAGCCTGGCCCCGGAAGGGCGCGTGCTGCACGTCTATCCCTGCCTGCCGCTTGAAAAGTTCACCGGCCAGGTGGCCGCTGGTGCCGTTGCCGGCAGATGAAAAGCTCAGCGTGTTCGGCCTGGCCTTGGCCAGGGCCACGAGTTCAGGCACGGCGTTCACGTGCAGTGCGGGGTTCACCACCAGCAGATTGGGCGCGGTGGCGATCAGCGCCACGTGGGTCAGGTCGGCGATAGGGTCGTAAGGCAGGTTCTTGTAGAGGTGTGGGTTGACCGCGAACGTCGGGCTGCCGCTAACCAGAAGCGTGTAGCCGTCGGCCGAAGCGCGCACCACCAACTCGGTGCCGAGATTGCCGCCGGCACCGGGTCTGTTCTCGATGACCAACGGTTGGCCGAGCGCTGCGCCAAGCCGGTCGCCCAGCAAACGCGAAACGATGTCCACCGTGCCACCTGCCGCGAAGGGCACGATGACCTTCACAGGCCTGGTAGGCCACGCAGCGGGCTGGGCGATGGCGCCGCCGGCAAGAGCGGTAAGCGAGGCCAGCACGCGGCGCCGATTCAACTGGAGTGCACTTGTCATGCTGGCACCTCAGTCGAGCTTCACGTTGATGGTCTTCACATGCGCTGCATAGGCCGCACGGTCCTTCTGGAGGAAGGCGGCATAGACATCCGGCCCCTGGTCCAGCATCTCGAGGCCAACGCCAGAGATGTACTTCTTCTTGAACTCAGACCGTTGGATGATGCGCGATACATCAGCTGCGACCTTATCGACGACGGCGCGCGGCGTGCCCGTCGGCGCGACCAAGCCGAACCAGGCACTGGCATGAAAATCCTTGAGCCCGGCCTCGGAAAAAGTCGGTACGTTCGGCAAAAGCGCGCTGCGTTTGGAAGCTGCCAACGCAAAGGCGCGCAGTTGCCCGCCATTGACCATCTGCAGAACCGGCGGCACGCCCGTGATCGCAATCTGGATCTGGCCGCCCATCAAGGCGGGCACCACGTCGGCCACGCCCTTGTAGGGCACGTGCAGCAGTTTCACGCCGGCCTGCTGCGCAAAAGCCTCGGAGTCGATGTGCGCCTTGCTGCCCGCACCATAAGTGCCATAAGTGATCTCGCCAGGCTTCGCTTTGGCGGCCACGATCACTTCGGCTAAGGAGTTTCCGACGAAGGCCGGGCCCGCCACCAGGAGTTGCTGGGTTTCGGCCACATTGATCACGGGCACGAAGTCCTTCACGGGATCGTAAGGGAGCTTGCTGTACAGGTACTGGTTGGATGACAAGGTGGGATCGTTGGCCATCAGCAAGGTGTAGCCGTCGGCTGGCGATCGGGCCGTGTATTCCGCGGCGATGATGGTGTTGGCACCCGGCTTGTTTTCCACCAGCACCGGTTGAGGCCATTCATGGGTCAATTCCTGGGCAATGCCGCGGGCCAGCGCATCGGCCAGGCCGCCCGCCGAGAACGGCACGACGATCTTGACCGGCCGCGCTGGCCAAGTCTGCGCGGATGCGATGGAATGGGTCCACGCAGTGGTGCACAGTGCCAGCAATAGATGGAAGCTTTTGCGTTTTTTCATCTCTTGTCTCCGGTTGTTGTCGTGGGTCCGCGCCTCTGGGTGCGCTTGTCCGGTGAAAAGTACGCGCAGCGGCTAGGACACCTGACGCTCCCGGCCGGCCCACAAGGGAGCGCGCAACGCGCGCTTGTCGATCTTGTTGGTGCTTGCCACGCGTGGCATGGCGTCCATGAACTGAACGATCTTGGGCTTTTTGTAGCCAGCGATCAGCGTGCGGCAATGCTCAACCAGCGTGCCCCCGGTTACCGAAGTGCCTGGCTTCAGCACGACCACGGCCACCACCGACTCGCCCCATTGGTCATCAGGCGCGCCAACGACCGCGACCTCGGCCACGAACGGATGCATCAGCAGCGCCTCTTCGACCTCGCGTGAGTAGATGTTCTCGCCGCCGGAAATGATCATGTCTTTCTTGCGGTCCACGACGAAGAGGAACGCGTCTTCGTCCAGGAAGCCCATGTCTCCGGTGTGCAGGAAGCCGCTCTGCATCGCCGCAACAGTTGCCTCGGGCTTTCTCCAGTAGCCCTGCATGACGCTCTTGGAGCGAAGGCAGATCTCGCCAATTGCTCCCGGGGCACAATCCAGTCCATCCTCACCCAGGATGCGCAGTTCAGTACCCAGGTACGCCTGGCCGGCGGATGCAAGTCGCTTGCGGTCGGCTTCACTGCCGTCAAGAACGTGTTGGTGCTTCAGCAGCGTGGTGCCAAGGCCGGCCTCCGTCATGCCGTAGATCTGCATGAAGATCGGACCGAACACCGCACGGGCGCGCAGCGACAGTGCGACCGACATCGGCGCCGAGGCATAGCACACGGTCTGCAGGGAAGATAGATCGAACGGGGTCTTCTCCTGCACCTCCAGCATCATCGAGATCATGGTCGGGGCCAGGTGTGCTGCGGTCACGCGCTGCGTCTGAATGCTGCGCAGTATGGCCGTGGCGTCGAAGGTCCGGTGCAGCACGATGGTGGCGCCAACCACGAGGAAAGTGAGCAGCTCCGTTGGTCCGCCGATGTGATAGAAAGGCATCACGATCAACATGCGGTCGGTCTGGACGGCGGCATGCGACTGTGCCTGGGTGCGCGCCTGTTCCAACTGCGCTTCGTTGCCAAGCATCACTCCTTTCGGCAGGCCGGTCGTGCCGCTGGTATAGATCAGCAGGAAGGTGTCGTCTTCCAAGGCCCTGAAGGCCGGCCGGTCGGGCGATGCTGCTTTAAGCAGGTCTTCATAGGCCAGCGCGCCCTTATGGGTGCCTTCGAAGCAGATGAAATGTGTACCTTTCGCCAACCTTGGTCGCAAGGCGTTGGCCCGATCGGCGTACTCCGATTCGAAGATGAACACCGCCGGTTCTGCATCCTCCAGAATCTCGGCCTGCTCCGCCTCTGAAAGGCGGTAGTTCAAGCCAAGGCCAACGAAGCCGCCGAGTGCGGCTGCACCATAGACCTCCAGGTACTGCGGGCAATTGCGCGACAGGACGGCAATGCGATCCTGCTTGCCACAACCCAGGTCAGCGAGTGCATTGATAAGCCGCACGACCCGTTCATGGAAAGTTCGGTGGCTGATGCTGCGCCCTTCGAATAGAACGGCTGGTTGGCTGCCGAAGCAACGTGCATTGCGCTCGATCACATCGCCAAGAATCATGTCGTCTCCTTCCCGCAGTGCGCCATCATCTGGCTCGTGCCTTGCTGCGCAATGCTGCCGTCTGCCTTTCTGAGCGTGATGCGCCGTTCGACCACCGCCCGCCCCGGTCGGGAGGTGACATGCTTGGCAGCAATTTCCACATCCACATGCACGGTGTCGCCGATGCACAGCGGTGCGACATAGCGCCAGTCGCTGAAGCCGAGTGCGCCGATGACGTCGGTGCCCAGGTCCGGGAAGGGCGTGGCCAGCGCCATCGCCACGTGCAGGCCGTAGCTGCCCTGGAAGATGCGCTGCCCCGTCAGCGACTTGCCGGCAAATTCCGCATCGGCATGGATCGGATGCCAGTCGCCGCTGGTCATGCACGCCAGTGTGAGGTCCGCTTCGGTGAGCGTGCGAGCCGTGCTGGTCCAGCGTTGGCCGATTTCGATGGCCTCGAAGCTGGTAGTCATGGCCGCGCTTTCGCTTTCGGCAGATGTCGTTCCAGGAAGGCCGAGGCTTCGGCGTGGGCCGACTGAATGACTTCGGGCGCACCGCGGGTGTAGAAGCCATGGTCGGCATCTTCGAAAACGCGCACCTCAGCCTGCGCGTTGCCCGCCGTCGCAGCCTCGACTTTCTCACGCGCTGCAGGTGGCGCGTAGCGGTCCTTGCCGCCAAAAAACATCAGCAGCGGACGTTTCAATGAGGCAGCTTCGTTCAGGCTCTTCTCGATGCCGACGCCATAGAACGCGATGCTCGCATCCACAGGAAGCCGTGCGGCAGCAAGGTAAGCCAGCTTGCCGCCCAGACACATGCCGATCAAACCAACGCCGGTGATTCCGGGCTGCGCCTGGGCATGGGCGACAGTGGCACCCAGATCCTGAACGCCGAGGTCTTCATCAAACTTTTCGACCACGGTGAATGCGCGCTGCAAGTCTTCCTTCGAATGGCTCAAGGACAGGCCTGGCTCGATGCGCCAGAAGAGGTCGGGCGCAATCGCGAGATAGCCGTCGCGTGCGTAGCGGTCGGCGACTTCGCGAATGTGGGGCGTCACACCGAAAATCTCCTGCGCAATCACCACGGCTTGGCCGTTGGGTTGGTCCGGGATGCTGACATAGGCGCGAAAGTGCTTGCCGCCGCCGGCGTCGATCTGGTCAATTCTGCTGCTCATGGTCGTTCCTTTGATGGGTCAGACGCTGTAGCGCCCGGCAATGATTTCTCGCGCGATCGACGAACGGTGAATCTCCACCGTGCCATAGCCGATTGACATGCCGCGTGCATCGCGGAAATTGCGTTCGTACGGGTACTCTTCCGAGAGGCCGTAGGCACCCGCCAACTGCATTGCTTCGTTGGTCACGCGCACGGCCATCTGGTTCACATAGGCCTTGGTGATGGAGGTGTCGGCGATGCTCGGCTGGCCCGCATCGACGCGTGCCGCAGCGCGGTAGAGCAGGGCGCGCGCGGCCTCGATGTCGATCGCCATATCGGCCAGTTTCCACTGCAAACCCTGGTTGTCCGCCAACGGTTTTCCGAACTGTTGCCTGTCCTTCACATGCGCCACCACATTCTCGAACGCAGACTGTGCGATGCCCAGACAGACCGGCGGGTTGCCGCTGATGCGGTCGGCGTCAAGGACGCTCAGCAGGTCGCGCATTCGGCCGGCCGGCAGGAACAGGTTCTCGGCCGGAATACGACAATTGGTGAAAACCAGCTCCGCCATGCCCGTGCCGCGCAGGCCCATCAAGTCGAGGTGCTTGCCAATGGTGAAGCCGGGTGTGCCGCGTTCGACCAGCACCGCGCCCACACCTTTCATGCCGGGCGCCTGGTCCAGACGCACCAGCACCAGAAACAGACCGGACACCTGGGCGGCGGTGCACCACAGCTTGCTGCCGTTGATGACGTACGAGTCACCTTCGCGCACCGCGCGCGTCTGCACATTGCCGACGTCGGAGCCGGCGTTGGATTCCGACATGCTCCATGCCGTCAGCAACTCGCCCTTCACGATGCGCGGCAGATACTTCTGCTTGTGTTGGTCGGAGCCGATGCCGAGAATGGCGCGCGGCGTGGCGCCATCGGTGCACGAGAACAGCATGGCCGTGTTCGCGCAGTAGCGCGCAAGCTGTTCGACGACCAGCACGTTCTCCAACAGGCCGAGTTCCGTGCCGCCATATTCCGCGGGCATGAACATGCCGGTGTAACCATGTTTGGCCAGCACCTTGATGTTGGCCACGGGCGGGAGGCAACTCTTATCGGCAGCGGCGGCGCCCGGCGCAAATCGCTCCCGTGCCAGCGCGCGGATGGTCTCGCGAATCAGGCGTTGTTCTTCGTTGAGTCCGAGGTCTTGCATGAGCTTGTGCCCTCAAGTCCGATGATGTTCGCTGGACTCTTCTTCCGCGCGCTTCCAAATCTCGTGCCCGATCGGGTTGCGCAATTCTTCAGCGAGATGCCCAACGATGCCGATGGTCCGCCCGATGACAGCCAGGCCGCGGCAAAGCCGCCAGGGAATGTCAAGCTCCGATGACAAGGCGCCGATGGCTCCGGTGGCGTTGACGGGCAACTGGCCAGGCTTGTTCAACACTCGCTCGGCCTCGCTAGCCACCAGTTTCATCAGTGCTACATAGCGACCGCTGAGACCGTTCGCTTCGGCCAGCTTGAACAGAGCCCGGGTGCGCGGGTCGATCGGCTTGTGAACGGGGTGTCCGATGCCGGGGATCGAAACGCGGTTGGCCACATGCCGCGCCACGATGGCTTCGGCAATGGTGGGCAACTCCGCCGGGTCCGTATCAGGCTTGATGGCTTCCTGGAGCAGCCGTGCCGATCCCTCTGCGGTACCGGCGAACGTGGTGCCCATGCCGAGGATGCCTGAGGCCACCGCGCCCTGCAGGGACTCTGGGGCGCCAAGGTAGGTGAGCCGAGCGGCGATGACCATGGGAGTCATGCCATGCTCTACCAAAGTGCCCAGCATGGCGTTGAAGACCAGGGATTGGCTGGCACTGGGCTTGCAGCCCGTTATTTCGAGGAAGGCGAAGTCGCCCAAGTTGAATTTGCCGAGGATGCCGGAACAAAGGTCAAGCCCCCGGACCGTGATGCTCGCGGCATTGCTCCAGCCCATTTCGGACCGAATTTTCTTGGGCGTGCGCGCCATCTTCTTGTCTCCTGCTTGTAATGCGACGTGAAGTTATCACCGCGATTAAATCCATACAATCGATGCAGAGCATGCGCATCATTCGCCTCGTCGATGAGGTATTCATCACCAACGCTGAACCATGGATTTGCAGAAGATCGATCTCAACCTGCTGTTGGCTTTCGATGCCCTGATGCAGGACGGCAATCTCACGCGGGCCGGATTCAGGCTGGGCCTTTCCCAGCCATCGATGAGCCATGCGCTGGGCAGGCTGCGAAAGCTATGGGGCGATCCGCTGTTCGTGCGGATCCCCAGCGGCATGGAGCCGACGCCGTTTGCTCGGCATGTTGCGCCAGGCGTGCGCGAAGGCTTGGCCTTGCTTCATGGGGCGTTGGCCACGGTGGCCGACTTCGATGCGAGAACCTGCAACCGCACATTCCAGATCCTGATGAGCGATATCGGCGAACTGGTCTACCTGCCAGTCCTCATCACCAGACTTGGAACGGTCGCGCCTGAAGTGAACCTTCGGATCCTGCAATTGCCGCGCGAGTCATATCAGGATGCCTTAGCCCGCGGCGAGGCCGACCTTGCCATCGGCTATCTTCCCGCTTTGCGGGCCGGCTTCTACCAGCAGCGGCTGTTTGAAGATTCCTATGTTTGCATTGCACGCGAAGGCCATCCGCGTATCCGAAAGAAGCTGACGCTTGCGCAGTTCACCCAGGAGTCGCATATCCTGGTCGAGCCCGCAGGATCGCGTTACAGCACTGCATCGCTGCAGTCATCGACAACGACCTTCATCGAACGCTTTCTCGCCAAAGAGGGCCTTTCTCGCCGGGTTGCGTTGCGGGTGCCGCATTTCATGGTCGTGCCCGGCATCGTGCAGAACACCGACCTGCTGGCGACCGTGCCAGGATCGGTCGTGTCCCACATCAAGCCCATGCCGAAGGTGCAACTGCTGCGGCTTCCGATTGCCACGCCCTCCTACGAGGTGCGCCAGTTCTGGCACCAGCGGAATCACCACGATGTGGCCAATCAATGGCTGCGGCGCATCATTGGCGAGTTGTTTATTTTCGAGGGAGGCCCGGTATGACGATTCGGAGCCTCGACTACAGATCGCTCCGCCGGATGGGATTGCTGCGCCCTTCGTAAATTGGGCTGCCGGGCATGGGATCGAAGCGACGGGGCGCTCCGGTCCACGACGCCGCCGAAGGCGCGTGTAGAACGGCGCTCCCCGAAGCCGGTGGTGCTGGAGTGCAGGTGTCCGGAGTGCAGATGGGCTGATGGCCCGAGACTCCGGCACGTCGTAGAGGTCAGCGCCTTCTCGTGCAGCCACGCGCAACGCGACTGGCCGGTGTCTTTCCGTATGAGCAGATCAGCGAAGTGGAGGTGGCGAGCGCCTTGGCGGTGTTGCTGGAATGCGCCGCGGGTCGTCGGAGAAGACAGAGGCGGAAAATCTGCTGCCAACCCGTTCGAGGTCAAACTGCGTAAGCCGCCGGCAGTGGCAGACCGCTGTGAAGCGCGGCATCAGTACCAAGCTCCCGACCGAGTAGCGAGAGCGGTGCGCGGCCTCGTCCGCATTGGAACCACGAGCCAGTCCAGACTTCTGCGCGGTGGGTGAGTGAGCAATCCGATCGCCACGACGTGCCGGGAGCCCTGGCAAAGTGCACCCAGGTTTGTGGGAGATCAACATCTGGCCACGTCTTGACACGTTCAGTTGACGACGGAATCGTGACCATAGGCTCGTAATAAGGCAGCGAACAATATGTTGGCCTTGCACCCTGATGACATGAGACAGACGGCAGCATCCCAACCTGCATTCACCGACCAGGGCCGAAAGCGGTGATGAATGCACTACTGAATGCTTTTGGAACTTTGACGATCCTTGCAAGTGCCGCGTTGCTGGTATGGCTGGGGTTGGAGCCTGAACGATTGAGGTTCCGGAATCCCTACGCGCTCGAACTCCGACGATTCGCCGCTCGGCGACAAGTTCAAGCCGGGAAAGCCGAGTGCGACATCTCGACAGCCCGTGCTGCGGAGGTCCAGTGCACGTTCTGCACGTACGCGCCCGAGTGTGCAAAGCGTCAGGCGGATGGGTACATCAAGCCGGTCAACGATAGCCCCAATCTGTCGCGCCGCTGAATGGCGCACGGATGAATGCGTATCGCGTCATTCGTGGACCGGGTGGGTTGAGGTCCGCCGGTTCGTCAGCATGATGCAAAAGGCGAAAAGCCAAATCTTCATGGGAGAGGCTCTCGATGTCTTGTGCGTCGACCGGACGTGCGTCTTGGGCTGACGATGCGCGTGCCGATCTGTATGCGGGGGCTCGGTGCCTGCGCTCCGCGAGGGGATCGAGATGCCGCAACGCGGCCGGGCAGGCGCGTGGCTGAGATTGTCCCGTGGATCGCGCCGCATTGGACGGGCGAATCCAGAGCAGGCTCGATCACCCCGCCACAGCGGGGTTGCAGCACTTGCTGGACCAAGGTGCCAGACAAGCGGGGAGGTTTGCGTCGGGCACTGAATCGCCAGCCGCATGGCCAGGGACCGTTCGCAAGCGCCTCCGGCGCCAAGGCTGCCTGAAGGGTGCCTGCCTGCGTGGGATGGTGTCCTGACAGGGTCCTTGATCCGAGCAGGTCGCCGGGCGCAAGGTTGCAGTCACCGACCATGTGATGCGCCACAAGGTGTGCAGGAGGGCAGTGGGCGGCTTCCATGTAACTGGGGCTTTGCCGTCGCGTATCACATCGCGCGTCAATCGGCACGCGCGCCGGTTTCCTTGATGACCTTGGACCACCGCGCCATGTCTTCCTGCATAAGCGCCTTGAGGGAGGCCGGGGTCGACGGGGCGGGCTCGAGCCCTTGTGCCTCCAAGGCGGTCTTCACGGCGGGGTCGCGCAATGCCCGTCCTGCCGCTTCCTCGATCTTGGCCACGACAGTGGCCGGCGTGCCCGCCGGTGCGACCAAGCCGATCCAGACCTCGCTTCGAAAGCCCTCGAAGCCGGCGCTGGCGATGGTTGGAACGTTCGGCAGGTAGGGCAAGGGCTGCTCGCCGGCCACCGCGAGCGGGCGCAGGGCCCCGGTCTTGATGTGGGGAAGCACCGAGTTCGCGACGCCGAAGAGCACCTGGATCTGGCCGCCGATGAGATCCGTGACCACGGGCTGTGCCCCGCGGTATGGCACGTGCACCATGTCAATGCCGGCCAAGCTCTTGAAGAGCTCACCGGTCAGATGGTGCGGAGTGCCGACACCGGCAGAGCCATAGGCCAGCTTGCCGGGCTGGGCCTTGGCCAGGGCGATCAGCTCCTGGGTGGACTTGGCGGCGACGCCGGGATTGATGACGAGAACGAATGGTACGCGGCCCAACTGCGTGACGGGCACGAATTCCTTGAGGGGATCGTAGCCCGCGCGTCCGTCAGGATAGAGGAACGGGTTGGTGACGAAGTTGTTGGCGACGACGAGCAGGGTGTAGCCGTCGGGCGTGGCCTTCGCCACCTGCTTGGTGCCGACGTTGCCGCCGGCGCCTGGCCGGTTGTCGACGATGACGGGCTGCTTCCAGTATTCGCCGAGTTTCTGGCCCACCGTACGGGCCAGCGCGTCGTTGCTTCCCCCCGGAGTGAACGGCACCACGAGCGTGACGGGCTTGCTAGGATAGCCGTTGGCATGCGCCGAAAGCGCGATGCACGAGCCGAGGAGGGCGGTCGCCAGCGTCTTGATCGCGCGGCCGAGCAGTTCAGTGTTCATCTTGCGTGTCTCCATGTTGAAGTTGTGGGGGGAACGAAAGCAGCTATGCGGCGCCGCGGACCGTATCGACGACCCGGTCCGGGGCCTCTGCACGGGTGCCGCGCCATGCGACATGGCCGTCAGGCCGCACGAGGATGAGCGGCCGCTCATACGCCATCGCCACGTCGGCCTGCTCGATGCACTCAAGCCGGAAAGGCACGCCCTTGGCTGCGAAGGCCGCGGCGAATTCATCCGCCTCGCCCTGCAGGCGCCTGTCGAAGAACATGAGGACGAACTCGCGGCCAAACAGGTCGAGCGTCGAGCGCTCATCATTCAGCCAGACGTGCGGCGCGCGCGAGCCTGGCCGCGTCGTCGGGACATACTTCGAGTACTCGTCGGGCGTCGGCGGCGTGCCATCCGGGACGCAGATCGGCGAGTTTTCGTAGCGGTGCCCGATCTGCAAGCCCAGCGACTCCCACTCCACGCGCGTCGACTCGCGCAGGCGCTTACCGAGGTCCTGGCGCACCTTTTCGCCCTCGGGAGTCTGGTCGCAGACCGCCTTCGGACTGGGCGTGTCCTGCCATGCCTTGAAGTTCTGCGTAGAGAAGCCGATGTTGCGCTGCGCGACCGGCCGGCGCTCGACCTCGTAGCTGCGCAGCAGCGTCGGACCGCCCCAACCTTTGATGAGCCCTTCGAGCTTCCAGCCGATGTCCAGCACTTCCTGTGCGCCGGTGTTCATGCCCATGCCGCCGGTCGGCGACATGGTGTGGGCGGAGTCGCCCACGAGCACAACGCGCCCCTCATAGTAGCGGTCGGCGAGCATCTCGCTGCGTCGCCATGGGATGGTGGAGTCCACCTTGAACGTCACGTCGTCGCGGCCGATCGCGCGCCGGACCCAGGCCGCCGGATCGAAGTTCTTGAGGTCCATCTTTTCTTCCGAGCCCAGCACCGTCAGGCGCCAGAGCTCGTTCCCATCGACGACCGTGAGGTTGCCCCAGGTGCCCTCCGGTCCGACGAAGAGATAGCGTTCAGCGGGGCCCATCTTGTGCTTGCCCACCAGGCCCGGGGCATGGATCAGGACATTGACGGAGTAGCTAAGCAACCGGCCCTCCATCTTGATGCCGACCTGCTCGCGGACGCTGCTGGTGGCGCCATCGCAGCCGAGCAGGTAATCCGCGCGGATCGTGACCGGCTCGCCGGTGTTCAGGTCGATGACGACTGCTGTGACGCCCAGGCCGTCCTGTTGCAGCGACGCGAAGCGGTGCTTGAAAAGCAGCTTGGCCCTTGGCTCGGCGCAAGCGGCATCGGTGAGAATGGGCTGCAGCCACAGCTGCGGGCAGCGCTGCTTCTTCTCGGGTGTCTCCGGCGGCGTCGGCGCGTCGCGCATGCTGGGGTACTTCTCCTGGTCGAGCAGCAGGCCGTTGAGCGACGTGCAAAAGACCATCGACAGGTCGTAGTCCTCGGGGAAGCCGCACTCGCGCACATGCTGCGCCAGGCCCCAGCGCCGGAACAGCTCCATCGTCCGCACCGCGATGAGGCCGGTGCGCGGGTGTTCGATCGTCCCGTCACCCTCATCAACGAGGATCGATTCGATTCCCCTCCAGCCGAGCTCGATGGCCATCGAAAGGCCCACCGGCCCGCCGCCCACGATCAGCACGGGCGTCTTGATCTCTGTCCCCATATGGTTCCTTCCTTTCGTTGTTCAGTGGGGAAATGATCATTGGGGGCGGCCAATCATGTCCAATAGGTATGCGAGAGAAGCAAAATTCAGACAATGAATATCAAGACCTTCGACCTGAACCTGCTGCGGGTCTTCGCCGCCATCTATGCTGAACGCAATGTGTCGCGGGCCGCGGGCGCCGCGGGGCTGTCGCAACCGGCCATGAGCAACGCGCTGCTGCGGCTACGCAAGGCCTGCTCCGACGCGCTGTTCGTCCGGACCGCAGGCGGGATGGAGCCCACGGCGCTCGCGGAGGAGCTCATCGGTCCGGTGCGCCAGGCGCTGGCGATCCTTCAGCACACGCTGGAGAAGCCGCACGGCTTCGATCCACGAGAGTCGGAACGGACGTTCAAGATCCTTATGTCCGATGCGGGCGAGACCATTGTTCTCCCCCGTTTAATCGCCGCGGTGCTCCGGGAGGCGCCCCAGGTACGCATCGAGGCGCTGCGGCGCCCCAACGAGCAGTACTCGCAGCTGCTGCAGAGTGGCGAGGTGGACCTCGCGATCGGCAACCTCGCCTTTCTGAAGTCGGGCTTCTACCAGCAGCGGCTGTTCGGCGATCCCTACTGCTGCCTGGTGCGCAAGCGGCATCCGTCGATAGGCCGCGACTTCTCGCTGCGGCAGTTCCTGGAGGCCCAGCACGTCTCGGTCGCCACGGGCAACGCGGATGACCTGGTGGAGCGCGCACTCGCGAAGATGCGCGCGAAGCGCAAGGTCATTCTGCGCGTGACCCACTATCACGTCGCGGCGGACGTCGTCGAGCGGTCCAACCTGATCGCCACCGTGCCGCGCAACGCGGCGCGAAACGCCAGGGGCGTGCAGATCCTTCCGGTGCCGCTGAAGATCCCGGCCGCGGTCGTGCGCCAGTTCTGGCACCGGCGCGCGCACAAGGATCCCGCGAGCCAATGGCTGCGGGGAACGCTCGCAGGGCTCGCGTTCGAATAGCCGCGGGTTCTGCGTGCAGCGTCAGCGGGGCATATGCTGGCCCATGTACCTGGCCCGCGGCCGCAGCATGGCTCCGGTCAGGCGCTGCTCCATGGCATGGGCGATCCAGCCGCTGGTGCGCGCCAGGGTATGGAGCATCGCGCCGCTACCATTGGGCATTCCCATTGCCTTGCACAGGATTACGAGGGCGGCGAACACGTTCGGATGCTGCCCCGCCTGCCGCGCGCCGGCCACCAGCGCCTGCGTCTTCAGCATGTCGGGGCCATGCGCGCTCAGGTGGCCCACGATGTCGAGCAGTACCGCCGAGCGGGGATCCTCGCCGTCATACAGGGGATGGCCGAAGCACGGCAGTTCGTTGCTCTTGAAGCCCGAGGCCGCCGCCAGCGACAGGGCATCGTCAGGCTCCAGTCGTGAAGGCAGCGCGTCGATGAGGGCTTCCACCTCCACGGCGCCCCCCACCTGCATCGCCCCCGACTGGGTCAGCATCGCGGTGGCGACGCAGGCATGCAGATCCGCTCCCGTCGAGGCGCAGATTCGCGCGGCGAACGTCGGCGCCGACAGCTCGTGCTCGGCGGACATCACGAGCGCGGCGTCGATGGCCCGGACGACATCGGCGCGGCCCTCGAAGCCGAGCCCTCGGGCGATAGACTGTGCGATGAACTCCCCCTCGCGGGGAGGCAGAAACTTCCCCCTGGGTCCGAAGACGCCCGCCGTGCCGGCCAGCGTCTGCAACAGTCGCCGGCATGCCGCGAAACCGGTGGCCTGCATGTCCTCCTCGGCGCGCTCGAATGCCGACAGCGAGGTTGTCAGCATCGACAGGAGCTTGAGCGGGGTGACGTTCTCCGCCGAACGCAGGACCATCTTGACCAATGACTCCGACTTCTGAGTCTGCGGCGGCGCAGGCCATGCGACATCCCGGGTGCGCGGCACCCCCGTCCAGATGAGCTCTGCAGCAAATTCGAACGACCTTCCGTCGCGCACGAGGTCGCGCGCGAGCACCCCCCGGTAGCGCGGGCCATGGGCGGTGATCTCGCTGATCCACGTTTGTGCGATCGGCTCACCATAGCGCAGGGAGTGCGAGACCTGAGGCCCGCCCGAGCGCGCGACGGCCCGACTCCTGAGCTTCTCGACGTCGGCTTTTCGGTAGAGCTTGGCCTTCACGCCCGGGCGCCGCACCGTCTTGATGAGCCCGCGGCTCACGTAGGTGTACAGCGTTTCGCGGCGCACCCCCAGGATCGACATCGCTTCGGCGCTGCCGACGTACTCGATGTCGTTGATCTGCCGATGCTGGCGCACGCTCTCGGGGTGACTTCTCGATGGCATAGGGTTCTCCCGACGATATGTATCGATTCTCACATCGATCTATACATAGATCAATGTATTACCTAGTATTCCTCGCGTTGAATCAACACATTTTCCGAAAGGACCACCACGATGCAAGTAGCCGAGCAACAACTCATGGACCTTCGCCCCAAGTTCAAGGAGACCCGCAAGAAGCTGCTCAGCGCGCGGCACCTGCCGGGCGAGGTGTACAGCTCGCCGGAGATCTACGACATGGAGAAGCAGCAGATCTTCATGAAGTACTGGCTCTCCGTGGGACGCGTCGAGGAGATTCCCAACGTCGGCGACTACTACACCTTCCAGGTGATGAAGGAGTCGATCGTCGTGTCCCGCCCGGCGTCCGACCAGATCGTCGCCTACATGAACCAGTGCCTGCACCGGGGAGTGGAGATAGCCGTTGGCCGCGGCAATGCCAAGCAGTTCAGCTGCCCCTATCACGCGTGGTTGTACGACGTGAGTGGCAAGCTGGTCGTCGCGCCCGGCATGAAGGCCTCGGAGGTCGAGCTGAAGAACTGCAGCCTGCGACAACTGCACCTCAAGATTTGGCGAGGCTGGATCTTCGTGAACTTCAGCGAGGAGCCGATGTCCTTCGATGACTACATCGCGCCCTTCGAGCAGCCGTTGTGGTGGTTCCAGACCGACCAGTGCCAACTGGCCCAGAAAGTCGAGATCGACGTCAAGTGCAACTGGAAGTTCCTGATCGAGAACCTGATCGACATCTACCACGTCGGGGTCATCCACAAGGGCACCTTTGGCGGCTTCGTGAAGGGCGAGCAGGTCCGCTTCAATCTCCTGGAGAACGGCGGATGGCACACCCAGTACGAAGCCCGGCCCCATTCGAAGTCCGGTGACCAGGTCTTCCCGACGCTGCCTTGGGTGCAGGACAAGCCCAGCGGCATCGCCTGCAAGGCAGGCGTCTACCCTAACCTGAATCTGTCGATGCGCGCCGACAGCGTTCGCATGTGGCACATCTGGCCCATCTCACCCACTGAGACCAAGGTCGTCTGCTACCTGCTGTTCCCCGAAAGCGCCTTCTCGATCCCGAACTACGACGAGGAGATGGAGAAGTACGTCGGCTTCGTGCGCCAGATCATCGCCGAGGACGCGGTAATGGTGGAGGGCATGCAGAACACCGCAGGTTCGAAGTTCTTCAAGCCCGGCCCGATGTCGCCGCTGGAAGAGGCGCTGTACCACATGGAAAACAATTACATCGACGTGATGACTTCGCAGGAATGAGGCGGCATCAAAGATACAGGAGCAGTTGGGAGACACCATGGACAGTGAATGGATGAGGATCGGCCACGTCGCCGATATCGACGAAGACGACACGCACTCGGTAGAGGTCGGCGGCAAGCGGGTGTGTCTCTACAACCTCGGCGGACAGGTTTTCGCCACGGACGGCACGTGCACCCACGGAGACGCGGACCTGTCGCTGGGCATGGTGGTCGATTCCTGCCTCATCGAATGCCCTCTGCACGAGGGCACGTTCGACATCCGGAGCGGGCAGGCCGTGGGCGCACCCTGCACCGAGCCGCTGCACTGCTATCCGGTCAAGGTCGAGCAGGGGGTCATCTTCCTGCGGCCCGTCCACTGACAACGGCTCGGGAGCAGCCATGGATGTCGTCATCATCGGAGCTGGCCAGGCAGGCGCGTGGGTGGCGCGCTCGCTGCGGGAAAGCGGGCATGAGGGGAGCATCACGCTCCTCGGGCGCGAACCGCACGCGCCCTACGAGCGCCCTCCCTTGTCGAAGGGCGTGCTCAGCGGCGAGGAGGCGCAGCCGCCCGTGCTCCTAGGGCAGCAGCAGTGCGAGGCCCTGCGCGTGGATTTCCGGCCCGGCGTCGAGGTCGTCGGCATCGATCGCTCCGGCCGCCAAGTCCGGTGCGCGGACGGCGCGGTCTTCCGCTACGACAAGCTCGTGCTGACCACGGGCGGACGTCCGCGCCAGCTGTCGTGTCCCGGCTCCGAGCTGCCCGACGTCCATGCGTTGCGCACCATCGAGGATTCGCGGGCCATCGCCCGCAAGCTGGTGCCCGGCAACCGGCTGCTCGTTATCGGGGGCGGATGGATCGGACTGGAGATCGCGGCGACGGCGCGGAAGAAGCAGGTCGAGGTCACTGTGCTGGAGGCGGGGCCCCGCTTGTGCGCGCGGTCGGTGCCGCCGCAGCTCTCGGATTTCTTGCTCGAGAAGCACCGTAAGGAGGGTGTTGACGTGCGGCTATCGACGACACTCACCTCGATAGGCACGGGTCGCCGGCGATCCCTGGCCGTGCATCTGCCCGATGCTGTGCAGGAGTTCGACGTGGCCGTGGTAGGGATTGGGCTGGCACTCGATGCCAGCCTGGCCGAGGCCTGCGGATTGGAGGTTCAAGACGGCATCGTCCTGGACCCGACGGGCCGGACATCCGATCCGGACATCTATGCCGCCGGCGACGTGGCCAATCAACCCAACTCCTGGGCGGGAGGCCGCTTGCGCCAGGAGTCGTGGGCCAACGCCCAGAACCAGGCCATCGCCGTGGGTAAGGCTCTCGCGGGCGTCGACGTCGTGCATGACGAGATTCCGTGGTTCTGGTCGGATCAGTACGACATGAACCTGCAGGTACTCGGGGTGCCGTCGAACGACCTGGAGGGCATCCAACGCGGGTCCGCCGAAGAAGGAGCGTTCTCCGTGTTCCAGATCTCGAATGGTCGACTGCGTAGCGTGATCTCGGTGAATGCCCCGCGGGACATCAAGGTCGCCAAGCGCTGGCTTAAGCAGGGGACTTGCCCGTCGTCGGCCATCCTGTCCGATCGGACGGTACGCCTCGACAAGCTCTGACCTGCCGGCGTTGCAAGGCGCTCCCTGCGGGCCGCGTACGTCGGCAAGAGCGGGCGCGGGTTGCCCAGGGCGTCGACCGTCGCGTGAATCCTGGTGCTCAGGCCCCTTCGGCTGCGGCCGATGGCTTGCGACCGCGCCCCCTCTTGCCCCCGCACTGTGCTGTTGGGAGTGAACAATGGTCGAGTCGATCATCGCGTACTCTTTGTCCGCATCCTGCGCCAAGCGCTCGAAGCCGCGCAGCCTCACACCGCTGCGGCTCCAGCGCGAGTGGCGCAGATGCACCACCCGGAAATCTCCGAAGCGCTCGGGCAGGTCGCGCCATGCAATGCCTGCCGGATACCGGTACAGCACCGCATCGACGAACAGCCGGTTGCCCCGCGCCGTCACGCCCACATGCCCGGCCCGCCCGGGCAGCAAATCCTCAATGCGCTCCCATTGGCCCTCCCTCAGTGCATACCTGCGTTCCATCGTCCTTCAGCCGTCATCGCAATCCAGAATGAACGTAGCAGGCCCGGATCGATGACTCGCCCTAGTTGAGTGGCCAGCGTCAAACCGGCATTCCCGCGGGCCACCACCGACAATCGACCTCGGCCAGCACGCCGCCGGAGAAAACCGGTTCAGGGAAGTCCGGCTTCGAGCAACTCGACCGGGTCACCGAACCTGCGGGCCGCCGCGATCACCTCGGCGTCGCGCAGCGCACACAGGAACCCGTCCTCGATCAGCGTGTTCGGCCCTGCCGTGACGGTACCGTCGAGCGTGACCAGGTCCATGTGGACGGGCGGTTCCTCCCAGTCGGGCATGACGCGCCGGATGTAGTCGTCGGGCTGAGTCAGGTCGATGCCGAAGTGCAATGCGCCCGGCGCGTTGGATCCGGCGGGGTAGATGGTGTGGCGCGGCGCCTTCGGGTTGAAGCCGCAACCGCCGCCCTCGATCATCCGCCCGCCCACCAGCATCCGGCGCAGGATGACGGCCTCTTCCGATTCACCCTCCACGCGGGAGACGGTGTCGCCCTTGAAGAACACGCCGATCTTTTCCCGAAAGGGTTCCGCGAAGCCGATGGCCCATTGCGGGTAGAGCACGCCGCTCATTTCCACAGTGACGGACAGGTCATTGCGTACCGAGTTGTGGTCCCACAGGTTGGGGCCGTGCGTGGCCAGGTAATGCACGTAGCAACCGGGCTCCTCCGCTGTCATCTGGCCGCGCCAGCGGTTGGTCGCCAACTGGTTGCGGCGCATCTCGGGTGTGAACGCAATACGAAAGTCGCTGCCGCGGCGGTCGGTGAACCGCAGGTCGAAATTCTCGCCCTCGGGATATCTCCTGGCCGTGGCACGGATGATTTCCCCGATGACCGACACAGGGAACCGTGCCTGGGGTGTATGCAGGAGATCGAGGTTGCGGAAATAGGTGATCTTCACCCAGCGCTGGCCCTTGCGGCGCAGGTCGATGCACAGCGGATCGAGGATGGAGCAGAACCAGGTCGAGACCACGAAGGTGGCCTTCTTCAGCATGGCCTCCACTTCCTCGGGAATGGCCGTGACCTGAGTACTCGGTTCCATATAGATGCGCACCTCGGCGCCGCGAGATCGGGCGATGCCGATCACCGCGTCTATCACGCGCGGGTCGAGCAAGGGGTCGGCCAGGAACAGCACGCGGTCGGATTCGCGGATGGCGAATATCCGGCTGAAATTGTCCAATGCCTGGAAGAAGTGCTTGGTGGTGGTGACCGCCGAAGCGACGGCCGGCGGCAGGCCTTGGTAATGGGTTGGCTGCATGAAAGATGTCCTGACGGGCTTATTCGACCGAAGCCTTCGACTGCCTGACGGCGACACCCCAGCGCTGGATCTCAGCCTTTACGAAAGCGCCGAACTCCGCAGGCGACAGGGGCGCGACGTCTGCCCCGCGGGCGGCCAACTGCTTCTGCAACTCGGGGTCGGCCAGGGCGCGGCGCATGGCAGTATTGATGCGGGTCACGATGGCGGCGGACGTGCCGGCGGGGGCGAAGATGCCGTCCCAGGCGCTGACGTCAAAACCTGCAGCGCAGCAATCGGCGATGGTCGGAAGCTCGGGGAAGGCTGCGTTGGCCCTGAGTGTGGTCACGGCCAGCCCGCGCACCTTGCCGCTGGTGGCCTGCGGCGCCGTGTTGGGCATGACGTCGACCATCAGGTCCACCTGCCCCGCCATGACATCGACGATGGCCTGGGCACCGCCGCGGTAGGGAATGTGCGTAAGCGAGACACCGGCGGCCTGCTGCAGCATTTCGCCCGCCAGGTGCGAGGTGGTGCCGTTGCCCGCCGAGGCGAAGCTGTACTTGCCGGGATTTTGTTTGGCCAAAGCCAGGAATTGCGCCATGGTGCGGGCGGGAAAGTCCGGCCGTACCACCGCCAGTGCGGCGATGCGTGTGGACGAGCCGACGGGTTCGAAGTCCTTCACCGCGTCGTAGCCCGGCCGCTTGTACAACGTTACGTTGATGGCATGCGTGCCGTTTGTGCCATAGAGCAGGGTGTAGCCGTCGGCGGTCGCGCGGGCGACGGCCTGTGTGCCGATGTTGCCGCCCGCGCCCGAGATGTTGTCGAACACGATCGGCTGGCCCAGTTCGCGTGCGGCACGGGTCATCACCAGCCGTGCCATGTTGTCGCCCCCGCCCCCGGGCGGAAACGGCACGACCAACCGGATGGGTTTGGTGGGGTATGCCGGATCCTGCGCTGCCGCGTGCGGCATCTGGAGCGCGCCAACCATCAGGACGGCTGCGGCAATGAACCGACGTCGTGCGTTCTGGATTGAATGCATGCATATTATTGTTAGACGACTAACTTTGTTTCTTCATAGGGAAATTACCGACGGTCGCACATGCCTTTGCCCCTAGCTCTGGCGGAGTGCGAATGCCTGCTCGAACGGCTGGCGCCGCGCGATTCACGGGTATGCAGTTTCAGCGCCGGCCAGATCGCCGATGCCGTCGACGTTCGCGGCGCGCTGGAGGCACCGAGCGCGGCATGATGCAGCTACCGGGCAGCAGATCGCAGCCACCATGCATTCGTCGCGCACGGCGTCGCCGAGCTTCAGGATCTGTCAGTTCTTGCGTCGCTTGGAGCGCGATGCGCCAACGTCAGCGGTGCGCCCGGCGTACTCGCGGCCGATCTCTTCCAGCCCCGCAAGCGCGAAGCTGCGCAGGTGCGATGTCAAGTCCTGATGCGGCATCCGCAGAACCTGCTGCGGGGGTCCCGGCAGGCTGTTGCCGGCGACCATCAGCATCAGGCAGGGTGCTCCGATGCTGACCATGCAGCGCAGCAGAGCCGGATCGCCCTCGGGGATCGCAGTGATCTCGCTCAGGATGCGCAGGATGACGGCGAATTTCGGGGGCAGTTCCTTGTTGATCAGCACATGCAGGTTCGACGACGGCGCCAGCAGTTCGCGCGCGAGGATGCGTGCATGCCATCCCTGGCTTCCTGTCGTGGCTTTGGCCAGCAGATCGATGAACCGACCCAGCTTGTCGCGCGCCGGAAGCGTGCTTGCGGCGATTTGCTCCAGATCATCGAGGTTGATGATCCGACGGTGCGCCTCGATAAGCACGGTCTGGTAAAGGCCGCTGCGGTTGCCGAAGTGGTAGTTGATCGAGGCCAGGTCAACTTCGGCTCTTGAGGCAATGTCCTTGTTGGTGGTTTCGGCATAGCCGGTTGCCGCAAACAACTGCCCGGCGGCTTCCAGGATGCGGGCGCGGGTCAACTCGCCGTCGGTACGGGTGCTGCGACGCGGGTTTGTCATGAACGCTTCTGCTGTCAAAGTGGACGGATTCTATTTTCGCCCGGGATAGGTTAAAGTTAAATTTAATTTAAGATAGGACTTCATCATCCCATGTCCCTGCTACCGCGCACGGAACCGAGCCCATGAAGAAGCCGCTCATCGTCGCCGCTCTGGCCGCAGTCCTGATCATCGCCGGCCTGCTTTGGTGGAAGAACCACGACACAGGCCCCGCCACGGTGCTGACCCTGCACGGCAACGTCGATATCCGGCAGGTGTCGCTGGCCTTCGACGGCACCGGCCGGGTCGCCGAGTTGCGCGCCGAAGAAGGCGACAAGGTCAAGGCTGGCGCGGTGCTTGCGATGCTGGATACCCGTACGCTGGCCTTGCAAGCCGAGCAGGCCCACTCGCAGATCGAAGTTCAGCAGCAGACCCTGCTGCGCCTGCGCAACGGGTCTCGGCCGCAGGAGATCGCGCAGGCGCGCAGCCGCTGGGTCGCGGCCCAGGCTGATTCGGAGCGCGCCGGGCAGGACTTGGCGCGCTTGCAGAGCATTGCCGCCAACACACAAGGGCGTGCCGTCAGTGCCCAGGATCTGGATGGCGCCAAGAGCGCACTGCAAGTCGCCCGAGCCAGGAGCCTGGAGCAGCGCGAGGCGCTGCGCCTGACCCAACTGGGGCCGCGTGCGGAAGAGGTGGCCGGTGCCGAAGCGCAGTTGAAGGCATCGCAGGCGCAATGGGCACTGCTGCAGCACCAGATCGATCTTGGCAGACTCGAAGCGCCAGCGGATGCGGTGGTACGTTCGCGCCTGCTGGAGCCGGGTGACATGGCCACGCCGCAACGTCCGGTGTTCGCTCTGGCGTTGACTCAACCCAAGTGGGTACGCGTGTATGTCGGCGAAGCCGATCTGGGCAAGGTCAAGCCGGGCATGGCGGCGCGTGTCGAAACCGACAGCCACCCCGAGCAGCCCTTCGCGGGCAAGGTCGGCTACATCTCGTCGGTGGCCGAGTTCACGCCCAAGTCGGTCCAGACCGAGGAACTGCGCACCAGCCTGGTCTATGAGGTCCGGGTGCTGGTCGAGGACGCAGACGACGTGCTGCGCCTGGGTCAGCCGGCGACCGTCCGCCTGGCGACTGGCGCTGCGCAATGAGCGAGTCCGGCGCGGCCATCGTCGCCGAGAGCCTGCGCAAGACATTTGCGGCGCCGGACGGTCGGCCGTTGCATGCCGTCAATGAAGTGACCTTGGCGGCGCGCGCGGGCGAACTGACCGCCCTGGTCGGCCCGGACGGTGCTGGCAAGACCACGCTGCTGCGCATGATGGCCGGCCTGCTCAAGCCTGATGCCGGGCGTCTGCATGTGTTGGGCATCGACGTGGCGGACAACCCGCAGACAGTCCAGGACCGCATCAGCTACATGCCGCAACGCTTCGGGCTGTACGAAGACCTGAGCGTGCAGGAGAACCTGGACCTGTACGCCGACCTGCAT
>LNAP01000712.1_pt1 | contig 36656 bp, 36 predicted proteins | sample 602601 | NCBI WGS metagenome assembly LNAP01 (sample SAMN02440304, study PRJNA202911) | soil metagenome | biome: Subtropical and temperate rainforests or woodlands; isolation source: soil samples (1 kg each in a 20% v/v slurry with milli Q water) were... ... | reverse complement strand
GCTCACGAGCGGACCTCGCCCATCTGTTCGAGAAACGCCCTCAATCTGGGCCATTGCTCGTCCAGCCCCACCTCGAGCGCGCCGAGCCGCAGGCGGATGCGGCAGGCGCCGCTCGGCAGTGCGGCCGAAGCTTCGACCACCAGGTCGGGCCGCCCTGCCGCCGAGGGCAGGCGTGCGATGTCGGCTTGATCGAAGTCTTTGCTCGAGACTTCCAGCTTGACCCAACCCTCCTGAGCCAGCTTCAGCGCTTGGTCCCGCACGATCGAAGCGATCAGCTCCCCATGGGGCCCCGCCGCCCCCACCATCTTCTCCAGCCCGGCGCGTGCGATCTGCACCGCGAGCGCCTCCATCTCCACGGACTGCCGGGACTGCTCCGCCAACGCCCGGTCGATGCCGGCGGCCAACAACTCCAGCGCCTCGACGCGATGATCGTCGGCAGCTCTCAGGCCGGCCTCACGTCCGCTGGCCTCGCCGTCGATCCGGGCGTCTTGAACCCTCGCGTGAAGTCTACGAATCTCCTCGTCACGCTGCTCCACAGCACGGTGAAGGACCGCGATTTCTTCTTCCAGCGCCAGGCGCTCCACGTCGATCGGCGGGGGCGTGGCTATCGCCTCGTCCTGCTCGAGAGAGGCGGGCAAGGTTCTGACGCGAAGGGACTGGGCCTCCCCGGACCTCAGCAGCGAGCTCATCCTAAGACCCCGCCTCCGAACAGACCGCGTCGGCGGCGCTTCGGTTCGTCGGGCGCGGTCGGCGGGGCGGCGGCGGGAAGGAGCTCGAGAGCAGATCGCTTGAGCGCCGCCATCGCCGCCTCCGTCATCCGAAACGGATGGACCGTATCGCTGGTCCTGAGGACGCCGTCATCGGCCGGACCGGATGCGAGCGCAGCCTCGACGCGGGCCTGCAGCCACGGCGAAAGACCGGACGTGTCCAGGGCGGGGCGGCCATGACCCATCGGCGGCGTCACCGCGGAGGACGGCGCCTTCTGCGTGGAGAGGCCGACATATTCGGCGATGAGCCCTCGCACTCGGCTTGCCTGCCACTGCGCCAGGTCGCCGAGCACATCCTCGATGTCCTCGGGCCTTGCCTGCGCCAGTTCCGACACCAGCCGACGCAAGGCGCGCTCGGATTTAGCGGAGGACATCGGCCGTCTCCTCCGGAAGCAGGATCTGCAGTCGGGCGGCGTAGGCCTTCTTCTGCTGTAGCGTGAGCACCCGGGGCGCCGGCGTGCGGCGGCTGTGGAGCATCCACGCCGCGGCGAGCAGCAGAAGAAGCGCCGCCGCCAGCACATACTGAATGGGCGACGCACCCCATGTCGGCGCGGAGGGGGCCGGGGAGCCCTGCGGCACGGGCGCAGCCTGCGAGGCCGGAGCGGTCTGACCGGTCCCCTTGATCGTCAGCCTGTCGCCGAGCGACGGATCCAACCCGGCGGCCACCACAGCCAGCTGCTGAATCTGGGCGCGGTCTTCGTTCGTCAGCGCGCCGTCCATGAGCACAGTCACCCGGACGGGGAAGGTGCGCGGAGCGTCGGCCTGACGGCCGAGGCCCGAGCTCGCTGCAGCATCGGCCGGGCGCCGAGCGCCGTCTGCCGCCGATACGAGGACTTCGATTTTGCGATCGTGGTAGAATTGCCGGAGCGCCAAGCGGATGCTGTCGGCCTGCTGTTCGAGGACCGGATCGTGCAGATCGTCGGCGGCCAGCGTCTGGGCGAAGATCTCGCCGCTGAGGACCACGCCCCGCTCGTTCAGAACGACGACGCTTTCCGGCTCGAGGTCGGTCGCGGCCGCTGCGACAAGGCGTTGGATGCCAGCGACCGTCTCCGGAGCAATAGGCGCGCTGCCGCGCGGGATGACGCTGACCGACGCCTTGGAAGGCCGCCGGTCCTGCCGGAACACTGTAGGCTCCGCGAGGGAGAGGTGGACGCGCGCGCTCTCGACGCCTTCCATCGACATGATCGTCCGGGCCAGTTCGCCCTGCAGCGCCCGCCGGTAGTTGATCTGCTGGGCGAACTCCGTGAGGCCCATGTCGGATTTGTTGAACAGCTCAAACCCGACAGTACCCTTCAAGGGAAGGTCTGCGCCTGCGATCTCCAGACGGGCCGCGTCCGCGACCCTGGCAGGCACCAGGATCGTTTCCCCTCCAGCCGCCAGGCGGTAAGGCGTCTTCCGCTTCTCGAGCTCGGCCACGACGGTGGCTGCGTCGGCCGTCCGAAGCCCCGAATAAAGCACCGCATAGGGCGTCCGCAGGAACAGGAAATACACCGTCACCAGAATGGCGGTGATGACGAGCACACCCACCGCGGCCAAGCCGAGCTGACGGGCGGGAGAGGCGTTTCGGACGTAACCGACCAGGCTCATCGCACGGACCTACAGCTGCATCCTCATCAGTTCCTGGTAGCCCTCGAGCAGCCGGGAACGGACGTTCATCATCAACTCCACCGACAGGCGGGCCTGCTCCAGCGCGTAGGTCACCTGATGAAGCGGAATGGAATCGTCGACGGCGAACGCCCGGACCATGGCGTCTGCGTGCTCCACGTCCGCGTTCACCCGCTGAAGTCCCGAGGCGAACAGATCGGCGAACGACGTTCCCTGGGTCGGCGCCGACGGGATCGCGGCCTGGAGGGGAGGCCCGTAGACCTGGACGCCCGCGGCGATGCTCTCGATCGGGGCCGGGTTCATGGCCGTTTTCCGAGGTCGAGCGCCTTGGCGTACATCTGCCGCGCTGCGTTCATGGCCACCAGGTTGGCCTCGTAGGCGCGGGAGGTCTTCACCATCAGCGTCATCTCAGCCGCGTGATCGAACCCCGGATAGGTGACGTACCCGTCGGCATCCGCATGAGGATGGCCGGGTTCGAGCACCCTGCGGGACGCCGTCTGCATCGGCTCGACACCGAGCACGGTCACCCCGGCAAGGTCAGCCGGACGGGATTCACCCATCAGGCGCGCGAAGTCCGCCTTGGGGCCCGACACCAGGCGCATGGGGCGGTAGGGCCCACCCAGGGCCGTTCGGGTCGTTGAAGCGTTGGCGATGTTCTCGGCGATCACTTCCAGGCGACGCCATTCGACGTCCAGACCCGTGCGACTGATTTCCATGGCCTGCATGATCAGCGGCTCCCGCTCAGCGCCAGGCTGCGCAGCTGCAGCTGGCGGTTCAACAGATCGATCAGCGCGGCGTAGCGCAGCTCCGTGGATGCAGCGGTCGCCATCTCCTGGTCGAGGCGCACTTCGGCGTCCGGCCCGGTCGGCTCGGCTTCCATGCGGGGCTGGACGGCCTCGACCGCGGCGGTCCCGCGACTAGCCGCCGCTGCGAGCGCGGCTTCAAAGCGCACCCGCACGGGTCGGTAGCCGGGGGACTGAGCGTTGGCGATGTTCTGCGAGGTCGCCAGTGCGCGAGCCGAGAGCCCGTCCAGCGCCTTGATCAACATCACGGTGGAAAGTTCGCTCATGGGCGCTCCTATTGGACGACGATGTCTGCATGCAGCGCGCCGGCGGCCTTGATGGCCTGCAGGATGCTGATCATCTCGCGCGTATTCACGTTGACCCGGGAAAGGCCCTCGACCAGGTCCGCGACGGTCGTGTTCGGGAAGTGCACGACCGCGTCGCGGCGAGGCTCCTGCACACGCAGGCGTGTGTTGCTGACCACCAGACCCGGAGCTTCCAGTCCGTAACCGCCGTAATAGGCGGACTGGGCCGCGTCATTCCGGACCTCGACCGCCACCTTGATGTCGCCTTGCGAGATGACGACGCTGGAGATCTGCACCCCGCCGCCGGCGACCACCGTGCCGGATCGTTCGTTGACGACCACGCGAGCGAGGGCGTCGGGCGTGATCGCTACATTTTCGATCCGCGTGACCAGCCGGTAGACGTCTCCCCCGACGGCCGCGGCGTCGATCCGCACGGCGTTGGCGTCCCGAACGGCGGCGACCCCCGCCCCGAGCGAGGCGTTGATTCCGTCCGCGATCCGCTCCGCCGTCGTGAAGTCGGGATCCTTGAGTACAAAGGTCAGCTCGCGGGCTCCGGCAAGCACGCTCGCTTCCGCGGACGCTTCGATCAGTGCTCCACCCGGCACGACCGCCGAGGTGGGGTGATTCTTCTGCATCGCGTTTTGGTTGGCGTCGAACCGGTAGCCCCCGACAACCACCGCCCCCTGCGCCAGGCCGTAGCGCTGCTGATCCGGGCCCAGGAGCGGCGTCAACAGCAGCGTGCCGCCCACCAGGCTGCGGGCATCCCCGACAGAGGAGACCGTGACGTCGATGCGATCGCCGAGATTGGCGGCCGGCGGCAGCACGGCCATGACCATGACGGCCGCCACGTTGCGGCTGCGGACCTGATCGGTGGTGACGTTGGCGCCGAAGCGGCTGAGCACGTTACGCAGCGCCTGCTGCGTCACCTCGTTGCGCGGGGAGTCACCGGAGCCCGCCAGGCCGGTCACCACGCCATAACCCACCAGAACGTTCTCGCGCCAACCCAGGAAGCGCCCGAGATCCTTGACGCGCACCGTGTCGGCGGCGGCCGGTCCTGCGAGCGCCAGCGCCAGGAGCAGGACGATCGCTGATCGGAGACCGCGCATCAGAAGATCCCCAGTCCGTGGATCATGCGCGAGAGCAGGCCGGGCCTCGCGGCCCTGGTGACGAAGCCCTGGCCGTCGTACTCGATCACGGCGTCCGCCAGCCGTGACGAGAGGATGGTGTTGGCGCTGGAGATGTCGCTCGGGCGCGCGCGGCCTTGAACGCGGATGCGGGTCTGCTGGCCGTTCACGGCCCGATTTTGCTCGCCGGCGATGCGAAGATCGCCGTTCGGGAGCACCTCGACGACGACGACACTCATCTGCGCGACCATCTTGTCGGAGCGGCCGCTCTCGCCGGCGCCGTCGTATCGGCTGTTGAGGCTGAGCTCGGCGGACTCGTCCTCGTCTGAAACCCTGAGCCGCCCGCCGAGCAGCGAGTTCTTCTTGGCCCCTGTAACAGCGGAGTTCGAGGCGGAGGCGGATTCGTAGATCAGGACAGTCAGGCTGTCGCCGACGCGAGCGGCTGCGCGATCCGAGACCATCTCCGCCCAGCCGTCCTGGCGCGCAAGGTCTGCTGCCAGCGCCGGACTATCCCAGGCCAGAACGCCGGCCAGGACCGCCGCCGCAGCCAAGGGGGAGCGGTGGACGGCGCCGATCATCGCACGTCCGCCGGCGCAGGGACGGAGAAGACCCGTCCTTCCGCGCCCCGAACAAAAACAGGCTCCCCTTTTCGCGCGGCGCGCACCACTTCGACAGCGCGTTCGACGGTCACTGGCCCGACACGTGTCTGCAGGTAGAGCGCTTGACCCGGCGCGACCGCCGCCAGCGCCGAGGCGGGAACGGCCCCCACGCGGTCTTCGGCTGCGATATCGGTGACGGCCCGCAACACCCCAGCGGGGCCATCGAACCGGAACACCCCGGCCCGCGGCTCCGCACCGCAATCCGCAGGTTCGAGGTCGCCGGCGAGAACCGCCTCGCCCGAGGAGATGGCGCGCAGCACGCGCTGGCACGGCCTTGTCGGCCGCCCGGCTTCCGGCGCCGGAGCCAGGACGGCTCGATAGCGAATGACGACATCCGCACGCGCGCCGCTGGGGAGCCAAGAGGCGAGCGCCGGCAATTGGCTGCGCAGGCGCTCGGACACCACAGTCGCGGGAAGCACCAGGACGCCGGGCCGCCTGAACCGAGCGAGCTCCAGTGCGGCGGCACGCATCCGAATTGTCTGCGGGAGGGACGAGACGTCCGCAACGTCGGCGAGCGTGATCATCGGATGGTCGACGACCGCGGCCTCGGCGAAGATCAGGGGCGCCGTAGGGGCAACCGGCGCGCAGGCAAGCGCGATGGAAATTTGGACAGCCAACATTGGCGCTAGCGCCTGAGGCCGTTGGCGATGGCCATCAGCTGGTCGCCGGCCTGAACCACCTGGGCGTTGGCGGCGTAGGCCCGCTGCATCAGCAGCAGCATGACCATCTCATCTGAAAGCTGCACGTTCGAGGTTTCGATCGAGCCCTGCACAATGACCCCGGCGCCCTCTTCTCCGGCCGGAGAACCGAACAGATTGGCCTCGTCGCTCACTTCGAACAGCCCGTCGTCGATCGCCTGGAGATCCGAAACGTCCCTCGCCCGAACCAGCTCGATGCGCCCGATCTCTTCGATTCCCGCGTCGCTGGTGGCGCTGACCACGCCCGACCGATCGATTTCCAGCTTCGTCGTCTCCGCCGGAACCGAGATCATGGCTCTCAGAGGCATTCCGTTCTGAGCAGCCAGGAAGCCGTCCTGATTGACCTTGAGCGTACCGCCCCGCCACAGTTCGATGCGACCTTCGGGTCCGAGCAGCTCAATGAAACCTTCGCCATTGATAGCGAGGGCCATGGGATCGCCCGTCTGTCGGAGATCGCCTTGAGCAAAGACGCGGGTCTTGTCGTCCAGGGCCACGCCGCCGAGGGACTCCATGCCTGCCGGGCCGACCTCGATATCTGGAGGCGCCGCCCCGAGCAGTTGCGCGAAGCGCACCTGTGAACGCTTGAACGCCGGCGTGTTGATGTTTGCAATGTTGCTGGCCACGACGTCCAGGGCGCCTTGCTGCGCCCGCAGCCCGGTCGCGCCGATGAAGAAGGCGCCGTTCATTGACTCTGCCCGAAGGTTGTCACCGCACGACCCATGAGGTCGTCGTAAACCGTCATCAGCCGCTGGCCGGCCTCGGCCTGACGTAGCGATTCCATGATCGCCACCATTTCCTCTCCGGTGGAGACGTTCGAGGCTTCGTACGCCCCCTGCCGCACCGTTGCGCTGGGGGACTCTTGCGAGACGAAACCGTCCACGGCGGCGAACGCCCCACCTTGGTCCGGTCGCAACGCCTCTGAGCTCTCGAAGTGCGCCAAAGCGATCCGGTCGACCGGCTCGCCGCCCTGCAGGACCGTGCCGTCGGAGCGGACGACGAACGGCCCAGCTTGCAAAGCGAGATCTCCGCCGCCGGCTGCCTGCAGGACCTGACCTGCGGCATTGACAAGACGCCCGCCCTCATCCAGCCGGAACTGTCCTTGTCTGGTAAACAAGGTGCGTTCGCCAGTTTTTACGGAGAAGAACCCGTCGCCAAGGATGGCAAGGTCGGCGCTGTTACTGGTCTCGACCAGTTTACCGGGGGAGAGATCGACGCGCGAGTCGATTCCGGGAAGCGAACTCGGCTGCCCGCCACCCTCAAGAACACGGGCGAACGGAATCCGCCGCTTATATCCACCCGTAGTTGAATTGGCGATGTTCTGGCCAGCAACTTCAACGCGACGCGTTGAATTCGCCAGAACAACGCCTGCAACTTCTGTTAGTCCCCCCATAGCTGGATGGCTATCCCAGCTTGACCATAGGCGCAAGCCCCAAGTTGGTATTTGCTCAGCGCTCGCCTATGACGCGAGCGTCGAAGGTTGGCCGCTCAGCTATGTAGCTTAGTCGACAGTAAGTACTGCGTAAGATTTAAGGTCCACCGTATGTGGTACTTCCGTCACCGACACAACCGCTAGGCGTGGCACTGTCCGGCGAGTGAAGGCCTTAAGATGCCGTCGAATCTCAGGGCCGCAGAGCAACACCGGAGCCAGTCGCTGCTGCACCATCTCCTCGACCACTGGGATCAGCCGCCGCATCAGCTGCTCGGCCAGGCGAGGATCGATCACGAACGCGCCCTTTCCATCGCTGCGCCTGACCGCGTCCGCGATCTGGGACTCCACCCGCGGGCTGAGACTCAGCACCGACAGCTGCTCCTGGGCGCCGCGGAGTTGATGGCAGATGCCGTGACTGAGCCGCTGGCGCGTGAGCTCGGTTAGCTCCGCCGGATCCTTTGAGTGCCTCCCGACGTCCACCAGCGCCTCGGCGATGAGGTCCATGTTTCGGATCGACACATCCTCGGCGAGCAGGTTCCTGACGACCTGCTGAACGTCGGAAACCGTCATGATCGCGGGGATCAGCTCTTCCACCAATCCCGGTTGGCGTGAGCGCACGCCTTCCAGCAGGTTGACGATGTCGGCCCGCGAGATCAGCAAAGCCGCTTCGGTTCGAAGCACCTCCCCCAGGTGGGTGATCACCAACGTTATCGGATCCACCAATCCGTAGCCGGCCGACTGAGCCTGATCGCGCAGATCGTTCTCGATCCAAACACTTGGAATGCCGAATACCGGATCGTTGGCCTCGACCCCGGGGATGGGCGAGACGACGTCGGCGCTGCGAAGCGCCAGTGTCCGGTCGGGATAGATCCGCCCGTGCCCGTGCCGCGCGCCGAAGAGGGTGATCTCGTACTCGTAGCCGTCCAGGTGAGAACCATCCTGGAACATGACCGCCGGGAAGGCGAAGCCGCTCGCCTTCTCCTGCTGGCTGCGCAGCGCGGCGATACGCTCGCTGAGCACAGGCTTCAATCCCTGCCACGCGTCGCTTAGCCGTTGGCCCAGAAGAACCTCCACGGGCGCGGCCGGCCGAACCTCGCTCGACGCGGCGCTCTCGGAGGATGCGTCTTCCAGGAGCGCGCCGGTCAACGGAGCTTCGGCCTTGCGGCGCGCCGCAAACCAGGCGGCGACGGAGAACAGGATCAGGATCGCTATCGGCCATTTGGGCATGCCGGGAAGCAGCAGCAGAACGAGCAGAGCGCCCGTTACGATCAGCGGGATCTTCGGGACGGAAGCGAGCTGGCTGAACACCTCGGTGGCGAGTTGGCGGTCGGCCGATGAGCGGGTGACGATGATACCTGTGGCCACGGAGATCACGAGAGCCGGGACCTGGGTGACGATTCCGTCGCCGATGGTGAGCAGACTGAATGTCTGCAGGGCGGTCATCCAGTCCATCTGCATCTGCGCGACGCCGATGATCCAGCCGGCGAAGATGTTGATCAGCAGGATGATGACGCCCGCGACGGCGTCGCCCTTCACGAACTTCGATGCCCCGTCCATAGCGCCGTAGAAGGCGGCCTCCTTCTCCAGCTCCTTGCGTCGACGCTTGGCCTCGTTCTGGTCGATGAGACCCATGTTGAGATCGGCGTCGATGCTCATCTGCTGCCCGGGAACGGAGTCGAGCACGAACCTGGCGGCCACCTCCGAAACGCGTTGCGCGCCGGAGGTCACCACAACGTATTGCACCACCACGAGGATGAAGAAGACCACCAGACCGATCACGAAGCTGCCCTGCACCGCAAAGGCGCCGATCGAACCGATCACCTGACCAGCGGAAGCCTGGGTCAGGATGAGGCGCGTAGCGGCGACATTGAGGGCCAGGCGGAACAGCGTTCCGACCAGCAGCAATGAAGGGAAGGTCGAAAACGCGACGGGCTTCTCGACATAGAAGGTCAGCAGCAGCACCGTCAGCGCGAAGGCGAAGTTGACGATGATGCACAGGTCCAGGAGGACGGGTGGGACAGGCGAGAAGAGGATCAGCAGGATCCCCAGCACAGCGCCGACCAGGAAGAGGTCCTGGTTCTTTCCGAACATGTTTCTAAGCATTGGCCTGACTCATTCGGCGAAGGGCGCCCCGGTCACGAAGGGCGCGGTACACCTCCGCCACCGGCTCGAAGAAGCCGTCCGGAACCGGCCGGTGCAGGTCGCAGCGGTAGAGGGCGCGCGCCAGCGCGGGGCTCTCGACGATGACCATGGAGTAGAGGAACGCCATTCGCCTCAGGCGTTGGGCGACCTGATGGGCTCCCTTGGCCACCACCCTCGGCGCGTCCATCACATCGGGGTCATAGCGAAGCGCGACGGCATAGTGCGTCGGGTTGGTGATGAGGACGTCCGCCCCCCGAATCCCGCGTAGACTTTCGGACAGCTTCACGAACTCCTTGTGCAACTCCTTGCGTCGTTGCTTGAGACGCGAATCGCCCTCCCGGTCCCGGTGCTCCCGCTTCACTTCGCGCCGGCTCATCCGCATGCGCTTCGCGAAGTCGCGCCTGGAGACGAGCTGGTCGAAGAGGGCGAAGACAATGGCGCCCCCCAGGAAGAAACTCATAAGCTTGAGGGCGAGGCGCCCCATGCCGTCCGACAGCTGGTGGGCGTCGGTGACGGTGATGCTGGCGGCCGACCAGGCCTGCATCACGACGAAGGCCGCAGCTGCGGAATAGACGACCAGCTTGAGCACCGTCTTGCCGGTCTCGATCAGCATCCGGACCGAGAAGATCTTCTTGAAACCCTGCGACGGGTTCAGCCTGTTGAAGTCCGGCTTGAGCGGCTGCGTCGAGAACGTCAGACCCCGAAGCTGGACGATCTCGAACAGCAGCACGGTGAAGAAGATGGCGCCGATGACGAAGAGCAATGGCCGCGCGGCGGCCAGAAGCAGGGATCCGCTGATTTCAAGCAGCCCGTTCGGCGCGTTCAGCGCATTGGACGAGGTGGCGAGCGCCAATTGCACGACATGGGCGACCCGAGCGACCAGCTCGTCCCCCATCATCCAGCTGTAGATCAGCAAGGCGGAAAGCCCGGAAAGGAAGGCCAGGTCCGTTCCCCGTGCCACGGACCCGCGCTCACGCGCCTTCTGCAGCTTGTGGGGAGTGGCGTCCTCCGATCTGTTCTGCTCGCTCTGATCCTCGCTCACAGCAGCCTCGGAATGGCTTCAAGCGTGATGCGGACCAAGCGAGCGAAGAGCGCGCCGGCCAGGCCGAAGCTGGTCGGAAGCGCCACGAAGAGAAGAAGGGTCTTCACCTGGAAGCCAAGGACAAGCACGTTCAGCTGAGGTGCGGTGCGTGACAGCAAGGCGATCGCCAGGTCCGTCAGGAACAGGCACAGGATCGTGCCTCCGGCGATCCCGAAAGCGGCGACGAACACCGTCGAGATGAACGCGGTCAATCGGGCCAAGCTCGGTGCTGGCGCCGCCGCCCCGAGGGGGATGGTCTCGAGCGAAGCTGCCAGAATGCGCAGCAGCTCGATGTGTCCGTCCATTGCGAAGAAGACGAGTCCGGCGCCGTACGCCAGCAGCGCGCCGGCAAGCGGGACCTGGTTCCGGGTGCTTGGATCGATCAGCAGGGCCAGACCGAAACCTGCCTGCACATCGATCGTACGGCCTGCGACGTAGAGCGCACCGAACATCAGATTGAGCGCCATCACCGCGATGGCGCCCAGGAACAACTCGCGGCCGGCGACGAGCGCTAGATCTTCTACCCGCAGATCCGCCACCGACGTCGCGGCAGGCTGCCATCCGACCACGCAAGCCGAGATCCCGACGCCGAGCAGCATCCGAAAGCTCGCCGGGACCCGTGTGAGCGTGAATGGTGGAGCAAGCGCGAACGCCGGCGCCACGCGCAAGGACAGGAGCAGGACGGACAGCATCCATCCGGTGAGCACGCCGTATTGCATGGCGGCGAAGCCTTACCCGGCCTGAGGAATCAGTTTGATCGTGGCGATCGCGAACGCGGTGATCCGACCCAGCATCCATGGGCCCAGAGCGATCAGGACCAGGACCGTCACCAGCATCTTCGGCACGTAGGAGAGCGTCATCTCCTGCAACTGGGTCGCCACCTGCAGCACGCTGATCACGAGACCGACCAACAACGCAGCGCCCAGCACCGGAGCTGACACAAGCAAAGCATTCCACAGGAGCTGATTGATCAGCCCCAACCCCTCGTCGGCCCCCACCGAACAACCCCCCGTCGCACGCCACCTGGCGCTACAACTGGCATGAATGGTCAAGCTGAGCAAGCAGCGTCACCGCCGGGGACGCGAAGAAGTTCAGCTACTTACGGGGCAGGAGCAGTAGAGGCGCTGTTCTACGTCCGTATCCCCGCATGCGCCGGCCGAGGGCCTGCGCCACCACAGCTTGTAGCTGAACCGTTCGCTCGATACGCTGGCGCAGCGGCCGTGTGCATGGGACGCAAAGCGTCGGGGGAAGTTCGATGGACGGTTCAGGCGAGGGACGTCTGACCAGATTGCTCGGGTTCGTCGAGGCCGACCCCACGAACTCTGCGCTCGTCGAGGAGGCGGCAGCTGCAGCGCTTGAGGTAGGCCGTCCTGAACAGGCGCTGGCGCTGATCAAGCGTTACCAATCGTTCGGCGAGGCCCCAGCAAGCCTGATCAATCTCTCGGCGGTCGCTGCAATGAGCCTAGGGCGCTTCGGCGAGGCGGCTGAAACGCTCCAAGATCTGTCCAGCGAGGCGGGAGCCGACCCGGGGATCCGCTTCAATCTCGCCTGGTGTGAGGCGATGCTTGGGCGGTGGACGAAAACGGCGGAGCTCCTCGACGACGAGGTCATGTCGCGGGTCCCGGCCTCGGCAGCCCTCAAGGTCCAAGCACTCCACCACCTTGGCCGAATGGAGGAAGCACTCGAATTCGGGCAGGCCGCGTGCGCGCTGCACCCGGAGGACAAGGCCCTGCACGCAGCGATCGCAGTGGTGGCCCTTGACGCCGAAGCCTTTGATTTGGCCGCAACCCACGCGAAGCTTTCAGGCGACAAGCCAAGCGGCCTCGCGGTGACAGGGATCCTCCTCCTTGATGACAATCGACCGGAGACGGCTCTCGGGTGTTTCGACAGCGCCTTGGAACACGCGCCGAACGAAAAACGAGCGCTGCTCGGCAAAGGCCTCTCGCTGCTGAGTCTCGGCGATTACGGCCAAGCCGCGGAGTGGCTCGACAGAGGCGCAGCAGCATTCGAAACGCACTCAGGTTCCTGGATCGCATCCGCCTGGGGTCATTTCGCCAAGGGCGACTATCAGACAGCGCGAGAGCGGTTCGCGGCCGCGGAGAAGATCGACCCGACCTTCGCCGAAGTGCACGGCGGGCTTGCCGTACTGGACGTGCTCGAAGGAGACGAAGAAGCGGGGCGCCGACGCGCCGAGACGGCGCTTCGCCTGGACCCGACGTGCCTCGCGGGCGCCTTGGCCCGAACGCTGCTACTCAGAAAGGCCGGCGACATCTCGTCGGCCGACCGAATCACGAAGATAGCGCTGAATGCGCAGCTTGGCCCCGACGGGCGGACGCTAGCTCAGGCGATCCAGGCCTTCGGCCGCAGGACCCCGCACTAACCCGCCCGACCAGCCGCTTCTCGAAGCTCCCGGATCACGCTGTTGAGTAATTGCGCGCCGTTCGGGTCGTCCTCGAGCGTCGCCGCGACCCGGTCCACGACCAATTGAAATTGAGGTTGATTGAGGAGTTCACGGCCGAACTGCTCAGCAAGAATGTCTTGAATAACCGCCCGCCGGAGAGGCCGATCGTCTAGGCCCTCCGACGCGGCGAGCGCCTCGATAGCCTGGGGGCTCCGGGGAGACCGGCGCTGAGTGGTCTGGGATCTCTTCGTCCCGGCGGTCTGTTGGAGGAGCCGTTGACGGAGGACCAGCACAAGCTGGTCGATGTTCTGAACGCGAGTCATCAGCTCCGCCGGACCAATTGATGCGTGATCGCAGTATTCAGCTGAACAATAGCACATCTCCGATCAGGCTCATTGCCCCTGCCGCGGGAGGGCGTTGGCTCTGCCCTGGTCTGCCGTGGGCCGAGCCCGCGCGACGCTGGGAACTAGCGGCTCCACACCCTTCCTGCTGCGCCACGCAGCCGTACAGCTATGCGCAGAAACCGCATCTTAAGTGCGGGCCATCGATAGGACTTCGTACGTGCAGGAGAGAGCGGCGGAGCGGGTATGACGCGGTGGGTGATCTGGCTGTCTCGGCTCGTTCTGCTCTTCGTAGGGCTTCAGTTCTTGTGGATAGCCATCCCGCGCCGGCTGCCGCCACCACCTGAGACCGTGAGCGCGGCCGCTCCCCAGCACACCGGATGGTTCAACTTCAAGAAACCTGGACCGGCCGGTCCCAACCCTGCTGTCTGGGTCGTCGAGGACGCAGACTCGCGCATCTACCTTTTCGGCACGATCCATGTGCTGCAGCCAGGCACCCAGTGGCAGTCCGAGACCTTTCTAAGCGCATTGAACAATAGCGATTCCGTCTGGATCGAGACACGATTTGACGACGAGACGCCCGACGAACAGGCGCGGCTGCAGCGCCTCGGGACGAACCCTCGGCAGCGCTTGACCTCCACGCTCCCTCCCGAGCATCGCGCGCGTTTGATTCAGGTCGCTGCAGACATGGAAATCCCTCTGGAGGCCCTCGAACTGACAGAACCGTGGTTGGCGAGCCTCGTGATCGGTGGCGATGGGCTGCAGTTCGGCGGCTACCGGACAGAGTCCGGCGTCGAGTTCGCGCTACAGCGCGCCGCCGGCTTTAGAGGGTTGCCGGTGCGGGAGATGGAAGAGACCGGACCTCACATGCGACTTATGTCGGACCTGCCTGCGAAGGTTCAGGAGGCGATGCTGGTGAGCGCGATGTACTCGGGTAGCAGCTTGGGCTCGGTGGACCGGGTGGTGTCTACCTGGATCAAGGGTGACACCAGTGCGATCGCCGCCAGCACCCAGGAGATGAAGGTTGAGAACCCTGAGCTCTACGCGGTGTTGATCGAGCGCCGCAACTCAGCTTGGGCTGACAAGATCGAGCAGATGCTGGAAGGCTCGGAAAATCACCTTGTCGCGGTCGGCGCCGGCCACCTCGTCGGGCCCGATAGTGTTCAGGCCAAGCTCGCAACGCGAGGGGTTCGCGCTCGTCGCCTGCAGGATTGAGGTCGCGGCGGCTCACGTCGCTCGTCGCCCGACCGAGGCGTCCCGGCAGTTGCAAGACCGCCGTGGCGCTCCCTCTCCCGTAAGAGCAGCCTCTTCAGTGTCGCGGTAGGACCTAGCCGGGGAGCGTCCGCAAGCGGCTCGGAGAGGAACCGATCCGGCTAGGCCGAGAGGGCGGCAAGCCTTGGTTGTCGGAGCGCGACCGGGTCGGTCGAGGCGCCGCTCCCTCCCCAACATGAAAGCTGACCCGGCTGCTCGTCGCTTCCGAACCGTTGAGCAAGTGAGGTGCGGGCGCGGTTTACGCGGCTCTTCACCGTCCCTTGCGGTACGCCCAGTGCGAAACCGGCGTCTTCATAAGAGAGCCCGGATCCCACGACGAGCAACAGAGCTTCCCGCTGGATCGGAGGCAGGCCGTCCAGGGCCTGCAGGAGTTCGGCGAACTGCACGCTCCACTCCTGCTGGGGCGCCGAGCCGAGATTTGCGGCGGCGGGCGAGTCGAAATCGACAGTGGAAACGCGGCCGCGCGTGACGTGGCTCACACGCGTATTCTTGAGGATCCTGAACATCCACGCCTTGAAGTTGGTGCAGGCTTCGTAAGTGTCCCTCGATCGCCAGGCCCGCAGGAGTGTCTCCTGAACCAGATCGTCCGCATCGGCGGCCGCACCGGTCAAGCTCAGCGCGTAGCCGCGGAGAGCGGGGGTCACAGCAAGCAGCTGCGCCTTGAAGTCGTTTGTCACTAAAGCCCACCCAAACCACCAGTCAACGAACCGCGATTTAACTGTTCGTTAACTTCGCCGCCGATCACGATTTAGGCAAGAATGTGGCGAGGCGAAGTTCGTCGCCGGGCCTTCGCGACGATCAGTTCCGGGAGAGTGCTGACCTCGCGGTGTCGCCGTCGAGGGATCGAGCGACGTTCGCGATTGAGGGATCAGCTGGTAGCTCGGCCGCGGAGACCATGTCACCGGCGGCGATTGTATCGCGTGCCTCGCTGAAAGGAACATGACGCGGCTAGGAGGCGACCAGCTCACTTTGAACCGCCCCTCCCCTTGCCCTGACGACCACCGGCCTGTCCCAGCCCTGCCGCCTTGGCCAGCTCGGAGCGCTGGGCCGCATAGGCGGGCGCGGTCATCGGATAGTCCGTGGGCAGACCCCACTTCTCGCGATACTGGGCAGGGGTGAGGCCGCGCGCTGCAAGATGCCGCTTGAGGGTCTTGTAAGTCCTACCGTCCTCGAACGAGACGAGGCCGTCTGGACGCGTTGACCTGCGAACTTCGGCAGGCAGGACCTTGCGCTGTTCCGGCTCCGGTGCTGGTGCGGGAGCCGACGCATTGCCGAGGGCGGTATGAACGCTTTGGATCAGGCCCGGCAACTCGGCGGGGCTGATGCGGTTCGCCTCAACGTAGGAGGCGATGATCTCTGCAGTAAGTCCAATCAGGTTCGTCTCGTCAGCCATCTCATCAGTCCCAGTGCACCGGCAGGTTGGTTCGCGGAGATCATAACCGTGCGCGCAGATTTGGCTCGCACCATCCAACGCTGTGGGCGGGCTTCCGGCCGCGTAAACAGATCAGTCACAAGCCGTAATTCCCCACTCACTTTCACGACAGTTGCGCTCTATCCATTCGGAACCGCCGACCCCTCTGCGCCTCATTGTTGCGGGTCGACCGAGCAGGCTCGCAAAGGCGATCACCTGCGCGCCTTGGCCACCGCCCGAAGCTCGGACACAAGGCGTTCGACCACCCGCGACCAGTCCTCGCCGCGCTCGCGCCGGAAGAGACGCAGCGTCGGGTACCATAGTGAGTCGCTGCGATTGAGCAGCCAGCGGAAGTCGGCGGGATAGGGCAGGAGTACGAAGGCGGGTTTGCCGAGCGCGCCCGCTAGGTGCGCCGGTGCGCTGTCGACGCTGATCAGCAGATCAAGCTGCTCGACGATCGCCGCGGTATCCCCGAAGTCCCGGATCTGGTCCCCAAGACGCACTAATGGCTGGTCCGGCGGTGCGGTCGCGGCTTCGAGACCTGCAGCGCCCATCTGCAGGCTGATGAAGGCGATCTCCGGCACATCCCACAACGGGCGAAGCGAGCGCAGGCTGGGCAGCGAGCGCTGTCCATCCGCGGGGTTTTCGCTGTTGCCCTTCCAGACGAGGCCGACGCGCAGACCCTCCGGAGCGATCAGTGGGGCCCAGCGCTCTCGATAAGGTGCAGGGACGCTCAGGTACGGTGACATGCTGGGAATGGTGGAGAGCCTCGTGCCGGTGAGATGCGGCAGAGAAAGCATCAGGACCCAGAAGTCGTGATCCGGAGGCGAGGATCCATCCTGGGCGAGGATCACCTGGTCGACCCCCTCGAGCGACTCCATGAGGGGTGCGAGCGCGGCTCGGCAGGCGATGGTGACGCGCCGCGCGCCGCGCGCTTTGAGGACGTTGGCGTAGCGGCAGAACTGGATCTGATCCCCATAGCCCTGCTCGGCGAGGACCAGGATCGAGCGCCCCTCCAGCGCCTCGCCTCGCCACTCGGGGAACGCCAGCTCGGGACGAGCGAGCCGGTCGGGCGCCGCCTCGGCGCGATCGTAGCGCCCCTCGTAGAGAGCCCATCCGCGCTCGAAATCGCCGACGGCCAGCAGCAGGCCGGCCAGGCGGCTCTTGAGCAGAGCATCCTGGGGCCGGCGCCTGAGGAGCGCGTCGAGCACGGCCGTAGCCTCGCCGTGTCGCTGCTGAACCCAGTACAGACCGGCCAGCGCGTAGCTCAGCGCCTCGTCTGCCGGCGCCGCGCGAAGTCCCGCCTGGAGTGCACCCTCGGCCTCTGTCGCCCTGCCTTCCGAGCGAAGTACCTCCGCCAGGATCGCGTATCCTCGTGGGTCGCTCGGCAGCCCGGCGACGGCTCTGCGCGAAAGGTTCTCCGAGCGGGTGGGATCCGCCAGAGCCGTCGCGGCGCGAGCGCCGGCGACGAGTACTCCCGCTGAGGGCTCTCCGAGCTCTGAAACGAGGTCGAGAACCTCTGCAAACCGCTCCTGGCGCAGAAGCAGCAGGGCACGCGCCAGTTGCGGTTCATCTTTCCAATCCTCGGTCGTTGCGGCTGCGGCCATCGGTGTTCCGGAACACTCCAGAGGGCTCTGGAACCTCGAGGAGATTGTGAGGTGGCGTGTGACGTGGGCCCCTTATGCAGCTGGCCCCTTCTCGTCGCGGAGGGCGGCTAGCTCTTGATGAAGAGCCCTTGTCCGGTGGGGAGGGCAAGCACGCACAGTCCACGCGCCGAAAACCAGGCGGTTTCGGCGTCGTACTGGGCTCTCGAGATCGCCCAAGCAAAGTCGTCCAACAGGATCACGCCCCCTGTACAAACCCTATCGAAGAGAGCGTCCAACGCGCCGATCTCGGCTGCAGCGTTGTTCAGGTCGACGTGCAGGAAGGCGATGCGCTCCGGACATTCTTCGGAAAGCACCTCCGGGACACGCCCCTTGATCACGCGGATGTTCTGAAAGTGGGCGAACCGCTGACGAACCTCCTCCACCGAGAAGGTGCCCTGGTAGGCGCGCGCGCTCATCTCGCGCCAGCCTTGACTGTTGGCCTGGTCGTCGGGGACGCCCTCGAAGGTATCGTACAGCCACCAGCTTCGCGCCTGCTGCTCGAACTGCAGATACTCCGCCAGGAACAGTGTCGTGTGACCTTTGAAGACGCCGAGTTCAACGAAGTCGCCCGGCAGGCGCAGCGCCTGGCGAGCAGCCCACAGGGCGGTGTTGAGATTCCAGTGCCAGTTAGCGATCGGCAGCAGGTCAGCGTGGCGCTCCGCCAACTCCATGAAGCGGGCGTCCTCATGGAACGGAAGAGTCTTGAGCCAGGTGGCGAGCCCCTCGGTGACGAACGCCAGCTCACCGCCGGTTTTTTCGGCGAGTTCAAGGATGTCGAGCATCATGGACGTTCGGCGGCCGGGGGTCCGGGCAAGACCGAGCCGGGCGCTGATGTGGCCGTATCCGGGGACGCGTTTCGCCAGGAGGGCGTAGACCTGCTGGGCCAGTGGGAAGGCGCCGGAGCGAAGCGCCCCGTCGCCTATCGCTGCGAGTTGGCGACTATCGAGGGAGTTCAAGTCGATTTGGTTCAAGACGACGTTCCAGTTGAGTTTTGCTTCAGGACGCAGCAGGCGCCGCGAGGTCAAGCTCACCTTCCGACTGCATGGTCATAGGCGCGGCGGCGCCCCTTTGGACTTCACGCTGCGTCTCGAGTCACGAGGAGTCGCTGCTGCTACGAATGACACCAAGCCGCCTTGTGACCTTGCCAGGGTCGGGCAAGTCGCTCTTGAACCAGAAGCTCGCCAACATCGACGCCGTCGGCCTGCACGAGGCGCAGCTGCCGGCCGTAGATGTCTCGATCACGCCCACGCCTGGTCAGAGTGATCGCCTCTGCTTGCCGCAGCACTTCGGTCAGGCGCCACTTGGCTGCGAAGGCCAAGCGTCGTTCTTCCGCGCACTGCGATCGGGGCGGCATTTCCGCCGTGTCGATGTTGAGGATACGTACGCGCTCGCCGGCGGCGAGCTCGATCGTGTCTCCGTCGATCACGCGCGCAACCCTCACGTCCGGCGCCGAGCCAGCTCGCCCTGAGAGATTCAGCGCCGGCCAGATGAGGCCACCCACGAATACGACGGCGAAAACGCCGATCGAGGCGGCCAGCAAGGTCCACCGCGGTTTGCGGTTTGCGACGTGCGGTTTCGCAGTCGCAAGCCCGCCTTGCACCACTCTGAGGAATCTTCTCTTTGCCATTGTCGACGATTGTGACGCCCCTCTCCTTTCTGTCGCGTTGTGCCCGTTGGTGCTGCGCCACAGGAGACGTTGGGTCAGCGGGTTGAAACGGACCTCAGCCGCCGTGTCCCACCCGGGTACCTCCCTTCCATCTCGGCCGTGCGGCTGTCGGATGCATGGGGCATAAAAGGGTCCAATGCATTATGCATCGTACAATCCTTGACCTCAATCTCTTGACCGCGCGCTTTGTCAGATGTACATGGCGTTAACACCCTTAGAGCTGGACCCATACGACAATGCCGGCCACTAAAAAGCGCAGCTACGCCCGCTACACTCTCGCGGCGGTCGCCCTGCTCGGAAACCTCGTCCAGCTTGAACGGAAGTCCCGCAGGATGTCGGCCCAGATCTTCGCCGACCGCTTGGGCGTAAGCCGCGAGACGGTCACCCGCCTGGAGAAGGGCGATCCCAAGGTCGAGCTGGGCTTGGCTTTTGAGGCCTGCGCGCTCCTCTCCATCCCCCTCTTCGAAGAGGACCTGCACGCGATCACCCATCGCGTGGAGGAAACGTCCAGCCGCCTCGCGCTGCTGCCGAAGCGGACGCGCGCGCGACCAGTGAAGGTCGATAATGACTTCTAAGACGACTAAACCGAAGGACGCCTTCGTTTGGACGTGGCTGCCGGGCGAAACCAGGCCGGTCGTCGCCGGTCGCCTATACCCTGACGGGGACCGTCTCAGCTTCATCTACGGTCGCAGCTACCTGCATCGTCCTGATGCCATCGCCTTGTACAAGCCCGAGCTGCCGCTGCAGGAGGCGGCGATCACGCCGCACGGCGACCTGAAGCTCGCCAGCGCGCTGCGCGACAGCGCGCCCGACGCCTGGGGCCGGCGGGTCATCCTGAACAAGAGATTCGGCGCCAAGGGCACAGACCTGGACACTCTGGACCTCGACGAGTTGACCTATTTGCTGGAGTCGGGATCGGACCGGATCGGGGCCCTGGACTTCCAGTCCGACGCCCAGAATTACATCCCCCGCGGCGGCGCGCCCGCGACCCTGGAAGAACTGCTCGCCTCGGCCGAAAAGGTCGAAAAGAATATCCCGCTCACGCCCGAGCTCGACCAGGCGCTGCACCACGGCAGTTCCATCGGCGGCGCGCGGCCGAAGGCGCTAATCGTCGACGGCGCCCACAGGTATGTCGCCAAGTTCTCCAGCACCAGCGACACCTATTCGGTCGTGAAGGCGGAATACCTTGCGATGCGCCTGGCCGAACTCGCCGGCCTGGACGTCGCCCCGGTGCGGCTCGTCGACGTCAGCGGCAAGGAAGCCCTGCTGGTCGAGCGGTTCGATCGCATCAAGGACGGCGACGGGTGGCGGCGCCGGGCCATGGTTTCAGCCCTGACGATCCTCGGCCTCGACGAGATGCAGGCGCGTTACGCGAGCTACCAAGACATCGCAGAGCAGATCCGCTTCCGCTTCGCCGAACCCACCAGGGCGTTACATGAGCTGTTCGCCCGCCTGACCTTCAACATCCTGGTGGGGAACGTGGACGACCACGCTCGTAACCACGCCGCCTTCTGGGACGGCGAGCAGCTGCACCTAACGCCGGCCTACGACATCTGCCCGCAGGGCCGCTCCGGCGAGGAGGCCAGCCAGGCCATGCTGATCGTCGGCCACAGACGGGAGAGCCAGATCGCCGCCTGCCTTGGTGCGGCGGGCCATTTCCACCTCTCGCCGGACAAGGCGGTGGAGATGGTCCGCCACCAGCTGGAGACCATAGGCGCTCACTGGCCGGCTCTGTGCGCCGAAGCCGGCGTGGGCGAGGTCGACCGCCGCCTCATCTGGGGGCGTCAGTTCCTCAACCCGTTCGCCTTCTATGGGCTCGAGAGCGATGCCGATCGGCTCCGCGAACGCGCCGGGGAGATCCGGGCGGCCCACGGCTAGGCTCATCGAAGAAGACCACTGTGAGCCAGTCGGTAGCTAAAACGACGTCAAGTCGCTCAGCTGTCTCCTAGCTTCGCCGCGCACGCCTTCCCTTCCCTCTCGCGCCTTCCCTTGGAACGCCCCGCAAGTCCGCAACGGGTCGGAAGTGACATTCCACTCAAGGCGGAGAGCGGACGTCGCAGATGTCAGGCTGAGGGACCGGGCTCGATGACCGCTTCCGACCCATTGCAGACGCTCGGCGGATCAGGTCGGCAGACTACTTCTCCCCGGGGATAGGCAAGCCTTGAATCCCAATCCTTTTATCCATCGGTTCGCCCTCGATACTGCATCGGGCCACGACTGCGCCTCGCTCACGACGTCCCAGAGAGATGCAAGTCATAATGTTGCCCGCCACATTCATCGTGAGGAGCAGCCTCGCGTCCTCTCTCGCCGGCTTCTCAGTCGGGAAGCGGACGCCGGCAAGCTGTACGAGCAGGAGCGCTCGTGCATCATCGGCCGGAACTATCGGATCGTTTACATCACGGAAGGCCGGCTCCTTGCGGATATCGACACAAACTTCGCCGCCTCGTCCGACAAAGGCTACCGGCCCCGCGAATTTAGCTCCTCGCTCGAAAGTGGAGGGCGCGCTTACCTCCCAATTGCCTGCCAGGCACACGTCTTTGAGCGGCGACACCTGATCCTGTTCGGTATCGGGAGAGGACGAGGCGCACCCTGCCGCCGACGCGCCGAACAGAACTGCCGACGAGACTATGATCCAGCGCATCACACGGTCCTAGCGCCTACCCTTTGACGGCGGCAACTCGCACTCAGCTAATCCTCAAACCCGACGTGCCGGGCGACCGCTCGCGAACCGAGCCGTAGGTGAGCCGGCGGACGTGCAGGTGTCGACGTTTGGCGCGCTACCGACGGCAGCTGGCAAGCCTATCGGAGAAGCTTTGCGGCAAGGCAGTCGCGGAGGGCAGCGTCAACCCCAAGGATTTCTTCCAAATACGCGTCGATCGAACCGCAAACTTCCGTCACCCGATCGAAGGTGGCCTGGAGATACTCAGGAGAGACCTGGACTCCGACGCGCAGCGCCTCGTCCTTCGGCCGTTTGCCGCACGCGAGCTCAAACCCGGAGGCTGCCTCAGCAATCCATCTATTGAGCTGAGAATCTTCATTCGAACTCAGATAATCAGCGACGATGTCGTCCTCATGTACTCCCAGGAGGTGTTGCGTGAGAGCGCAGACAACCCCTGTCCGGTCCTTGCCTGCAGCGCAGTGAACGAGAGCCGCCCCCTCGCTCGCAGCCAACGCACGGAACCACCGCGAGAAGAGATCGATGTGCCGAGCCTCGAATGGCATCTGGGCATAAAATTGCAGCCGGTCTCGCCTAAACCAATCTGCGGTAAGATCAGCAGTCTTGAGCGCCTCAAGCCAAGCAGTTCTGTCATCGTCCGCGTCGTTGGAGATGATGGTCCGCGCGAACAAGTCGTGCCGGCACGTCTCTCGGCGACGTTCGGAGGGTCGCCGAAGGTCCAGGACCATGTCGATCCCGAAGGTGTTCAGCCGTTCCAGATCCGCAGCGGTAGCCGCCGCGTAGTGGCCGGAGCGATATAGCAAAGCGCCGCTTACGCTCTGCCCCGAACGAGAATTGCACCCGCCGAAGTCACGGAAGTTTTCGATGCCCTCAAGGCGGATGAGACGGCTCATAGGCAGGAACGTAGCTGCGACACCAGTGCGCTCCTCAGCGCCCGCGCCGCCGGTGGCTTCGGTCGCCGGCGGGTGGACACGGGTAGGGGATCGCTGAGGCACGCATCAGAGCCATTGTCGCCAGCCCTTGACGAGGCGGCAAGGTCGAGACGCTAGTGTCCGCTTCCCACCCGTTGCAGACGTTCGGAGGGGCCGAGAGCGGCCCCTCCCTGCGTCAGATCTCAAGTTGCTCCGACAACTCCAGCGCGTCGTCAACCTCGATGCCTAGGTATCGCACCGTGCGTTCCAGTTTGCGGTGGCCGAGCAGCAGCTGGCAGGCACGCAGGTTGCCAGTCTTCTTGTAGACGAGCGCAACCTTGGTCCGCCGCAGGCTGTGCGTTCCGTAGGCGGTGGGCTCGAGGTCAACGAGCTTCACCCAGCAGTCGACCAGGCGGGCGTACTGCCTGGTCGTGACGTGCTCTCCAGGCCGGCTTCGGCTTGGGAACAGCCAGTCGTCAGCGCGCCGGCCGCGCACAGCCAGCCAAGCGGCCAACGCTTCGCGCGTCGGCTCGGTGATCTCAAACGGGACGGGCCTGCCGGTCTTCTGCTGGATCACCGTTGAGCGGGTGCGGAGGACACCGCCTGGCGCAACGTCGCTGACCGTCAGCCGCACGAGGTCGCAGGCGCGGAGCTTGGCGTCGATCGCGCAGTTGAACATCGCAAGGTCACGACGCCGGCCGCTCGTCTTCAGCTGCTGGCGGATCGCCCAGATGTGCTTCGGCTTCAGCGGCGCCTTAGGACCGATGATGCGTCCTGCATTCCACGGCTTCTTCGGGACTCGGAACATGTCGGGTTGGCGCATGGCCATCTCCGTCAGGTAGCCCCCTCGCCCACCCGTTCAACAATCCGGCTCGAACAGTGGGGTCATCGCTGCGCCATCAGCCGACCTTTCCCCGACGCCGACAAGGGGACGCTGTCCGCACTGCCCTGACAGTTTGGCGTCGACCCGTTGTTGAACTTCGTTTAGCTCGCCAAATGCGCCCTCATCGCATCAATGAAGGGGCGATCGCGCTCTGGCTCAAATGGACGAGCCGTCGCCCAGCCGTACCCCATGCAGGCGGGCGACCCTCGTTTGTCTTCGGGCTCGTCCAGGTAGCGCGGCGTGATGTGGGTATGGAGAGCCTGCTCGGTGTTGCCCCAGGTTTCGTAGTTGATCCGGTAAGCGCCGGTCACCTGGAGCAACGCATCGCCAATCCGAGCCACATCGAGCGAATAGCGGATGCGCTCGGGCTCAGGCAACGCGTTGAGGCTCTCGACGACAGGATCAGCGAGCAGAAGACAGTAGCCAGGCAGGGGTTGGACGTCACCGATCACAAGCCAACCCGCCGCCATTCGGGAGATGACGTATGGGTTGTTTCCCCCTCTGGCGAGACGGACGCGTTCTGCAACAAGGTTGGTCATGCGGGCGACGCTCTCATGGAGGATGGCGCCCGGCAATGTTCGCCATGCGCCAAGAGCGCAAGTGGGCTCCGCACCTAGGAGCGGACGTTGAGGCTCCTGGCCAGTGGCTTCCAGAGCGGCGATTGGTCGGCTGCTTGAGCCATTGTTGCTCAGAGAGACACGCACCCTCTTCTACGCCTGCGCGCGAGCCTTGGGTGGGGGAGCGACTCGACTTGTGCTTCATCAGGCCGAGCCTCTGGTTGAACTGACGTTAGCGTTTTGCCGCCAGCCTCTCGCCGATGAAGTATCCCGCGCTATTATGGGCAGCACTTGCGGCGGCTCTATCGTCCATGCCTGCCGCGGCCGCCGAAGAATTCGGCCTCGACAAGTCCGATCCGCGGGCGGCCGCACGAGCTGCTTTGGCGGCGGGCCGCTTCGGCTTCATCTGGTCTCGCACCTTAATCTCCGCGGCGCCCGTCGGTGTCACATGTCACGCCCCGCTACCCCACAGCGCACCCGCTCTGACAGCTGGCGAATTCTCAATTTCGGATGAAATCCCGGACGAGGCCGAATTGGAGCGCGAACGGGCCGAACTCGCCGCCCACGGGCGGTTCGCCCACGCCTATAACGCGGCGGTGCTGTCCGACCCCCGTTTTCCCTACAAGGACCTGTGTCGGATGAGGCTGCCAAGCGACACGGCCGACGACTTCGAGAGTTGGAGCCGCCCAGCGACTTCCGCTCCAGTCATCATCCGCTCGCTGGCCGACGCAGCACGAGCGGGAGACGAGCGCGAGGTCCTGCGGCGGCTGGCGCGCGGCGAGGCAGTGGATGGCGTCGACGACTTCGAAATGACGGCTCTGGCCTGGGCGGTGGCGCGGGGAGGCGATCGGATCGCGCTGCGTCTGCTGGCCGCGGGCGCGACACCGATGAATGAAGATCGGCGCCGCGGCGCAACGAGCCAGCCGCTGTTCATCGCCGTTGCGCTGAGGCGATCGCGTCTGTTCGACCAACTGCTCCATCGTGTGCCTCCGGATACCGTGCTGCCAGACGAGTACCTCGAAGCTGCAGCGGCTGCCGGGAACACAAGCGGGCTCGTCCGACTGCTCTCCAGGCACGGCCCCGCATCCGCCCCGCTCCCGCAGCGCCTTCTGCACAGGGCGGTGGAGCGCGACCGGCTGGACACCGCTCGCCGTTTGTTGGTTGAGTTCAAGGGAACCCTTGGCCCTGAGCATCTGCTTGAGACGGCGATCCAAAGCGAGCGCCTGGCCCTAGTCCGCGAGGCGCTGCACGCGGGCGCCGACCCCGCCGCACCGTTGCCCTGGTCCGAAGGCCTAGCGTTGAACAGTCTCGCTCACACCCCGGAGTCTATCGATGCGCCGCAGATTGCGCGCGAGCTGATTGCGGCGGGCGCGCAGGTCAACGCGCGCGGCCGCGGCCAAGAGTCAGCGCTCGAAGCTTTGCTGCGGGGGCGCCGGGACAATCCTGCGGCCCGGCAGCTCTTGGAGGTGCTGCTGCAGGCCGGAGCCGATGTACGCCGGACCGACGCGACAGGCGTTCCGATTGTATTTCTCGCGCTGGGCATGTTCCGGGCGGAGCAGACGCCGCGAAACCCTCCGGACGGATGGCTGGAGGCGCTCGTCGCCGCGGGCGCGGATCTCAACGCGAGCTGGTCCGGCCAGACTGCGCTGAACGTCGTCCTGCGCGCCCCGGGGGAAGGCTCTTTGCTGGCTGGCCGGCTCCGAGGCTTGGGCGCTCGTCTGTCAGCCCCGCGTTAGTTGCGCCGCCGCCCCCGCGGAGGCCCAGTCACGCTGCTGTGGCAGCGGCAGGATGCGAAGCCAGCGAGGGATTTCAGCCAGCAGGTGCTAAGCGCGCGTTGCCACGCTTTGCGGGCGGCACGGCCGGTGTGCGCCAAGAGCGGTCACTGGGGCGCTGCCGGTAAGCGGACACGCCCATAGCTCCCCACCCGCGCGGGGCCTTAGCCGCGACGTCCTCGCCGAACGCAGGACCTGGCAACACGGGGACACCTCAGCGGCCAAAGGTGACGGTCATCCCCATCGCCCGGAATAGGATCGCGCCCTCGGCTACAGCGATCAGTTGATCGCTGAGCCCGATCGGCCTCGAATGGGCGATATCATTGCGAATGCCATAGAGCCGAAGAAGGCCGACACGCAGATTCTCTTTGCTCGTGAACATGGCCTGGAACACCGGCCAGTTGGCTCCGGACGTGATCACGTCAGCCAAGTCCATGAAATTGGCGTAGTGGATCGGCGACATGACAGGCTTGCCGGCGGACTTCGCGGCTTCCTGGCCAGCGGTCCAGGCCTTCCGTACAGCTTCGGGCACACGGCGTTTCATCCAGGCATCCCCCTCAAGCGCCCTTAGTTGTGCGACGATCAATTCTCGCAGATTGGCCTCTAGGCTGTTGAGGAGAAACCCGGTTTCGGGGCTGTAGGCGACCGGTTCAATCAGGCCGTCCTCGACCGCCACGAATGGCGGCGGGGGAAATGAGACAAGGTATCCGGCGGAGACCAGCACCTCGGTGTAGGTAGCTGGTGGGAAGGCAATGAGCTCCCGCTCCCGACCGGCCGCATCGTACCGCGCCTCGCGGCCTGCCACGGTCTCATCGTCTGCGGTCGGCTCGGCGACGGGCTCGCCGAGCTCTTCGACCAGGATCTCAGTCGTCTCATCGGTATAGGTGGGCGCAGCCCGGGTGAGATCTGAAAGGCGACTGAGGCGCGCGAAGGCCTCGGCAGACTCTTCCTCGCCATCGACCACGGCCCAGTCGACGGGAATCCTCGACATGCGTCGCGAGAGCGTGGCCGCCCAAGCGTCCGTGGCCATGAGGCTTTGGAAGGGCTGGACGCGCGCCGCGGCGAATTGGCTGAGCAGGGCCCAGTCGCCAACTCGGTGCACCGCGAGGCCGGACGCTCCAACTCGCGCGCCAATATCGGCGAAGCGCTGCATAGAAGACGCGGCCTCAAGCGCCTTCATGTAGGCCGGCGTCTGGATGAACTCGAAAAGCTTCGTATGACCGCGCAGGCTCTCATAGGCCTTCGACGTCACGCTCAGCTGCTCGAACCGTTGCGTGACCCCCATCAAGGATTCAGGCTTCAGGATCAGGTCGATCTGGCGCTGACGGCGCAGCGCCTCTTCCATGGCAGCGAGCGCGCCCGGTTTTTTGAATGGGTCGTTCGTCATTCCCTCGCGGGCCCTGCTCCCGACAGCCTCCGGCGCCACTTGGAAACTGCTTCTAGTGAACTTAGTTAGAATATGACATATTACCCCAGTTCACCGGAGACGTCCATGTCCCGCACCTCCGCCTTCGAAACTCTGGCTCCGGACAGACTCCGCGCCGACGTCACCAAGGGTGTGGTGGCGCGCCTGCAATCCAAGCTCGAGTTGGCGCCAGCCAAGGGGCGCCGGGCCACGTCTGCGCAGCACACCGAGACCGACCTCGACATCAGCATCGACGGCCAGAGTTTCACCATCCAGATCAAGGTCGGAACTGTCACCGCTCGCGAGGTGCTGGATGCTCTCCAGGCCTCGATGAGCGAGGTCTTCAGCTCCTACGTTCAGTTCCTGCTCGTCCGTGATCCGGACCCCGAACTGGCCCCGATCATCAACGCCGTCTTGGAGCAGGTGCCGGGCGCTGTCCGGGCTCGGCGGCAGGCCTTGACTGAACAGCACATCGAGGCCCTGGTCGACGTTTACATGGCCAATGATCCCTTGGCGGCGGCCATGCCGGATCTCGAGCGGGACAACGCTGAAGCCCAGGCGCAATTCCTCAAGCGGTGGCCGGTGCTGTCCGCCGACGAGGTTGCGGCGCGCGCAGGCCACGGGTCCAAGAACCGCAGCGCCACGGCTACCCGATGGAAGCGCGCTGGCAAGATCTTCGGCGTTCGCTCTGGCGGTCGTGAAGTCTACCCGGCGTTTCAATTCAAGGATGGCGAGCCACGCCAGACCATCGCGCCCATCCTCGCCAGCCTCCCCGAGGGGATGTCGGGCTGGCAGATCGCCTTCTGGTTCATCGGCCCCAACAGCTGGCTCGAAGACGCCGCGCCCGTAAGCCGCCTGGACGACGAGGCAGCTTTGGTCGCAGCGGCGCGCCACGAGGCAGAGACCTGGATGGGCTGAGTGAGCATCCCTCCGCCGCCAGTCCCCTTTCCTGCGTTAAACACCACCCGGCTCGCCGCTGGCATGGTGATCGTGCGCCTGCATGATCCGGATTTCCAAGGCGACGCCTTCAATCCTTGCCAAGGGGGGCTAACCCGCTTTGCGCCCTTACAGCTTCCTGCCGGCGGCTGCCTGCCGACGCTTTACGCCGGAGACAGCTTCGAATGCGCCGTGCATGAGTCGATCTTCCACGACGTGCCGTACGGCGCGACCGACAAGTTCATCGCCCGAGGGAAGGTGACGTCACGGGCGATCAGTTGGCTTGTGGTGAAGCGAGAGCTGGAGTTGGCGAGCCTTCACGAACCGGACCTCAATCGTTTGGGGCGGACCCGCAGCGAGCTGATCGACACGCCGCCGCCCACTTATTCGGAGACGGCCCGCTGGGCCGAGGCGTTTCACAGAGCGAGCGGAACGATCGCTGGCCTCGCCTGGACCTCGCGCCGCTGCGACCCTGCCCGCGCCTTCGTCTTGTTTGAGGATCGGGTGCCGCCGGGCACCCTCGAAGTCCGCCAGCGCCTCGAGATCGCCACCTCCGCCGCGCACCTCGACCAGATCCGACAGTTCGGACGGAGAGCTGGTATCACCATCACCCTCTGAGCTTCGCTCAGCGACCTCGCCGGCTGTCAAACACGATTATCAACGGTTCCGATGCGCCAGGAGCAGATGTTGAGACCGGTGCTAGTTGCGGACCTTGGTCGATCTCACCCATCCAGCGCACCTTCCTCCTCAACCTGATTGCGGAGGAGCCGTGCGGATGATCATTCCCTTCCTCGAACAACAAATCGATTACCGCGACCTCCCAGCGCCCCAGGAAATACTATGCCGCTCCTCTCGCCCGACGAGCTCAAGGCCGAGCTGGCCCAGGTCAAGCCCGCCGACCCTATGGTCGGGGGCAGCCATCCATTCCAGTACATCGCGCTCTCCGCCGATGACTTCGAGCGCCTCGGCTACGCCCTCTGCGACGCCGCGCCATCGTTCCGCGCCGCTGACGATTGGACCTCCGCGACGCTGATGCTGCGCGGATCGGACGCCGGCCGCGACGTCGCCCTGTTCCGGCAGCAGCAGCTGGTAGGCGTGGTCCAGTGCAAACGGCTCGAAAACGGGATGACGCTGCCCGCGGTCCTCCGCGAACTCGCCAAGCTGGTGCTCTTTCCCCACGCCGACAGCGGCCTGCCAAAGATTGAGCCCGGGCTGCGATATCTGCTGATGCTCTCGCGCGATCCGGCCGGGACGGTCGTCGACTTCTTCGACCGCCCGGGCGTGGTCTTGGCGTCGAAGGCGTCGGCGATCTCGGACGCCGTCGACGAGGTCCTGGAGGCCTACGCGACCCTTGCGACCGCGTTCCCCGACCCTAAGACCGCGCGCGACCTCGTCGCCGCGGCGCTACCGACCCTCAGCTACAAGCTGCTCCGGCCCCATGCCCTGGATCTTGAGCTCGAACGCCTTCCAGCAGTGGCGGGAGCCTTCTTCCGCCAGCGCATCGTGGTCGACAACACCGTCTTGCAGGATGGGCTCGGCAAGCTGGAGGATCTCCTCGCGAGCATCAGCCGACAGACCGAAGGCGTCGCGTTCCTCACGGACGTCGATCTTCGGATCATCAAAGAACGGATCGAGCAGACGCCGGAGAGCCACCGTCTGAACCTCGGCTTCGCAGCGACGTTCGGCCTGCCGCGCGAGATGTTTTCGACCAAGGGGGACCTCAAAGCGCGAGCCGAGCGGATCCTGCAGCTGTCGGCGGAGATCAACAGCGACCTCACCGACTGGCTCTTCGCCTACGCCTATGACAAGGCCGAGGCGATTGCAGTTTACACCGCGCACATCGTTCCGCCGTTCGCCCTCCAGCTGGCGCGCGGTTTCACGGGGCTTGTCGCACGCGACGCCCTGCAGACGACCCTGGCCAACGGCAAGATGGCCGAGCTGGCGGCGAAGATCTTTGGGTTCCAGCCAGCTAAGAACGACAGCGAGCGCCTCCAGCAGGTCCACGACGAACTGCTCGAACAGGGGCGCAGGTACTTGGCCGGAGACTGGAGCAGGCTCCAAGGTGACGAGGATCTCATCGCGCTCAAGAAGAGCGTAATCATGGAGATGCTGGCAAGCGTCGCGGACGAGGCGGAGCTGGAAAAGCAAATGCAGTTCGGCCTCGAGTACCTCAAGCCCCACCTGATGCCCGTGGCCGAGGAGATCCGCGAGCTCGGAAGCCACCCGATCAGCATCGTGGTCACCGGCCTGGATTCGCTAGGCAGTTCGGATGTAGTCGATCGGCTGGCCGCGACCGTCCGCGCATTGGATGGCGCGATGCCCAAGGCGCGCAAAGGACCTGGAGGTTCCGACCCTCAGACCTGAGCGCGGCTCCGAACGAAAGTCTGGGAGGGCAACGATGCGAGGCCCCAGCTTAGATCAGCGGTAACGCCTGCGGCCCCACGTTCTGCGTGGACGCTGACGAGCAGCCTCCCATCAGCAGCGTGCGTAACAATGCGTGAGGGGCGGCCATGCGCCGTGAGCGGACCTTGCCGCGCCTACAGAAACGAGACCTTCGCGGGTCAGGTGCGCCAACCGATCTCATACCTCTACAGGCTCTTCAGACGATGGGTTTCCCCCACACGCCCCAACCGCAACCTTGACGAGTGTCATTGTTCGTGTGGAGCTTGCGTAGGCTGCTCGGGGGAGGAAATATGAAGCTCAGCAAAGCGACGATCCGGAATTTTCGCCGGCTCGAAGACGTCACGATCGACGTCGACGAGCGCGAAACCGTCTTCGTCGGACCTAACAACAGCGGCAAGACGTCGGCGACGGCAATCTTCCGCGCCTTCCTGGGCTCTCGCGAATTCAAGATCCACGACTTCTCCGTCGCGCGGATTCCAGCCTTCGACGACTTTGGCGTTGCTCTGGACGAGGTGACAACGGAGACCGGAGCTGATCCCGCCGCGGGCGCGGACGGCCAACAGCTCGTTTCGGCGATGCCGAATGTTCTTGAAGTGACGGCAGCGGCGGCGGTGACCAGCGCCGACGCGCCGACGCCCACACCCGAGCCGGCCACGACCCTGCCTGAAATCAGCCTTGACCTGTGGTTCACGATCGATCCGGACAGTATCGCGTTCGGGCGGGTCTATACCCTGCTGCAGACCCTATCGGACGCCCCCAAGGTCGGTCTGCGGCTGACGTTCGGCGTCGAGAACCAAAAGAAGTTGCGCGCCGACTATCTGACGGCCTACCCGAAGCCATCAGAGGGCGCCCGCGCCAAGACTCTATTCGAGTACCTCAGCCTTGAGGGCAACCTCGCCCGCTACTGCGTGGTGCGCCACTACTCGCTGAGCGAGACCACCAACGCGGATGGCGCGATCACAATCAAGGCCGTGCGCCTGGATTCGGACGAGGGGAAGCGACTCCTCAAAAACCTAGTTCGCGCCGAATTCGTCGACGCCCAGCGCAACATCAACGACGACGAGGGAAGCCGCGCCAACCGCCTCTCCACGGCGTTCGCCGCATATTATCGCAAGAACCTCGAGCAAATCGCCGCCGCAGCCGAGGCGCATCGCGTCATCGACGCCAACAACACGGCCCTGACGGCTCACTATGACTCGCAGTTCAAATCGCTAATGGAGTTGATCCGAGGCCTGGGCGTGCCGTCGATCAACGACCGTGAGCTCCAGATCATCTCCGCGCTCAGCCCAGACCTAGCCCTGAAGGGTAGCACCGAGCTGATCTATGTGGACGCGGCGCGCAACCATCGTCTGCCCGAACCCTACAACGGCCTGGGGTTCAAGAACCTGATCTACATGGCGATTCAGGCCCGTCACTTTCATTCGCAATGGATCGCCACGACCGAGAACCGGCCCCTCTGTCTTTTGATCTTTATCGAGGAGCCCGAGGTTCACCTGCACGCCCAGGTTCAGCAGACCTTCATCAACAACATCTGGGGCGTCATCAACGACAGCGCCAAAGAGGCGGGCGAGCCTGAGTTGACGCCGCAGGTCCTGGTGACCACGCACTCGTCGCACATCCTCGACACCGTCGATTTTGAGAAGGTTCGCTACTTCCAGCGCTGTCACCTGGAGGGCGAGACGAATCTGCAGGGCGTGCGCAATGCCTCTGTCGTGCGGAGCCTAAAGGCCTTTCGGCCCAAGGATGAGACCGACGGCGCGATCGAACCTGTGGACGAAACTGACGATGAACAGCTTCTCAGCACGAAAGAGGCTCTGGCGTTCCTGCAGAAGTATCTTCGGCTGACTCACTGCGACCTCTTCTTCGCCGACGCGGCTATCCTGGTCGAGGGTGCCGTCGAGAAGCTGCTGATGCCTTCCATGATCGACAAGGTGGCTAGACGCCTGCGCGGCACCTACCTCTCCGTGCTGGAGGTGGGCGGCGCCTATGCGCACAGGTTCGAGGAGCTCCTGAGCTTTCTGCACATCCCTTACCTGATCATCACCGATTTAGACTCGGTGGTCCCCAAAGGCTACCCCAGCGCTTGCCGCGGCGACACGCCAGGCGCGCGCACCTCGAACGCGTGCCTCAAGAAGCTTTGCAATGCCCGGACCGTTGCGGAACTTCTGGCCCTCAGCAAGGGAGACAAAGTAAGCGCCGACGAACACCGCTGTATTGCGTTCCAGACGGGAGTTGAGATCGAGGTCGGTGGCGCTACTCACATGGCGGTGCCTCGCACGCTGGAAGAAGCGATCGCATATGAAAACTTGGCGGAGTTTCGTGCTGGGACCCTGTCGATTGGGATCGAAGTCCCGACCTCGTGGCCGGACGTCCACGAGAAAATCTACCTTCAAATCCGATCGGATAAATTCAAGAAGACCGCCTTCGCAATGAGCTTGTTGGCAACCGATGCCGACTGGAAAGCGCCATCCTACATCACCGAGGGCCTGCAGTGGCTCGAGGGACGCCTCAGTCCCATCACGAATGTCGGCGCGGGCGCCTAGACATGGCCGAGCGCATCGAAACCGAGGCCGACAAGAAGGTGCGCGCGTGCCTCGACGAGAAGCGCAGCTTCGCCCTGATCGCCGGCGCAGGGTCGGGAAAGACTAGTTCGTTGATCGACGCCCTCGCACGCATCCGCGAAACAGAGGGGACTCGACTCCGCCGCGAAGGCCAGCGGGTGGCTTGCATCACCTACACCAAGCGCGCAGTTGAGGTGGTCCGAGCACGCCTTGGGTTCGACGAGCTCTATTTCGTATCCACCCTTCACAGCTTTCTGTGGGGTCAGCTCGCCGGCTTCCAGGAGGACATCCGCCGCGTCCTGATGGAGGATCGTCTGCCTGCACTAATCGCACAGGCCGAACAGAGGAGGGCCAAGGCGGGCGGCCACACCAAGGAAGGACAGAAGCAGCAGGCGAGGATCGACCGCTTTCAAGCGGAGTTGGACACCCTCGCGCTCGTGCCCAGCTTCACCTACGAGGACTCTGAGTTCAGCAATTACGCAAAAGGTGAACTTGGGCACTCCGACATCATCGAGATCGGCTCCTACCTTCTGCGGACGAACAAGGTTTTCCAGCGGATCACGGCGCTACGGTTCCCCTACATCTTCGTCGATGAGGCGCAGGACACCTTCAAGGGGATCGTCGAAGGCCTGAACCTTGTTTGCGCCGGCCAGGGCCTTCCACTCGTCGGCTACTTCGGCGACCCCTGGCAGCAGATCTACGAAGATCGGGCCGGCGATTTCGCGCCGCCGCCGGGCGGCGAGATCATCACCAAAACCGAGAACTTCCGGTGCTCCGAGAGCGTGATCGCCTTCCTCAACGCCTTTCGGCAGGATGTCGAACAGTATCCGGCAGGCGACAACAAGGGGCGTCACGGTCGCGTGGCGGTTCGGTTGGTGCGGGTCGAAAAGCCGGAGGGAAAACGCAACACCTACACGGAAGACCAGGTTGGTCGGGCTCTGGAGCGCATGGACAATGCGCTGGGCGCCTGGAGCTGGAAGGATCGTGATGACGTCATGAAGTTGCTGCTGGCGCGCCAGATGATTGCGCGCCGGCTGGGTTTCTCCGCGCTCAACGATCTCTTCAACGACGATCGCATGGCATCGAGCCGCGCAACGGACGCCTTCGAGAATGGCAGCCACTTTCTCCTGGCTCCGTTCCTATCGACGATCTGTCCCCTTCTCCGAGCGCGAGAAGACGGCGAGTTACACCGGGTGAACGAGGTGCTTCGCCGGGAGAGCCCGGCCTTCGCCATCGATGGCGAGAACGCGGGCAAGTCTCTGCGCCAGATGTTGGAGGCTTCAAAGGCCGCCATCGACGATCTGCACAAGCGCTGGATCACCCAGCCCGTCGGCGAAATCCTGCGTCATGGTGCCGAGACCCGTCTGATCCGTGTCTCCGACAGATTGCGAGAGCATCTGGCTCGGGAGCCGCGAACTGAAGACTATGACGAGACGCTGCATGCTCAGGATAAGGGCGACTGGCTCGCCGACGCATTTTTCTCCATGAAGCCCGACGCAATCGCGCCCTACGCAAAGTACGTCCTAGAAAATTCAGCATTCAGCACTCAGCACGGCGTGAAGGGCGAGGAATATGGCCGAGTGCTGGTCCTCTATGACGACATCGAAGCCAAGTGGAACGTCTACAACTTCAACAAAATGCTGACGCCCGACACTTGCGGCGTTCCGACAGACGGCCAACTGGAGAAGAGCCGGAAGCTTGCCTACGTGTCGTTCTCGCGCGCCGAGGACGAACTGGGCATCATCCTGTTCACCCCCAATCCTGAAGGGGCCAAGACTGAGATGATGAACCGCTTCGCCATGAAGTCTGAGCAGATCACAATTGACGGGTAGGGCCTGCTGCCCGCGCCTGCTGCCAAGCAGCCCTAGATAAAGGAATGCTGCGAGCGAAGGGCTGCCGCCCACGTTCGACTTCGCTCCGAACCGCAGGCGGTGCCATAGAGCAGACCGTTCCCAACCTCGTCTTTGAGTCAAAAGCGGACCCCGGCGGTGAAGCTTGGGTGAGCGCCCGAAAGCAGACGTACCCAACGTCAGCAAGGAGTCAGCAGCGGACGTTCCTCACTCGCTCGTCAGTAAGCTAGCTCGACGCAAGAGTAGCCATCCGGCGTCGGCGCCACTGCTGCGACCTTGATCTCTCGTCCGGCTTCGGTGCGGCGGATGTGTAGGACCAGGCCGATCGCCTGTCCAAGGGCCCGGGTCGGCGGCGTCAGGGCCACCTCGGTGCTGAGGTCCTCGTAGCGCGTCAGAGCCTCGGCGGCGCTGTTGGCGTGAATCGTCGTCAGGCCGCCGGGGTGGCCGGTATTCCAGGCCTTGAGGGTTTCGAGGGCTGCGGCGCCGTCTCTGAGCTCGCCGATGATGATGCGGTCGGGGCGCATGCGTAGGGCGTCTCTGACCAGGTCGGCGACGGTGACGGGTTTCGGGTGTCGGCGGGTCAGGCAGGCGACGGTGTCCCATGCGGAGCACTGAAGCTCAGGAACGTCTTCGATCAGGAAGACGCGGTCGTTGGCGAAGCCGGGCTCGGCAAGGATGGCGTTGGCGAGGGTCGTTTTGCCTGAGCTGGTGCCGCCGCTGATCAGGATGTTCTGGCGCTCAGTGACGGCTGTCCGGATGAGATCTGCGGCCGCTCGCGTGAGCGCGCCGGTTTTGGTGTAGTCGGTGAGCGTGAAGATGACCGCGGGGCGCTTGCGGATGGCGTAGGCCGGGCCGCTGGTGACCGGAGGCAGGAAGCCCTGGAAGCGCTCGCCGGTGTGCGGCAGGACGCCGGCGATGCGGGGATCCTCGCGGCGCACCTCTTCGCCCATGTAGTCGGCGATCAGACGGATGACACGCTCGCGGGCTTCGGGCGCGCTCCTCTCGGCCGTGTCGCTGCGGCCTTTAGTGAGGCTGTCGAGAACCAGCCGGCCGTCAGGGTTGGCCATGATCTCGATCACGTCCGGATCGGCGAGCGCTGCAAGGGTGGTCGGGCCCAGGGCGTGGCGGAGCGCTTCGAGCCGGCGCTCGGCGGCGATGGGATGTTCGGGGATCATTCGGCGGGCTCGGTCAGGGGCTGGCTCTGCGGCTCGGGAGCGCTGGTTCGCGGGCCGGCGACGATCTTGGCGGCGACGTCGTCGAGGATGCGCTGCAGGCGCTGCTCCACCGAGGCCTGACGCACCGGGTCGCGATCCGCGGCGGTCTCCGGGAGGCGCGTGAGGATCAGCCTCGTGAGGCTGAACACAAGCTCCTC
>LNAP01000708.1_pt1 | contig 36671 bp, 58 predicted proteins | sample 602601 | NCBI WGS metagenome assembly LNAP01 (sample SAMN02440304, study PRJNA202911) | soil metagenome | biome: Subtropical and temperate rainforests or woodlands; isolation source: soil samples (1 kg each in a 20% v/v slurry with milli Q water) were... ... | reverse complement strand
GCACCAACGACAGCGGCCAGAGCCTGGCCGGCAAGATCGACGACATGTCTGATGAGGAATACCGAAATTGGTTGAATGGCCTGCCAAAGGAGGAGTTCTTTCAGTTTATGGGGCTGGATGGCAAAGATAAGTTCCGTGCAGCAGTCGCGGAGGCCCGGGCACTCGCTCATCCCGAAAGCGCCTCAAGTAAGTCCCTGCAGGCCATTTGATCTAGCGGTCTCAAGCCTGATGTAAAAGATCAGGCTTGAGGTCACAGAAGCGCGCTAAATTTGGAAGCCTATGTTCGGAGGTGAACGCATTTCCTCGAACTGTCAGAGGGATCGAGCTGGCCGACGGGGATCGGTTTTTCGGAGCGGGGCACGGTGGATCCTTATCTATTTCGAACGCGAAAATAGGCGTCCTTCTAAGTCCGCGGCCCCGGCTTCGCGGGCCGAGGCTGGGGTGCAACTGAGCTACGTTTCCTCGTTACATGGACAACTGAAACGCCGCCTGGTCACGAACAGCCCCGCGCCCACCGGCACGGCAAGGACCGACATCAATCCCATGTCAAAGCCCAGCAACTGGACCTGGCTCACTGCAACGCAGCCGATTGCGCCTGCCACCACCAGCATCACCCCTAGCCACCTGCGCAGCGGGTACGGCTTAAGAAACCGATCAAGTAGAAAGGCCAGCGCCACAACGATGACCGTCTGGGTAATTTCGAACAACGCACTTTTCCCGGAACAGTTACGTCAAAGTGGCTACCATGGAATTTCTTCTTCCTGACTTGAATGCTCGCCTGTACCTGCAAGCCATCCAGGCTCTGTTGCTGCGGCCAACCATTCGCGCAGCGAACCTACATATTTCTCGGGTTCATCTGCATTACACCATCCCTGATCCAGCGTTTCGTCGCTGCTCAAAACGACATCATATGTGGCCATTACTATTTGACCTCAACTTTCTGCTTTGCATGACTCGCTGTCGATTACCACTGCCTGAGATTTGACAGTTCTTCCCCCACGACGCGATGCCGGGCCGTCACTGCTGATAACCTCGTACCGCCAAAGGCTCGGCGATCCTTTTCGGCAATAGGTGAAGATAAACGGTGAATACGGCGGATTGGTCTTCATGACTTCAACAATTTGAGCATCGGTGATGCCATCAACCTGGAGCGTCTTGCTGGCCAGCCTCGACAAGTCAGAAGCTGTATCAGTCTGGCCAGCTTGTGCCACAGACGCCAAGCTAAGCAGGGCCAGCGTGATCAGGCTAATGCGAGATTTCATAATGGTTCGTTCCTTCATCGCACTCCGGCCTACCCGGTGTGCTTCTACTGACTTAGCCCAGCGGTTTGACGGCTGGGCTTGTTGGTGTACCTGGGCGACTTTTCCTGCTTATCTGAACAGGGGCTGAATGGCCACTGAGAGCACCACAAGCACCGCTGAACACAGTGTGATGACGATCACGCCGCGAAGACCATGCTTCCGCACATCAACACCGCAAGCGTTGGCGATCACGGCACCGCCTCCGCCGAAGAGGATGGCGCTCACCTGGGTTACATCCCAGCCAAAAAAACGCACGGCGAACACGCTCAAAGCGATTGTGACAACGAGCATTACCAAGACCATTGGCAGGTCGAGAATGTGCGGACGGTGAAGCTGCAAACCTAAAATTTTCATACTCGCTACTTCGATGGCCGTTTGTGTTTGGCCTGGACAATCAGCATCAAACCCTTGGGCAGCCAAGGGAGAAACCAGCCTGTTACGCAAAACAGCAATGCGTTGATTTCAACCTCCCCCGGCATATACGGTATAGGCTGGCCGTGGGTCTTTGCGTAGACCCAGCACCACAGTGCTGTCCAGAGAACAAGAGCCCAAATCTTGAGGGTTTTGGCCTGTACGTTTGTCATTTTCTTTTCCTGCTTACTTCGACGGCCAAGGCTCTGGCTTCATAAGGCCGCGCTTTACAGGCTTTTGCGGAAGGGTTTGAAGACGCCAAACCGCGCCAGAAACCGGTGCCTGCATACAGCTCAAGTGTGTACCGCAATGCCCAAGATTTAGGGCTCCGATGTTCAGAGATTCGCTGCTTACAGCAGTTTTGCTTAGTGCGATTTTCATGGGTTATGGCTCCTTCTTATCTATTCCAGTGCGCTACGACCGCTACGGTCAGCCAGTTCAGTTCGGACGGCCTGTAACTCGGCTACATGCTGCTCCAGCGCTTCCAAGGACGCATGCGGCGAGTTAGTTGCCAGCTTGCGGATCAGTGAGCTGGCTTTTGCCGATACGAAATGGGCTCCCTTCTACGCACCTGGCCCCACGTTGACAGCGGGGCTTGGCGTGTAGCTGGATAACCTGGTGCGGGAATTTCCTATATGAATCACGACCACCAGGGCTCCATGCGGACTGGTTCACCATCCTCGATCGCTTCACTGTGCTGGGCGTTAAAGGCCTTGTATCGCTCAAGGTGTTCCTGGCAGAAAGCCTCCAGCTCTGCTTTGGGCAGACGAGGTGAGTAGACCAGGTCTGAAGATCCATCTAGCTCGGCAATGAGCGCCGTACCGTCCCCGAAGTTATGGACCGAAGACCCTACGTAATCCATGGCGCGAGTTGCCGCCGTATCGGAGAAGTCGACCAAAATCACTGCTTGCTCGATTGGCGCGGCCGGCAGGTGAACTTGTCCGTCCTTCTCATACGCCGGAGCTGCCACGGTGATCATACTGCCTCCAACGATGACCTGATCGCCCTCCACCAGGGTGAACACATCGACTTGCTGAAAGTGGTCCCACTTGAATTGACTGACTTGCATGTGTGACTCCTGCAGTTAATGAAGACCACCAACATAAAGCACAGCAGCAATACAGCAACCCAAAAACCCGTTACCGAATCTCGACTGCCGTACCGTCCTCCCCGACTACTACCAGGATCGTCATTTCAAAGGCGGCATGTAATTGGAAGTCGGACTTTGGGCGGGCGGAATTCTAAATACCTGCCATGGGTTTCTGGCACTGGAAAAGTGAACGCAGCATATGCACATTCGCACTAGGACATAATCATGGACCTCATCACAGCCCGCCCCGCCCTTAACAACGTCGACGTCTTCGTTAAGGGGGTCATGCTCACCTTCCCCTCCCAATTCACGTGCCGTATGGACGTTCTGCAGGCTGTCTTTCTGGAGCCTTGTGAGGCCGACCTGGACGCAGTAAACCCTGACCTCAGCTGCTTCGGAGATCTGCGCACTGAAATGAACTACAGCGATCTGGAAGGCCTTCACAACGACAGTGATATCGCTGAAGCCAACAGTGGTGGTCCTAGCGCAATTTTCCACGCTGGCCGACTCATAAACTACAAACGCCTACGGCAGGACCGCGAACTGATTGCTGAGTACATCGACGTCCTGGCTATTGAGCACACCCGTGGCGAGAAATTTCCTACATCCAGCAAGCTAACCCAGAGTTTTCGGGCAAATGGGTGCTTTCTAGATAGCGTTGACATCAGCACCTTGGATTTGAACTGGGCACTCGCCGCTGAAGAGGTCGTTACAGCAGCCCTAGCGGGCATTGCCTACGAACTCGGAATGACTAGCCCCTTCTACAAGGAGGAGACAGCACCGACCAAGGCGCTGGCCATACACCGCCACCTCAATGCCTACCTTGATCAGCTCGATAAAGTCACCGGCACAAAAGCGCGCGTTGCGGAGATGAATATGCTTACAGACGAGTTGATCGGTGAGATCCTCGACGAGGAACGGTGAGGCCTGGTTGCTGGCATCACCTTGGACTCAATCCACGACTATGGGTAAAATCTGATATCGCAAGGGCCGAAATGGCCGGCTACGGGGTAACGAAATTGGATCTTGAATACTGGTTTGAAACTACCGCTCTTCGGGACAGAATCTGGGTCCAATGCAGCGACGCCAGCACGGTCGGACGATTCAGTGAGAGAGGTATTGATCTTCACAACACTATCACCGAACAGCTAGCTGGCTCGCCAGAGTGCAGACTCTGTACACACGGTGCGACCTCTGTTGATGACTGGGCACTTTTCCGTGAGAAAGTGCATGAGTGGTGGGGGTTGGACATACCCGCCGACGCTATCTCTCCGGAATATTTGAAAGCTGAACCATCGCCAGCACTTTGATCAGCGCCGCAATCGCTCTCCAACTTATGTTCCTCGCCTGGTTCTGGCACACGATTAAGCGAAGCATCCTGATATCCTCAAATTCAGGAGATGCCCAATGTCAGAACCAACACCAGAAGCAACACCAGTGATGATTGCCCACGCACTCATCAACACCCTCAAGGTCGAAGGCTGGACCCTTCAAGCAGTCTGCAACTACTCTCAAGACCGCCACCCGGTTCAAACTGCAGAAGAGCTTGAGCCACTGCTTGCTTGTTTCGATATCTGCATCCTAGAGTTCTCGCACGGCACGCAAAGCGAATTGGTGAGCAGGGTGCGGTACGACAATTTTGCTGAACCCAAAGATCAGGTCTATGGATGGGCGGAAACCGGGGAGCCTGGTTTTGCTTCCCTGCTTGAGGGTTTCGTCGCAGGTATCCCCGCCCTGTTGCTGCAACAGGAACCAGACATTGGACTTGATGCTGTGCAACTGTCGACGAAGTATTCAGATGCAGGCGAGCATGGCCTTTATCCCAAGGAAGATTGGAGATACGAGGTCTTGAATTGTGACACCCTGCAGGGCTACTGGAATTGGGCCGCCTCGAAAATTGAGTGTGCTCAATCCTGAATCAGTAACCGCGGGCGGTCAGCCCCAGCATTCCGATCCGACCCTCGGACTCGTAGAGTTGAGTGGGGTCTATCTGTTGCTCACTGGTTAACTGCGCGGGAGGGTTCTGGCACCCTTAACTTCGACGGAATATAGCTCATCAAATCAAGGAGCTAACCGTGAACAATCCTACCTCTGCCGCCACCTTCGCCCCGAAGACAACCCCAGCTGAGGTTTACACCAATACCGGCTCACTCCCTTACGACGGGGATTTCGGGCGTTCTCGCAGCGAGCTCGTGGCCAAGTTCGTTGAGGCTAGCGAGCACGAGCACTACCTGCGATCGGACTGGAACGCAACAAACCCCGGTGGTGAACAAGCAGTCCCCGACTATTGGGACTGGGTAATGGCTCAAATCGCTCAGGACGACGAAGACTATTAATTCGAATCCACCGCCATAGTAACGGCCAGCCCCTGCTGGCTCCTTATTGAATAGCTGGGAAACGAGAATGAGCTTTAACCGGGAAAATATTACTTGGCAGTCCAAGGATGGTAAGTGGTCGCTGGCGTTCTATGAGTGCTGGGCAGTCAACGATGATGACGATGACCACGATCCTGAATGGGACGTCGAGTACGGAGACCAGTTTGAGTGGGTTTCAACCGGTCACGCCACTGAGGAAGCCGCTCAAAATAGCTGGCATGGCGCGAATCCGGGTGGTGGCTCTGTCATGGAATGGAGCGACAGCTGCGCGAAGGCATGCGAGCAGTTGGATGCAAAAGCGCAGTCTTTTCTGGCCAACCAAATGGAGCAGGCCAAGCTGAATAGAAATCGCGGCTGGTGAGGCTTCTGCCACACCCAATTCAGACGGACTATGGGTCATCAACTTCAAGTGGTGACCCATATGCAACTCCAGAATCTCAAAGGCAACCTGCTCAGCCTCTACCTCGCTATTGCACTTGAGCCCGAGAAGAAAGGCCTTATTCGCGCCCCGTGGGATGATTGGCAGTGCGACATAATTTTCAATCGCCGGGAGTTTGGACCTTTCGACACCCCCCAAGCTGTCAGTAACCCTAACACCCTCCTCGCCATCATGCCCTTGGTAGCTCAGTGGCAGCTGTCTAGCCGTCCAATCGGCACTGGCCGTTGGTTAGTCGAGACACCTGACGGTCAGTCTTACATGGGCTCCAGCCTCGTTCATGCTTACACCTTGGCGGTGATTGGCACCACCTTTGGGCAGGATCTTCCGGACTGGTATGAGGACCCAAACCTCCATGTTTCCGTCTTCCTGCCACCATTCAACGTTGAGTACGGCACAGAGGGTCCGAACGCCTCGGCCCCTACCGTATCGACTTTCAAGTCCGACAGCCATGTGTGGGCTACCTACGGTGAGGCGCTCGATAAGGCCAAGGCAATGACGGCCGAAGCGCTAGCCTTCAATTACACATGCGATGGGCACTCGTGGGTTCAGGTGCAGCTAATGGATGGCACGGTGCACACTCTGTATCAAGGGGCCAGCACCCTTGGACTACCGGCCTGCACGCCGCCTTGAAGGCATTGCGGTACACTTCAACCAAGCTGGCGTCGGCAGGACCGTCGCCAGCACGACAAGATTGTGAGGATAAATCAGTGACTCAAACGCTCAAGGCACATCTCTTCAGCAATAAGGCGAACCTGTTTTCCAGGGGTGGCGCTAGTAAGTCATCAGTGGCCGGCATGGTCGCTGCGGAATTTGCCCGCCCGAAAGGGCAATGGAAGCAATACTGGACACGCCACCTGCTCAACCTGTCGCCGGCAAGCCGATTGCCACGTGGTTTCAATCACAAGCTGGTGGACGAAGTTACGTTGCAAATCGATGCTGACCCTGCTCCTCAATCTAGCTGGATCGACCAGAACAAGTCTGCAATCAGCGAAGCGGTTCAAAAGCTCGCACCGGCCGAGCCTGTGAAGAAACCCGCCCGCAAGAAAGCAAAGCCAGCTGAGAAACCAATCCAGTAATTGTGGGGTGCCTGTCCTTTGAGATACGCACCCAATTGTCTCGCTTCAGCCGCTTCTGCCACACCCCGTAGGGGCTGATGATGACCTCATCGAAACCTAACGGAGAAACACCATGGCAGTGCTCTATGACTTTCGCTTTCTGATCCGCAAAGTCAGCTTCGTCGAAAACCTGGTCATCACCGCCAGCGGCAGCGATTCAGTCCTCTTTGAGGAATGCAAACAAATGACCTACCGCGACGCCCAGACCCACCTGGCGCACCTGAGCAAAGGTCAGTCCCAAAGCCACTCGGCAATCCTCAGCCTCAAATACCGGGATGACAAAAAGCCCCGCGGCTGGAATGGCAATTCTCAGAACAGAATTGACTACGAAGCAACAAGCTCAGCAGCTTGAGGCGTGATTTCCGGCACCTCAGTTTTCGCTGGGGGGCCTTCCCCATAAGGGATAATGTCCTTTCCGCTACTACTGGGGTGGTTTTCATGCTCGCCGATGCCGCGCCTGGTCAGACGCCCAGTCACTGACACCCCAGCGGCTTTTGGCCCTCACGCACGCTGCGGAGAGTGCAGCCGGACGTGAGTTCGAGGCCATAGATGTTCTGCCAGAAATGCTGCCTTTCAGCTGATCTTGCCCTTTACCACATCCAGTATAGGAGTCCGCCGTGACAACCTCCTCAGAGACTCAAGAGCATCGTCTCGCTATCGCCAACTCATTTCTAAACGCAATTGCCAGTCATGGCCGGCAGTTCTTCCTGCACAAAGCCAGCGGACGGATTGCTGAACTGAGCCTACACAACGAACGCGTATTGATCCTGGACGAATACACCCAGAAAGTCGTTGATACGCACAGCGATGGAAGCTGGCCAGGCTTCTGCCATGGGGGCGGACTGAGGGACTTCGTGCGGGCGATCCGTGACTTTGTTCTGTCGGGGGATCAGATCCGACATCAGTATTTTAAAACAGTCCCACCAGGTGAGCGCGAGTTCAATTATTGGGGGTATGACAACGCTTCACTCGACCTAGTCCGAGAGGCTGGCCAACAGCTTGGAATTGTCACTGCAGGATCTGCCTGACCCGGTTCTGGCACGAGTCAGCTCGACTTATTGTTTTCGAAGGGCTGGCATAACGATCAGCCACCTCACCCTTCAAAAGCGAGTTGAGCCCAATGACTTCAGCAACTACGTCCGATCCCAGCCAACAGATCGTAAATCCAGTGGAAGCTCTCAAGGCCCTGGAAGTGCTTTGGCCTCGCCTGAGAGGCACAGTTGAGCCTTTGCTCATTGCCGTATCGGAGGTTGATAAGGGCGCCGCAATGGGTTTTCTAGCCGTGCTTAACTCAACGCATATAGCTGAGCCTTCGCGCCCGAACGTTTGGGATGTCGAGGGCTACAATCACTGCATCAGCCAAGGCTCCAAGGCGATACGGCAGCTGCTTAAGGATGGGCCCGCTGCAGGTGGCAGTCAGTCCTTTAACGCGGAGCACTGCATTCAGATCGCAGACGAACTATTACATCAGGTGGAAATAAATCGTAAGGATTGCACTTCAGGTAATCGTGCAGGCATCACAATCCGCCGAGCCCAGGACATATCGAATTCGACTGAGCAGGTCGGCAATGTCCCGGCTTATAAGTTCGATCGTCTAGTTGAGCATGCGAAGGCTCAAGATGCCAAGATTGCGCGGCTACAATCAGAGCTCAACCTGTACCGCCTTTACCAGAGTGATGAGCCTTCCATCTGGGTCTGGCAGGGTGATGGTGAAGACCACCCGGAGTCACTTGGCTGCCCAGTTCTGATCCAGCCGGCCGACCTCAAGGTCATCATGGATGGTCCCTCTGATAAAGGCTCTGTATTGCGAGTAGCAATGCAGCAAGGCCGACTTGGAAGCGTACCTCTCACTTCTCGTTACTACCTGGCTGAGTGCCAAAAATGTGGGTGGCTGGGCAGTTCACAAGAGTGTATTTCCTCGCCATCAGCATCAGGTGACGATGATTCACCATGCCCCAACTGCTACCGAGATGAGTTGAGCGAGGTTGATACCAGCCGTGCGTTGGAGCTTCTTCAACTTTTAGTTTTCGGTGCCAACCCGAGCCCTGAGAATCCTTCCTGATCTATCGTCACCACGAGCATGGGATTTCATCATGAATTCCATGACATCGTTTTGAGTTGCAGATAAAGCTGTTTCCCCGAGAATGAGGCATCACTAGTTCATTGAGATCCTCACATGGAAAGCAACCCTACAGTATTCGCTGCGGCATCTGATATCACTGTAGATGCCAACGAGCGTTGGGGGATCAAACTTTCAGCACCAGGTTTTGTTGTTGAGATCTCAAGCGGTCATGGCAGCCTCAGCTACTCACTCCGCTCCCAGGATGAGGTAAATACCCGCCCAGGGTTCGAGCATCCACTCTCTTTCGTAGTTGCCGATCACTCCAGCTCGAGGACCGTTGCTCACTTCACTAGCCGTAAGGAGGCCGACAAGCTGATCGAAATGATATCTGCGGCGCGTGACCTGGCGGCAAAACGCGAAGCCGAAGAACGAGAAAAGCCGAACCCATTCCTGCGAACCCTATTCACTTTCGCCGAAATGGTGAGCGCGGCAGTGCTGGTTGGCTTCATCGGTTCCGCTGCAGCAAACATCGGCTGGAACATTGTATCGCCTGTGGTCTCACGTATCACCGGCGTTCCAACACCAGCCGAGCAATACTCCATGGACCAATCGGCCAGCTCGAATCAGATCAATGAGGTTCTTGATGCAGTGCCGATGTTCATGACCGCATTCAGAAATGCCCGTATCAGCGAAGAGTTTCAAAACCTCATTGATACTTCGGAAGCGCAGACCAAAAGTGAATTGATCCGCATGCAGTTGTTGCCGTCTTCAGATGCAGATCGTGAAATTCATGACCGTCAGCAGATCCTTAAGCACATCCCTCCATACGCTCGTACGCCTGAGCAAGCAGCTGAACTAGATGCCGCAAAATCTGCCACCGATCAATAGAAGTCGGGGGCGGGCGAATCACTATCGGTGGCTTTTGGCACGACCGAATCACGTTGAACATAAGGCCTCAATGATTCAGGAGGCCCTAAGAAGCCCATTCAACTACTCGTTATGAAGCTGTGCACCGGGCCCAGATCATTGATCGTTGATCTACCTGCAGAACCAGAGGCCTCATGCCTTCAAGCAAGCTTCCTCACTGTCGCCCTGAACATCTTGGGTGAGACAGGGCAAGCAGTCGTTGTCCTCGAAAACGGTGAACTCCGCCATTGCGCACTTCTCAGCCCTAAAAACAATCTTGTATTGGACTCAGCAGGGATTCAACCGCTCGAGAAGTTCCAACAGTATTGGCTGCGTCTAACTGACGCCAAAGCGACCATTCAGCAAATGACTATTGCAGGCCTTGTAGCGCTGTCCCCTCCCGAGTCTGGGTTTTTCGCCCGCGCGCTGTCGACCTTCGAAAAGGTCGTCGTTAAGCATTTGCCAGTGACGGCATTGGCTCCGGCGATCTTAGGCTATCAAGTCCATAACAGTGACCAAGAGCATTGGGCTGGTCGGCCCAGCTTTGAGATCCTCCCGATGGAAATGGCGCATCAAGATTTGATCGAGGCACGGGATGCGCACCCCAAGGCTGGCTGGCAGATGATCGCGGTTCTTGATGGTGATATCGAGTCTCCAACGTTCGCCTGAATTCCAGACTCAGATCAATCCAATATCCGCCTGATCCCTTGAGCTGAGTGTGCTCTCCCTACGGGGAGGGCTTTAACCTTCTATAGGAACAATATTCTTCGTTGCCGCTTCTGGCACACCTTAGCTGACTGGAATATGAGCTCATTCTTAATTCCAACGGTTACTCCTATGAAAGCCACCTACACCTGGACGGATCAAGCTCTCGCACTCCTCGGTACCGATACTGATCGCGCTGTAGCCGCGAAGCTCGGAATCACCATTGGCGTCGTCTCCAGCAAGCGCACACGGCTTAACATCAAGCCATCCCGCCCCAAGGGTGCTACTGATTCGGAGTCGGCTCCAGTGGTGCCTCAGGCTGCTCTCAAAGAACAGCCAACAACCAAGGTCAAGTTCTGGACGCTTGATCGAATCAAGCTGCTCGGCACTAAAAGTGACTATGAACTCGGCAGGATCTGGGGCGTAAGCAATAAGCGCGTCACAAAAAAACGGGCTCAAATGAACATCTCTGCTTTCAACACCCACGCCCGCATTAAGTGGACCCAAGACAAGATCAAAATGCTCGGCACCATGCCGGACAAAACGCTGGCCAAACTGCTTGGTGTAAGCCGGAGCTGCGTAACCCTTCGTCGTAGCGAGCTTAAAATTCCTGCCCTGGTAACTCAACAGGAAGTGGTATGGAGTGAGGAAGGGCTCGGGTTGCTTGGGACGATGTCTGATAAAGACGTCTCTTCAGCGATTGGCATCTCGAGCAGTTCTGTTGCCTACAAGCGCCAGCAACTGCAGATCCCCGCTTTCGTTGGTGAGCGGGCCAGCAGCTGGACACCTGAACGTGATGCAATTCTCGGCACAATGACTGATCGAGAAGCTGCAGCTCAACTGGGTGTAACCATTCAGACAGTGATGTTGCGGCGCATCGCATTGAATATCGAAGCTCTGACTCCGAAGCCGCGTCATCAGTGGACTGAAGCCCAGGTGCAAAAGCTCGGAACCGTTCGAGACTCAGTGTTGGCCTGCGAGATTGGGGTTTCGCTCAACGTTGTTGGCAACAAGCGAAATCAGCTTGGAATCGAACGCTTTGCCGCTTGAGTCTCTCAACAATCTTTATTTGCTTCCCACCCCGGCCCGGCGGCCCGCTGTCGATCCAAGGAAATGACATGACACCTTCGACCAATGATCTCATCAAAATTCTTCAGGAACAGCACCCAGAGTTGAAGTGGGGCACGTACCCTCTCGATGATTACGACGTGTATGCAGAAAAAGATGCGCCGGAATTGCTGGTGTGTTTCAGCAGTGAAGATTTCGATCTGGAGGACGGCCTGGTTGACCCCTGCTCGACCTTCACTGGTGAAAGCTGTAGCCCGTCACACTGGGGGATTTCTGTCGAAGCAGCCGAAATGATCCAGGCCCATAACAAGGTTTTTGTTTCCAAATATCCGAAGTGTGACGGCCCAAAAGCAAGCGTTGAAATTCGCCAATCTTTAGCTTTGAGAGCTTCTGCCACGCGTAACGCAGTCCGACAATGATGCCCATCACCTAAGAGGGCGCATCATGCGGAATCAACCAGAGTCAGCAAAAACACTGAGAGGGGCGAAGGATATTGGATCACTTGCCCCCCTGGATCGCATCCGCTTGCGCGCTCAACTGGGGATGGCGGACGATGTAACTGCATCCAACATCCGTCGAGCCACCGCACTGCTGATTCAGCGCATTGCCGACTACTACACAGTCATCCAGTACACAGGCCCTTCCTACGTTTACGGTAGGGTCGATAGCGACTACCCCTCAGCCCTCAATGCTATGGCCAGTCACAACTACATGGATGGCTCTTGGAGTTATCGAGAGATGACGCCTGCTCATCCGACCTGCTCGAATGAGTCACTCTTCAATGAGGCTGGCTGGATGTGCATCGACACGGCATGCCGCCTGGCCGCCTGGGAGATGTCTGAAAAGGTACCAGAGGCTCGCCCGATCCTCGACCAAGCCCGATACGCGGTGAAATCCCTTTGCGAGGTACGTGAAGTCTCAGAGATGAACTGGCAATCATCGCGGCGGCGGTTGGGTACACCGGGCATTCAAAAGGTCATCAAACGCATCATTGCGAAACTCCGATTCGTCCGGATCGGCAAGGGTGCAGTAAGGCCTGTTGTCATTCCCCAAGAGTTGATTTCAATGGTCAACTCTTACCGAAATGTCACCGATTGGTCTGCAGAGGATCATCAAGTGGCACTTGCCGTTTAGCCGCCCATTTTCTCACCCACTTTATGCAGGTATCAAACATGAGCAGGAATTGGACCGTAGTACGCTTTCCCAATGGCAGCTGGAGCTATGGGGGGTCGCCAAGTGATCCTGACTATTCGGAGTGCGAGATCTACTCGATTGATGCCGTCAGTCCAGAGGCGGCAGTTAAGTCGGCTCAGTCAAAACGCTCTTCGAGTGTTCGCAAGGCAAAACGCCAGGCCGAGAAGGATGCATCACGGCCGGCAGCACCTATCAGCTAATTCCGCGGGATTGTGGCACACAGAACATGGCCACAGAATTGTTCCATCAAGCGACGACTTGGTAGCAACTGAGGAGGCAGAGACCATGCTGAAGAGCATCAAGACAGTGTTTACCACGGCATTAGACCGAGCGGGCCTTGCCGTGGCATCAGCGGAGCACGCATATAGCCACTTCGGTGACGAATTCACACGTTGGACAGTGTGCAAGCATTGGGTGGAAGGTTTCTTTGAAGGCCTGGCCATGGGAATGAAAGAGGTGCGCTCCCGCCAGCCCTCTTTCAATCCTGATTACCAGCCAAGCGCCCGATTCAAAGTGGTAGGTAACACTCTGCTGGTTGAAGTGGACTTGGCCAGCGCCGACGGCACCGTTAAGCAGGTTCTGAGCACCTTGAGCTACTGCGAGGCAATGGCTGCAGCATCGGGACTTAAAACACTGCGCGGTACCGGTGTATTTGCACTAAATGACGAGCAAGCTGCCGCCTTCATTCGCTACACAGAAGAGCTCCGAGCTGCCCGTATCTACGATTCACCAAAGCCGCAGAGCACTACTCGCCCGGCCACTCGATAATAGACCCAGAGGAACACATTATGATCATGACACAGTCCATCAACAATCAAGCTGCTCAAACCAACCTGACCGCCATCGCAGCCTGCATGGACGAATTGGCGATTCAGATGATTGAGTCTGCTGACGTCCTGCGCACTTCTGCAATGACCGCCGTCAACGGGAACACGATTGCAATGACCGTCAGCGGCATGAAGGATCGGGCATTTCAGATCCAGGGTATGACTGCCGAATTCCGCCTCTCCGGTGACATGGCAGCTTTCGATGCAGCTTGTCAGCTGGCCGGCTGGCATCCAGATCCCCTGGCACTGGAAAACATTCATGGCGCTCATTGACTGTGCGGTGTGAGCCCGCGCAGTCCGTACTACCAGCAACTAACCCGTGGCTGAAGGTAGGCGCCATGGATTTGACTTGGCAATTTGGCGGGTTGGACGATCGAAAAAACCCGGGCAAACCTGCTCGATTGCCAATATTGGAGTTCAATTGCCGGTGGCATCATCGCCATCTTTTAGATATACCTGTTCCTAACGTAGCCACCAGGACTGGCTGGGGGAATCCGCCTCCCGGCAAAAAAAATGAGTAAAATCGGAATTCTCGACAGCAAGGACTTAGCTAGAGGGGTCGATATCGCTTCATCTCTGGATTTAAGGTTCGAAACCAGGCGAGAGATGCGAAAAGCACATATCCACCTGACCCTAATCATAGCAACAGCCGCAGTGACCGTAGTAAACCTGCTACCCGGTTTCCAGGCACCTCTCATCTGGGCCGGCTGTGCCGTATCAGCTCTACTCCTCGCACGCACACTCCCTTCGGTACGATCCTCACTTCGCAAGACTGCGGCCACCAAAGAATCAGCTCTGCAGATCCAGTCCCTTCTGATCCAGGCTGGCCATGTCGAGCAAGCCTTTGCATTCAAGGTCTCAAAATTTCAACCCAATATGCGCTTACGGGTAGTTACGGTAACCAAGGACAACTGCTTATGCCTACGCACATACAGCGTTGTGCCTGGCTCAACAGCTAACCTCGAAATTGAGAACCGCCAGGTCTACGTCAAGAGCTGGTTGAGGAAGACCTTTGGAGACAAATGGAACCAGCTGGCACAAGACCGCGGCATCTCCACTCCAAGGGCTCGAGGCCCTCAGCTCAGATTTAAAAAACTTCCCGCAACACCGATGGAATAACACCCTCATTGGGGGCGAATACTCCCTGGAAAAAGGGCACGAGGTGGTTCTGGCACAAGTTGGGAGGCCTGATGATGGCTCCATCAACTTATAGACGGAGCCACCCAATGAACCAGCAAATCAACCTCGCCACCCGGGAAGGCATCAGCTCTGCAGAGCTTTTCACCACGTTTGACTCCAACATCGCCGGCGAGACTTTCACCTTCGCGATACATCGTCACCTCTCCTGCAGCACTCACGTCAAGGTATCTGAGCTGCACACCGGTATGGGTGTTGCTGAGATCCCCTTTGAAGGCCTGGTAGCAACAGAATCTCCAATGTTTGTGGGCACTGAGCTTGCTTCGCAGGGCCAGAACGCCCTTGAGCAGCTCATCAGTAACCGTGGCGAGCAATCGGTGGCCAACGTTCTGATCAACAATCGGTTGGTTGCACAGGTGCTCAACGAGCGCGGGCAAATGCATTGAGGGCAACTCGAGCGTCGGTGCCTGAACCAGCGGACGCATGGATTGGCTACTGTCGGTATGAACCAAGCGCTTCGGGTGCGTTACTCACTTATTTCGCTCCGCTGGGACATCAAGCCTTTGCGGCGTAACCCTGAGAGAAGACACAGGGCAAAACTATGCCTTAGCTGGCTCTATCAGCTGTAAGCGCGGCACCAGGATCATGGTGAATGCGCTGAGCAAGTCCAAAACATCCTGAAATTGGGAAGCCTGTTTTGGCTGGCGTTTCGGCTCCATACCAATACTATTTAGTCATTAGCCATACGGAATAATGATATTTCGCGGTGCTGGTGGCACGCACAAACAAGCCTAAAACTGTGCGACATGAGCCGAACTCGACGGCATGAAAAGAGGAAGACATGATGACCACACCCAAGCAATCACCTTTCAATAGCCGCACAGCCGACAAGTTCGTTGTCCGACTTCCAGAGGGAATGCGTGATCAGATATCGGACGTTTCCAAAGTTCACCATCGGAGTATGAACTCTGAAATCATCGCCCGTCTGGAGATTAGCTTGGCGGAGGAATCCCAGGCCGCCGCAGTCCAGGTTGATTCTGCCAGCCTGACGGGAAGCGAGATGCGACTCCTCAAGGCCTTTCGCAACTTGCATGGCCAGCACCAGAAAGCGATTCTGGAATTGATGACGGTCAGGCCGGCTTTGAAAGAAGTGGCCCAGAACCCCGAGTCCCGCGTTGCTTAACGAAACCTCGCATTTAAAGCCCGGATGAACCTCGACAAGCGAGATAGCTCCGGGCTTTCTTTTGCCAACTTACAGCCGTCACCGCCGACCCTTTGTGAAATAAGGAGTAAGGATTGAACCACGATTTAGAACACTGTGACCGTTGCTGGACTGAACTAGAAGCTTCACAGATCGGACTGTGTGATGACTGCCAAGGCAAACAAATAGATACCGCTCTGTCTCAAAGGCATCCCGTTAAAAACCTGCTAGCGGCTTTTCGAGACGCCAGCTTCTTTTCCCAGCCCGACACCAGATTCGCCAAGAAAGCGCACATCGTGTTTGATGATTCAAGACCCGCCTGCGGGATTCGTACAGTGCTACGTGACAAAGAGCCTGCAGTGGGAATTTCTAAGTTCCTCCGGTGCCAGCGAAAGGGTTGCTGTGAGCACTGGCCGGCGGCGGTTCCTGAGGACAAGGAGTTCCATTAGGCAATTCACCTCAACTGCTTCTGCCACATGAAAGACCAGTTGACCATTGCTCCATTAACTAATTGGAGCAAGCCCTTATGAAAACAGCACAAGCCACCCCCCTCAACCTCAACCAGGCCTTTCATCTCTATAACGCTCAAAGCGTCGTCCGAAATGTGAGCGCTCGAGCTCGGGTTTGCATTCAGGGCCGATCGGAGCAATTTGTTAAGGTCATCCTTCTCGCTGATTACACAACCTCCTACTGGGATCCTAAGCTCGCAAGCGCACATGCAGTTGCTGCAACGTTTGTCCTCGACGGGATCTCCGAGCGTTCCTATCAAAAGGCTGTAGACCAAGCCATTCGGCAGCACGGGCGAGGCCCAAACGGCCAAAGCCAACGCTCTGAGATGCAAGCGCTGTGTGACTTGATCGCGAGCGGTAGCGCGGTATGCATCCAGCGGGATCTAGACCTCATCACCACGCTGCAGCAAGGCAACATGCTTGTTCCTGCCATGGAGGCCACTTTGGCTGCTATCCCAGGTCAGACTATGTACGACGCCGATCGTACTGTTGCGGGGATCAAGGGTGAGTTCACTGCAGATCACGTATCGCAGCTGGTAAGCGTCACCATGGGTGAAGGCACCACTAACTTCTCCCGCAAGCGTCTCGAGCAGGAGTCCGAGCGCGGCGAGCATGCCAACTGGCGGTTCGAACAGAACAAAGTGGCCGCATAGGACATACCAGGGGGCTGGCGCCCTCCCCAGCTCAGGAAGGTCTCCATGCGCAATCATCATCCACCGTTCGCCAAGCACGCCCCGCACATTCAGGCCGCTCTCGAACGTGCCAAACAAGAAAATGCCGATGGCGTGATATCAGGTTTTCGTATTGTGCATGATGGTGGACAGCTGCTGCCAAAGGCCGGCGGCTTCACATACGGCCGAATCGGCTTTGAAGACGAAACACCCATCCAAACAACTCGGATCAAGAGTGTTGGTACCGATATCATCACGACGGACAGTGGTCGCCGCTATGTCATCGCCGATTACAACGGAGACGCCGCTGCCGATCTTAAAGCATTGAGAGCCAACATCAGGAATCAAAAGAAGAACCCAGCAGCGGTTCTTGCAAGCTAAAAAATCTGGGGTAATTAAATCTGTTCCGCCTGCTTCTGCCACACGTTGGACGCCCTTCTAATAGGCGGTATCAACTAATCAGGAGCGCACCATGGAACACCTCATCATCACCCCAGGCAACAAGTGGATTCCCGCGGCGAAGGTCGTTGCAGAGACACCAACCACAGGTGACGAGAGCGGCTTCTACAAGCGCTTGGCTGGCGGCATCCACTTCTATGGCTTGGATGGAAAAGTCTTTGCCTGCTTGATCACCAATCGCCATGGAGAGCGCTTCTTCGTAACAGCCACTGCGAGGGTTGAAGGCATCTTCTTCATGCACAGCACGTGCACCATAACGGAAAAGAAGTTGGGGCTGACTGGGCTGGGACACCGGGCAGAGCTTGAGCTCGCTTCCAGCATCGTCGATGAACTGGACACCCGCAAGGCTAACGACACCCTGCTCAAACTGGGATTGTCCTTTGACCAGTACGTTGCCATGGCCAACCGCGAGACGACCACGCCAGAGTGCCTGGCGGCTTTTCATAAGGCAGGCCTCACAACGGAACTTCAAGGGATTGAAGACGACGGCTACCTTCTGGCAACACGCCTGGGCCGCACAATGCTTCACGCCGCTGGCTACCAGAATGCCAGCGGCACGTGGGTTAAGTCGCCAGTCCAAGTCGCGGCCTAAGTCCACGCTGGGATGCTGGCACGTCTGAATCCGATTCAACCTTCAACGTCTAGCCATTCAAAAAAGTGAGCCAATCATGAAATATCTGTTCTGCAACCGCGTGAACTACACCTGGGCCGGGTTCGTACTGAGCATTTTGCTATCGAACGTTGCGGTCTACGCCTTGCTGCATACAGGGCTGATTCAGGAAGCGCCGAACGAAACCCTGGCATTGGTGTTTGCATCTTTGGTCGTAACGCCTCTGATGCAGCTGGCCCGCAAACGCTGGTATCCCGAGGCCGACAAAAATGCGAAATGGTCATTTACTTGGGCCCATGCACGCATTTTCATGCTGGCCTTGCTGATGGACTGCCTAGCGCGCGGTAGTGCAACTGCGCTGCTTAGCATGCTGAGTTCTGTTGATCCCTTAACCCCGGCGCTCACCCACGGCTTGTCTTTGGTAGCTTATGCTGTGGCCGCGATCCTGATCGGGCGGTATCTGACCCAGCGTATTCAACCGGCGCCATTGCTTTCTCATTGAACAAAACCGGGGGCTATGCGCCCCCAGTTTGGCTAAAATTGAGCGGGTGCAGCATGCAGTCGGTACGCAAGTCTGAAGAGAATTCGAATAGGGTAAATTTCTACCCGCGTAGGTGAACAATGACCATACAGATCCAAGAAGCGGCATTGGCGGCGGTTGTCATACCTGAGATTGTGGCTCGTTCAGCAGATCGACAGCACGTGGAGACCTACCGGCAAGACCTTTCAACACTGCCCTTTCCTTTCAACTCAGCCACGCTTTGGGTGGCGTGCAGCGAAGCATGGCCCCATAACGATCCGGATTTTGAAGGCGTCATGTTTATCTCGGTCGTCATTCAAGGCTGTCATAGGTATGGCCAGCTGGCAGAAGGAAACGTCGTGGAATACATCGACGTGCGCCCAGGAAGCATCTTCCTGACCAACCCATTGGCGCTACATTGGTTGCAACCAAAAGACCCGGAAATCGGGTTTGTGGCACTTCAGTGGGAGGTACCACACCATGAATACCCCCAGCGCCTGCGCGACTTGGTCGAACAGATTTCCCTAGGTACTGACTCTCAGGTAATTCAGGGACAAAGAGAGCCTGCTCTAGTGGTCGTCGACCCGGAAGGTTATGTCGGGGATCCACCAGGTTTCCCATCGCTATTCGTAGCCTCAGCCAAGGGCTAAACGCACATAGTGTGCTCAACGCCGCTCGTAAATGCGGACTTAAAAGTGTTGAGAGACCGGGTCTACAGCGCTGGTTCAATACTGTTTAAATCGGCTTCTGCCACATCAGAACTCACCACACAATTCCCTCATCAACTTTTAGAGGGAAGGCGACATGCAACTGATCGACAACATCAAACGCTCCATTCAGGCTGGCATTGCTCTGAAGAACTTCAAGTCAGCGAGTGGAATTGATGGACACATGTGGTCGGCCGACTTGGTCTTCAACGGGGTAATGATCGGGCAATTGGTGGACCAAGGCCTGGGGCACCTCGAGACGACATGCACTGACGCTGACGTATCAGCGGTGTGCTCTGCACTAAAGCGATCAGGCTATGACCTAGCACCAGGAGACGACTTCCCCCTCCCCATTCCTACCAATGACTTCGGTTTTTTTGAGGAAGCTATTGGTCTTATGTCAGCAGAGCTGGAGGACTTGGAGGCTCTCAAGATGTCGGTCAAACACAAGATTTTGTTTGAGCTGAGCGACGGTTCAACTTATGAGATAAAGGCCGCATATACCTCAATGCTTGGCGACTTGGTGCGCAAGCAACTTGGCGACAAACTGCAATGCATCATCAACGAAGAGCTTGCCGCTCTCTAAGTAGTCTGCCCGCTGGGAAGGCGGGTCACCACTCTCTCCCAAGGAAAGCCACATTGAACACTCCCACCCTATCTACCAAAGCGGCAGCCCAGATCCCGATGGTCCCAGGATCGAACCTCGATGCATATCTGAGCGTGATCCACTCATTACCAAAAATGAGTGCCGAGGAAGAGCGCCGTCTGTCTGAGCGACTTGTCGAGCACAACGACATGGACGCCGCGTGCCAACTCGTTACATCCCAGCTTCGCTTTGTCGTGCACATCGCCCGCAAATACTCAGGCTATGGGTTGCCTTTAAGCGACCTGATCCAAGAGGGCAACATCGGCCTGATCAAGGCAGTTAAGCGATTCAATCCAGCGGCTCAGGTGCGACTCATTACCTTCGCCGTGCACGGGATCAAAGCCGAGATCAACGAGTTCGTTCTCCGCAACGGCCGGATGGTTCGCCTGGCAACCACAAAAGCTCAGCGCAAGCTGTTCTTCAATCTTCGTAAACAACCCCGGTCGCGCACGTGGCTTACAGACGATGAGACGAGGCACATCGCCGACACCCTCAATGTAAGCGTTCTCGACGTTAAGGAGATGGAGACTCGCATGGCAGGTAACGACACGTCGTTCGATCCCGCAGCGGATGCTGATGATGAGTCGGCATATTTGACCCCAGCCCACCAGTTGGGAGACCACCGTTACGACCCCGCCCATCTGTATGAAACGGAGAATGACGCCGACACTTCGACAGATGGCTTGCATACCGCACTCAACAGCCTGGACGAGCGCAGTCGGGACATCCTTGCACAACGATTCCTATCGGAGAGCAAGGCGACACTCCATGACTTGGCGAACAAATACAAAGTGTCGGCGGAACGTATCCGACAAATTGAAAAGCTGGCCTTAGCCAAGCTCAAGGTAGCCATTCCTCTGGCCGCGTAAATGCGGTCATGCCGCCTTGATACGGAGGCGAGCAAGAGCCTTGGCGATAGCCGCAAAACTACTGATTTGAATCAACTTGCTTCTGGCTCACGGGGCTTCGATGAGGATATCTCGGAGCTGTTAATTGAAGGTAAGTGGTTCGAGGAAGCGTCCAATCTGTGCCGGGCCACGTATTAACAGCGCCCTTCCGATATGCCTCACCTCGGCCAGGGGTTAAATACTTCCTCCTTCTCACACACGTGTAAGCTAAGCGCATGTGCCAAGCCTGCAATCAGGAACCCCTCATGTCCGAACCAGCCGTAGCGGCCGCTCTCTGTCTCTTGCTTACATGCACTCCGACCCTTGCCCAGAACCCAGCACGGGGCTGCGTTTTGCTTAACCCTGTTCAGCCCAATGTAGTCACAGCCAAGGATCTATCTTCTAAAGATCTTTGCACCCGCGACGGTAAAGCCATCAGCTCCGTCAGCGTCGGAAATTCCCAAGCCTGGGAAGGCAAACTTGTTCCGCCCTATAACCGCGTGACTATGCGAGCAAAAGGCGAACCTGTCGAAACGAACGTTACGCTCCAAACCCCCAGCGCGACCTACCAGGTTCACATCAAACCATAGGTGCCCTACCCCAGGTTCTGGCACGTCACTAGCGGCTGTTCAATGGAGTAACACTCTCCTAGGAATTGCCGCAATGTCATACGACCCGGACCAAACCATCGACCGGCTGGTCAACTACACGGCAGAAGTCGGCGGACATAGAAACCGAACGGTTCGATTGAACGGGGGCAAAATACCTCTCTGCACCGCCCCCGCCCAATTACCAGCAAATGGATGAGACCAAGAAGATGGTTGCAACGCGTATTGCTGCACTTTGGAACCTGACCCAAGGAATCGGAACTGCTGATCTGGAACATTTGCTTTCAAAAGGCATGACACTCTCCAAACTGATGGATTTGGCCTTGGAGAATATCCGCAGCAGGGGTTCTGCCACACCTGGTAAGGGCAAACAATAGGCCCATCAAACAAGCAGGTGACCCAATGAAATCAGCAGCCCAGCAAGCCCCTCTGTTCTCCTCCCTTTTTGCGAGTGCCGGCATCACCGATCTATCTAAGATTGTCAGCCTCTCCTTTGACCTTCAGCCTCAAATCAACAAGCGGTCTATAACCTACCGCGAGCAGACGACGGTTTATGTCGATGACTTGGAGTCTCAGGTGCGGCTTGTAGTAAGGCTCAAGGTGGAAAGCAAAAAGCGCGGGGCTAAGCGGGTCGTGCTGCCGGATAGCTACCCTGACGTCCAAGTGGCCCGCCTGGAGGGCTATGACCCTGTGAAGCATGTCTGGGGCACTGTAAGTCATACAACCAATACCTTGCCGGAACCAGAACTTGCTGAAGCCTGGCAGGCGCATCAGGAACTGGAAGCCATTCGAGCCAACATGAAGCAGAGCGACCGATACACCTGGTATCCCATCACCAAGTAGATCGCGACCACCGAACAAGCAGGACTCGGGCCTGCTTTTAGGTGCAACCTGGTACTCCCGCTTTGCATACCCGGAAATCCGCAACCCCATTTTGGGTTTGCCCTGAGATCTCAAAACCTCATGATGCGTCGGCACCTAATCCCCGGTACGAATTGATGATAAGACCCTCCTGCAATCAAACTCTCCTCCCATGGAGTCGCATAGCTCTAGTCGCCATGATGATCGCGCTACCGGTCTGGGCTTCGGCCGAAACGTTAGAGGTACAGAATCTCCAGCCCATAACCTCGGGAATGAATCGAATTATTGTGCTCAAGGTAGTGGGATCGCCAGCGGCCTGTACCTATATGGGGAAGCTGGTTCAAATTGCAGCCGGCCAACCTAATGAGAGATGGGTCGTAAAAGCTGATCAACGCAGCTGCCTCAACCCCGATCGAAGAAATTTGGCTATGACGAGGGTGGAAGCCCTCGTACCCATTGACACCTTTCCGCTTCCAAAAGATAGCAAGCTCACCCTTTTCGTACGGGACTAGACCTTCGAACACGCCTGTGGCAAGCATAAAAAATTCCGCATGCAGAATCTTTAATAGGGGTTGGGGCACACCGATTTTCAGTTGAGAGTGGCGACTCTTATCCCTAGCGAGTAACCACTCATGGCACATCCAACTGCCTACAAGACCTTGCCTGGCCTGTTAAAGGCCACGGAGCGGGTATTAAGTGACAGCCATCATTCGATCCGTCACACATTTGATGGCTTGTCCCGCGGGATGTGGCTCAAGAACGCAGAGTATGTTGCCGATACCCAGTTTGGGGATTCGACTGGCATTGCGGGGCTGCGGCGTAAGTGGTCCACGAGCCGGGCCCAGGACTTGAATGGCGGGAATGCGCTTTTTGGCATTCCGTTACCAACCCGTGAGTACGCAGTTGGGGACAACGTTCCCGGGAGCGGATTGGTTCAAGATGTCTACGGCGAGCAGCTACAGATAAATGGGCAGTGGTACCACATGCGCTGCTTTGACACCCAGGTAAGCGCATAGAGAGGCAGGCAGGCACCTATCGTGCACCAATCCTTACTGCTGCGATCACCCAGCAAATATGGATTTCAGATTTCAGGAGCTTCACGAATGCACCGCACCACCACCTTGCTGATTGCCGCCATCGCGTCAGCTGCAACACTCAAGCTGATCGCCAAATCCCAGGCTCAGGGCACAGGTGTTGTTCTGTCCACGGCCAATATGTTTCGAAACGATCTGCTGGCGCTCGAAGCGCATGTCAACGCTACGGGCATTGATGTGTGCCAAAATCCACTGTATCGCATGGTCCAGCATGACTATCCGACTGCTCGCCCTGTCGCAATTCTGCCGGCTTAAGTGCAAAACGCTTAGCTGAGGTACGGACCCATGACCGAACTAAACAGCCAGTACGACCGCGCTGTCTGGTCGAAGAGACTGGTCACGTACTACTTTATCGACGTGAACATGCTGACACAGGCGATCCATAACGCCCTACCGGAAACCTCACGTGCGGCAAACCCGCCCGAAAACATCGCCGCAATGCTCACCAGTGACCTTGCCATGTTCCCAGAGCGCACGGCCGGTTGGTACCGCACAGTTGGTTCTCGGGAGTTTCTAGGGATCCTTTTGTTTGTCAGACGTTTCAGTCGATGGATGAAGTCGCTGGGCGCTTCGTTAGGTTACGACGTCGACGCAATGCTGATGGAAGATGACTGGGTTGATTCGCTCCCAGAGCTACAACCCGTCCTTTGGGGGCTTATGGATCGTGTCCGGGCAGACCTTCAGTGCGCAAAAGCAATTACTGACGTCCGCGCAATCGAGGCTGCGTTTCAAGCAGTAATACGTTCTGTCGACGCGGGCGAGCACCCTCACCAAACTTTTGTAAGGGGTGAGAGAGCCACTCAAGGACTCCGGCTTGTTGGTTGAGAAGTACAGCAGGTCATCAACGGATCTGCCGGTTCTGGCACGCATCTGGTTGAACCATGATGGCTTCCCTATTCAAGGAGCCTGACATGAAATACCCCAACCCGACCCAACTCGTGGCCCTGTACGAAAGCCACGAAGAGATCATTCAGTACCTGTCACAGCAAGCGGTCATTTCTGCCGAAGACATCCAGGGCAGAAACAAAAACATCCTGACCCGTTTGGCCACTGATTTCTGGGGAAAGATCTCTTCTAAAGCCCGCGCTGAGATGCTTAGCCACGCCCACCACTTTGTTCGGAGCTGCGCCCGAGTCGGGGAGCAATATCTTGAAAAAGCATTGGCAACACCAATTGTTGAGCTTTCTGAGGTACACCTCGTGATGCTCCGGCAAGACCTCTGTCGTCGCTTAGCGGAGATGGAAGCCAATCCAGACTTTCAGCAAGCAGCTCTTGTTCAAGACTCGCCTCAAAACGCTGACCTCGCCTCTCTTAATGTCCAGTTACATGCCCTACGTTGTCGCCTGGCCGAACTCGGGAAGCCCGAAACCGTCAATACCTACATTTGGATCTGAAAATGGGTACGTTTGCCGCGCAGACACGCAATAGCATCACCTTCGGTGTGAAGGTGCAAACTCGCACCGCCCCGCGCACCCTGAAGATCCGTTCGGTGTTCACCCGGCACTGCCGGGCGGCTACAGATAGAGAGTGCTCCGTAGCGGCATCCGATATTGCCCAGACCCTGCGCCAGCAGCTGCCATACCAATGGCTGCTTGAAGGTGGTGAAAGTTTCGACTTTGATCTGTCAGCCATCATCGACAGGTTGGATGCAATCAAACCATTTGGCTACCCAGCGGATCCACCAGGTTTAGCGCTTGATGATCTTAACGAGCAACTGGCCAGGCTGCTTGATTGGGCTGACGAAGCTGAGATCAAGCTCATTGCCTGAAGCATTACCCATGATCGAGAACCACCGCTTCTCACCGAGGCTTCTGCCACACTGTGAGCAGGGGCAATGTGTCTCATCAATATAGAGGCATTCCCATGCATAACCGGCTCAATAATTCCGAAATTCACATAGTGCGCGAAGCCGCCGAAATGGCAGTTTTCAATCTGTATGGATATCTGGGAGCAGGCGTGCGCCTGGTACGCGCTCTGGAGGCTCTTGCAGGGGTAAAGAATTACGTCGCAAGCCCATTCAAAGACAGAATGGACATTTTCCTGGTTTCGATCCTTGAACACGGTGCGGATGCCCCGCTACGACTACAAGTTGTACACTCCCCTGACTATGATTCCGTGCACCAGTTGGCTTCGCTACCAGCTGATACCCCTGGGTACTGGACCGCGGTATTGGAAGCCACAGCACTGAATGGTCCCTTCAGCTTGGTCTCACTAATGATTGAAGGCCAAGAAATGAATTTGAATCCAAAATCTACGCTGTCTAATAGCTCAGCACCATGACACCCAAGCTAACCCTTTTCCTGCCACTGGAAGCTGACAAAGCAGAGACTCTTGCTGCTGTTGAGTCCCGGCCGGCCGAGCTGTTCCTAAAATGGTCAGTTCATGAAATCGCTTGTGCGTCTGTAATACAGAACTCAGCTGCATTTGCGGGCCACAACCTCAGGGCTGACAAAACTGAGAAAGCCCTCGCCGAACTCATCTCAATCGGCTTGCAAGTTGAGCTATCCAAAAACCAGGGTGAGTTTGGTCGACTCATTGCCGCTCGGTTCAACCGAGATAGCTTCAATTCAGGGCTGAATGACCTTCAAAAAATTCCCGCCCGCCTTCTAGATTCCGAACTGATTTCAAAGGGTGGTTTTGTTTTCCCCAATGGGGAATGGAATTTTGAATTTAAGCGCCAGCTGTCCACCCAGTTAAATCCATTCACCGAGAAATTCGTTACTCACGACGGGAAAGAGTTCACCCTGACGAACCAGCAGGCCCGCACCTTCAGCGTGTTTCGAGGTGAGCTTGATGAGAGTATGGACGTCCAGGCACTGGCGGGGACGGGGAAAACCTACCTGATCGAGCGGATGGTCGATAGCCTAAGCAGGTATCGCCCTCTTCTGCTAGCGTACACTCAGGTTCAGCTCCAAGCCCTGATGGCTCGCATTGGTCCAAATCGTGTAACTGGGATGACTTTCGGGCAACTAGCTACCGAGTGTCTTGAGCGAGATCAGAGCAAGCCATATCGCCGGGCAGGTAAGCGCGCATGGTCTACCCACCAGCTCGCACCCTCACTGGCTGCTGAGCGCCTTGGGTTTGGGCCAGTAGGTTCAATGGCACCATGGCAAGTGGCCCAGACATGCAACCGCATGGTGATGAGGTTCTGTTTTAGTCGGGACACAACGCTAGATACTCGCCACATCCCCCCATTGGATACCAAACTATCCGAGTTGGATAAAATCGCCTTAGCTCAATATGCCCAAGTGTTCTGGCAACAAACTATAGAGCCTACGGATCCTCGGATTGAAATGCCTCTGCGTGGTTACCACCGAATCAAGCACCTGGCGCTGGCGCTCGATACGTTCATAGACCCGGGCTACACCCACATCATCATTGACGAGAGTCATGACCTCACGTGGCCCATGTGCGCATTCCTGGATCGCTGCCCCCAGCCCGTGATCACTCTCGGCGACGCATGCCAGAGGCTGGATGGAAACCTGAGCAAACGCTCGCCGGCTACCCGAAGCCGCGAGGTCGTTCACTCCATAAGGGCAGGTAGGCAGATTGAGGGTGTAGTGAATACCCTGATCGACCAGAATCCAGTGGTTCGTGTTGCCCACATGGAGGGCAGTCGAGAGCGTGATACCAAAGTCATCTACTACGACAACGCAGAAATCCCAACCGAGCCGACCACGATACTCTGCAACTCCGAATGGGGCCTATTTGAGTGGTTCCAGCGTTTAGGCAATGCCGGCGCAAAATTCAGTCTTCTGCCAGGCGCAGACAAAGCGTTCAGGCTGTTCGTGGTTGATTGCATCGAGCTGTTCAACAAAAGCGTTCGGCCGTCGCACAGTGCACTGTTCAAGTACACAAGCTGGGCGTCCCTTGTGAAGGACATGGCCAAGGATGACTCTGCCTTTATCCGCATAGAGCGCATGCTCAAGAAGGGTTACAAAGCCACAGATTTCGAAGCATCGCTGTTGTGGCTGGACACTACTGGCCGCGCCCCTATCAAACTCGGACGGGTTGCGGATGCTCGAAACACAGAGGTTGACTCTGTAATGCTCGCACCTGACCTCTTATCGAAAATTGAGACCGGCGACCGAATGGGTGCTGCTAAAGCGCTGGCTGCCATTTACACCGGCGGCACTCGGGCACGCTTCAAGTTAATCGTACCTGGAGAGGTTCGTGATTGGGCTACGGATCTGTCTGCGAAATCCAAAAAATCCTGACCCCCGGTTCTGGCACCACGTGGAGGACTCCATCATAGGCACTCACCTAATCACTGAGGCATCTGTATGACGGAACAAAGCACACCAAAGACCGCGGAGATGATGCAACAAGTGCTGGCAAAAGGGTGGGCCCCTGATGAAAACCTACCAGCAGAAAATCTCGAATTTGTGCCCGTATGGATTTACTCGTACGGTTACGAGGCTGGTTGCAGGCTCCACGGCCAAATGTTGAAAGCTATCTATGAAAATGGCCTGCCACAGGATTTCCTGTCCTCTCTCACCCTGAACGCCGGTGATGAGTACGCTAACAAATTAGCGATTTTCGATACCCGTTCATCAGGTGCTACAGAAGAAGACAAGCAAAACCTTTTGGCTCACATGTTCAACTTCACCCGTGGAACACGCCTCTGGGGCACACTTCCCTCGTACACCATGGTTCCAGGCGTACATGTTGTTGTGGTCGACTGGAACACCCGCTCCAACGGACACGTTCTCGTTCAAGCAGGTGCAATCCAAGCTGAGTTAATGACACCACATCAAGTCACCAACGCAGCCCAACTTGCGATGGAAGCTCACCTTGCACGCCACCCTAGTGATAGACCTCGCAGCAGGGCTCATGCCCAATGAATTTTGGCAACGTGTTTTGGGTAGTTGTGCTGGCACAGTGATGTTTTAATCAATTTGCCCAGGGGTGGGCATGCAAGTCACCAGCTTCACGGCCTTGAGCACGTTGCAGGAGCTTTCGAAGCCTTCGGGCATCCCCAAAATTTATAGGCCCACGCCTACTCCCCCAGGCGTGGGTTTTTTTTGGCCTGCGATTCTGGCACGCCGCAACTAGCTTGATGATTGGCCTCATTCAATTAGCCATCAGGATCCAGGTCATGAACACTGCCACAAGCAAATCGAGTTGCACCATTCCACCTAAATTAGATGAGCGCGAGACCGAAATGCTAGCGACCCGTGTCCGCGCTGCGTGTTTTGAATCACTGGGTTGCGCTGATATGTCGTACCCCCGGGCGGGCGTTTCGTTTGAGCAGGATGGACGCTTTACTAAGGCCAAGCACAGTGGCTTTACGGTTGCATCTATGATGGGTCGTTTCTCGAAAGAGGTGCTGCTCAATACCATCCGCTCGAATATCGCAGATAGCACCCGACAGGTCGCGAATGAAGTCTTCCCCAGACTGAAGAACTCACTACTGCTTCCGCGGGGCCACGTTATCGGCTACGACGTCGACGCAAGCGTGCTTCAAGTAGCACAACGAGGTAGTCGCAGGATCACCGCCTATGTGTTCCGGCCGCTGGGATCTTCCGGGGATTCTTTCTACAGCGAAATTCACTTGGATTTGCAGGCGTGCCAGGCACAGATCACTTTCAAGATCGGCGACCGGTGGGGCGGCGGCCCTACAATCCTTCCGGCTAACCAAGGGACACTTCAGGCCGACACCTATAGCGAACTATGCGAAATCGTGTCACTTACTTTTAATGGGGCTTATAGCGCACAGCTTGCTGGAAAGACTGATTCAGATCCTCAGGTCGAGACGTGTCCAGTGTGCAATGGTGCTTGGGACAAGCGGATCGGTTGGACGAATCGTTACAAGTGCCGTGCATGCGACGGATCTGGCAGCTACCCGGATCCAGTTCGAGTGGCAGGCCTACTAGACTCACGCGAAGCCCAAGCGCTGTTTTACGCAATAGACGCAGCCAGTCATCGTGACGGCATGGTCATGGCTGGATTATCAAATCTCGGTCTGGTTAGCGGGTGCCGTAGTGGAGACAACGCTTCCCACCTTACTGAACTGGGGATTGAAGTGAAGAAGGCGCGGGAAGCTGCTGGCGATTCGGCGAAAGTTGGTTGAACCATGCCCGTACAGCGGCAGACGCGCGACGAAAAAGAAAGGGGTGTTTTGAGTGGTCATTCAAGAACAAGCCGTTACTCTGTAGAACAGGTGCTAAGGATGACACCCAGTATCATCGTGTTAAGTAATCCGCGTCCCCTCCGCGGTCCTGAGCCGGATGACCTACTCCCCAGGGTCATCCGGCCTTTTTTTGTCTTCCATTCGGTCAGCAGCCAACCGCCCCTTGATGAACTTCACCCCTTGCCGGTAAAAAAACCGGCAAGAGAGCCCAAGTATCTTGAGTAGGGTTAGTGACCAAGACCAAATCAGTCCCAGGATAAGCTTGACCTTTGCGGGCTCTATCAATCTAGTTTCGTTTGCCGGCAGCTCCCACGTTTCGCCTTGAGGGGCTGTCTTGCTTTGCCACCAGTCGTGAAGATCCTGCATCTGCGCTTGAGACTCCATGATGGCCGCTGGATCTGAGCTGTGGCTGACGACTTTCACAATGGCGTACTGACCCGTAAAGCGGTGCATGGTGAAGCGGTAATTACTGCATGCGGCTGAGTCGGTGTACTTCTCAAGCGAAGCAAAGATCACAGCATTCGCGCCATTCTCCTGAGCCTGAGCCACCAACATCCCGCGGGCTTGATTGGGATCGTTCGACTGTGCCCAGCCATCACCGGTGGTCATCATGACCTCCATCCCTTTCGGAGCACCGGATTTCGACCAAACGAAATTGTCGGGATTGGTATAAATCAGGGTAGGTCCGATTCCTGGAACAACATGCCTGGCCTTCGACCCTTTGGGGGACGGAGTAGGAACGAAGGTCACTCGCTGGCCGGAAGTCAGAGGTTCGCCACCCTTGACGTCCTTCTGATGGACGAAATATCGCTCGCCATCATCACCGCTGATGAAACCGTAGCCTTTCGAGGCAACAAAACTGATCACCTCACCTTCAATACTGCCGGCAGCGATATTTTCCTGATCCACAAACACATCCTTTAAATCCGATGTGGGGGATTCTACCGGCATTGAGCTCACACAACTCTAGACGTGGTTGTTCTTTTGCTAGGGGGTTCTGGCACATGCGAGGAGGCATGAATATGGCTCCACCAAACACGCACTGGAGCAGTCACCATGTCCACCACCAAACTCTTCCCATATCACCCAACAACGGGCCTGCGCCTGGAAAAGACCATCGAGTTCATTCCAGCTGGCGTACCTCAGCAGATCTTCAAAGAGGCTGGCAAGACGCAGTTCGAGTTTACTGGCGGCTCGCAGCTGAACTGGGACGCATCTGAAACTCAGCAGGTGGGTGATGATATCTACCTCGCGGACTCTGATGGCACCGAGTGCCTTCTTAGCGAAGCAGTTTGGAGTGAGATTGAGGGAGACAGCATCGCTATTGAAACCCCCGGCACTCACACCTCAGTGGTGTGTGCGAACTCTCTTCGAGATCAACTGCGGGAGCTAGCAAGCTCCGCTCGTGAAGCTGTGCTCGACGTTGAGCAGGGGACTGATCCAGAGGCCTCTACCATCGCGCTGAAAGCGCTGCTCGCGAAACTCGGCCTGTGGGAAGAGTTCGAGCCGGACGCTGAATAAACAGACTGCTGTGGAGCCTGCCGGCTCCCTTCATCCGGAGGAAACATGACACCTTCTTCAACACTACAAAATGCGCCAGCATCTGCAGCTCATGTCCTGATTTTTGCTGATGTTCACGATCTCGGTAACATTTCGGATGGTTTAATTGGCCCAGAGTTCTACCCTTCGGCCCACGCGGCATTGATGCGGTTTGTTGGGTATGCCCTCCCACATATCACTGCAGATCAATCTCTGTTTGATTCATGCGCTGCACGACTTTCCGCTGAAGGGCACGGTGAGTTCCAGGAACTCGGTTCTCTGCAATTGGAAAACGTGCAGTCACTTCCCACCGTCGCACTTGAAGCGTTGGCCGACACATACGCCAGCGCCAGGCAGTGGGGTAGCTACCAGTGTTTCTTCAAGATCGCTCGAATCCCAACCTGACCGACCGCCCCTCTTGCTGATCGCATCGCCACGCCAGACGGTTCGAGGGGCGTTCAATCTCTCAGCACCACGCCACACAGGCAGAACTCCTGAAAATCCTGCCTCGTTTTGGCTGGTGGCACAAAGCCTATCCACCCACAATACTATTACCAACTCATGAGGGCAGGACGATGCCATTCGACCTGACACGTTTTCTAGAAAAAGCAGGCACCGTCGCAGGAATCTCCGGCGCTGTGCTCTTGTCGTTGAATGTCACCTACTCACCTTACGGTTACGTGTTGTTCTTGGTGAGCAGCGCGATGCTTGCTGGGCACGCCGGTAGAATCAAAGCTCGCTGGCTTCTCACCCTGCAAGCCTGCTTCCTGCTGACAAACATGAACGGCATCTATCATTGGCTCCTTTTGCCCGCGATGGGTGGTCAGTAGCCGCCCTGCAATCTCCAAGAAGACATGATTTCGAATATGCGTACCCATTATCACAACCTGCAGGTCCAAGAGAACGCAGATCAGGCAATCATCAAGGCTTCTTACAAGGTCCTTGCTCAGCGCTATCATCCGGACAGGAACTCTGACAACGCTGAGGAAGCCAGCCGGATATTTCTGATCATCACTGATGCTTATGAAATACTCTCTGAACCGGATAAACGCTCGGTTTACGATGCAAAACTGAGGGCAGCACGCAAGTCTGCACTGGCAGCAAAATCACACAGGACTGAGCAAGAGCCGCGTCCCGCCCCACATATTCCCGAACGCGCAGCACCGATCTCTGCGAACCCCTCCGGACTTCTAGACCTCGTGGCGAACACTCAGATGGGGCAGAAGCTGCGTCGGATGGTGAGACGAGTAGCAGACAATCAGAGCACCCCACCGACAATCAGGTGGCTGCTGAACCGGCCAGTCCACCTCGTTGTTATCCTCCAAGTTATCGTAGCTGCCTACCTATTCAAAGACGTCATTTTCTAACCAGGTGCGCCGTCATCCGAGCAGAACCTTGATTATGGCTAAACGTCCACTCGATGGAGCTCCTACTTATGGGCAAACGGATCATCTATGAGATTGGCCACCCGGCCGCTGCCACTCTCTACTCAAATTCCAGTCACGGCAGCCAAGACCCTGAGACCTTGTTCTATTCCCTGATGAAGGATTTCATCGGCCGGCCTACTGCGCTTGTCATTGAGCTGCTTAGCCTGACATATCAAACGTCTTCGGGAGCCAACCTGGCGGGTGATCCTCTCTTCACCATCGCCCAATACCCTGGCGAGCGTGAGTATGTGCTGATAGGAGATGTCGACTCGGGGGCTGTTACCCGCCGGGAGGACGCGTACGTCGGTCTGGCACCACTCCCGACCTCTTATGAGGCGAGTGTGCATGCTGTGTTTAACCGGCTCCGCAAAGCCGCGGTGCCGACCGCATACAGTTCGGTAGAGAGTGTTCGTCTACACCTTAATGAACTTGGTAGTTGCTTGAATAAGGTCATGAGCTCAGACAACGATGATTTCGTGATAGCTGATGCAGCATCTGCCCTTCACTTGGCCTTGGTAGACCTGCTTGCTCGCCGGGGTATCGGCCTTCAGGCATGGTCCACGGATGCACTAATGGCGCTGAAGTCAGGCATTACGCCACAAGGCCTTACAACCGTAACCCCTCAACAAAGACCTTGGATGCCAGGCAGCACTCTAGCCTTTGGTGATGAGTACGGCGTCCTCTATCGGGACGAGGAGGAAACCCTACAGGTGGTTGTCGAAGAGGGCACCGTCGTCGTCTGGCAGCGTGAGGTTGACGGTGAAATGGTGAAGGTTGAGCAGCACTACGTTCCCTCAGATGTCGACATGAATAACCACTGCTTAAACCTGGTTCCGTACAAAGGGTTCACCTGCATTCACTTTGGTGATGGTCGGGCCGTATTCACAAGCGGCGAGGTTGAGGCAAGTTATCGAGTTAAGCTCGGCTCAGGGTGGGAGCTCGAAGCTTGGGCGGGCGTCAAAGTCGATATCGACCGGGCATTGATGCACTGATTACTCCACCCGGGCTTCTGCCACAACCATTACACCCCGATTATCGATCACTCACTGATCGGGGCTCACCATGAAATCCATACCAACAACTTCTGTTCTGGAAGTTCTACCGCAGCCCTCTACCGCCTTACCCAGCGATGAGGTCCATGCCCAAGAAATACGTACGTCAATGAGTGTCGACGCTATTACAGCTGAGCGCCATTCCCTAACTGAGATATCCAAAGTCAGGTACAAGGCGGGTGACCGCGCAGGACTGGCGGAACCTTCAGGGCACTACATGGCGGGTGATTCTGCAGGATGCACAGTATTGGACTGGATGACTGCTGCAGAACGCTTGCGTTTCCACCTACTGGGCTTGGCATTGCCTTCTTTCAGTGAAGAACGGCTGGCCGCCCGCTCCCGTATCCAAGAACGCATTGTTGCGAGGAAGCAAAATGCTCTGACCCGGTATCTCAATTCCTCGGATGACCAGGTTGCCGGACTCTCTTAAGTAGTCACAGAACCGGCGAATTTTCATGCATGGGTTTTGGATAGCCGGATATCCCTCGTTAAGGTGTACTTGGAAGACTATCTTCCATGGTTACCAAATATGCCAACACACTCCGTTGTGGGCACGGCTATCGACAATGACGAGCGAATAACGGCTCTTCGAGCAGCCATGTCCAAGATTGTCCGGTTCTGCTCCAGTCAACGCGTCGCGATGAAAGATGAGAAGGTCGCCCAGGCCCAAATGGAGACTCTACTTCTCGGCGCAGGTTTTGACATCAAACGCGAACACAGGCTTTCAGCCCAGGACATCCCTGATTTTCTTATCTCGGAATCGGGCTTCTCAATCGTTCTCGAAATGAAAACCCGGTGCCAGCGGATGAAGATCCTCCGCCAACTAGAGCGCTATTCAAAGCACCAAAGCGTGGACGGGATTATCCTGTTCAGCGCTACGGCAATTGCCATTCCACCGCTAATCAGTGACACCCCCGCCATCTTCGCCTCAATGGGCCGGGGGTGGTTGCGATGAATACCTATGGCAAGTTGTCCCTGACAGACAGTAAGCGTCAGTGGCTGCTAGAGGGGTTAGCTCCGCACGTAGCGATCCGACTCAAGCAGATTTTCCCGCGGGTATCGAAAACTCAGGTCGATTGTTTCACGTTCCCTAATGATCTGGAGCATTGCAGCGATCTTGAATGGTTCGCCAGTCGCTACCCTCTCGACATTTCGGATTCTGCAGCCAGGGCTTTAAAAAAGGGCCGCAAAGGTTTTCAGGCTCGGAAGGCTGAACTCGAACAGATCCTCCTTCCCAGCTTCGTTCCGTCCCCATGCTCAGGATTGAAAGCCGCATGCCAGTCACGGCTTTACCAAATGCAAGCTGCTGCACTCGCCCACGCTACCGGCACACTTCTGCTGGGGGACGACATCGGACTCGGAAAAACGGCGGCTACCGTGATGTGGCTGCTGAATCCGGCATGTAGACCCGGGTTAGTGGTTGTGGACACTCACCTTCAAAAACAATGGCTGAACAAGGTAGAGGAATTCTCTGATCTGTCGGCGCACATAATCCGGACAGGAACGCCCTACGACCTCCCGCCCAGCGATGTCTACATCATCACATACGGTAAATTGGCCGGGTGGGTTGATATGTTCAGAAGTCGATTTTTCAAATCAGCTTGCTGGGATGAGATCGGCGGCCTTCGCAAAGGCCTGGAGAGCGTCAAAGGCGAAGCATCGAACGTGCTCGCCCAGAATGTGGACTTTCGATTGGGCCTATCAGCAACACCGGTGTACAACTTTGGGATTGAGATCTTTAATATTTTCGAGATCCTTCAGACCGATGTGTTGGGTTCTCGTGGAGAGTTCATTCGAGAGTGGTGTAGCGATGGCCAGCACGTATCCGACCCAGAGGCGTTGGGCTCGTACCTTAGGGAACAAAAGGTTTTCCTGCGGCGCACGCGAGAGGATGTAGGACGACAGCTGCCCCAGGTCAGCACGATGGTTGAGGACATTGCCCATGATCAGAAGGCTCTGAAGTCGATCGAAGAGATAGCTCGAAAGCTAGCCCTTCGGTACCAAACTGGCACTTTCGAAGAGCGTGGCCAGGCCGGCAGAGAGCTCGACATGCTCGTGCGCCAGGCCACGGGCATTTCGAAGGCTCGATTTATTGCTCAATACGCGCGCATGTTTCTGGAGGACAATGTGCCCATTGTTCTTGCAGGCTGGCACCGGGCCGTCTACGACATCTGGAATGAAGAGCTGGCCCAGTGGAACCCCGTTATGTACACGGGGAGTGAGTCGCCCAAGCAGAAGGAAGAATCCAAACGTCGCTTCCTAGCGGGAGAGTCGAATGTTCTGATTCTGTCACTGCGTTCCGGGGCAGGCCTCGACGGGCTACAGGCTCGATGCAGTGTTGTGCTGCACGGTGAACTGGACTGGTCGCCCAAAGTGCACGAGCAGGTCACAGGAAGGCTAGACCGTGAAGGTCAGCCCAACCCTGTGCTATCCATATTCCTTGTGTCAGAGGATGGATCAGATCCTCCGATCATCGAACTTTTGGGAGTTAAGGCTGCACAAGGCACAGGTATCACTGACCCCGGCCGAGTCTTTGAGGCGAATGTGCCGGATACCGGCCGCATGCGACTGTTGGTAGAGCGCTATCTGCCTAAAAACGCTCAACAGGCAGCCTGAGGGTTCTGCCACGCTGGGCCAGGTCTAATCATGGGCGCATCCAATCATTGGGAGCGCCCATGAAACTTCTGACTTTCCACCACACCGACAACGGCAACTGCCGGGTCTACTACAAAGACAGCATGAAGCAACTTGTCTGCTTCCAACCGTCACATCTCAAAGGCCAGTTCGGTCTTCTCGCCTGTTCACGTGACGGCGAACCGTCCCACAACATCGAGGTCAGTGGTTACATCATTGACCGCTTCCCCACGGCATCCGATGGTGCGACCGCTGTTCAATTCCGCACCTGGTACTTGGCGTCTGCCTCGGAATCGCAACGTGTTTTCGTAACCTTCTACCCAGAAGTCTGGATTCAAGACAATGCCACTGTGGCGGACCCGGGTGAAACGCAGATCGATGTCACGGCCGCAATACTCGACATGGGTATGCTCAAAGCGCTGAAGCTGAAGGACAACGACCACCACTCCGACGACCTGAGGCTAGCAGTGGAGGCGCCGCAAT
>LNAP01000709.1_pt1 | contig 36726 bp, 42 predicted proteins | sample 602601 | NCBI WGS metagenome assembly LNAP01 (sample SAMN02440304, study PRJNA202911) | soil metagenome | biome: Subtropical and temperate rainforests or woodlands; isolation source: soil samples (1 kg each in a 20% v/v slurry with milli Q water) were... ... | reverse complement strand
ACCTGCTGGCGCTGACGCTGCTCGCCTCGCCCGGCGAGCTCGGGGCCGACATCGCCATCGGTTCGGCGCAGCGCTTCGGCGTGCCGATGGGCTACGGCGGACCGCACGCGGCCTATATGGCGGTGCGCGATGCGCTGAAGCGCTCGCTGCCCGGCCGCATCGTCGGCCTCTCCGTGGACTCCCGCGGCGCGCCCGCCTATCGCCTTGCGCTGCAGACCCGCGAGCAGCACATCCGCCGCGAGAAAGCGACCTCCAACATCTGCACCGCGCAGGTGCTGCTCGCCGTGATCGCCTCGATGTATGCGGTCTATCACGGACCCGAGGGCCTGACGCAGATTGCGCGCAACGTGCATCGCCGCACCGCCGTGCTCGCCGCCGGCCTGCGCAAGCTCGGCTTTGCGCCTGACAGCGAAACCTTCTTCGACACGATCAGCGTGGACGCCGGCGCTGGGCGAGCCGAGATCGTCGCGCGCGCCGCTGCCGAAAGGATCAATCTCGGCGTCGGTGAAACGAGCTTGCGCATCGCGCTCGACGAGACCACCACGCCCGCGACAGTCGAGGCGGTCTGGCGCGCCTTCGGCGGCACGCTTTCATATGCCGAGATCGACGCCACCACGCGCGAGGCGCTGCCGGAGGCGCTGAAGCGCACCACCGGTTTCCTCACCCATCCGGTATTCCACGCGCATCGCTCGGAGACCGAGATGCTTCGCTACATGCGCAAACTGAGCGACCGCGACCTCGCGCTCGACCGCGCGATGATTCCGCTCGGCTCCTGCACGATGAAGCTGAACGCGACCACAGAGATGATGCCGCTGACATGGCCGGAGTTCGCGACGCTGCATCCGTTCGTCCCGCGCGAGCAGGCAGCCGGCTATCACGCGCTGTTCGCGCGGCTGGAGAAGTGGCTGTGCGACATCACCGGCTATGACGCGATCTCGCTGCAGCCGAACTCGGGCGCGCAGGGCGAATATGCCGGGCTGCTCGCAATCCGCGGTTATCATGCGGCGCGCGGCGAGAGCCATCGCAGGATCTGCCTGATCCCCTCCTCCGCCCACGGCACCAATCCGGCCTCGGCCGCGATGGCCGGCATGGACGTCGTGGTGGTCGCCTGCGAGACAAACGGCGACGTCGACGTCAACGATCTCCGCGCCAAGGCCGAGACGCATTCGAAGGATCTCGCCGCGGTCATGATCACCTATCCCTCGACCCATGGCGTGTTCGAGGAGCATATCCGCGAGATCTGCGACATCGTCCACAGCCATGGCGGCCAGGTGTATCTCGACGGCGCCAACCTCAATGCGCAGGTCGGCCTTAGCAGGCCCGGCGATTACGGCGCCGATGTCAGCCATCTCAATCTGCACAAGACCTTCTGCATCCCGCATGGCGGTGGCGGCCCCGGCGTGGGCCCGATCGGCGTCAAGGCGCATCTTGCGCCCTTCCTGCCCGGTCATCCGGCGACGCAAGCCGAAGCTCCGGTCGGCCCGGTCTCGGCCGCGCCGTTCGGCTCGGCCTCGATCCTGACCATCTCCTACATCTACATTTTGATGATGGGCGGCGACGGCCTGAAGCGCGCCACCGAAATCGCGATCCTCAACGCCAACTATATCGCAGCCCGCCTCGATCCGCACTTCCCGGTGCTCTACAAGAACGAGAAGGGCCGCGTCGCGCATGAGTGCATCGTCGATCCGCGCGCGCTGAAGACGACGAGCGGCGTCACCGTCGACGACATCGCAAAACGCCTGATCGACTACGGCTTCCATGCCCCGACCATGAGCTTCCCGGTGCCGGGCACGCTGATGATCGAGCCGACCGAATCGGAATCGAAGGTGGAGCTGGATCGTTTTTGCGACGCCATGATCGCCATCCGGAAGGAGATCGCCGAGGTCGAAGCCGGCCGCTTCAAGATCGAAGCGTCGCCGCTGCGCCACGCCCCGCACACCGTGCACGACATCGCCGATGACGACTGGAAGCGCGCCTACACCCGCGCCGAGGGCTGCTTCCCCGCGGGCACCTCGCGGACCGACAAATACTGGTGCCCGGTGGGGCGCGTCGACAACGTCTACGGCGACCGCAATCTGGTGTGCTCGTGCCCGCCGGTGAGCGATTACGCGGAAGCGGCGGAGTAACGGGTCGTAGGGTGGGTTAGCTGGCAGCTGCGCAAAGCGCAGTCGACGGCGTAATCCACCGCTTCAGCTTCAACGGAGACGGACAGAGGTGGATTACGCCGAGCGGACTGCGCTTCGCGCAGCCGCGGGCGATTCCCCTACGGCTATGATTTACGGCGCAATCAGCAACCGGGTTTCGCGATCCCAACGCCAGAGCCGTTCATTGGTCAGTTCGGTATCGCCCCACCAGCGCTTGATCGGGTTGTGGCGCCACATATCGTCTTCCCGGGCGACGAGGGAACGTCCGAGTTCAGTGAGCGTGACCTTCCACTCGCTCCTGCCGAAGTAGCGATCCTCATTGTCGAACGCCGGATCGCCCAACAGAACGGGCGGCGCCGGATGCTCCGCCAATGCGATCAAGGCATCTTGCGCGTCGCGTCCGTCGAACACATCGCGATACCACCTCGCTTCGGAGATGTATTCTGGGTCGGTGTGCCCTTCATTCACACAGCCCAGCATATCCATTTCGCTGGCGCCGAGCCCCGTCACCTTGTCCGGAAGCTCTTCAAGCAGTGCAATGAACGCCGATCGAAGTCTCGGAAAGATCATCAGATCCGTCATCAGCAGATCGAAACAGGATTTTGGCGTTTCGGCCCGATAGGCGCGCCAGGCGCGGCTTGCCGCCACCAAATGATTGTCGGCGACCTTGAAGGCCGGCAACTTCCATTTTGCAACGGACTCGGCAGCGTAGTCCGCAACGTGGTCATCCGTGTGCACGAGGCTCAGCCTCGTCGTGATCTCCTTGTAGGGGCGAAGCAGGTCGAGCAGCCAGACGAGCGTAAGCTGATCATTCGGTTGGGGATCGACCCACACTTCGATCGAGTCGAACTTTTCGCACAGTTCGAAGAAACCGATATTGCGCGTCCCGAAACCGTCCAGCCAGTCTAGACGAACCTCGTCGAGCCAGTGATCGCCCTGATTGCAGTGCTTTTCCGACCGCCGCTCCAGCCCCATCGATGTTCGCCAATCTGGTCTGCCGAAGCTTGGCTGCCGCAAGATGGTTCGTCGTTAGGATCAGATGTGACACGCTCGCCCCTCAAAAGAGGCCGACGCGCTGTATGGCGTCGGCAGCGGGAAATCTGTCGTCGGAAAAAGCTGCGTCATGCCCATGACCTCACGCTGGCTTCGTCAAAACAGGGCCGTAGCGCCACAGCCGATCGTTGGTCAGGTGGGTGCCGCCCCACCAGCGATCGATCGGATTGGAACACCGAAAATCCTCGTCCCCTCCCAGCACCGCCTTGCCAAACTCAGTGAGCGACAGCCGCGATGCCTTGTACCGGGCGAAGCGGGTCGAAGCGTCATGCATCTCTGGGGAAAATCGGCCCTCATCCAGTCCGGACACCGCCGGCCTCTCGCAGCGCGCGAGCCCGTCCAGGAGAGTCCCGACCTCCCAATAGCCGAAGACGCGACGCTCATTGAGCTTCCGATGGCCCGGGAAAACCTCAAAGGGCGGCACCTCACCAGGCGAAATCAATTCCAGTATCCGGATCTCAGTCGCTCCAAGACCGGTGCTGACGCCCGGAAGCTCTTCGAGGATATCGACAGCGCATCGCTCAAGCTGCGGCAGCAAGCTCAAATCCGCCTTGAGCAGGTCGAACCAGTCCTGCGGCGTCGGCGCGAGATAGGCACGCCATGCACGGCCTGCCAGTACAAGATGATCCGGTGTGAGTGCGACAGCATGCGGGCTTGGTTGTGCCACCCGCTCCGAATCCAGGCCACCGCGGGCAGACTCCAGCTGACGCAGCACCAGTTTGGAGACCGCAGCTCTGTCGCCCCCACAATGATCGAACAACCAGAGCAGCGTCAGTTGCGCATTGGGCTCCGGCCCGATCCACAATTCGCTCGAGCCGCATTCAGAGACCAGCTCGATCAAGCCGCGATCTTTCACGGCCGATTTTTCCAGCCGCCAGGGTGGCGTATCGTCCAGCCAGTGGAGGCGGTGCGGCTGCGTCGTGCGCGGCGCGAAGAACGCGCCAAGCTCCGTGTCGGACGGCAGCGGCCCCCAGACGAGCCGACGTTCGATCGCGATCACGAGATCGGCAAGGCCGGCGCGCTGGATGGCGGCGGCGGTTGACGAATCTGTCGTGATGATGAGCCGCATCAGGTTCGCGCGCCTCAAGGGTGGGTTAAAACAGGGCTGTAGCGCCACAGCCGAACGTTCGTCAGATGCGTGCCGCCCCACCAGCGATCGATAGGGTTATGGCCGCTGAAATCTTCCTCGCCTGCCAGCACTGCTTTGCCGAATTCGGTCAACGACAGCCGGCTGCGGAGATAGACCTCGTGCCGAGCCCTCAGATTTTCATGATCGATGGTGCGTAGTTCATCGCCCAGCCCGGCGACGGCGGGCTTGGGGCCGAGCGCGAGCCCATCCAGCAACGAACCCAACTCGAATTCTCCGAATACATATGTGCGCCTGTGCGAGCGCAGATGAAACAACGCATTCGTGTTCGCGAAGCCTCTGGCGAGGAGTTCGAGGAACCGCATCTCGGTCGCGCCAAGGCCCGTCCGTGGCGACGGAAGTTCTGCCAACAGATCCAGCAAGGTCGGCCTCAACATCGGCAATGCGCTCAGGTCCTGGCCAAGGAGATTCAAGCAGACTTCCGGCGTCGGCGTGCGATAGGCCCGCCATGCCATCGTCGCGGTCTCGATCTCCTCGGCGGCGACGTGCACGACGGGGATATGCGACGCCGACCTTGCGAGTTCTTCGCCGCTCGCGATTGAAAGGTCGGACGCCAGCAGGCGCAGTTTGAGTTTCTGGAGCAGCGCGGGGCAGGAACCGAGGAAGTCGAGCAGCCAGATCAACTGCAATTGATCGCTGGGATTCCAATCGAACCAAAGCTCGATCGTGTCATACGCCTGGCAAAAATCAACGAACGGCAGTTTCTTGCGCTCACGGGCGTCAGGCGGCCATCGGGTCCCCCAATCCGACCAGTGATCGCCCGGCTTGAGCGTCCCCGACTGCGCTCCGAAATAAGCTGCGAGATATTCCGGCGAAGGCAGCGGCCCCCACGCGAAACGGAAAACGAAGAAGACTGCAATATCGGCCAGCCCCGATTTGGCGAGATCGCTTCCGAACGAACTGGTCAAGATCAGACGCTTCATCGCACCACCTGATCACTCCAACGCAAAACGAAACGGGCGCCGATGACGTCGGCAACTCAACGTCCTCAGCGCCCGCTCCTCGCGAAAACTCTTTCGCGCTAAGGCTTACTCGTCCGCCGGCTCCTCGCCGTCGGCGTCGCGCTCCGGCGTGCCGGCGAGAATCTGCTCGGCGATCAGGCCGGAGTTCTGCCGGATCGCGGTCTCGATCTTGGCGGTGATATCAGGGTTGGCCTTCAGGAACGCTTTCGAGTTCTCGCGGCCCTGGCCGAGGCGCTGGCTGTCGTAGGAGAACCAGGCGCCGGATTTCTCGACGATGCCGGCCTTGACGCCGAGATCGAGGATCTCGCCCATCTTGGAGACGCCCTCGCCGTACATGATGTCGAATTCGACCTGCTTGAAGGGCGGGGCCAGCTTGTTCTTCACCACCTTGACGCGGGTGGTGTTGCCGACCACCTCGTCGCGCTCCTTGATCGCACCGATGCGGCGGATGTCGAGGCGGATCGAGGCGTAGAATTTCAACGCGTTGCCGCCGGTGGTGGTTTCCGGCGAGCCGTACATCACACCGATCTTCATGCGGATCTGGTTGATGAAGATCACCATGGTGTTGGACTTGTTGATCGAGGCGGTCAGCTTGCGCAGCGCCTGGCTCATCAATCGCGCCTGAAGGCCCGGCAACGCGTCGCCCATCTCGCCCTCGAGCTCGGCCTTCGGCACCAGCGCCGCGACCGAATCGACCACCAGAACGTCCACCGCACCCGAGCGCACAAGCGTGTCGCAGATTTCCAGCGCCTGCTCGCCGGTGTCCGGCTGCGAGATCAGGAGTTCGTCGATGTTGACCCCGAGCTTGCGCGCATAGACCGGGTCGAGCGCGTGCTCGGCGTCGATGAAGGCACAGATGCCACCCTTCTTCTGCGCTTCCGCCACCGTGTGCAGCGCCAGCGTGGTCTTGCCCGAGGATTCCGGTCCGTAGATTTCCACCACGCGTCCCTTCGGCAGGCCGCCGATCCCGAGCGCGATATCAAGCCCCAGCGACCCCGACGAGATCGCTTCGACATCCATCGAGCGGTCGTTCTTGCCGAGCTTCATCACCGAGCCCTTGCCGAACTGGCGCTCGATCTGGGAGAGCGCGGCGGCCAGGGCTTTAGTCTTGTCCATGGAGGATCCTTCGACGATACGCAGGGCAGTGGTGGACATGGGTCGTGCTCCTTATGGCGGGGATTCGCTAGGGGGACAAACGGCTGGCGCGGCGGGTCGTCGACAAAAACAATGTACTCTATTTGTTCCGAGTTCGCAATATGTTCTTTTGCGGATAACGGTACCGACCGAAGGCATGCGCCTGAAGCATGACGCGCATCAAAGACGCATCGCCCGGGCGCCGTCATGATTTCGCAATCCTGCCGTAGCGAATATTTGGCGGCGAACGGCTTTAGCTGCGCGGAGACCGCCACTCCGGGGACCTCGATCATGACTGAAAATACGCACCACGATGCCACCAGGCGCAATCAGCTGCTGGCGGCAGCACACGAGGAGATGGCGAAGTTCGAACGGAAGGAAAACGAATTCCGCCAGAAGGATCGCCGGGAGCGCGCCGCCGAACTCCACCTTCCTCTCGACCCGATCAATGTCCAATAGGACCGCCGAGGTGCAGGCTATTGGTATCCTGACACCTCCAACAAGCCATTGACGGCGCAGCGAAATCCCTCGGCGACTTACTGTGCATGGGGTTGTTTTCGATGTTTCTGAGGCCGCGGCGGCGCGCGACCGCCCGGCATGGCAGTCCCACACCTTGCGCCCATGCTGCGCCTACATCAGCGCCAGCAACCCGATGCCGATCACCAGCACCACAAAGCCAACCGCCGTCGCGGCGGCGAACGACCGCTCTACCTTGTCCATGATGCGACCCCGCTGCCGGCGCGCCACGTTTCCCCCATGGCCGCGCCTGACGGTGCGAAATCTCGCCCGCGGCTGTGGCTCCAGTCGTGCGATCGGGTGGCCAAATTGGGACGTGTGCGGGGCCAGTCTGCGGCCTCTTCGGCCGGGGCCTTCAGTGCCGCGGTCAGGCACCCGTAAGCCTGCTCCCCTAATCTTCTCCCGCCCGGTGGACCAACACCGGGTCTCCATACCAGCCTGAGGACCCCGCTCTGCCCCGAGCGGGGTTTTTGGCTTGCGCGCGCGGATTCGATCGGCCGGCCTGTCAGGCTGTCGTAAGCCGGGCAGGCTAGTGTTCTCTGGCTATGGTGTTGCAGCCCAGCACCTCAGCCTCCAATAACTCTCTCACCCGCTTGGCTCTCCCCAAGCGGGTTTTTTCATGCCTGCCGGCCGGTTCACGGCGCCCTCTCCTCTCGCGTCAGCCGCAGCGAGAAGGCGCGGATCGCGGGCGCCGCCAGCAGCACGATCGGCAGCATCGCGGCCCATGCGATCAGCCACGACACCATCCAGTGCCCGAGGAAGACCATCGCGCTGCCCGCAGGCAGGCTGGCGATGCCCGCCGCGATCAGCGAGGTCAGGCCGGACTGGATGATGCCGAAGACGAAATGACTGTAGCGGCGGGGAATGCCGAGCATGACGCGCCCTTGTTGCTTGGCCGGGCATCAGGTCAAGCAAGGCACGTGCCGCCGCTCGCATCGCAGGCGTCGGTCAGCGTCGCGAGTTGGTCACCGGCGCGCGCGGCATCGCCTCGGCGCAGCACGACAATCCCTCGAAACGCCAGAACGTGACGACGCTGCTCTCGCCGCACGCCTCGCAGACGAGCTCCTCGTCACCGAGCATGAACCGCCCGCGCCTGAACGTCGACGAGGAGGCGGGATGCCGGCAGCGAGGACAGGCCAGCGAGATATTCCGTGCACCCCAGCGCAGCACAATGTGTCTCAGCCAGTTCACGCCTTCCTCATTCGCGATATCGCGCTCGCGCCGCCCATCGGCATTAGCAGGAGCATAAACGGATGACACTCAAAAGTGGAAAAGTGTCGACCACTCCTGCTCGCTTCGCACCACGATGGAACCGCGGTGTGAAGGCCGTAGCCGTCCGTGGCTCTCCCAACCTGAACAGAGTTCCTGCGGCGGCGATGTCGCCTCGTGCGACTCCCGTGGCGCAGCCTCCGCAAGCCTGTCTCCTTTCGGAATCCGAGTTCGTTTGTTTCGGACCACGCGCGATTTCCAAATCCCGATGATCTATCCACGGGTTACCGGCAGATTTCGCTTGTCGCGGGAATATTGTGACGCCCAACATGTTGCGATCATGGAAGTGAATCGTGGAGGTGACCATGAATCACAGAGGCGTTGAGTTCACCGTCGCCAAGACCGCCATACCGGGCATCTGGCAGTGGCAGTTCCGCATCGGTGAAGAGACCAAGACGGGCAAGACCGAAACGAAGATCGACCTGCTGGCGATCCGCCGTGTGCAGCTGCGCATCGATCGGGAGTTGAAGGCCATCGGACAGCGGACGGGGCCTGAACCCGAGTCCGGCGGCATGGTCGCGGGTGAAAATGCCTAGTCGGCGCTGGGCAGCCGCCGCATGGTGAATTCGATCTCGCCGCCGGGCAGTTCGCGCCAAGCCTCGACCGCGCTCATATAGCCCGCCTTGGGGTAGCGGGCGAAGAAGGCCTGCGCCCTCGCCCGCGCCGCCTCACGTGGCAAGGTGAAAGTCTCGCGCAGATAACCATCGCCGCGGCTTTCGCCCGGCTGGCCGCCCATCTTGCGCCGGCGTGCCATCCGCTCGGCGAGATCCCGCGGACGATCGGCCATCCCGTACCTCCACTACGCAACACGCATTCGAGAATGTAGGGCGCGGACCGGACGAAGAGGAGTCCCGGCCGGAGGCGTCAACCGCCTCCGATCGGACGATACGATCAATTGGGGGTCGCGCCGGATTTCTTCTTCGGCGCACTGGTTGCGGCCGACGCCTTCGGCGCAGCAGACGGCTTCGGCGGATCGGTGCGCATGCCGCCCCAGGGATCGTTGGACGCCTTGGAATCCGGAATCTTCTTCAGCGTTTCCTTGTAGGCCCTGTCACGCTCGGCTTCCGCAGCCTTCTCTTCCGGCGTCTTGCTCGGGCCGTCCTGCAGCAAATTGAGATTGGGCATTTGCGCGTAGGCCGGTCCCGCCAGCACGGCCAGCAGCACCGCCGCCATACGGAAAAGCTTCATCATGTACTCCTTAGGTCCATCAGGGGCGGATCAACCGCGCCTGGTCGTCCCTGTCAACCGCCCGCCGAGGGCCGCATCGCCGCACCATATCGGGCGAAGTCAGGCATTTTCAAGCCGACCGACCGGCGCAAGACCGGGTGACTTTGCCGCGGCAATCCGCACAAGATAGCCGCAACATCCGGCAACACAGGGGGAAACGACAGCAATGCCATCGCAGCCAGAAGCCGAGTTCGGCATCACCGAGGCCAGGCGCATCCTCGGCGAGGTCTTCGCGCCATGGGTCCAGGATCTCAACCTCACCGTCGAGCGCATCGAGCACGTGCAGCCGGCCGATATGCCGGACTGGCAGCCGAGCGCGCTGCTCCGCATGCCATTTTCGGAACGCCTGTGCCGCAATGGCGGCGTGGTCTGCGGCCAGGCACTGATGGCACTCGCCGACACCGCGATGGTGATCGCGAACCTCGCCGCCAATCGCGGCTACCGTCCGATGACCACGGTCGACCAGACCACGCATTTCATGCGCGCGGTCTCCTCCTCCGACGTGCTCGCGGATGCCCGCGTGGTGCGGCTCGGGCGCACCATGAGCTTCGGCCGCGTCACGCTGCTCTCCGCCAATGACAACAAGCCAGTTGCGATGGTGTCGAGCGCATTCGCGATGTTGCCGGGCTGAGCATCATCCCAAGAAAAGAGAGCCGCGTGAGCGCAAAGCGCACCGCGGCCCTCCATCACGATCGTATCGAAGCGAGAGGCCGAAGCGCGATTGCTTCCGCGCTTCGGCACGCTTGAAGAATTACTTGCCGAGAATTTCGTCGGCCGCGGTGACGACGCTGACGGTCGGATTCTTTCCGCAATAGGCACCGAACTTCTTGGCATTATCGATGAACACCTCGGTGTCGATGATCGCGTTGTCTTCGTCGCCCTTGTACCAGCCGTCCATCCAGGTCAGCACGACCGCGATGTTGTCTTCCCCGCTCTCGAGGAACTGCTTGCAGGTCATGGTCGAGAGGTCCCACTTGACGGCATGGGCAGGCATCGACGACAGCGAGAACGCTACGGCGAACAGAATCGAAAGCGTGGTCTTCATCAGTATCTCCATCGGCGCGGGACGCCATAAAAGAAAAGGCTTGCGAGGAAAGTCGGCAGAGTGACTCGCCGCTTCAACGTCGTAAACGAAGTCTGAAGCGCTGCGCAAGTAGCGCCAGTATTGAGTTTAGTTCAACGTAATTTCTATGCACTATTTCACAAGCGTCATTATGGATTAACGCGAATGATCGAGAAGCGTGCAGCGCAGCGGCACCGTGTTTTCAAGGGTGGAAAGATCATTTTTGAAAACAGCGGCATCGCGTGCACGGTGCGAAATATGTCGTCCAGCGGCGCGGCGATCGACCTCGAAGGCCCCGTCACATTGCCGCAATCGTTCACGCTGTCGATCGCGCGCGACAATTTGGTGCGGAATTGCCGTGCCGTTTGGCGTAGCGACAGACGCATCGGCCTCGCTTTCGTACAGTAGTACACACGGTGTGAATGCGCGTTCGCAACGCGGGCACGATGCAGTGCTATGTTCGCCCGATACGACGTCTGCGACGCCAGCGAAGGCTCCCGATCGCAAGCACGACGATCGCGAACGCGACCAGTGAGGCCTCCGCAAAAAATCGTCCGCCCGGACGATCGATCGTGCGCGACCACAACGACGGCCCCTCGCCCGGCCGCGCCAGACGAAACGCAACGACGCTGTCGCCGATCGAGGTGCCCGCCTCGGAATGGCCGCCGGCGCCGATCGCGACGTATTGCTCGCCCTTCCAGAGATAGGTCATGGGATTGGCGACGCCGGGCACGGGCAGCCGGCCTTGCCACAGCTCCCTGCCGCTTCGCGCATCGAAGGCGCGCAGATAGGCGTCCATCGCACCGGTGAAGACGAGACCACCCGCGGTGACCGCGAGCCCGTTCACGAGCGGCGCGCCCCAGGGCAGCGGCACGCCGAGCGGCGCGAGGTCCTCGGTGGTCCCGACCGTCGCACGCCAGATGATCTTGCCGGCCTTCAGATCGACCGCGACCATCTCGCCCCAGGGCGGCTTGTTGCAGAGCAATCCGAGCGGCGAAATCATCACCGCGCGCGACATCGCGAACGGCGCGCCGCGCTGCTGGCCGAAATCGTGGCCGGGCGGCGGATTGAATCCGGCGGCCTCGGCGCGCCGGATCAGCTTGATGAGATGAACGGCGCGGCCAGTGTTGGCGTAGAGAATCTGATTGAGCGGATCGAACGCAGCGCTGCCCCAGTTCACCCCGCCGCCCGTGAACGGAAATTCCATCGTGCCCTGCGTCGAGGGCGGCGTGAACAGCCCCTCGTTGCGCGCCTCCGCGAACTGCTTTTCGCAAGCAGAGCGGCGCAGGCCCGGCCACAGCGAGAGCGCATCGTCGGTCGAGATCGTCTGCGATGTCAGCGCCGGCACATGCGTCGGAAACGGCTGCGTCGGCGACAGCCGTTCCCCCGCGGCGCCGCCCTGCGGCACCGCGCGCTCCTCGACCGGCCACACCGGCTTGCCGGTGTCGCGGTCGAGCACGAAGACAAAACCCTGCTTGGTCGGCTGGATCACCACATCGCGCTGGCCGTCACCGGTATCGAGGCGCGTCAGCGTCGGCTGCGCCGGCTGCTCGTAGTCCCAGACGTCGTGGTGCACGGTCTGGAATGCCCACACGAGGTCGCCGGTCTCGATGCGCAGCGCGACCACCGAATTGGCGTGCTCGTTGTTGCCCGGCCGCTTGCCGCCCCAGAAGTCCGGCGACGGCGAGGATGTCGGCAGGAACACCAGCCCACGTGCCGCGTCCACCGACATCGGCGCCCAGACATTGGCGTGGCCGGCCTCGATGCCGTCGCGCTTCAGTGGCTCGAAGGTCCAGCGTGCCTGACCCGTGCGCGCATCGAACGCGCGCACCACGCCGCTCGGCGCGTCGACGCGGCGGTTGTCGCCGATCGCGGAGCCGACCACGATGACACCGCGGCCAACGGCCGGCGGCGAGGTGATCTGGAATTCGCCGGGCCATTCCAGCGCCGTGCCGATATCGAGCTTGATCTGCCCATTCTCGCCGAAGTCGGTACAGGGCGCACCGGTCCTCGCATCGAGCGCGATCAGACGAACATCGTTCGTGCCCATGAAGATGCGCGATCGACAGGCGGCATTCGCAGGCGCCTCATCGTCGATCCAGTACGTCACGCCGCGGCAGACGTAGCGATTAGCGGGGCGTTGATTTGTGGCGATCTTCGGATCGAAGCGCCACTTCTGCACGCCGGTGCCGGGATCGAGCGCAATCACCTCGTTGAACGGCGTGCAGAAGATCAGGCTGTCTTCGACGAAGAGTGGCGTCGCCTGGAATTTGGTTCGCCGCATCAACTCAGCCGGGCGGGCCGCAAGATCGCCGGTGTGGAATTCGAACGCCCGAACCAGATTACCGACATTGTCGGGCGTGATTTCTCGCAAGAGCGAAAAGCGCGAGCCGCCGGCATCGCCACCCCAGCTGTCCCAGGCCATGCACGGCCATGACGCAAGCAGGAGAAGCGCGAGGACAGCGGCCAAACAGCACGGGCGGGTCGGCAACGCCCGCCTCGCCTATTTCGGTTTCTTGACGGGCTCGGCCGGACGCGCCCCGCTCCAAGGGTCGTACTTCTCCTTGGGCTCGGGAATGCGCTCAAGTGCGGCCTTGTAGGCCTTCTCGTCGACCTTGGGCTTGTTGTCCGCCTTGGGCGCGCCTTCGTTCGGCTGGCCTCTGCCACGGCCCTGCGCCTGTACCGACACGACCGTCAGTGCCAGCAGTGCGGCCGCTATGACCAGAATCCTCATTGGCGCAATCCCCCTCGTCTGGGGTACAAACTAGCTCGCAATCCCGTAATAGCAAATATCGCGCGCTCCCTGATCTTCAGCAAGACTTGCCTTTTCAGCCAAGACTTGTCTTCAGCAAATCTTGATCGGCCGGGACTTCGCCAGATCGCATTCCTGCCTATCTGTTGGCCCGCAGGGGACCTTCACGGATGTTGCGGATTGTTGCTCATGCGGCGCTGATCGCCGCCGCGCTGACACTGGCGTCTTGCGGCTTTGCCGACAGCCGCGCGCCGGTGCCCGAGTTCATGCGCCTGAAAGAGGCCGAGCAGCAGCCGCCAGAACCCGCTCCCGATGTCAAGCGCTTGGTGCGCGATCAGATCGACGTGGTCTTCGTCACAACGTCCTATCCGCGTGAGGTGCACGTCGCCCCGCCCCATCGAGAGGTGCGCGGACCGGGCTGGACGGCCTGCGTCCGCGCGCAGCTCACCTCCGCCACCGGCACCGCGCTCGGCACCCAGACCTACATCGTGACGATATCCGGCGGAAAAGTGGTCGATCGCCGTCGTGCCGAGGCGGATGACATCTGCGGGTCGGAGACCTACGAACCGATCTGACGCCCTGTTCCGGGAAAAACATGCACCCAGCCGGAACGATCGCCTCCTCGCATTCTTGTTACCGACATAGGGCAGTTTCGGAGGAGGATATGATGAGGACGTTGACGATTGCACTGCTGGCCAGTGTCGGAGCTCTCGCTGCGGCGAGCGCCGCAAAGGCCGCCGATATCTACACGACCAGCGAATACGCCAGTCCCGATCTCGTTCAGCAGGTCCGGCTCGTGTGCGATGACGCCGGCAATTGCTATCGGACGCGCGGCGGCGCGCGCGTGATCGTGCGCGATTCCTATAACACCATGCCGCGCGAGCGCTATTACGAACGCCGCACCTATCGCGACTGGGACGATGGTCCGCGCGGCGGCGTCGGCATTCGCGCCCCGGGCGTCAGCGTGGGTGTCGGTGTCGGCGACCGCTGGTAATCGTTGAAGCCATGATGGGCAGGACCGGACGAGACAACTCGCCCGGTCCTGTCGTCCTGATCGGAGCACATCACCGGCGTCAGCCGGCAACCACCTGCTGCTGGAACTGCTCGTAAGCCGCGATCGCATCCGCGGCATACATCAGCGACGGACCGCCGCCCATGTAAACGGCCATACCCAACGCCTCCTCGACTTCTTCGCGCGACGCACCGAGCTTGACCAGCGCTTCGGTGTGAAAGCCGATGCAGCCGTCGCAATGCGCGGCCACGCCGAGCGCAAGCGCGATCAGCTCCTTGGTCTTCTTGTCCAGCGCGCCGTCCCGCGTCGCGGCCTGCGCGAGCATCGCAAACCCCTTCATCGTGTCGGGAATGTCGCTCCGCAGCTTCTTCAGGTTGGCCGAGATGTTCCTGGTGATATCAACGTAGTTCTTGTCCATCGGGCCCTCGCTAGCCGGGTTTGACTGTGGTCGAAGTCGCCTCGCGCGGCGCGCGCAGGGCGATATAGATCGCGGGAATCACCAGCACGGTGAGCAGCGTCGACGAGGCAAGCCCGAACAGCAGCGAGATCGCCAATCCCTGAAAGATCGGATCGAGCAGGATGGTTGCGGCGCCGATCATGGCCGCAAGTGCAGTGAGCAGGATCGGCTTGAAGCGGACCGCGCCGGCCTCCAGCACCACCTCGCGAAGCGACTTGCCGTCTCCGCCGCTGTGCCTGATGAAGTCGACCAGCAGGATCGAGTTGCGCACGATGATGCCGGCGAGCGCGATGAATCCGATCATCGACGTCGCCGTGAACGGTGCAGCCAGCAGCCAATGCCCGACGAGGATGCCGATCAAGGTCAGCGGAATCGGCGTCAGGATGACGAGCGGCAAACGGAAGCTCTTGAACTGGGCGACGACCAGCACGTAGATGCCAAGGATGGCCGCGCCGAAGGCCGCGCCCATGTCGCGGAAGGTCACCCATGTGATTTCCCATTCGCCGTCCCACAACAGCGTCGGACGCGACTCATCGACCGGCTGCCCGTGCAGACTGATCGCCGGCTTCGGCAGATTGCCCCAATCATGGGCCTCGACGCGGTCCGCCACCGCAAGCATGCCGTAGAGCGGCGCCTCGAAGCGCCCGGCAAGTTCGGCCATCACCATGTCGGCGAAACGCCCGTCACGGCGGAAGATCGTCGGGGAGCCCTCCTCCACCGTCGCTTTCACGACCTGGCCAAGTTCGACCACCGTCTTGCTGCCGGGCACGGTGTTGGCGGGCACCGGCGTCGAGGCCAGCGCCTCGTCCCAGACCAGGTCGCGCTTGGGCAGATGTACCGCGATCTCGATCGGGTTGCGGTCCTCGCCGCGATGCGAGTAGCCGATCGAGGTGCCGCCGAACAGCGCCTGTATGGTATCATAGACGTCGCGCTGCTCGACGCCGAAGAATTCGAGCCGGTCCTGGTCGATCGACAGCCGCAGCCGCGGCCGCTTCTCCCCGATCGAATCGTCGACATCGACGATGAACGGCACTTCCGCGAAGACCCTCTTGAGCTCGGCCGTGACCGCGCGGCGCGTGCGCGCATCGGGACCATAGACCTCGGCGAGCAGCGTAGAAAGCACCGGCGGCCCGGGCGGCACTTCGACCACCTTGATGCTGGTGCCCTTGGGCGGATCGAGCGCCTTCAGCTTCTCGCGCAGCTCGAGCGCGATCTCATGGCTCGCACGCTTGCGCTCTCCACGCGCAGCCAGGTTGACCTGCACTTCACCGAGCTCAGGCCTCTCCCGCAGGTAATAATGCCGCACCAGGCCGTTGAAATTGAAGGGAGCCGGGGTGCCGGCGTAGGATTGCAACGAGGAGACCTCCGGCAATTGCCGGGCGATCTCGGCCGCACCGAACAAGGTGCGCTCGGTCGCCTCCAGGCTTGCGCCCTCCGGCAGGTCGACGACCACGGCGATCTCGGACTTGTTATCGAACGGCAGAAGCTTGACGGTCACCGACTTGGTCGCAAACAGCGTCATCGACAACAGCGTCGCGATGCCGACGCCAAGCAGGAATATCCAGGCAGAACGCCTGCTGCGCACGATCGGCGTGGCAAACCGTCGGTAGAGCTGGCCCAGGCGTCCTTCATCATGCGCTGCGTGCGCGGACGTCATTTCGCCCTTCGGCGCCAGCTTCAGCATCAGCCACGGCGCGACCACCATGGCGACAAAGAAGGAAAACAGCATCGCCGCCGACGCGTTGGCGGGAATAGGCGCCATATAAGGGCCCATCAGCCCCGACACGAATAGCATCGGCAACAGCGCTGCGACCACGGTCAGCGTCGCGACGACGGTGGGATTGCCGACCTCCGCAACGGCCTCAATGGTCGCCTGCAGGCGCGGCCGGCCGTCGCGCATGGCCCAATGCCGCGCTATGTTCTCGACGACGACGATGGCGTCGTCGACGAGGATGCCGATCGAGAAGATCAGCGCGAACAGGCTGACGCGATTGATGGTGTAGCCCATCAGGTTGGCGGCGAACATCGTCAGCAGGATCGTCGTGGGAATCACGACGAAGGTCACCAACGCTTCGCGCCAGCCGATCGCGATCGCGATCAGGACGACGATCGAGACCGTCGCGAGCCCGAGGTGGAACAGAAGTTCGTTGGCCTTTTCGTTGGCGGTCTCGCCGTAGTCGCGGGTCACCGTTACCTGGACATCCTCGGGGATGAGACGCCCCTTCAATCCCTCCAGGCGGTGATTGATATCGGCAGACACAACCACCGCATTGGCGCCGGCGCGCTTGGCGAGTGCGAGGCTGACCGCGGGCACCCGGGCCCACTGCCCCTTCTCGTCCCGCGCATCGTTCCAGACCCGGTGCTCGATCGTATTCGGTCCGATGATGACGCTCGCCACGTCCTTGACGTAGACCGGCCGTCCGTCACGGGTCGAGATCAGGAGCAGGCCGATATCGGGAATGCCTGCGAGCGTCTGGCCCGCGGCGACATTGCGAACGATGCCGGCATCGCGAACCTGGCCGGCCAGGAACGAGCGATTGGCGTCCTTAACCTTGGCCACGAGCTGTTGCAGCGTGACGCCGAACAGCGACAGCTTTTCCGGATCTGGCTCGACCCTGATCTGCTGCGCCGCGCCGCCGGAAATGTAGGTCAGTCCGATGCTGTCGACCTTCACGAGCTCCGAGCGGAGCTTGTCGGCAAGCTCGAACAGATCCTTGTCGGTCCAGCGTTCGGCGGCTTCCGGCTTCGGCGAAAGTGTCAAGACGGTCACAGCGACATCATTGATGCCGCGGCCGACGATCGAGGGTTCGGGAATTCCAACCGGGATGCGATCGAGATTGGCTCGAATCTTCTCATGGACGCGGAGAATCGCGTCCTCTGCCTTGGTGCCCACCAGAAACCGCGCGGTGACCATCACCCGGTCGTCCTCGGTCTGACTGTAGACATGCTCGATGCCGTCGATGCCCTTGACGATAGCCTCGAGCGGCTTGGTGACGAGCTCGACCGCGTCGGGTCCGCGCAAGCCGTCGGCGTTGACGCGGATATCGACCATCGGGACGCTGATCTGCGGCTCCTCCTCGCGCGGAATCACGATGACCGCGATCAGGCCGACGACGAACGCTGCGATCAGAAACAGCGGTGTCAGCGGCGATGCGATCGTCGCCTTGGTGAGCCTCCCCGAGAGTCCGAGATTCACGGCCGCACCAATTGGTCGCCGGCGCGAATGCCGGACAGGATCTCAAGTCCATCGGGAAGCGCGGGCGTCGGCAATTCCGGACCGCGCTGCACCGGCACGTCGATCACCCCGCCGCCTTTTTGCAGCCGCACGTAGTCGATGCCGAACCGGGTCGTCACGTAGCCTGCCGGAACGATTAAAGCCGGCCGCGCGCCACCGGAGATCCACACCCGGAGCCGATCGCCGACGAAATATTCGCCGAGCCCTTCGACGGTCGCATCCGCGATGACCCGTCCTTCCTCGATCAGCGGATAGACCAGATCGACAACGCCCCACTTGGCGGCTTCGCCGCCAAGTTCCGCACCGTCGACGCGAACCTTGTCGCCGGCCTTGAGACGGCGCGCATGGCGCTCCGGCACCCGCAAGCGCAATTTGAAGTTCCGTTGCGCGACCGTGACGATGGGATCACCTGGCAATACGACAGAACCAATCGTGATGAGCCTCTTCAGCACGCGTCCCTCTGTCGGTGCCAGCACCTGCCCCTGGTTGAGCTGCTCGTTGATCACGGCACGCTCGGCGGTCTTGGCGCGCAGACCGTTCTCCGCCACGTTCAGCGCGGTCCGGGCCTCGTCGAGCTTGACGCGCGGAAGCGTGCCGCGCTCGACCAGACCTTCGATCCGGGTGAAATCGATCTGCGCCTGGTTGGCCTGCGCCTGCAACGCCTCGATCTGCGCATCCAGAGACTTCATCTGAAGGCCGAGCTTCTCGTCGCCGATGGTGGCGATCGCCTGCCCTGCGGTCACGCGATCCCCTTCCTTGACGTGGAGCTGGACCACGGTTCCGCCGATGCGCCCGCGAGCCGGCACCACGCTGATGCTTTCGACCGTGGCAAATACGGCCTTCTCGTCGGTGACGACGTGCTGCGCCACCGTCAGGGTTTCCGCCGTCGCGAGACTGGCCTGCAAGGTGGCGGCCGCGAGCGCGACCAGAATTCCCAAGGGTCGCATAAGTCTCATCCGCGTAATCATGGAACCGTCACACCGCCGCACGGTGCGCCTCCGTCATCTCATCGGTTTTACAGGGTGAGGCGTTGATCTCGCTCAAGGCGCCGCCACGCGATCGCTCGTAACTTTCATTTCGTTCTTGCGGATTTCGGTGCGCAAAACACCTGATAGAGCGTCTTAAGCACCTCACGCGCCGGCTCGCTTGCGATCGAATAGAAGATTGTCTGCGCGTCCCGGCGGGCGGACACCAGACCATCCCTGCGAAGGAGCGCAAGATGCTGGGAGACCGTCGAATCCCGCAGGCTCAGGAATTCGGCCAGCTCACCGACCGATCGTTCGCCGTCGATCAGCTGACAGATGATCAAAAGCCGGTGCCGATTCGAGAGCGCCTTCAGCAACTCGCTTGCCTGATCGGCCGCTCGCTCCATGATCTCGCTATTTATTTTCATACTTGCGTATATACGCAATTACGAATATATCGTCAAGCACAGAACGGCCGGGACTGAACCGGCGATCGATACTCAACGGAGGTCCCCATGGCAGAAATCGTCGTAATCGGAGCCGGGCTTAGCGGAACGCTGATGGCCTATGAATTGCTACCACAGTTGCGAAAGGACGATCGCCTGAGCGTGATCTCGCAGGGCGCCGTCTATCACTTCGTTCCATCGAATCCCTGGGTGGCAATCGGTTGGCGCAAGCAAAACGAGATCGAGATTGATCTTGAAGAGATCATGAAGCGTAAGGGTATTCGCCTGCTGACACAGGGCGCCAAGCGCGTGCATCCGAGCGAGAATCGCATCGATCTCGCTGAAGGCACCTCGATCGACTACGACTACCTGGTCGTCGCGACAGGTCCCGATCTTGCCTTTGACGAAATCCCGGGCCTGGGTCCGCAAGGCTACACGCAATCGATCTGTCACGTGGATCACGCCTCCCGTGCCAACGAAGCGTTTGAAAAGCTCGCTGCCAATCCGGGCCCTGTCGTGATTGGCGCGGTCCAAGGCGCCTCCTGCTTCGGGCCCGCCTACGAGTTCCTCTTCATCCTGGAGACCGAGTTGCGCCGCCGCAAGCTGCGCGACAAGGTGCCGATGACCTTCGTCACGTCGGAGCCCTATATCGGCCATCTCGGGTTGGATGGCGTCGGCGACACCAAGAGCATGCTCGAAGGTGAGATGCGAGAAAAGCACATCAAATGGATCACCAACGCGCGCGTGGACAGCGTCGGGCCCGGCATGATGTCCGTGGAGGAACTCGCCGAGAACGGCACGGCCCACAAGGCGCACGAGCTGCCCTTTGCCTATTCGATGATGCTGCCCGCCTTTCGCGGTGTCGAGGCGGTGCGTGGCATCGAAAAGCTGACCAATCCGCGCGGCTTCGTGATCGTGGACAAACACCAGCGTAACCCAACCTATCAGAATGTATTCGCCGTAGGGGTTTGTGTGGCGATCGCGCCGGTCGGCGCGACGGCGGTGCCCGTCGGCGTACCGAAGACCGGCTTCATGATCGAGTCCATGGTAACGGCGACTGCGATGAACGTCGGCGCCTTGCTTCGCGGCAAGGAACCCGAGACGGAGCCGACGTTGAACGCGATCTGTCTCGCGGACTTCGGAGACTCCGGCGTCGCGTTCCTCGCACAGCCGCAGATCCCGCCGCGAAATGTCAGCTGGTCGTCCAAGGGCGAGTGGGTCCATTACGCGAAGGTGGCCTTCGAGAAATACTTCATCCGCAAGATGCGGCGAGGCGAGAGTGAGCCGTTCTATGAACGATTCGTGCTCGACAGGCTGAACATCGCCAAGATCAGGGAGGTTCGAACTGGCACATGAGTGAGACACGCCAGATCGTCTGCGGGCATTGCGGGCGGACCAACCGCCTGCCCGCCGGACGCACGCCGGAAGCCGCACGGTGCGGTGCTTGCCACCAGGCACTGTTCACCGGGCCGATCGAGGTCGACGAGGAAGGTTTTCAGCGTCACGTCGCGAACAGCGAAATCCCGGTCCTGGTCGACGTATGGGCACCCTGGTGCGGGCCCTGCCGCGCTATGGCGCCCATGTACGAGCGCGCTGCGCGCGAGCTCGAGCCGAAGGTTCGGGTGCTGAAGCTCAATTCCGAAAGTGCACCAGGCCTCTCGTCGCGTCTCAACATCACGGGGATCCCCACTCTGCTGCTGATGCGTGGCGGCCGGGAAGTCGCCCGCCACGCCGGCGCGATGGATGCGCGCAGCATCGTCGCCTGGACCCAGGCTGGCCTGACAGGTTCTTAAGACCGTAACCCTTCAATAGGAGCATGCCATGAATGTCGACAAAGCCGTTCTCGCCTTCGCAGGTTTCGTCGTCCTGCTCGGACTCGCACTGGGGACCTACGTGAATGCGTACTGGTACCTGCTGACGGCGTTCGCCGGCCTAAACATGTTGCAGGCCTCGTTCACGGGCTTCTGTCCCGCTGCGATCGTGTTCAAGAAGCTCGGCCTGCGCGGCGGCTGCGCGTTCTCGTGAGCCGGCAACAAGAAGCCCCCAGTTTGACAGAGAGAACCCATGACCTATCACTTCTCGAAAACGGTCGACCTGCCGTTCGACGCAGCGGTGGCGGCCACGACCGCGGCGTTGAAGCACCATGGCTTCGGCGTGCTCACCCAAATCGACGTAAAGGACACCCTGAACAAGAAACTCGGGGTCGAGTTTCGGCCATATCTCATCCTCGGGGCATGCAATCCCAAGCTCGCCTATGAGGCGCTGACCCACGAGGACAAGATCGGCACGATGCTTCCCTGCAACGTCGTGGTTCAGCAGCGCGAGGGTGGCAAGGTCGAGATTTCGGCGGTGGATCCCGTCGCTTCGATGGCGGCGATCGAGAACCCGAAGCTCGGTGCCGTCGCCGCTCAGGTTCGCGAGTTGCTGAAGCAAGTCGTCGCCGAGATTGCGTGAGACCGTTCGCAGGGATTGCAGAGGTCGACCATGACCGACGACACCTTCATCGAGGGACCTCTCTACGAGAAACGGAAGAAGGTCTATCCGCAGTCCGTCCACGGCCCTTTCCGCCGTATCAAATGGGCGATCCTCTGCGTCACGCTCGGGACCTATTATCTCCTGCCGTTCTTGCGTTGGAACCGCGGGCCCGGCCAGCCGGACCAGGCGGTGCTGATCGACTTGCCGCATCGACGCTTCTACTTCTTCTTCATTGAGCTGTGGCCGCAGGAAGTCTACTACTTCACCGGCCTGCTGATCATCGCCGCGATGACGCTGTTCCTGATGAATGCCGTCGCCGGCCGGCTGTGGTGCGGCTACATGTGTCCGCAGACGGTGTGGACCGACCTGTTCTACGCGGTCGAGCGCTGGGTCGAGGGCGACCGGCGCGAGCGCATGCAGGGCGACAAGCGCTACTGGACGTTCGATCACATCCGGAAGGTCGCGCTGAAGCACTTTCTCTGGATCATGATCGCCTGGTGGACCGGCGGCGCCTGGGTGCTGTATTTCGCCGACGCGCCGACGCTGGTGAAGGAGCTCGCGACCTTCCAGGCCCCGTTCATCGCCTATCTGTGGATCGGCATCCTCACCGCCACGACCTATGTCTTTGCCGGTCACGCCCGCGAGCAGATGTGCATCTACATGTGTCCGTGGCCGCGCATCCAGGCGGCGCTGACCGACGAATGGGCGCTCAACGTCACCTATCGCCACGACCGCGGCGAGCCGCGCATGTCGGTCAAGAAGGCCGATGCCGCTCGCGCGCACGGCGATCCCGCCGGTGACTGCGTCGATTGCCACCAATGCATCAATGTCTGCCCGACCGGCGTTGACATTCGCCATGGAATCCAGCTCGGCTGCATCCAGTGCGGCCTGTGCATCGACGCCTGCGACAACGTCATGGGCGAGATCGGCCGGCCCGCCGGCCTGATCGGCTACGACACCGACATCAACATGCAGCGCCGGCGCGAGGGCAAGGCGCCGATCTACCGCATCATCCGTCCGCGCACGCTGATCTATGCGGCAGCCATCGCCATTGTCGGCAGCATCATGCTCTACACGCTCGCCACGCGCGCGACGATGGACGTCAATGTGCTGCATGAGCGCAATCCCCTCTTCGTCCAGCTCTCCGATGGCGGGGTGCGCAACGACTACACCGTCCGCATCCTCAACAAGGGCGCGCAGCGATCGTTTGCGCTCGAGGTCTTCGGACTGCCCGGCGCAATCAGTCGCGTCGCCGGCGTCGAAACCAGCCCCGGCGGCAAGCCGATCATCGAGGTCGGACAGGATCAGACCCGAGAAGTCAGGCTGTCGGTGCAGGTCGGCCCCAGCGACCTGCCAAAGACCTCGCATGACATCGACATTGCCATCATCGACACCGCCGGCGGCGGACGCGCAGGTGCCCGCGATCATTTCGTGCCGGGCGACCGGTAGCACTCACAATCCATTCACCCTCCGGCGGCAGGCGCCGGAGGGTGAATGAGACGTTAATACTACCGCTCGAATTAAAGCGGCGTCCCAACGGTATTTTCCAATCTTTGCGCTAAACATGGCCGTGCAACACGGGCCTGGCCCGCGTGAACGGGGGCGACGGGACGTGGTCGATATCGCGCATGAGGCTGCGATCAATCCGGCATCGGCAAGAGATGCCGCGGCGGCGCGCGCGCTCGTCCCGCTCATCTCCATCGACCCGGGCCAATGGCGCGCGCTGGCGCAGCGCGCGATCGAGCCGAACGGATATTACCTGCCGGGCTGGGAGCTTGCCGTCAGCGCCGCCGCGCGCGGCCGCACGGATGCTTCGACGCTAGCCGCATTCGACGGATCTTCGTCGCGGCTGATCGGGCTGATGCCGGTGATCTCGCTGTGGCGCGCCTGCAGGATCCCCCTGCCCGCGCTGGTGAGCGCGCATCCCTATGGCACGCTCTGCAGCCCCCTCATCGACCGCGACGCCCCGATCGAGGCGGCCACGCGTCTGTTGCAGCAGGCGCGCGCCGCCGGCTCCCATGCGCTCGTTCTGAACGATGTCGCGCTTGACGGTGCGGCGATGAATGCGCTCAGCCAGGCTCTCGATCGCGACGGCCTGAAGCCGCGCGTACTATCCTCCTACATCCGCGCCAGCCTCGATGCGACGCGGGATGGCGAGACGCTCCTCCGCGAGGCGCTCGGCGCCAGAAGGGTCAAGGAGCTCCGCCGTCAGCGCCATCGCCTCGAAGAGCACGGCCCCGTCCTGTTTGAGGTTGCGCGCAGGCCCGAAGAGATCCGACCGGCACTCGAAACATTCCTGCAGCTCGAAGCCAGCGGCTGGAAAGGCAAGCGCGGCACCGCGCTGATCCAGCATGCGGGCGATGCGACCTTCATCCGCCGCGCCGTCCCGGCACTCGCCGAGACCGCGCAATGCGAGATCGTGACCTTGCGCACGGGCACCACACCGGTGGCCGCCGGAATCGTGCTGCGCCACCAGGACCGCGCCTTCTTCTTCAAGCTCGGCATTGACGAGCGCTTTGCAAAATACTCGCCGGGCGTGCAGCTCACGGTCGAGCTTACATGCCACCTCTGCGCCGATCCCGCCATCGCCAGCGCGGATTCCACAGCGAGCGCCGATCACCCCATGATCAACCCGATCTGGCGCGGACGCTTCGCCATCGGTGACGTGCTGATCCCGCTGCGGCGGAACGATCCTGTCGTGGCCTTGATTCACGCGGCACTGACCGGCCTCAACTTCGCGCACGAAGCCGCGCGGCGCGCGGTCCGTCGGCTCCGCAAATAGACTACTCCGCCGCCTGTGCGTTGATCTCCGCCGAGACCTCGCGGATGGCGCGCGCGAGCAGGTTCGGGTCCTGCGCGCCGGACACGGCATATTTCTGCGCGAACACGTAAGTCGGCACGCCGGAGATGCCCTTCTCGGCGGCTTCCTGCGCGTCAGCCGTGACGCGCGCGACGTCCTCGTCGGTGGCGAGGCGCTTGCGCACGTCGTCGGCGTCGAGGCCGATGTCCGCAGCGGCTTGCACCAGCACGTTGACGTCGGTCAGGTCGCCGCCGTCGCGGAAGTAGAGCTCCATCAGGCGCTGCTTCATCTCGGGTGCCTTGCCGGTCGCTTCGGCCCAGAGGATCAGGCGATGGCAGTCGGTCGTGTTGGGCTGGCGCGCGACCAACTCGGGCCGGTAGATGAGGCCCTCTTCGCTCGCCGCCCCGACCACGCGGCCGGCAATGCCCTTATAGGCCTCGACCGAGCCGAACTTCTGGGTGAGATACGCCTCGCGGCTGATGCCTTCGCGAGGCACCCAGGGATTGAGGAAGAAGGGACGGAAATTGAGCTTGACGGGAACGTCGGGCACGAGCGCCAGCGCGCTCTCGATGCGATGCTTGCCGATATAGCACCAGGGGCACACCACGTCGGAGACGACATCGATCTGGAGCGGTTTCAGGGTGCTCATATCAGACGAGCTCATGGATGCCTCCTTGGGGCGAAGCGGTTTTGTCCGAAGATAAGCCGAACGCAGCCTGAGGCAAGGGTGCTAGCCCAGATTTGCGGCCATCTGCTTGAGCCGCTCGGCGGTGCGCTCGTCCGCCGGAAAGAACGTCTCCAGCGCCAGCTCGGACAGGGTGATATCGACGGGAGTGCCGAACACCATGGTGGTGGAGAAGAAACTAAGTATCTCACCGCCAAGGCGCAGCTTGAAGGGGATCGCGACATTGTCGCTCGACAGCGGCGCCGCGCGGGCTGGAATCGGATAGCTCTTCAGATCATTGTAGAGCTTGATCAGCTCAGGATCCGCCGTCGCCTCGCATTGCCGGTGCAGCCGCTCCAGCAGGTGCCCGCACCATTCCGCCAGATTGACCGTGCGCGGCGCCAGGGCCTCGGGATGAAACGCCAGCCGCAGCACGTTGACGGGCTGGCCGAGCAGACGCTGCGGAATGCCGTCGAGCAGCGGCGCCAGCATGCGGTTGGCGGCGACCAGATTCCAGTGCCGGTCATAAGCCAGCGCCGGATTTGGCTCATGCGCCCTGAGGACGAGGTCGATCGCCTGACGGGCTGATTTCAAGGCGGGATCCTCCAGCGGGCGTTGCGGAAAGGCTGGCGCGTAGCCGGCCGCGACCAGCAGCACGTTGCGTTCGCGCAAGGGCACGTCGAGGCGCTCGGCAAGCCTCAGCACCATATCGCGCGAGGGCGCGGCGCGGCCGGTCTCGACGAAGCTCAGATGCCGCGCGGAGATCTCGGCCTCGCCGGCGAGATCGAGCTGGCTCATGCGGCGGCGCTGCCGCCATTCGCGCAAATGATCGCCGATATGAACCGGCTGGCTGTGTGCGGCGCGTGCCGTGGATGCATGTGCGGTCATGACAGAAAACCTAGCATGCGGATTTCACCCCTTCCATTACCCCCGAGGTAATCGAATTCGACCTCGGCCACGCGCATCTTCGCTCGCAACAGGAGATGACCATGATCGCGCTGCTGCTCTACCGGAGCGTCGCAGACCACCTCGTCCCCTTGGCCATCGCGTTCGCCAGCCGGATGCTGGCGCGCAGCCTCAACATGCCGGAGCCGCTGGTGCATTCGACCGGCGACTACGTCGTCGCGCGGGTCACGGCCTTCGAGCACAGCGTCGGCAGAAGTCTCTGCCCGTTCAGCCTCGCCCGCCTGCTTCGCGGGTGGTGGCGCGGACTGCATTGAGTTCACCCCCAAGCCCAGCCAGCCATGGAGACCCACGATGATTGACGCATCCACCTTCCTGCGCCGCGCACTCCTTGCCGACGCGATCTTCAGCGGCGTCGCCGCCCTCAGCTTCACTTTCGGCGCGGGCGCGTTCGCGACGCTGTTCAATCTGCCTGAATCGCTGCTGCGCGAGACCGGGCTGTTCCTGATCGCCTACACCGCGCTGGTCGGCTGGCTCGCCGCGCGCTCAGCAGTGCCGAGGCCGCTCGTGCTGCTGGTCGTGGTCGGCAATGCGGCCTGGACGGCCGGCAGCATTGTGCTCCTGTTTTCGGGCGCGGTGTCGCCGAACATCGGCGGCGAGCTGATGGTGGTCGCACAAGCGATCGCGACCGGCGTGTTCGCTGAGCTGCAATATGTGGGCTTGCGCAAGAGCGGCGGTGTCGTGACGGCGTGATTTTCCCGCGCCCCGGACGCGTCGCAACGCTCCTGGCGTTGCGGCGCAGAGCCGGGAAGCCGGCACGCCCGTTCACAACACTGTCATTGCGGCCTGTCGACCTGTTCGCCTCCCTCAACTGGGCCTCTCGCGCATGTTGTTGTACGATTGGTGGGGCAATTGCCCGGCCGCCAGGAGGAATTGACATGACCAACGTCGTCTTCAACCGCCGCAACCTCCTCCTCGCCGCCGGCGGTTCCGTTCTCGCAACCGGCGTCTCCGGGCTGCTGTTGCCCGCGCGCGCGGGCGGCCTCGCACCGACCGATTCGATGTCGGGCGGGTCGAACAACTACCGCAAGGGCGCGCCGATCGTGGACCTTATCGGAAAGGGTGGCTTCTGGATGAGCGGTACGGTGCGCCGCGCAGGCGACGGAACCCCGCTTGCCGGGCAGCGCATCCAGATCTGGGCGCACACGACCGAAGGGCAGGAGCACGAGCCGCAGAGCCATGGCGCCACGCTCACCGACAAGAACGGAGCGTTCCGGCTCGAGATGCCGCAGATCATTCCGCTCTTCGGCCAGCCGCACGGTCACCTCGCCTATGACAGCGGTGAATTCAAAACCGTCTTCCTGCGGCCAGTGATGCGCAGTGCAAAGGAAACGAGCCTGGAGGCCCACTTCGTCCTTCAGCCGGCCTGACCGAATTGGGAACACAGGAATGAGATTGGCGAAGGTGACCCTGATCTGGGCCGCCCTTGCAGCAGCCGTTGGCGTGCCGATCGCCGCGGCAGCGATGAGCCCGCTGCTCGCATGGCGCGGTCCGGTCTACATCCTGGCCGGGTTTGCAGGGATTGTTGCGCTGGGTCTCGTGCTCGTTCAGCCTCTGCTGATCGGCGGATATTTGCCGCCACTGTCGGCTTATCGCGGACGCCGCGCCCATCACTGGATCGGAGGCGCGCTGCTCGTGGTCGTGGTGATCCATGTCGTCGGCCTCTGGTTCACCAGTCCGCCCGATATGATCGACGCCCTGACCTTCTCATCGCCGACGCCGTTCTCCCCCTTTGGCGTGATCGCCATGTGGGCCATCTTCATTGTCGCGCTCTTGGCTGCCCTGCGCCGGCGATTGGGGCTGCGGCTGCGAACTTGGCGCATCGCTCACATCCCGCTCGCGATCGTCATCGTCATCGGCAGTGCCGTCCATTGCCTGCTGATCGAGGGAACGATGGAGACGGTGTCGAAGGCCGCGCTTTGCGCGCTCGTCCTCGCGGCGGCGGTCAAGGTCTTGGCCGACCTATGGATGCGGAGAAAGCCACCACCATTGGCTGGAGCGAGCAACTCACGACAGTGATTGTCGCTGCGATGCCCGCTTTCGGCCAACAGGCAACACGGCAAACCGGGTCACCAGATCAGCAGAGTTTACGAAGGCTCGCCGTCATTGAGGACCGGACGGATTTCGTCGATATCGATCTCCCTGCCCTCCATGTCCCGGATCGACACCTCCTCTGACCCAGTTCGCATCTCGTCGTACAGCTTGAGCGCAGCGGGCAGCGACGGTGCGACGATCAGAAACGAGCCTGATTTGACCTGATATGGCATAGGTAAAATATGCCTGCTCTTTTCAGCCTTGAATGTTTAAAAGTGCACATAGGCATCGGCCGCAGAAAATTCTAGAAAGCCGGGAACCAATCGTTCCGAGGCGCGTTGGCGTTCGGGCATATTGGGGGTCTCAGCACGTCAAGCTGAGCAATCATGTTGCTTGGGGCAACGAAAACTACCGACAAATCAGCAGGATGCAGGCAGGCGCATTTGCCACCGGAGTGTCGCCACTCTGAACGAGCGGCTGCGACGATGCGTAATCAAGGAGAACAATAATGGCAGCGCAGGCAGGCAGTGACGTCGCGTCACTCGTGTCACGAAACGAGAAGGCCATCCTTCCGGAATGGGTCGAACTGCAGAAGAAGGGAGGCATCCTTCATACTGGGCGCATTTCGGAAGCCGAACTGCTGTCGCAGTCCAAGAATTTTCTCCATTTGCTACACGAGGCTTTGACGCAGGGAGGGACCGACACGTCCGCCGACGCTTATGAGCCGGCCAAATCCATGCTGGCCGACCTCTCGCGAACGCGCGCAATGCAGGGTTTCTCCCCTAGCGAGACCGCGACATTCGTCTTTTCGCTCAAGCAGCCGTTGTTCAACGCGCTCAATCGCGACGGAGCGCTGTCCGCGGAGCGGATCGCGTCGACGGTCTGGACGTTGACCATGCTGCTCGACGAACTCGGGTTGTTCACGCTGGAGATCTTCCAGCGAAGCCGAGAAGAGGTCATCGTTCGCCAGCAGCGCGAAATTGCCGAACTGTCGACCCCTGTGGTCAAGCTGTGGGAAGGCATTCTCGCCCTGCCCCTGATCGGTACGTTGGACAGCCAGCGTACACAGGTGGTGATGGAGAACCTGCTGCAAACGATCGTCGACGACGAGGCCGAGATCGCCATCATCGACATCACCGGCGTGCCGACGGTCGATACACTCACGGCTCAGCATCTCCTGAAGACGGTCGCGGCAGCGCGCCTGATGGGTGCCGATTGCCTGATCAGCGGCATCAGGCCCCAGATCGCCCAGACCATGGTGCATCTCGGCGTCGAGCTGAACGTCATTTCGAAGGCCTCGCTGGCCGACGCGTTCGCGGTCGCACTGCGGCAGACCGGGCGGACCATCGTCAAGGCGAAGCGCGTCGAAGGATACACGTTTGCGGACAAGAAGAGCGGCGGGCAGGACGCCTGACGATGGACCGCATCCCAATCCTTAAATTCGGCCACGCGCTTCTCGTCACCATTCAGGTCGACATGCACGACCGGCTTGCGACGGCGCTGGAGGAAGATCTGACCGCCAGGATCGTCACGCACAATGCCCGAGGTGTGCTGATCGACATTTCGGCGCTCGAAGTCGTCGACAGTTTCATCGGCCGCATGCTGGACAATATCGCCGCGGTTTCGCGCATCCTCGACGCCGACACGGTCGTCGTTGGAATGCGGCCCGCGGTGGCGATCACCCTGGTCGAGCTCGGCCTTTCATTGACTGGCGTGAAGACCGCGCTGAACGTCGAGCGCGGCATGGCCATGATCCACGACCGCCTCGCGGGGGCGGAGGCTGACGATGCCGACGACGAAGACTGAGCGAGTCGGGATCAAGGTCTCGGACGACGTGGTACGGGTGAGGCAACTGACCCGGGCGCTCGCGGTTGAAGTCGGCCTCAGCCTGGTCGACCAGACCAAGATCGTCACGGCGTCCAGCGAGCTTGCGCGCAATACGCTCGACTATGGCGGGGGTGGCGAAGTGACCGCGGAAATCGTCGAGCAAGGCGGCCGCCGCGGCGTTCGCCTGACATTCGACGACAAGGGCCCGGGCATCGCCGATATTGAACAGGCCCTCAAGGACGGCTTCACGTCCGGCAAGGGCATGGGCCTCGGTCTCGGCGGCTCAAAGCGGTTGTGCAACGAATTTTCCATCGTCTCGGCGCCGGGCACAGGCACCAAAGTCACAATCGCACGTTGGAAATGATGATGAAATCCGTCGGCGTCAACGATCCAAGCGGCGTCGCGGAGGCAAGGCGGGCAGCTACCGATCTCGCACAGCGCCTGGGCTTCAACGAGACCGATAAGGGCAAGCTCGCCCTGGTCGCGACCGAACTTTCAACCAACCTCGTCAAGCACGGGTCGGGCGGGGAAATTCTGGTCGGAGCCTATGAGGACAGCGAAAGCCAGGGCATTGAGATCCTCGCGCTCGACAAGGGCGCGGGCATGAGCAATGTCGCCGCATGCCTGGAGGACGGGTATTCCAGTGCAGGCACCGCAGGCCGTGGCCTCGGTGCGGTGATACGGCAATCGCACTTCGTCGACATCGGCTCGTGGCCCGGCGTGGGGACGGCCGTGCTGGCGCGCGTCGCACCCGGCGCTGCTCCATCCATCAAACCGCCGACCGTCCCGACCTGGGGCGGTGTGTCCGTTGCCAAGGCCGGCGAAGAAGTCTGCGGCGATGCCTTGAGCGTCTCCGATGCCGGAGACGTCCGCACCCTGCTTGTGGTTGACGGCTTGGGGCATGGGCCGGAAGCGGCCGAAGCCGCGGTCGAGGCTGTCCGGCTATTCCATCGCTACAATGGAAACACGATCGCTAACCTGCTCGACTACATCCATGGCGGCTTGCGCTCGACGCGCGGGGCAGCGGTCTCGGTTGCGCGCTTCGATCCCGCCACAAAAAACATCAGCTTCTCCGGAATCGGCAATGTCGCCGGCGTCATCATCACCGCCGGCGAGACCAAGCGGATGGTGTCGATGGCCGGAACGGCGGGTTTCAATACGCGCAAGGTCCGGACTTTCGACTACCCCTTCTCGCACGGTCTGATCGTCCTGCATTCCGACGGTCTGGCCTCGAGCTGGACGGTGGACCGCTATCCCAATCTTGCGGCCCTGCACCCGTCGCTGATCGCCGCGATCCTTTATCGCGATTTCACCCGGGTTCGCGACGACGCGACCGTGCTCGTGGGCAAATGGTGAAGCACATGCCGGCATCTGCTAAATTGTGGCCTATCGTCACCGTGCCGATCGAGAACGAGAGCGATGTCGTCGCAGTCCGCCAACGCGCTCATCGCGTCGCCGACATGCTGGGATTTGAACGGCAGGACCAGACCCGCATCGCCACCGCGGTCTCCGAGCTCGCACGCAACGCCTATGGCTATGCCGGTGGCGGGCGCGCCGAATTTGCGTTGGACGCCGGAACGGTTCCGCAGCGTTTCGCCGTCCGCATCTGCGACAACGGGCCGGGCATCGACAATCTCCAGCTCATCCTCGACGGGCAATACCGTTCGTCGAGCGGGATGGGCCTTGGTCTGATCGGCGCGCGCCGGCTGATGGACACGTTCAATATCGAGTCGACGCCGGGCCAGGGGACGATCGTCGAGGTCGGGCACAAGCTGCCGCCCCACATTGCGCCGTGGCCGCGCGCCAAGCTCACCGACGTGGTCAGCAGCCTGAAGAAGGAGACCTCGTCCGATCCGCTCGCAGCCCTGCGCGAGCAGAACCGCGAGCTGATGCAGAACCTGGAGGAGCTGCGGCGCCGCGAGGAGGAAAGCCAGCAGCTCAACCAGGAGCTCGGCGACACCAACCGCGGCGTGGTGGCGCTCTACGCCGAGCTCGACGGCCGCGCCGAACAATTGCGGCAGGCCAGCGAACTCAAGACCCGCTTCCTGTCGAACATGAGCCACGAATTCAGAACACCGCTGAATTCGGTGCTGGCGCTGTCGCGCCTGCTGCTCGACCGCATCGACGGCGATTTGACGCCGGAACAGGAGCGACAGGTCGGCTACATCAGGCGATCGGCGGAGAGCCTGCTCGATCTCGTCAACGACATGCTGGATCTCGCCAAGGTCGAGGCCGGCAAGGCCGAGATCAAGCCGGTGCGGTTCGCGGTCACGAGCCTGTTCGGGGCGCTGCGCGGCGCGCTGAAGCCGCTCTTGACCAGCACGGCCGTCGAGTTGCTGTTCGAATCCCCGAAGGAGCTGCAATCACTCTACACCGATGAGGCAAAGGTGGCGCAGATCCTGCGCAACCTGATCTCGAACGCGTTGAAATTCACCGAAGAAGGCGAAGTGCGGGTGACTGCCCGCACCGGCGAAAACGGCGCGAGCATCATCTTTTCCGTCCGCGACACCGGCATCGGAATCGCGCCGGAGCATCACGAACGGATCTTCGAGGAATTCTCGCAAGTCGATACCAAGCTGCAGAGGAAGGTGAAAGGCACCGGCCTTGGGCTGCCCCTGTCACGCTCGCTGGCGCGCCTGCTCGGCGGCGACCTCATCGTCGAGAGCAACCCGGGCCAGGGCTCGATCTTCTCGCTGAAGATTCCGGCCTCGCTCGGCGAGCCGGACCTTGAGACGATGGCTCGCTCGGCCGACGACAGCAAGAGCGTGCTGCTGATCGACGACGACGAGACCTTCCGTTACGTCATGCGCCAGATCGTCGGCAACGAGACCCGCTATGAGTTCATGGAGGCCGACGGCGGCGAAGAAGGCCTGCGGCTTGCCCGCGAAAAAAAGCCGGACGTCATCGTTCTCGACCTGCAAATGCCGGCGGTGGACGGCTTCACCGTGCTGCAGCAGCTCGCCGCCGACGACCGCACCAACGGCATCCCGGTCGTCGTCTCGACGTCGATGACGATCGACGGCCCGCTCCGGGCGCGGCTGCCCGAGCATGTGCGGCTGATCTCCAAGAACGCGATCTCCCGGGAGAGCGTAACCTCGTTCCTGCGCGACGCCGTTCAGGGTGTCTCATGAGCAACAGCGAAAAGACCGTCATCCTCAACGTGGACGACCTCGAATCGCAGCGCTACGTGAAGACACGCGATCTGCAGGCCGCCGGATTTGCCGTGATCGAGGCCCAGACCGGCGCGGAGGCGCTGCGACTGATCGAGCAGCACATGCCGCCTCTCGTTCTCCTTGACGTTCAATTGCCAGACATCAACGGCTTCGAAGTCTGCGCCTTCATCAAGCAGAAATGGCCGCAAGTGATGGTGCTGCAAACGTCGGCCACTTTCACGGCGAGCGAACACCGCGTCATTGGACTGAACGCCGGCGCCGATTCCTATCTCGTGCAGCCAGCCGAACCACTCGAGCTCGCCGCCGCGATCAATGCGCTGCTACGTGTCCGCCGCTCCGAGGACGCATTGCGATCGCTGAATGCGACGCTCGACAAGCAGGTTCAGGAGCGAACCGAAGAGCTGGAAAAGGCCAACCGAAAACTGCGGCAGGAAATTGCGCAACGCAAGAAGGCGGAGTCCGAGCTGTTGCAGGCCCAGAAAATGGAGGCCGTCGGCCAGTTGACCGGAGGGCTCGCGCACGATTTCAACAATCTCCTGACCGCAGTGGTGGGCAATCTTGATCTGATACGTGCCCGTACGACAGAACCACGCATCACGAGACTGGCGGAGAACGCGTTCAAGGCGGCCGAGCGCGGCTCGAAGCTGACTGCGCAATTGCTGGCTTTCTCGCGGACCCAGAAGCTTGCGACGGAGTCCGTCGACCTCAACCGCCTGATCCTGGACGCCTCCGAATTGCTCAGCCAGTCACTCGGGGCCAATATCGCGATCAAGACCGATCTCGATGCGGGCGCACCTTTCGTGGTCGCGGACTACAACCAGCTCGAAGTCAGCCTGCTCAATCTGGCGATCAATGCCAGAGATGCGATGCCGAACGGTGGAACATTGACGATCACCACGGCTCCCAACGAGACCGACGATCGCAGGATCACGCTGTCCGTGACGGACACCGGGACGGGAATGCCGCCGGACGTGATCGCGCGCGCGTTCGATCCCTTCTTCACCACCAAGCCACCCGGCAAGGGAACGGGCCTTGGATTGTCGCAGGTCTACGGGCTGGTGCGGCAGATGGGCGGCGACGTCGACATCAAGAGCGAGGTCGGCAAGGGTACGTCGATCCAACTGGCGCTGCGCCGCTCGTTTGCCGGTACGGAGACGGCCGCCGCAGCGCAGCGCGCGGCCGAAAGCGGACACGCGGAACGGATCCTGGTCGTCGACGACGATCACGACGTCCGCGGGCTGATGACGAGTTTCCTGGCCGAGATCGGATACGTGGTACACGAAGCGGACCATGGCAACGCGGCGCTTGCCATGCAGAAGACGGTAAACCCGCAACTGATGATCATCGACTTTTCGATGCCGGGCACCAACGGCGCCGAGGTCGTCAAGGCGGCGCGGGTCGTGCAACCCACCCTCCCCGTGCTGTTCGTCAGCGGCTATGCCGATTCCGCGGCCCTGGAAGCCGCCATGGGCTCCGCACCGTTTCTCCGCAAGCCGTTCCGGCCTGCCGAGCTCGCCTCCGCGGTCCGGATGGCGCTGGATGCAGGCAGCTCCAGCAAGCCGTGACCGGCGGAAGCTACGCCTTCGCCCGGCCGACCTTGCCGCCGAAATGCTTGCCGTTCAGCTTCTTCTTTTTCGCCGCGGCGCCCTTCGCACCGGCCTTCAGCGCCTTACGCTCCGCGCGGGCCTTCACCTTGGCGCGTTCGGCGCGCGCCTCTGCGCGCAGCTTCTTGCGCTTCTTCTCGCACGAGTCGCACTTGCAGCCGATCGGCTTCAGATAGGCTTTGAAATAATCGGTGCCGTAATCGTAGTTGATCTCGTCGCCCGGCTCGATGTTCCTGATGGCGCGGATGAAGACCTTGCGCTCGCGCGGCCGGACGTCGGATTCGGCGTTGGGCCGGCAGGAATGGTTGATGTAGCGGGCGAGGTTCTTGCGCACCGAACCGTCGATGGTCCAGCGGTTGTTGAGCTCGAACAGATACTTGTTCTCGATCTCGTCATGCGCGGGGATCCTGGAGTCCAGGATCGGTCCGAAATAACGGATGATCCGGGTCCCCTTCTTGATCGGCATGGTGGCGAAGAGGCCAAGTCCGGTCCTGGAACGGCCGACACGATAGGATTTGCTGGAAGCGATGGCTGGCATGATCGAGAAAAATGAGGACGCAAACGAGGCCCGATGCCTCAAGCGAAGCCGCTCTTCTAGAACGATTCCTCGGCCCTGTCAGGTATATCCCGCCTCTGTTTGAACCTTGCCCACAATGAAGACGTCTGATGGTACGGAGTTCCCGCTGCATCAGGGCGTCATCATGAGGCGTATTGCGTTGATTTGCCTGGCCGTGCTGCTTGCCTGCTCGAACGTAGGTAATGCTGACGCCCAATCGCTGGGCAGCGCCTACACCTCGACTGCGCCAAAGGATTGCCGCCAGATCGGCAAGCCCAGCGAGCTCGACGGCAGCACCACGCGGGTCTGCCCGGGCAAGGCCGGGCTGGTGGTGCTGATCTCAGAGGACGATCTGCGCGAAATCGTCTCGGTCGGCCGCAATCGCAAGGCCGCCGGTGAGGAACCGGCGGCAAAGGTCTGGTTCGGCCCGTTCAATTCGTCGGAGATCACCGTCGAGTGGCGCGGGGCGGGTGGAAAGCCGTTCGCGATCATCCAGCGCTGGCACATCGCCGACGGCACCGACCTCGACAAGCAGGGACGGCCGAACACCAAGGCCATGCTGGTCGTGACGCGGCTGCCACCTGGCCCGGTCTGCCACGTCGCCTATGTCGACGCGACAGCCAATCCGAACGCCAATGAGCTTGCCCGCAACGCGGCTGACGAGGTCGCCCGCGGCTTCAACTGCGACGTGGACGAGGTGAAGGTCATCGGCACCAGCGGCCGCGCGGTCGAGCTCGCGACGCGGCGCTAGGCCTGCGCCGGGCCCAGGACGCTATGCCGGCAGCTTCCCGCTCATGGGTGCTACCAGCATCGCCTCGAACAGGCGTTCGGGCGTCGTGCCCTCGGGCAGGCGCCCCAGGATATCCTCGAGCCGTCCGTCGAGCAGCAGCATGGTGAAACCGTGCACCATCGACCAGGCGCGCGCGATCGCAGCGCCCTGGTTCAGCGTCAGCGCGTCCCCGCTGATCTGCTCCTGCCGCATCATGCCGATGGCGTTGGCAAGCCCGGCGAAGGAGGCCTCAGCCGCCTCGCGCAGCGACGGCCGGGAATAATCGAGGCGTTCGGTGCGGAACATGATGCCGTACATGCCCGGATGGGCCTGCGCATAGGCGACATAGGCTTTTGGCCGCGCCAGCGCGCGCGCGAGCGGCGTGGCGGCTGTATCGCACGCCGACGCCATCGCCGCGTTGAACTGGCGAAAGCCGACGGCGGCGAGTTCGCTGAGCAGGCCGGTGAGGTCGCCGAAAT
>LNAP01000707.1_pt1 | contig 36751 bp, 32 predicted proteins | sample 602601 | NCBI WGS metagenome assembly LNAP01 (sample SAMN02440304, study PRJNA202911) | soil metagenome | biome: Subtropical and temperate rainforests or woodlands; isolation source: soil samples (1 kg each in a 20% v/v slurry with milli Q water) were... ... | reverse complement strand
ATCTTGCTCCTGCAGCGCACGGCCCACCGCCCCGGCACGCTCCAGCAGGGTGTGATCCATGCGCTGGTAGATCTCCCGGTCGATCCAGTAGTCGAGCGCCACGAACAGCGCGCCGAACACGCAGCCGATGCTCAGGGCCAAGCCCACCGCCAGTTGGCGATGCAAGGACCAGGAGAACGGCGACTCTCCGCGGGGACCGGATGGAACGTTCAAGGCAAGATCGTCTTCAATAGCTCATGGGAAAACATAGCCGAATCCGCGCCGGGTCCGGATCAGATCGCCGATGCCATATTGCGCCAGCTTCGTGCGCAGTGTGCTGACGATGACCTCCACGACCTTGTCCGACGCATCGCTGCGGCTGTCGTACAGGTGCTCGAAGATCTGCGTACGGGAAAGCGTCGCGCCTTGCCGGCGCAGCAGCAATTCCAGCAATCCGTATTCCTTGGGGGTAAGCCGCAGGTCCTGTCCACGCCAACGGGCGGAACGCGAGCGCGGGTCCACTTCCAGTTCGCTGTGGCGCAGCACCGGCGTGTCCCGTTGCGCGGGGCGCCGCACCAGGGCGCGCAGTCGCGCCAGCAACTCGTCCAACACGAATGGCTTGACCAGGTAGTCGTCGGCACCGGCATCCAGCGCGTTCACACGGTCGTCGACCAGTTCACGCGCCGACAGGACCAGCACCGGCGCAGCCCCGGTCTCGCTGCCCATTTCGCGCAGCACGCCGAAGCCGTCCAGCCGCGGCAACATCAGATCCAGAACGATCGCGTCATAGCGATAGCTGCGCAGGAATGCCAGTGCCGCTACGCCGTCGGCCGCGATGTCGCAAGCATAGCCCTCCTGTCTCAGGCGCCGATCCAGTGCCTCGGATAGGGTTTCGGAATCTTCGACGATCAGTATGCGCATCTTCTTTCGGTTTTTCTGCTTTCGACGAGTATGTCGCAACGGGTCGTGTCCGGTGCCTTCTGGACGTTGTCCGGGAGGTTGCCGCGTTGGGCGTTGAGGCACCGAAGAGAACTCACCGCATCGCGAACAATTCCTGATGGAAGTCATCGCGGGAGAGTCCGCGCGCGGTCAACTCTTCGCGCAAGGTCCGGGCGAACCCCGTCGGCCCGCAAAACCAGACGCTGGCGAATTTCCAGTCCGGAACATCCCGTGCGATCCGCTGGGCATCGAGCCTGCCGTCCTTGGCATCGATCAGGACGTGCAGCCGGACGTTTGCTGTTCCGGCCGCCTGTCGGACCTTGTCGATGAAGCCTTCATCGGGGGAACTGGTACTGTAGAAAAGATCGATGGCCCGGCCGTCCGGCTTGGCCGCCAGGGCCTGCATGCGGGAGACGAATGGCGTGATGCCGATGCCGCCCGCCACCCAGATCTGGCGTGGCTGCCGGCATCCGAAGTCGAAACGTCCGTACGGCCCCTCGACCTTGACGAGGTCGCCCACCTTGGCGGTGTCGGGCAAGGTGCTGGTGTAGTCGCCGATTCCTTTGATGAGAAAGAACATCCTGCCGTCGCCCGCCCATGAAGACGAGATCGTGAACGGATGCGGCCCTTCGCGCCGATCGAAGGTGAGAAAGGCGAACTGTCCCGCTTCGTGCCCCGGCCACCGGTCCTGCAGCTTGATGGCGACCTTGAGAACGCGGTTGTCCGCATGGCGCACGATCTCCTCGATCACCCCCAAGGCTTGGCGTTCGCTTCCGACCTTCCTGAACAGCGCCATGAAGGCGCTTGCCGTACCACCAAGCATCAGGATCGCCATCAGGGGGCCGATAGCCTCGTCCCAATAGTCGAATTTCATCAGTACCAGGGAATGGAAGACCAGAAGAAGATAGACGATCGCCAGCAGGCGATGTGTCTGAAAGAAATGGCGATAGGGGAAGCGCTTGACCAGCGCCAGCACGATCAGCACGACGGCGGCATAGAACGCCCATTCGCCGATGGATTCAGCCAATCCGCGCTGGCTCTGGAAGTCCCTGAAGATGGCCGCGGGCTGTTCCGGCCGGGCACCTCGCACGGGGCGCTCGATCCAACCCCATCCGACCATCCACTTCGGCGCCTGCGTCCACAGCCAATGCACGACGGCGATTGCCAGCGCGGTGATGCCCAGCCACTTGTGCAGCCGGTACATCTTGTCGAGGCCGCCGAGGAAAGGTTCGGCGCGCACGGGGCGGGTGGACAGCATCATGGCGACGCTCATCGCGCCCATGCCGATGATCCCCGTGTAGTTGACCAGCGACGAACGCCATGCGAAGAACTCATAGGGCGTGGACAAGATCGTGTCGGCCATCAACCACAGCCCTGTGAGCACGACGATCAGGGATGCATAGGTCAGTTTGATGTTCTTCATATCGTGGTCTTTTGGCTTCTGCTTGGGTTCGTGGCGCTCGACGAGCGCAATGACCCAAGGAGTACCCGGTGCAAAGCCCTTTCATGGAGAGCTGGCAGCATCGCCCTACGATCCCGAAACCGTCAGGAAGGTGCTGACACAGGTTTTTCACTGTCGAACGGATCTGATGAATCCGCATTGACCTGTATCAACTGAAAGGGTCGGACCCGTCCCGGATGGGATGGTGCGGCCGCACCCCGATCGTCGTGGGCGTATCTCAGCCCGGCGAGAGACCCCTTTGCCGACCGACCTGCCAGGATACGCTGCCGCCGTGTACCGCTACGGCGATCTGCTGGCCCAGCCGTTGCTCGATCATCGGCTTCCACGGCACCAAGCTGAACCCTAGACCATCGTCGAGCATGGCGTAGCGCCCGCTGGCGAGTATGACGCTGCGACGGTAGGTGCCGGCCACGCGCTGGCCGTCGGCCACCGGGCGATGCTCCAGGCCGGTTTCTGCTGAGATGCTCTGCGCCGCTGTCGCCAGTTCCCGCCTGCGTAGTGTTGTCAGCAGGTTGCGCGCCAGGATCACGCGTTGCCCGCGCTTCTCGGCCAACCCCTGTTCTTCGAGGAAGCAGGCGCGTTGTTGTAGCGCCTCCTTAACCTCACTACCGAAGCCCAGATCGCCCAGCCCCTTGCCGCCGCCGATCAACTGCTGATCCAGCCAGGTGGCACCGATCACGCGCGCCTGCCGCTCGATAGGCAGATGCGATTTCAGCTCCACCGCCACGCCGCCGCCCAGGAGTTGGGTGTCGTACCGGCGGCCTCGCTCAGGTAAATCGTCCGGCACCTGCCAGACGCCCTCAGCCAGCCGTTCCACGAGGCCAGCGCGGCGCAGGGCTTCCAGTCTTCGGACATGCGCATCGACTACTTCGCGCGGATCGCGGTCTGGATGGGGTTGGGTCTTGGCAACCGCCAGATGATGATCGGTGCGGTAGATGCCATCGACAGCCAGCGCGGCGATGGTGTTGTCCGCCACACGGACGGCGGCTGATCCCTTGACCTCCACCACTGCGCCGGCCGGGTACTGCTCCAGTTCCGTCCGGGGCGGCAGCGCGACATAGTGAGCCTTGCCATCGGCACCATCGACGATCAGATAGCCCTTGTCATACAGCTCGTCGGCCAGGCCCTTGCCGGCCACGCGCCCGACGATTGAGCGGCCATCATCACCAGGCTGGAACACGGCCAGCTCGCGCTGCTGGCCGCTCATGGCCCGCTGCATCGTGCGGATGATGTCGCCGCGTTCGCCCATTGCCCGTAGGGTGGATTCGGCATCGGCATGGACCGTCCACACGCCGGGCTGAACTTCGGTCGCTAACCCCATGCGTTGCAAGCGTTGCAGGCGGCCGACCAACAGAAGGCGCTGGCGTTGCAGCCGGGGTTCGTTGAGGCGTTCGACACGCACCAAGCCATCCACCGCTTCGCGCTGCAAGGTGCGATCCAGGCTGGTCCAGCGCTCCTGTTCCACTTCGCGGCCGAGTGTTCGCTGGATCTCCAACTCGGTGCGCGGCCCCAGCCATTCGGTGGCGAGTTCGGAGGCGCGTTCGCGCATGCCCTGGGTGATGTATTGCTGCGAGATGATGAGGTCTTTGCCGGTGTCATTCTTGCCGCGCAGCACGATATGCGTGTGCGGGTTGTCGGTGTTCCAGTGGTTGACGGCCACCCAGTCCAAGCGCGTGCCCAGGTCGGCTTCCATGCGGCCCATCAGATGCCGGGTATAGGTGCGCAGGTCGTCGAGTTGTTCGGCATCCTCGGGCGAGACGATCAGGCGGAACTGGTGTCGGTCTTCGCGCCCGCGTTCCTCGAAGGCAGCGGTGTCCGCTTCGTCGGTCATCGGGCCATAGGCTTTGCCGGTGTCCTTCTCGCGGCCTACGCCTTCGCGCTCGATGTAGCGCAGGTGCGTGATGGTCGAACGTGCGCCGGCCTGCTTGAGGTACACCAGCCGCACCTTGACCGTGGCGCGGCGAGACGACGCCGACAGCGACTGGCCGGTGAAGCGCGCCGCCACATGGCCGCGCCCCAGGCGTGAGCCGGGCGTCTTGCCGCGCTTGCCGCCCGTGGCGTTGGCCGCCTTGGTGGCCTGGCGAAGCACTTGCGAGACGAAGGCATTGCCACGCTGCTTCGGCTTGCCAGGTCGGATGCGAAAGCGGTCTTCGCCATCCGAGCTGCCGCGCCTGCTCATGGCGTGGCTCCAGCGCAGGCCAGCGGGTAAGAACGTGCCATGCATGCGGTTTCGCCAAGGCCGACAAGGCTTTGCGCCGACTCGCGGCACGGTGCCGCCCAATGGCGCGTGCCGCGCCAACCCCACGTGCAGACTGGTTTTGTGCGCAACGCAGTGCCGCACCCTTCAATCTTGCCCTGCATCTTTCCCCGGCCTGACGGCACGGGGATGCGATGCCCCGGCGGCGCTGCGCGGAGCGCAGCCGGCCAGCCGGCGAACGCCAGCCATGCCACAGGCATGGCGCGTTCAGGGCAAGAGGTCTGCACGGGGGAATGCACGCAATGCAGTAGTCGATGCCGTGCAAAGCGCGGCGCGAATGCGCTCGCGCTGCACGCGCGGCGACGTGGCGAGCGCATGCGCAGCGACGCGCCTGATAGCACGTCAACGGCAAGCGGCAGCGTGCCGGACGTGAGGCAGGCAAAGCGGCGGCCAATGCGCCAGCCTGGCCGGAAGTCGGTCAAGCTCATGGCCGCTTCTCCAGGTAGATCGGATGCGCGGTGCCGATCACGGCGGATGCAGCAATCGGCCCGAAGTAGCGGCCGTCGAACGATGCTGGATTGGTCGTGCTCAACAGGAACAGTTCGCCGGGATGAAGGCGCCGGCATTGCTGCCAGGATGGCAGCGGCCGGCCCTTGCGGTCGGCAGGCAGCACGGCGGCCGCAGGCACGCCGTCGATGCGAACGATGTCCTCCACGATGCAGACGTGCTGCGGTGCGACCGCGCCCACACGCTTGAGCAGCGGAATGTGCGACGGCAGGTAGCCGCGCTGCGCAGCGAGCGCGGCCACGTCTGCCGGGAGCCGGGCCAGAACGATGCTGTCCACGGACAAAGGACATGGCAGCGAGTCGGCAGGTTCGATGCGATACCAGCCGATCGGCACGCTGTCGGACGGGTTGTAGATGATGTGCGCCGCAGGCCGCACGAAGGACGCCCAGGCCAGCGCAGCGAGGCCGCAGGCGGACAGGACGGCCAGCACGATGCGAGAGCGCAAGCGCGGGTGAGGAATGGTTGTCGTCGTGGCCGTCATTGCAGCGCCCTCCTGGCCAGCCAGGCGGCATGCCGCTGGAGGGTGTAGTTCGGCAGTGGCAGGCGGGCCGCCAGACGGTTGCCCAGCGTGCGCCAGTACGCGGGCGACACGTCGATGGCGGCGATGCCCAGCGCCTCGATGGCGTCGATCCTCGCCAGCACGGCACGCACCTTCTGTTCGCCCTCGGCGTGCAACAGCAGGCGTGCGCCAGGCTGCACGCCGGGGATGCGCTGCACGGCGTCCAGCGGCGTGCCAGCCTGCATCACCATGAGCTGCCAGCGAACGGTCCCGTAGTCGTTGGATTCCCAGCGGATGCGGCAGAACATCGACGCGGGCAGGAACACTGCGCAGCGCCGCCAGCGGTCGAGTTGAACGGTGCGTGCGGGGTCGCCGAAGCGCAGATAGAGATTGATGCGCTGGTTCACGAAAGCGAGCGCAACGCGGGTCAATGGCACGTTGCCGGCCTGGCCGGCGAGTGCATGCAGCGAGGGCGACGGCGCAGTCGTCGCCGCCTGAGTGAAAGCGTTCATGGCGTGTTCTCCGGGAACTCGCGTTCCAGCAAGGCGCGCAGCAGTTCGGCCACCGTGATGCCCTGGGTGAATGCCGAGACCTTGATGCGAGCGCGCAGCGCGGGCGTCACGTCGAGGGTCAGGCGCGCGCTGTAGAGGTCGCTCTTCTGGAGGTCGGCGCCGTCGCCCTGTCGAATCCACGCCTCGGCGTGCGGATTCGCGGACGGACGCGCGCCGATGGCGATGCGTTTGCCAGTGCGTTTGTCTGGCCCGCTGCTCATGACGGCCACCGCAGCAGTTCATCGACCAGCGCGGTGATCTCGCGCGCGGCGGCGCTGTCCGGGGCGATCTCGCGCGCAAGCCGGCCTGCGGCTACGCTGTCGGCGAAGACGATGCGCTGGCGCACTTCGGTGCGCAGCGCCGGCAGCGGCTGATCGGCGAGCGCGCTGCGCGCTTCGCGTCCGATCACCGTGGTGCTGACGCGCCGGTTGATGACGAAGGCCGCGCGCAGCGCACGCCGGAACACCTGCGCCTCGCGGATCAGCGCCACCATCTCGGCAGAGGCCCACAGGTCGTACGGGCTGGGCTGCACCGGGATCAACACCCGGTCGGCCGCCAGTAGCGCGGAGCGCGCCAAAGCGGCGATCCTGGGTGGCCCATCGATGACGACGTGATCGGCGCGCTTGGCGAGTTCTGGGGCTTCCTGATGCAGCGTTTCCCGCGCCAGGCCCACGGCGCTGAACAACCTGGGTAAGCCTTGCTGGCTGCGCCGCTGCGTCCAGTCCAGCGATGAACCCTGCGGGTCGGCATCCAGCAGGATGACCGACTGCCCCTGCATCGCCAGCTCGCCAGCGATGTGGGTGGCGAGCGTGGTCTTGCCGACGCCGCCTTTCTGGTTGAGCAAGGCGACGATCATGGCGCAGCCCTCCCTGTCGGAAGGCTGGCTGCGAATCGGTCTGCAAAACGCGCTTGTTCTTGCCTTCGGTTTTGCTGTCGCTGCGACCTTTCGGCAGTTGTCCACCGAAACGGCGCGGCTCTACTACAAGTTAGTGAATTTAAGTTAGGTAAGTTAGAGGGGTCGAAAACCCGCGCCGTTATTGGCTTTCCGGCAGTTTCGTACTCCTGATAGCACGATAGGCGTACTCCCGATAGCACGATACCCCGTACTCCTGATAGCACGAGTCCATCCACAGGCCTTACCGCACTTATCCCCGTGCCGTGAACGGCACGGGCCGGAAGGTCAGCAGCTCGATGTTGTTCTCGGGCATGCGCTCGATGCCCAGCACATAGCCCGGCAGCGACTGCCGCGCGACCAGCGCGCGCAGGTCGTAGGCGAAGTCCGAGAAGCGTGTGGCGCTGCCCGACTTGCGGTACAGGTGCCGGAAGTCGAACTGCCATCCGCCCGGCTGCTTGCCGCCGTGCTTGCGCACCAGGCGGTACAGCCATCGCTCGATACCGCCAGTGAGCTTGAAGTACGCCGGATCGATAGTGAGCACCAGGGCGGCGTCCAACACGCCCGCATAGAACCAGTCCGGCAGGATCAGTTCGATGCCGAGCGGTGTGCCGCGAACGTCGGCCAGTTCCTTCCATTCGTTGATCCACGAGAAGCGATGCAGGCGCCGTCCGGTCGTCTCGCGGATCGACGTGGCCACGGTGGTTGATTGCAGGCGATCCAGTGCGGCCTTGAGGCGCTGGTAGTCGCGCAGCGACACCCCGCGCCCGATGAAGCGCAGGATCTCGTAGGGGGTGGCCTGCATTAGGCGCGACGGGCGAATGCCTGCGTCGCGCGCTTCCACGATCTGCGATGCGGCCCAAATCAGGATGTCGGCGTCCCAGATCGTGGCGATGCCGTGCTCCTGCGTGCCTTCCACGCGAATGGTGACGTTGCCGCTGCGGAAGTCGAGCGGCATCACGCGCCGCGACTTCGCCAGCGAAAAGAACGGGAATGCCATCAAGTCCTGGCTGTCGCGCGGCGCCATGTCGCCGGGCAGCGCACGGAACAGGGCGAGCTGTTCGCGGGGCCGCAAGGCTTGCCCTGGCGGGCTGGGCATGGCGATGGCTACCGGCACGACGCCGATCAGCGCGCACGGCTGTCGGCCGAATGGTGCTCGGCGTACTCGGGGTCGGAAGTGGCCTCGAAGCTGCGGCTATCGGCCCAGGCATCGAGGTCGGCCACGGCGTACATGACGCGCCGGCCGAACTTGCGAAAGCGCGGACCACCACCGATCACGCGCCGCTTTTCCAGCGTGCGCGGCGACAGCCGCAGGTAGTCGGCGGCTTCGTCGTTGGTGAGGTAGCGTTGGGGTTGCGCGGTCGGGGTGACAGCAGCGGCAGCAGGCCGCAAGGGAGCCGGTCTCATGGTGTGAACCTCCATCGGTCAGCAAAGCCCGGCCACACAGCGCGACCGGATGGAGGCAGTCTCAAGAAGGCAGCGCGTCCTGCTCAGGGTCGTTTTGCAGGGTGTGCAGAACGACCCTCCCCAAGCAATTCAAGCTGTGCCAGGCGGCGATAGCCCCCGCGCATCAGCGACTGGCCGCGCCGCACCAGGCGTCGCACCCGGGAGCGCAGGCCGCCATCGGTGTACCAGCCCTGGGCCACAGCATCGGCCCCGAACAGCCCTTCGGCCATCTCGCGCAAGGACGCCCCTGCCAAGGCAGCGTCGAGCGCCTGCAAGGTGTGCAACTCCAGCAGCGCCGCCGGCGACGGTCGCGGCCGGGCCGCAGCCGCAGGCACGGGATCGACGGCCAGTTTGTCCAACTCGGCGGCGAGTGTGTGGAAGCGAGCGCAAGGCGCTGCGCAGGCGCGAATGGCGTAGACGTAGGCCATGCCATCGGTCAATCCCGGCGCAAAGGCCAGCCGCAGGCAGCAGCCGGGCCAATGCGTGACCAGCACCAGGCGCCGGCCATCGTGGATCAGGTGCTTGCGGCCAGGGATGCGCCAGAACTCGAACGCCACCGCATCCGGCGGCGGGTCGGCATCGGGATAGAGCTGCACCACGGCATCGTGGTCGGGGAACCAGGCCGGATGCGCGTCGCGCGCATCCAGGCCGGGATTTTCCAGCAGGCGCAAACCCCAGCGCCCAGCCGCCTCCGGCCGGCGGCGGCGGCGCAGCCAGTCGCGCAGGTAGTCGGGGTGGCGGCGCAGGTACTCCCAGGCGAGAGCCGGGCCGTCAAGGTGCAGCGCGTAGAGATACGCGGCGGTCGGATACCAGTGTTCGGTGCTTCGATCTGCCATGACGCAACCTCCTGTTGGATAGCAGGAACGTCGCCACGGGAATCGGAGTGCGGGAGCTACGGCATCAGCATCAAATCGTCATCGGTAGCGGGATAAAGTGAAACCGCCGGTGTCAAGACTGATGGGCTCCGGAGCGTTGCTGAAATCGTCCGAATGCGACGGCTGCGCCGCCAGGAAAAGACGCACAGCAAAGAACACGGTGGCGCAGCCGGCGTGAAAGATCATGACTGTTTGGGTCCGACGAACACCGCCTCGGCGCTAGAGTGCCGATTCAGACCGGCTGGGTCTTGGGTGAGACTGAAACAGTCGCAATGCGCCCGGCCTGGCCGGGCTGCGATGGCCCGCCGCAGCAGGCCGGGGGGTCGGCGGGTCAGTCGATGATCGACCCGGTGGCGCGTGCCAGCCGCGCATAGTCTGACAGCGAGCGCTTCGCTATGAAATACAAGTCGCGTTCGATGGGCAGCTTCAGCGGCCCGACGATGGACGTCAACTCGGAAATCCGCACCGTGCCCAGCTCCGGCGCGCCGATGCCGATATCGCACAGGCCGAAGGCCGTATCGCCATCCTCGGGATCGAGTTCGGTCAGCAGCCAGGTCGCATGCGCGTCCGGGGTGAACAGCTTGACTGGTTGCGGGTCATGGTCGCCGCCTTCGGCGGTGATCCGGCCGTTGGCCAGCAGTTGGGCGCGTTGTTCGTCCGTGATGAGAGGTTGGGTCATGGTCGCTTCCTTGAAGGGTTCGCTCCACGGCGGAGCGAGGCGACGGGGGCGCACGCGCAGAGCGCGGCCGTCATACCCCAACACGGTCCGGTGCGGGCCGGGGTTGACGGCAAGCGGCGTGCGCCAGGCTCGCGCACTTGTCCGCTGTGGGGTGGATCCGCCAAGCGGCCAGGATGCCCACGGAACCGACGATGAGCGGATGCGCTTGTACGCCGAAGCACGAAACCGCCGATCCGGCATCGTGCTTTTGGAAGAATGCGCAAATGCACAGAGCATCGAGTCCGGACAGACAGGAAATCGCAAAGCCGGACGTGCGGATGACATCGAAGACACGAAAGCGGATCTCCATAAAAGCGCAAAAGCACAGTTCAACATCAAATGAATACTATAGGTTGTAGCCCTATAGGGCGCAATCGAATGTCATCCATGGTTTCAGGGAAATCATTGGATGGCGGCGAAACACGCATTGGCAGCGACATTGAAGACGGTCAGGAAAGCGCGTGGCTTGAGCCAGGAAGCATTCTCCAACGTGTCCAGCCGCACCTACCTGAGTTCGCTGGAGCGCGACCTGAAAAGCCCGACGCTGAACAAGCTGGCCGAGCTGTGCGAAGTCATGGAGATCCATCCGCTCACGCTGCTGACGCTGGCGTACGCCGGTGGCAACCAGCGTAAGACAGACCCGCTTCTGGCGCAGGTGCGGCAGGAGCTTGAGACGGTGTTGAAGGATCGCGACGCGCCGTAGGCGCGCGCTGTCTGCGCTGTGGTCGGTGCTGCGACCAGCAGCACAATGCCCCGCCGCAAGGGCGGGGCGGCGGTCGTCAGGCCGCTTGCGGCTTGCTGCGCGACCAGAACAGGTTGTGCGTGCCGTCCTCTTCCTCGATCAGGCGGGCATAGACCGTCGCCGGGAACGAAGGATCATCGAGGGTGCAGGACACGTAGGCGCGCCCGGCCTCGCTGGTTTTCTTCCACGCCGCGCCAACCTCCAGCCCGTTGCCGGCCTGGATCCGGAAGTCGGGGGCGTTCTCCTTGTCCCCCTTGTCGTTGGGGACGAACTTGGCCTTGACGTTGAGCGTCAGGGTGCGCAGCGTGCCGGTGAAGCCGTCCTTGTCTGCGGTGAAGGTGCCGATGTTGGCCATGATGAATCTCCTTTCGGTTGAACAAGGCTCGCGCCCATCGCGTCCTTGTTGTGATCCGGCCGGCGGGGGACGGGCGGGCTGCACCGCTTGCGGCCGCAACAGCGTGGAGGACCGGGAGGCGCAAAGAATTTGCCTCGCGAGGAATGCACGCAGTGCAGGGGAAATTGTTTGCACCTCCCGGTTGCAGCCATGAAGCCCGAGGCGCAGCCGCGCCCCCGCCAGGATTCACGACAAGACAAGGACGCCTTGGGCTGTGCCGCCCCGAAAGGAGCCGTGGCCGACTCGGCATCCCCCGCATGAGAGCCGCACAGGCACGTCCCTGACGCGGCACAGGCGGACACCCGACGACAGGCGAGAACGCCCTCGCTGCATCCTGCGGCGCTGGTCTTGAGGCGTGGCCGTGGAAGCTCCATGGCGAGGCCCGGCGGTGTGTCCGTGAACCATTCTTCGTGAGGTGATGGGCAAGAATCGCCAGCGTCGAGGACGGCATCCATTCGCACAACCTGCCGCAGCAAGCCACGGCGTATTTGCCGCGTCCCGCCCCACTGCGGCGGGGTGCTGGCCTGGCCGATCCGGCGCAGCCGTTTCGGCTCCTCGAAGGGGCGCCAAGCATCGCGCGGCGGGGATGGGCCTTACGCCGATCCCCTGGAGGCAAGCGAAGCGCGCAGCGCCGCAGGCGCGAAGGCGTGAGGGATCGACACCGAATGGCCGTGACGGCGAGGCCGGCATGGGACGCAGCCTGAGAGTCCGGCGGCGCACCGCGCCGACACGCCAGGCTCCGAAACCGCTATGGCACGATGGATCAACTACATGAAGAAGCTACCTTGGTCGGAGTAACCAGCAGGCTCGATCGTCACATTCGCAATGCGCGGTTGCAAGGCACGCTTGCAGTGGACATTCTCACCCCCGTCCTGAAGCCAAGCCCCCAGGCGCCGCTCCACCCAACCACAAGCTATAGCGTCCCCGCTGCTCAAATCGCAATACCACTCCGGCTGAATGTCAGCCTTCCGGGGCTTGAGAACCACATTGATGGAAAGCTCACCGCCGCTGATGGCATCCACACTGGCAATCGCCGGCAGATCCTCATCGAACACGAAACAATAGGTGCTGCGCGCGCAGTGATGACTGTCCTCTGCACCGCCGGGCCACCAGTTCTCGCCCTCCGACAGCCCGAACAGGCGCTGTTCGAGGCCGGCGTTGACCGCCGCCACCATCAGATTTCGCCAGACCCACCAGCGCGCGCTCCGCTGCGTTCGCAACGGGAAGGTCTTGAACGGTGAATAGGAGTGCTCGAATTCCGGCAGCAGCCGCAGGTCGTCGGGCGCGGCGTAGCCGAACTGCCGCAAGCGCTGCGCCAGTCGGGCATTGCTTGGCTTCTGCGCCTCGGCGGTTGCACGGCCAGCAAGGGCTGCGCGCATCGCCGCATGGGTTCTGAATCCCAAGGCCGCGGCAACCGCTTCGCTCAGGTGGGACGAAGAAACACCCTTCACGCCGCGCTGTGCCCTCTGCTTTAGGGTGCGCAAGGCAGCTTCGGAAACGAAAAACGTTGAGACAGTCATGCCAAATTCCTTAATGACTGGTCGATGTCTGCCGATTACGCATCGACCGGGGAATAGGCACGGTCAGCGAAGGAGAAGCGTGGAACGTCGTTTAACCCGGCAGCAGGTTCAGCGTGACGCGGCTGTAGAGCCCATTGTAACGAGCCTCAGACTGAGGCAATACATGCGGAGCTGCTGCTGACCCGTCGATAACGACACCGGGCGCGGCTACTGCCGCGCCCGGATTTTTGAATCCACCGGCCCCAGCAGCAAACGCTGGGCCGGTGCCGGTGTCATTCCTTCGTCTCGATGAGCCGCCGCACGGCACGCGGCAAGGCGCGGCCAGTGATGAGGTGAATGTCCGTGAGGTCGGCGCGGGCCGTTCAGCCCAAAGGCGGACGGTAGCCGCGCACGTCGCCTTCGCCGTGCCAGCGGCGGGCGCGCATCGTGCCGGGTGCATGGATCGCCGCCATGCGCGGGCGGGGTATGGTGGTGCGGGTCATGGGCAGTCCTCCATGAAAGCGAAGCTCCCCGGTCGAAGCCGGGGAGCTTGCTTTCAGCGCAGATCAAGCGGTTAATGCCTCGGTGAGTTCATCCACCCCGGTGGCGGCTTCTTGCGCGTCGTCCTGCTCCGCATCCTGCTGACCTTCCTCGGGCGCGTCGGCCAGCGTGCCTTCGGCCCTGAAGATGATGGGCATCCAACCCGTGCCATCGACCAGCCGCTCGGCTTCGCTGGCAATGTCGGCCTTCTTGAGCTTCTCCAGCCGGTTGACGTGCTCCGGTGCGAACTCGCCCACGGCCTGCAGGATGGAGGCTTTGGGAACGTGCTTGAAGTAGCCTTCGGCGCTCGGCTTCCACCATGCGGCCATGTCCAACCCCACGGCCTGCGCCAGTTCCTTGCCGGGCTGGTGTGCCGTGGTACGCGGCGTCACCACGTCCACCGTCGGCGCCACGCACACGGCCAGCAGCTTGACCAATTCGTCTTGCTCCATCGCCAGCAGCGCGGCGAACAACTCGGCGCTGTCCTCGGGCAGCTTGCCGCCCCAGGCCTGCCGCATCTCGCGCAGCGCCACGGCGGCGGACGATTCCGGCCAGTCCGAGGCCAAGCCTTCAAGCCGATCTTGCACGGTCACGCGCACGCCCAGCGGCAGGTCGTGCCCGAAGTGGCATTCCTGCAAGACGGTCTGCACCATCCCATGCACCAGCGCGGCCAGTGCCACTTGTGGATGTCGGGCGACTTCGATTTGCAGCGCGGCGGTACGGTGGGCGCTCAAGCGTTGCGCCAGCCGGTCGGAGATAGCGGCCTTGGGTGTGTGGTCGGCTTCTTCGCCGTCGTCGTCTTTGACGCCTTCGCCATCTGCAAAACCGTGGCGCAGTTTTTCCAGCGCGCGGAGCGCCTTGGCTTCGGCTTCGCGCAGCAGCCCGCGATGAATCGCGGCCTCGCCATTGCGGTCGATGGTGACGATGGCACCGGCTGTGGCCCGCACGTTCGCAGCATAGTCCAGCAAATCATCTTCCAGTGCCTGCAATTGCTGGCCCAGGCGCTCGCCATCCTCATGCAAGGCTTCTGCCTTGTCCTCGTCCTCGGCATCCATCGCGGCATCAATGGCTTCGCCAAGTTCTCGCATCTTGGCTTGCAGCTTCTCGATGCGCAGGGCATCGCGCTTGCTCGGCGTGCGCCGTTCCCTCGGGGCGCGTTGGAAGGCTTGCAGGTCGGCATAGGTGGCGGCGGGTGCGGCATCGACCCATGCCCATCCTTCGGCCTTCACTTCGGCGGCGATGCGCGCCAGCTTGTCTTGCGCCAGCCGTTCCAGCAAGGCCGCATCGTTGAGGTACACGCCTGCATCGCCTTCCGCGAACAGGTCACGGCGAATGCCACCTCCTGCAGCTTCGTAGGTATCGAGCCCGACGAATCGCACAAGCGGATGCCGGTAAGCATCAATCTCGCGCTCGGTAAGGCGTTCGCGCAGTGCGGACGGGCTGCGCTGCCACTTCGGCGCATCGTAGAACGCGGCGTCTTGCGAGGCATGATCGTCGGTGACGGCCAGCGCCATGAGTTGGTCGAGCGTGACGGCATCAGCCCGGTAGTCGGCCATCAAGCGCGGCGACACATTCGCCAGCTTCAAGCGGCGCTGCACCACCAGCGGCGTGACGCTGAAATCCGCTGCAATGTCCTCAATGGGCCGGCCTTCGGCTACCAGCGCAGCGAAGGCCCCGAACTGGTCTGCCGGATGCATGGCCTCGCGCTGCACGTTCTCCTTGAGGCTGGCGGTGCGTGCCGTGCCATCGGCCACCCGCAGGCAAGGTACGGCCCAATCCTTGGCGATGCGGTGCTTCTTCGCCAGCAGCTTCAACGCGGCCAGCCTACGGCCACCGGCCACCACCTCGTAGTGTTCCCCATCGGCGGCGGGAATCACGATCAGGTTTTGCAGCAGGCCGACGCGCTGGATGCTCGCGGCCAGCTCAGGGATGGACATGCGCGGGGTCTTGCGCACGTTGCGGCCCGTGGGGCGCAGCACCAGCCGCGACAGCGGAACCAGGAGCATGTTCTTGCTCGGGTCGGCGGCTTGCAGCATGTTGGCGGCAGTGGTGACGGCACGGGCTTCGGAATGGGTAACGGCGTTCATGATGGACTCCAATCAAATATGAAACAGACGGGGAATGGAGGGGAAACCGCCCCTCCGAGCGGAGGGACGGTTCAGGCTTTGAGCTGGCGCATGCCATCGGCCAGCAGCCATAGAGCGCGGTTCAGGCGAATGCCCGAATCAATGCCCTGCACGGGGCGGGTTTGCTGCCTGCGGCCATTGGCGCTGCGGCCGGACAGCCCGCCTTTGGTGAGGTTTTCTTGCGTGCGGTTGAACACGCTCCACAGGTCCGGGCGGCGGTCGTCGAAGCGGCGCGGCGTCAGGATTTGCGTTTCAGTGATCGGCGCGGGCTTCTCGGGGTCGTCGTACTTGAGGGCCAGCGCGGCGCGGGCGAACACCTCCGATTCCCCGGAATCCAGCGTGATGGCCTGCATGGACTCGCGGGATGCATGCGCATGGTCGAAACCACGCAGCACTTCATAGGCGCCCTCGATGACTTGCCCGGTCACGTCGCCCTTGTGGGGCACGCGCACGTCCGCTATCGTGTCGCCGCAGACCAGTCCGTTCTTGCAGACGAAGCGGAACATGCCAGCCAACAATTGATAGCTGCTCGTCCCGTCGTGGGAGTTCAGCAGAATGATTTCGTTGGCCTCGGCCGCGTTGATCTGGGCGGCGTGGCGCAGCCTGACCATGTGCTTGGTGAAGTCGCGTCGGTCCTCATCGCGCACGCGGGTCTGCGTCACCATGAAGGGTTGAAACCCTTCCTTGCGCAGTTCGGTCAGGACGGTGGCGGTGGGGATGTAGGCATACCGCTGGGACCGGCTCTCGTGCGGCGCGTCCGCGAAGATTGACGGCGCCACGGTGCGGATTTGATCGTCCGACAGCGGATGTTCGCTGCGGAGTACCGGGGAGCGGGAAGCGAAACGTGATGCGAGTTGCATGATCTTTCTCCAAAAAATGAAGTTGCTGCTGTGGTTTCAAAGCTGACCGGATTCCAAGATTCGGAGCCCGTTGTGGCTTCGGTGGGTTCGGCGCAGAGACCTGGGCCGGTCCCTGTTTGCCGCCGTCTTTCCTGAGTTCATCGCCCGCGAAGAACCGGGCCCGCGAGGGCGTGGCCGTCAAGGAAGACGCGCAGGGTTGGTGCGGCCCGCAGCCGAAGGCGAGGACACGGCCCTGCGCGCCTTGACGGCCAGGCACCGCGGGCTACGGTCGCGGGAGAAAGCGATGGACTTGGGGAAAGACGATCAGCGGCCCAAGGGCCAGGGGATGCGCTGAAACCCACGCCGCGCGGCGAGCGCCCCCGCGTGCCGACGGCACGCCTGATCAGATGGATTTCAGCCGATCAGGCGCAGCCTGTTCGGCGGCATGGCAGGGGCGCCAAACGCAGTGCGGCGGGGGGGGGTTGGGAAGCCGATCCCCCGGAGTCACGGCACGCGCAAAGCGCGCACGCCGAAGAAAAAAACAAAGAGGGCCGAAGCCCTCGATGTCTACATCAACCCCTTCTCGGCCATCGACAGGACCGAGTCGCCCGCCACGATCAGATGGTCGAGCACCCGCACGTCGACCAGCGCCGCCGCCGATTTCAGCGTCTGCGTCAGATGCTCGTCTGCACGCGAAGGCTCCGCTGAACCACTGGGATGGTTGTGTACCAGTAGCAGAGCGCTTGAATTCCGGCCCAGCGCATCCTTGACCACTTCCCGTGGATACACCGATGTCTGGCTCACCGTGCCCCGGAACATCTCCACGTAGTCGAGCACCCGGTGCTGTGCGTCCAGGTGCACCACCGCGAAGATCTCATGCGGCAGATTCCCCAGCCGAGTCCGCAGGAAGTCCTTGACCACCGCCGGCGATGTCAGCACGTCGCTGCCACGGACCCGACCCGCCAACACCCGCTGCGCGGCCTGCAGCACCTCGTCGGCATCGGCCAGACGGTACTCGCCTGCGACATCGCGAACGAGCAGTGAAGAAGCAGATGAGGAAACGGCAACGAAGGAATCGAGGGAAGAGAACAGATCGTGCGACATAGCGAACTCCAGTGTTCGGGCGGGATTGCCCGAGACCGGAACCGGCACGCCGCAGCGCAGCTGTCACAGGTTCGAAGACGGCCGACAGGACGCCAGCGTGCGCAGCACGCGCAGACCTTGACCGCGAAAACGGTGTGCAAGGATGAAGGGAACAGCAAGCCAGCCCCCACCCACAGCGCGCGCCCGCATTGCACTGGTAAGCGCAGCGCGCAGCGGCACCGCCGCGAAGGCATCAGCGATGGGAGCCGAAGGGGCGAGACGCCGCAGGTGGCTCGATGCGCAGCACGTACAGCGCGGCCCGGCATCGCCGGGGAGGCACGGTTCTGATTCGGTGTTGGACCAGCTTGCCAGGAGATTCGCTGACGACCCGGGCCTGCTCACACTGAAAGTGTGCCTGCGACGCGCCGAGCATGTAATGCGTGCCGACCAGAGGGGCCGAAGCCCTGTCAATTGCCTGGAAGGCCGAACAGCCGTCGGCTATTAAAACTGCAGGCCTGAATGATCTCGTCGACGTCGCAGCCCAGGAGCTCTGCCACGCTTGCCGCGACCCAGGGAAGATTCGCCGGCTCGTTGTGCCCACGACGGGTTTCGGCGGCGTTCTTCGGGAACAGATAAGGAGCATCCGTTTCAAGGTGCAGTCGATCCATCGGAATGGCTGGCAGGGCTTCGCGAAGTGCCTGGCCACGTTGGAGGTCTGTGACCCAGCCCGTGATGCCGATGTCGAGCCCCATCGCGAGAAAGGCTTCCGCTTCCGTGCGGTTGCCCGTGAAACAGTGCACGACGCCGCGCGCTCCGTCAGCCACCACGGGGGTAAGCATGTCGTGGAAATCGGTGAAGGCGTCGCGGCAGTGAAGGAAAAGCGGCTTGCGAGTCTCTACAGCCATCGACAGCTGCTGCTCGAAGGCAATGCGCTGTGCCTGGGGAGTCGAAAAGTTGCGGTTGTAGTCAAGGCCGCACTCTCCGACAGCCACGACTTCCGGGCATTTCCAGAGTTTGGTCAACTCGCGGAAGGTGCTTGGGTCGTACGACTTTGCGCCATGGGGGTGTACCCCCGCGGTCGCGAAGACGGTGCCCGGATTGGCTCTTGCAAGCTCAAGGGCCAAACGACTGGATGCCGCCGATGTGCCTGTGGCGAGGATCTGGGTCACGTTTGCCGCCCGTGCACGCACCAACACTTGGGCAGTCCGCGACGTCAGTTGCGCCGAGTGGAAGTTGACGCCGATGTCGACCAGTTGCGCTCGTTCGGATTGTGATCCCTTGCTCATGCGCCGATGGTACCCATAGACTCGACAAGCTCCAGTCATCGAGGCGGCCATGAAAGTTGGCGGCTGCGAGCGCGCGAGCGTAGGCCTATGCTGTCGATTTTGCGTACCCCAGAAATTCCTTATGGGGTGAACGTGCCTCGTTCCAGTAGCGGGTGGCCCCTTCGGGCTTTTCACGATGCGTTGCTACCGTCAAGAGGAGGCGCCGTTTCGCGCGGGAGATGCCAACGAAGTACGCTGAGCGTTCCGCTTCAAGTTCGCCCCAGAACGTCTGTGTCTCCACGCCCAACACAATGACGGAATCGAATTCCAGTCCTTTGCACTTATGAATCGTCATGATCCGCACGGCACTGTCTTCAGAAAACCGCGATAGTGCGGTTGCCGCATCTTGATCGAACCCGAGAAGCTCTCTGATGCGATCAAAGGTCTGCGCGACGACTTCGTCCAAGCGGGTGCCGCGCTCGTAGTCGGACGACAGTGCTGCGACGGCCTCGCGCCCGAGGAGATCTAGGAATTCTTGTGCCAGCACATGCAGCGCGGCGAAGGTCGGTGCCTCGGCGGCGTCTTGGTGGATTCGATCACGCGCGTCGTCGATGAATCGGTGCCAGCCTGCACGCAGTTCGTAAGAAGCGTCCTCATCGACCCCGGTTGCCAACAGCACGTCCATCAGGCGACCATAGGCATCAGGTTCGCGCTCGCCCGTGACGACGCGTAGGAAATCGACGATCAGTCGCGCTGCTGGTTCCGCCGACAGGTCCTGCAAGACCTGCTCGTTGCGAAATGGAATGCCGCGCGCGCCCAGCTCAGCCATCAGCCGGTCCGCGTAGAGCTCGAGTTGCTTGGAGAGCAGGACGGCGATTTCCGAGGATGGCAAACCCTCATCGTCGATCCACGCCAGAATTATGTCCGCCAGAGCCTCGGCCTCATACTGACTGTCATCGAATTCGAGGACTTCAACTGAGCCGCCAGTTCCAGCCAAATCGGCGTCGGGTACAGCGGCCTTTGGGTCCATCACTTTCACCATGGCGTTCTGCATGCGGCGCAAGCGTGGCTGCGAACGAAAGTTCTGATAGAGGTTCAGGGGCAGGGCATCGAAGTCCTTGGCGAAGAGTTGGAAGACGCCTTCCAGCGCTCCGGCCCAGCCCATGATGCGCTGTTTCGTGTCGCCTACCGCCGTCAGTCGGATGTCGGTGCCGAAGAACGCTTCCTTGATCAACTGGTACTGTGCTGTGGTGCAGTCCTGAAATTCGTCGAGGAACACGTGGCTGTAGGTCTGGCGCACGGCGTTGCGGGCGACCTCGCTGGATCGGAGAATTTGGACCGCCAAGGGGACCATGTCCTCGAACTCGATCTGCCGGCGTTGCACTCTCGGTTTGCCGATCGTGTAGTCCGCGTCCAGGGCCTCCTTGCCTGTGAGCACTGGGCGAAAACGGTCGATCAACCGTTTGGCAAACGCGTGAAACGTGTGGCTGTCCAGCCGGCCGGCGAGTTGCCAACCGCAGCGCTGGCGTACCCGATCCTTGAGGTTGCGGCTGGCGTCGACCTTGAAGGAGATGGCCAGCACGCGCTGGGGATAGCGACAGGCACCGGTACGGAGCAAGAAGTCTGCGCGCTGCGCGAGCATTTCGGTCTTGCCTGCCCCAGGACCCGCTGTTAACGCCAAGTTGCGTTCGGTTTCGCGCGCTGCGGCCAGCGCGTTGGGTTCCAGCTTGAGCCCGTCGGACGGTCGCCAGCGATCGGGCTTGATCATTCTGGCAGTTCCGCCAACTTGGCCTTCACCATGTCCAGCAGCCGATCGATCGAGTCCGGCATATCCACGTCGAGCGTCGCGTCGTCGAGCTGACCCATGGCTTCGAGATGTGCCGCCGGCTTGCTGCCGAGTTTGAAACGCCGGTGGTACGCGTCGAAGTTCTGCTGCTCTTCCTCGCTGTACTGAGCGACATCTCCGTGGCTCTTGCCGAGTACCGCAGCGACGGTCTCGTCATCCGGATCGGCAAGCTCCTCCTCCTCGACGCCGTACGCGTCAGGAAACCGCCGCTGCATTGCAAAGTCGAGGTCCAGTGGGGTGGAGAAGAACACTCCCGCGGATTCGAGGAACTTGAGCCAGCCTGGACAGTTCTTGGACGTCAAGATCGGCTCGTCGCCGTCCCATTTCTGAAGGCCAGCCAGATGGTCCTTGCTCAAGTCGCTCTTGATGGTCGGAAACTTGAGCAGTTGCTGAATCGCGTATCTGATCCGTCCCCAACCACCTTGGTGGCGACCCAGGTCGAGGTCAAGCAGGGTCACTTGCGGAATGCCGAGACCATGGAGCAGGCGCCAAAAGTGGTTCACGTGCCGCCCGCCCAGCGGTGCAACGGAAATGGAGGCGTCGTCTTCGGCGATGCCCTTGGCCTGAAGCAGGCGCGGCAACACGATCTCCTCGCTGTCGCCTTCGCCCAGGATCACCAGTCGCGAGAAGTAGAGTTCCGGAAAGGCCTGGACCGCCTCGCGCACGAACTTGTAAGCCTCGTCGGTCGCCTCGGGCATGACGATGGTTGCGACGACCGTCTTCCGTTCCTTGTTCAGCCGCAGGTAGCGGATGTGTTCTGGCGCGACGCGTTTGAGTAATGAAGGCGCGTGCGTCGCAATGATCGCCTGCGCATCATGATGTCCGGAGAAAGTGGTCAGCGCCTTGATGATTCGACCAAGGTAGTGAGGCGATAAGCTGTTCTCAGGCTCCTCCATTGCTACCAGCGTGAACACCGCTGGGCGTAGCTTGTCCACGTCGAACGCGTCGAGCTTCTTGGCCAGCACCTGGCGGCCGATGGCTTGCATCGAAAGCACCAACGAGACGTAGAGCAAGGACTGCTGTCCGTCGCTTAGGCGCGAGAAGTCGACGATCTGTTCGCCGTGCCCCGGCGTAAACCCGACGGTCAGATGCCGGAGCAAATTGTCGATCTCATTGCGCTCGAAGGACACGCTGGGACTCGCGTAGTAGATCCCCTTGTGCAGCGTGGCCCAATGTGCGGTTAACTGCTCGCCGATGCCGCCGACGGCGGCGTTGCCAGCCAGGGCTTCGCTTATACCCTGTGTGAGCTCGGCGACCTTCTCGCGCTCAACCTGCCAGTCAGCCGCCCGCAGGGCTCGCCCCAGCAGGGAATTGGCCGCGTAGGAGATGTGGTCGGTGGGGTCCCGACGTGCTGGCAGGTAGTGGACCTGGATGGCATTGCGGTCATGCTTCTGCACGGGCACTGTCTTGGCAGGCTCGTCATGCTCATCAGCCTGTACGACGTAGTGCATCGTCTCTTCGATGTCCCCGTCCTCATCCATCGTTGCTGTCAGTCGGAAGCGAACGCGGGCAACACCGTCAGCAGATTCCAACTGCATGTGGGCGAAATGTCCTGGGATGGTGGGGTGTTTGCCTTTGGGCTTCTTGAGTTCGGGGAACTCGAACTGCGCTTCGACCCACAGAGTCAGCGGTCCGACGTCGCCCTTGGCCAAATCTGCTGCATCGATGTGGAAGTCGGTGCGTCGAACCCGGCGCAGCGATGGATCGAATCCGAAAAGCCGCGCGAGCGCCTGGAGCACGGCTGTCTTTCCGGTGCCATTGGGCCCAAGTAGAAAGATCATGGCGTCGAGTACAAGGATCGTTGGCCCCGGTCCGAAGGATTGGAAGTTGCTGAGCCGCAGCCGGGTAAGTTTCATGAGATCCCCCTCTTTTTTGATTGATTGGCCGATTCTGTGTGGGAGATCGGTTGAGTAGCTTGCTGCATTTGCTGTGGCGGCCTGGGGCACGTAGCCGTCGGCCGTAGAGTGTGGCCACCGAGACGAATCTGCGATTCTTCAACTGGTGTGAGGATCCTGTTTTCTTGTGGCGTGCGCGCGGCCGATGGGGCCGCCCCGCTCGACCCCAGTCGGGGAGCGGAGGGAGTGCTTCGAGGGCTACGCGCTGGCTCTTCGGCCGAAGTGCCAGACCTGATGCCCCGCCGGATGCAGGGATAGAGGAACATCGGCAGCCGCGCACAGCGTCCAGGCAGGGTTTTCGCCACTGAACTTATGGCCTGTCCGCCAGGTACACCGCGGCGGCGCATCCTGTGATTCGTAATCGATTTCTTGACTATCGGCTGTTTTGTAATCAAAATCCGACGTCGTTAACCGAAATTGAGAACAGCTCCGGGGATCTAAGTGGCCGAGTGGATCGGATACCAATGGCTGGCCGAGCGCTACGGCATCTCGCCGCTGCAGGCGTTCCGGACGGACAGCACCGTCGCTAAGTCCCGCACCACGGTGCGTGAGGACGGGTATGTTCACGAATATTACCCGCCTGCAGCAAGGCCTGGGGACACGTTAGCGGGCCACTTGACCTTCGCTCTCAAGCACGAGGGGGTCCACCTGGAATTCCTGGCCCGATTGTTCAGCGTGGTGCCGGTAGCGGAGCTGGAGGCTTGGGTTGCAGCCGAGCCGACGGGCCAATATGCGCGCCGTGCCGGATTCTTCTATGAATACCTGACTGGGCGGCAGTTGGGGTTCCCCGGCGTGGTAGCGGGCAACTACGTCGCGGCGTTGGACGAGGAGACCTACCTCACCGCCAGCCGGCCTGCCAACAATCCGCGCTGGCGCGTGCGGGACAACCTGCCTGGCACGCGAGACTACTGCCCCCTGGTGCTGCGCACTGCACGCGTGCGGCAGGCCGAGCAGTACGACTGCGCACAGCACCTGTCCGACTTGGAGGCCGAGTTCGGTGCCGATGTGCTTCTGCGCAGCGCGGTCTGGCTGACGATCAAGGAAAGCCGGGCAAGCTTCGCCATCGAGCATGAGGAGCAGCACGTCGATCGCGTGCGGCGTTTCGCGTCCGCCATGGAGCAACGCTGCGGGCAGGGTGAGGATCCTCTCTCGGAAGGTGCACTTGGCGAGCTGCAGTCTCAGATCCTCGGGCCACGTGCGACGCGCTACGGCGTGCGCCGCTCACCGGTGTTCGTCGGTGAAGTAGACGGGTTCACCGAGGTGGTTCACTACATTGCCCCGCACTGGGACGAAACGCCGGCGCTGCTGTCGGGCCTGCGCAGTTTTGCGATCCGCACGGCCGGAGCCTCCGCGCTGGTGCGGGCTGCCGTGCTGTCGTTCGGCTTCGTTTACATCCACCCCATGTCCGACGGCAACGGCCGGATCTCACGCTTCCTGATCAACGACGTGCTGCGACGCGACGGCGCGATCCCTGCGCCCTTCATCCTTCCCGTGTCAGCCACGATCACGAGCACCGTCATCAATCGGCGCGGCTACGACCAGGTCCTTGAACTGTTCTCGCGGCCGCTCATGCGCAAGTACGCACAGGCCTGGCGCTTCGGCGCGGAACAGGTGGCTGAAGACGGCGTGCACTACAACCTGCAATTCGATGCCTATCAGGATGCGCTGTCGGCCTGGCGCTACCCCGACATGACCGACCACGTCGAGTACCTTGCGCAGGTGGTTCAATCGACCATCGAGCAGGAAATGCGCAAGGAGGCAGGCCACCTGCGCAGCCTGCGCACAGCTCGCGAGCGCGTCAAGCAGGTCATCGAAGGGCCTGACGGTGACATCGATCGAATCATCCGGTCGGTGCGGGAGAACGGTGGCAGGGTGTCGAACAAGCTGCTGAAGGAAATTCCAGCACTGGCAGACGAGGACCTTGCCGCCGAACTCGTGACGGCCATCCAGGCGGCGTTTGCGCAGCCATGAGCCGCTATGAATTCATGATGATCGATCAATTCCACGCTTGTTCCGTCGCTCCGGACGACGAAGCCTTCACGAGGTTTTTCGTCAATGCGGTGCAATGGTTGCCAGGAGAGTTTCCGGTTGCCTCGATTCGACACAGGTCTCGGCCAAAGTCCCTCGGGTTCGGCCTCGGACGAAAGAGAAAGAACACCATCAATGAATAAGACAAACAAGAAAACAAACCCCACGGCAACGAAGGCCGAGGCAGCCGTGACACGTCACCCCGTTCCCGCGAAAAGCAAAACCACTCCGACTCACGATGTGCAGGATGACGCGATTCGCTTCTATCGCGCGAACGAAAAGCCCTATGGGGCCTTCAGCAATCTCTACCCACGACAGATTGATTTCGAAGGTCGCGCCTATCCGACGTCTGAACATGCTTATCAGGCGGGGAAGGCGAGCAAGCCGGCCGTTCGCGAATGGATTTTGAATGCTCCGTCGCCGTCCCTTGCAGCCATGGCAGCGCACGGTCTCTACGTATGGGATGTCGTGCCAAATTGGTCGCAGATCAAGTTCGATCGCATGCGCGCCGTACTGCGCGCCAAGTTCGATCAACACGCCGATTTGAAGGAGCTGTTGCTGTCCACCGGAAGTGTTCGTCTCGTCGAAGCCGGCACGGTGAGTAATGCCGTCAACCGCCTGTGGGGCGAGGTCGACGGCAAGGGGGAGAACACACTTGGCATCATGCTGATGGAACTGCGCTCTGAATACGCGAAGCCAAAGGCGAAGCGCGCCACTGGGGCCCGTCGAACGGCCGGCGAGAAGAAGACTGTGTCCTCGAAGCGCTCGCCGGTCACTGCATAGGCGATCGAAGCATTCCTATGAGCGGAACTTTCTACGACGGCGAACTCGCTGGACTCGGCAACACCTTTTCCGCCGCGATGTCGGCCAATATTGACCTCCTGAAGCTGGCGATCGCGAGCACTGCGGAGGCGAGCATCATCGGCGTGGGTTCGGGCGGCTCGTTCACCGTTGCATCACTCCTTTGCAACCTGCATGAGTCGTACACCGGCCGCGTGTCACGACCCTCGACACCACTCGAGATCATCTGCAATCCCACGCTCGCTGCCTCAAGCCCGGTCTTTATGATTTCGGCCGAGGGAAAGAATCCCGACATCATCGAAGCGCTCGAGCGCGCAAGACGCCATAGCTCACGCACCGTGCACGTACTGACTAACCGGGCATCGAGCCCGTTGATGGAGCACGTTCGCGAACTGCCTGAGGTCACGCCGCACGTGTTCGAACTGGCCAAGAAGGATGGGTATCTTGCGACGAACAGCCTTCTCTTGGATGCTGTTGTCATCGCCCGAGCCTACGGCGAGCTGGACGCTGATGCGGACCAGTTTCCTGATTCACTCGACCAATTGCGTGTCGGCTCCAATTCGGTTCCGGAGTGGCTCGACAACGCGCGCGAGTTCGTGCGGCAAGCGGTTCCTCGCAAGGGCCTCATCGTCGTCTTCTCTCCGTTGCTCAAGCCGGTCGCGGCCGACCTGGAGTCAAAACTGGCCGAGTCGGCGCTTCTCTATTGCCAGCTCGCTGACATTCGTTCGTTTGCTCATGGTCGTCACCTCTGGCTTGCAGAGCGTCCAGACGACTGTGCGATTCTGGCCTTGGTGGAACCAGGGTTGGAGCAGCTTTGGGCCCGCATGCAACAACTGCTACCCGGCGACGTCCCTGTTTGCACGATGCTGCTCGGCGGTGCCAGGCCGCAGGACCTTCTCGCGGGCCTGGTGGCGCAGATGCAGCTTGTGTCGCTAATCGCTGGCGAGCTGAAGAAGGACCCCGCGAAGCCACATGTCCCTGTCTTCGGACGCGAGCTGTACTACGTCGACCTCCCCTTGTTCATTCCTGCCCCCGAAGAAGCTGGGCGGAGGGGCGAGCAATCCAAGTACGAGGTACTTGGCGCGCGATGGCCCTCCATTGGTTCCGGTGGCGCGATGAGTCGAGCGTTGGAAAGCTTCGAGACGGCTCTCCGGCAGCAGTCGTTTCGCGCGATCGTCTTCGACTATGACGGGACGCTTTGCAGTTCGCAGCGCAAGGAAGTACCGCCGACGGCGGCGATCGTCGACCAGCTCAGGCGTCTACTAGACGCGGGCATCTCGGTCGGAGTTGCGTCCGGACGAGGGGACTCGATCCAGCAGCACCTGCGCGATGTGTTGCCATCAGACCTCTGGTCGAAGGTTCATCTGGGTCTCTACAACGGCGGCTGGATTGGCCTGCTGGGCGACGATATCCAAAGGCAGGTCATCACCAACGAGTTTCTCAGCCACGCGCGACGCATCCTTGGACGTTTGGAGGGCCTCGGCGTACCCATCGAGCGCGTTCGCGAGACGTACCCTCACCAGATCAGCGTCAGATTCAAGGAGGGCGTCGACGCCGAGAACATGTGGTTCGTGATCGCTGATTCGCTTCGACAAGCCGGTCTAGATATATCCACCGTGGTGCGCAGCAAGCATTCGGTCGACGTACTGGCGGTGAGCGTCAACAAGGCGCACCTCGTAGCCAACATGATCCAGGCGCGAAGCATCGACCCTTACCAAGTTGTGACCATGGGCGACCAAGGTGCTTGGCCCGGCAATGACTCGTCCTTGCTGGAGCATCGGTTTTCATTGAGCGTTGACCAGCCATCGCGGCGGCTGGATCGCGGGTGGAAACTGGCGCCGCACCACAAGAGAGATGTCGACGCTACGTTGTGGTATCTCCAGCGCGCAGAGATTGATGTGGCGACTGAATCATTTCGCTTCGTGCTCAGCACCTGACGAGGGAGGGACGAGCGATGAAAGATGAAAACGCACAGCATCTGCTTGCCAAGGTCATGGGCTGGCAAGATCAGGACGTTGTTTTGGACAAAGTTCCGGTTCTTCGCCTGCTCGCGGACTACAAGTACGACGGATACCAGCGGTTTGGCCCGGGTAAACGGTTCGTTGAGAGCTTGGCGCTGTGGCTCAACCAGTTCGACATGCCTGACCGTGCCGCTGCCCTGGACTTCGTACTCGAGCGGCTCGTCTACGTGTCCGACAATGAACTTTCCCATCTCGTTCAGCACGCGTATCCCGATGTCATCGTTCAGGAGCGAATCCGCTTGGTGGCAGAGGAGAAGGGCATCCCGACCTACCGGGTGGGCGAGATCTGCCGCGACCCACGGTTCGAGGAGTTGCAGCTGAAGTCGCTTTATCTGGGATTGAGCGATGGTGCGCGCACCAACGAGCTGCGCCGTTTCAGTAGCGGTGAGATCAGCAACGAGCAAATCTGGCAGGCCTACGAACTCGGTGAGGCCAAGGCCGAAGATATGTTGGAAGCGCTCGGGAAGGCTCTCACCAAGGAGCCGGAGATCGCGCCGCCAGGGAACGAGGATATTTGGCGCCTGTACGACGCTGGCGAAAAGGCTGCAGCCGAGAGCCTCATCGAACTGCTGCGAGTCAAACCTGTTCCGGTTGCTTCACCGCCGTTGCCGAAGTTCACGCTGGTATGGCTGATGGACGACTTTTCAGGGAGCGGCAATACCTACATCCGCTTCGACAGCAAGAAGAGCAGATTCAAGGGGAAGATCAAGAAGATCTACGAACGGCTTCATGAGGGTGACCTGATCGATACGTCACATTACGAAGTTTTCCTGCTGCTGTATGTCGCGACGCGACAGGCCATAGATCACATCGAGTACTGGTCGGAGCGCTTCACCTCCGAGAACAATTACAAGCCGTTGCAGGTGCGCGTGCTTTGCGTCATTGAACCCGAAGTGGGGTTGACGCACAGTGTGCCGCCGAGCCTGCAGGCCATTCTGAACAATCCCAAGTACTACGACCCGCTTGCCTTCGATGAGCACATCGAAGTGGGTGGCACCAGCACGGCGCAGATGGGTTTCGCCGGATGTGCGTTGCCGGTAGTGCTGTCCCACAACACCCCGAACAACTCGGTCTACATGCTCTGGGGCTCCGAGGCGCACGGGTTTCCAGGTCTGTTCCCGCGGGTCAGCCGCCACAAGGAGTTCTGAGTGGCCTACCGGGCAAATCCATTTCTAGAAAGAATGTCGGAACGAACGTCCGATCAGGAGTTCGTGCGCCTGTTTTCTCCAAAGATTCTCGACAGGCTGCACGAGGATGCTTTCACCGGCGCCGTGCATCTGTTCACCAGTCCACCTGGTGGGGGCAAGACCACCCTGCTGCGCGCCTTCACGCCGACTGCGCTGCGCGCTTTTTGGAATGCCCGCGCCAGCCAGGACGAGTCGTATCAACGGCTGTTGACGCGCCAGGTCTTGCACGAGACCGATGGGCCGCAGTTCCTCGGAGTGCTGTTGTCATGCGCGTCTGGCTACGCCGACCTCCCGCCTGGCGCGTCGCTAGCGCAGGCCGGGTTGTTTCGTGCACTGCTGGATTGCCGTGTTGTGCTCAGAGCTTTGCGCAGCCTCTCGTCGCTGCTCGGTCACGCATCGACTGATCAACTGGTCGATATCCGGCTGGAATACGACGATCTGGGCCGCGACCTCAAATCTATTCCTGCAGCGGATTCGGCGATCGAATTGGTTCACTGGGCAGAGGAGCGAGAGCGCGCCGTGTACGCCAAGCTTGATTCGCTCGTCGGTGACGCTTCAACAGACCTTCCCGTGCACGTTCGCTTCGAAAGTGTTCTCTGGCTTCAATGCGTCCGCTTCTTACGTGGGGACAAGGTCGTAGCGCCGCGCCGGCTTCTGATGATCGACGACCTTCAGAAGCTTCGCAAGAGGCAGCGTACGCTGATGCTGGAAGAGTTCGTCGAACTGCGACCGGCAGTCCCCGTGTGGCTGGCGGAGCGGAGCATTGCCTTGGGAGACGCGTTGATCTCACAAGGGGCTCGCGAAGGGCGCGATCTTCATCACTATCCGCTGGAAGATATGTGGGCCGGCAAGAGCGGGCAGCATCAGTTCACGACGTTCGCGCAAAGCATCCTTGACCGCCGCCTGGACGTGCAGCGAGCGATTCCGGCAGGCGCGTTTTCGCAGTACCTCGAAGATCAACTGACGCCTGATGACATCGGCGACGAGTTCGCGAAGGCAGTGCAGATCTTCGACAAGGAGATGGAGCGCCACCATCAGAACATCCGATACATGGATTGGCTCGCGCGCGCCGACGAAGGGAAGAAGACAGTCGGTTTCGACAACTTGATTGCGCTGTATGTCACGCGAATCCTAGTCGCCCGATCGGAAGGGCGGCGGCAACTGAGCCTTGAACTCGCGCCGCTTCCGGCTGAGGAATTGGACGAGCGCGACGGCAAGGTGCTCGCCGCCGCTGAAATCCTGTGCCACGAAGACCTGAAGCTTCCTTACTACTATGGTGTCGATCGGCTCTGCGCGCTGGCCACCACCAATGTTGAGGAACTCCTCGCCATAGCGGCAAGCCTCTACGACGGTATGCAAGCCAAGCAAGTGCTTCGGAAGCAGCCCGACCCGAGACTGTCCCCGGCTGAACAGGAGCGACGTATCAAGGAAGCGGCGAAGCGAAAGCGCGATTTCATTCCCAAGAGCCATACTGAGGGCACGCGAGCGCAAGGCCTGCTGGACTCGATCGGACTCTTCTGCCGGGACAAGACATTCCAGATTGCTGCGTCGTACGCGCCTGGCGTCACCGGTATTCGGCTTACCCGCTATGAATTGGGCAGACTGCGTCCCGAGCAGGCCAAGACATCCGAACCTCATGCTTTGCTGGGGCGTGTGCTGGCCGAATGCGTTGCAGAAAACCTCCTGACGACGCGCGATAGTGCAGCCAGCACTTCGAGGGAGGAAGGTACCGTGTTCTACCTGAATCGCGCGCTCTGCGCTTATCACGATTTGCCGTTGCAATATGGCGGCTGGCAAGACGTTTCGGCCGAGACCCTGATTGGGTGGATGGACCGTCCGTCGGCTCTAACCAAGCGTCGGTCGCTGGAGATGCCGCGATGACACTGTGGAATCGTTATGTGTTCCGTCGCGGCGCGGAAGTGCAGGACATGTGGGACCAAATGTTCCAGCAGCGGCGTCTTGCCGGCAAGGGCGTCCGACTGTTGTATGTGGGTGGCCGAGGGTTCGATCTGCGGGCGCAGGCCGTGATGGATCGGTTCATCGGCAGCGTTACGTCGTCGGGATGCGCGGTCGAGAAGGCTGAGTTGCTTCTTGTCGCTTTCAGCGGCTACCAGTTGAGCGATGAGCTCAAAGATGAAACGACCGCGAACGCAAACGCGCTGGAGGCGAAGTTCGCGGCGATTGGTACGGCTCGAACTGTAATGATCGGTTCCAGCGCCGAGGGCGAAGATGACCTCAGCGCTAGCAACGCGTTGCGGATGGGAACCGAAGAGGTACTTCGTGCAGTCTGCGACCAAACGGACATCGTGCTCGACGTCAGCTCGTTGCCCCGCATCGCCTACTTGTCTTTGATGCTCGCGCTTTTGCAGCGATTGGTTCCGAACCGCGATGGAACGGCACCGCTGGCAGCGTCAGGCATCAACCTGCAGATTCTTGTGGGTGAGGACGCCGACCTCGACAGCAAGATCCAATCGGAAGATCCAAGCAACGAGCTGGTCCTGATACCAGGGTTTGCCAGCGCACTCCAGACTGAGAGTACGCGTGACTGGCCGCTCGTGTGGTTTCCGGTGCTTGGAGAGAATCGCGTTTCGCAGTTGCAGAAGGTAATGGACGACCAGATTCCGACCTCGGCCGAGATCTGCCCAGTGCTGCCTCACCCTTCGAGGGACCCGCGTCGAGGAGATCGGCTGTTGATCGAATACAAAGGGCCGCTGTTCGACGCTCGCGAGACACCATTGACCAATGTGCTGTACGCGCATGAGAGCAATCCGTTTGAAGCCTACCGCCAACTTCTTGGCGCCATGAAGCGCTACAAGCGAAGCCTGAGCGTTATCGGGGGCTGCCGGCTCGTCGTGACCCCACTTGCAAGCAAGTTGATCACCTTAGGGGCCGCACTCGCGTGCTACGAAATGAAGCTCGACATCGTCAATGGTGACTATGGCGTTGCGATTCCGTATGCGGAGCCGAAGCGGTATGTCATTTCGGTAGCCGCGTTGCGTGCATCCAAACCCGACGTGACGGCAATCGTCCTCACTGGCGAGGCTTACGCGTGATCGATCGATCGCCCTTTGCCATCAGGTAATGGATTCCAGAGTCTCAAAGCGATATGACCGACAGCTCAGGCCGACACAGCGGAGTCGCGCGTCTGTTCGACTTGAATGATGATGCACTCGAGCAGCCGGTCCTGGGGCCATCTCTCGACTACATCGCGCGAGTTGGGCGCGAGGTCCGACTAAAACGCAAGGATTGACGAATGTGGAATGACGTCGAAGCGAAGATTGATTTACTGAATTTCTCGCACATAGCCAAGGCTGCTGCGCAGCTAATTCAGGACTCCGGGGGCGAGCCGCTGACCATCGGCGTGTCTGGAAATTGGGGTAGCGGTAAGTCGTCGCTGGTCAAGATGATCGGCGCCGAACTGAAGGCCAAAGCAGGGGATGAGAAGTACATCTTTCTGGAGTTCAACGCGTGGCTCTACCAAGGCTACGACGACGCACGGCAGGCGCTGCTTGACGCCGTAGGAGACAGGCTGGTCGCGGTGGCCGAATCACGTAAGACAGCCGTGGACAAAGCCTGGGGCTTCGTCAAACGCATCAAGCTGCTGCGCGTGGGTCGCATGTTGGCGCCGATCGGCGTCCAGGCGCTGATCGGCGGAACTTTAGGCGGCCCAATCGGTGCTCTCGTCGGCGCCGTCAGTGGCATGGTTCAGGCGGAGGCGGTCGCCGCAGAGGATGTTGAGAAGGTCAAGAAGGCCTATGGCGAGTTGCAGCCGGAACTTGCCGGCCTGCTGAAGGAAAAGAGCGAACAGTCCTTGCCCAAAGAGATCGAGGCGCTGCGGGGCGCTTTCAGGGAGCTACTGAAGGAACTGGACGTCACCCTCGTCGTGCTGGTCGACGATTTGGACCGATGCCTGCCGGATACGGCGATCCACACGCTCGAAGCCATGCGGCTGCTGCTGCATGTCGAACGTACTGCCTTCATCATCGCTGCCGACGAAGGGATGATCCGCAGCGCAGTTCGCTCGCACTTCAAGGATGCCGAGATCAGCAACGAACTGGTCACGAGCTACTTCGACAAATTGATCCAGGTGCCGCTGCAGGTTCCCCGCCTAGGCAACACCGAGGTCAAGGCATACCTCGTCCTGCTCCTGGCCGATCTCGCTCGTCGGCGTGGGCAGATCTCCGAACAAGCGATGACGGATGCGCAAGAGAAGGTGCTGAAGTTGGCGACGTCTGGCTGGTCCGGCCTGTCGGCGACGGACATTCGGACGGCTTTCGGGGCTGCGGCGACGGGCGTGGTCAAGGAAATAGATCTGGCAGACCAACTCGCGCCGATTCTGGCGAGCGCCGAACAGATTTCTGGCAACCCTCGATTGATCAAGCGGTTTCTCAACAACTTGTTGATCCGCGAATCCATCGCGAAATCACAGAACATGACCATCGGCTTCCCCGAACTGGTGAAGCTGCAGTTGTTCGAACGCTGCGCAAGCGCGGCAGGTTTCGAACACCTGGCAAAGGCTGTCGCAGCGAGCGATGACGGCAAGGTGAAGTTCTTGGCTGAATTGGAAGTTTCGGCTGGCAAGGGCGAAGCGTGGGCGGCGCCTTCGCAGTGGCCACAGGCGTTCTACGAACAGTGGGTCAAGCTCGCGCCGCCGCTGGGCGATGTCGATCTGCGCCCGTTGATGCATTTGAGCAGGGACCGCAAGCTTTCGATCGCTGCGTACGACGAACTGAGCCAGGACGCCCAAAAAATGCTTGAAGCTCTTCTGGGAGCCGACTCGGTCATCCCTACTCTCATCGATCAAATCAAGGCGTTGGGTGAGCAGGAGGCGGAGCGGGTACTCAATCGGTTGGGTCGTAAGGCGCGAAACGAGCAGTTCACGGCGGCTTCAATTGGTCGCTGTCTGAACCTTACCAAGGCGTTCCCAACGTTGGGCCCGCAACTCGCCCTCTTGCTGGGCGAGATGCCGGCCAGCCGCCGGCCCAGCGAGCTCGTCCCGCTGCTGCGAAACGAACCGTGGGCGGCAGGCGAACTGCAGACTTGGGCGGATGACTCCGCCACGCCTACGTTGGTAAAGAAGGCGATCGCGGCTACGAAGGGGAAGGCGTAATGGGAACTTCGGCGTCCAGCGCCGGGCCCGGCGCCAATGTCTCCTTCGACCCGCCGTGGCTCAATGACATCCCGGTCGGCGGGGCGGGCGAGGGCGACGGTGTCGATGGCGGTGCACCGACACCCACGCCGCCCGTCGCCAACGGGGTAGCGCCTGGTCAGCGGTTCCGAGGTGCGCGCATCAGCCTCGGCGCGTTTGCCCGCAATGGCGACAGCGGGGCGCTTGCACGCGCTGCTGGCCACTATTCCCGGACGGGAATGGGCGGTGCGCGCAATGTCGCGGCGCGCATGCGCACCTCCACAAAGGCTGCCGCTGGGCTGGGCTCGTTCCTTCAAGCGACACGGGAGCGATCAGATCCGCAGATCAACCAGTGGGTAGATGCGCTGCGTGCGACAAATCCTTCCGCACAGACCGTCATCGACGCCATCGTTTCCCAGATTCTTCCAGAAGGTGGCAGCGTCGACGAAGAGTCCGCCAAGGACTCGATGGCGCAGGCCCTGTCCGAACTCATGGTGCTGGACCCCCAAGTCGATTTGCTGACGCTCCAGGATGCACAAATCTGGACGCTGATGCAGCTGTACCTGGGCCACGAGGCGTGCAATCGCATGTACGCCGATATCGGTCAGTTGTTCGAGAGTGCGCGGTTCGATCCTGCTGTGGTCGTGCAGCGGACCAACGAAATGCGCAGCTTCCTGAAGAATGCGGTCGCAGCTCAGTTGGATACCCTGAGGCAGGCGACGCCGAATCCCACACGCCAGCAACTGGAGACCTTGCTGCGCGACGCGGTGCAAACGACTTTCACTGTCTTTGAGGATTCGCTATGAATCGGGTCATCTGTGTTCCTCAGCAGGCGTTGCCGGCCCAGTTGGATCGCGGAGCCGTGTACTACTCGATGTACACGCATTCCCAGCGCCAGGACGTCGGCTCCGTGGCGACGGGCCTACTGGACGACCTCGAGTTAAAGGGCGTCTATCCGAGCCTTGCCGCCTGGGACTTCGCGACGTTCGCCTTATCTGTAAGTGCAGCGGATCTGGCCGTGCAGCGCGGCAGCAGTGCCGATGGGTGGACTCGCATGATCGAGCTGGACGTCGCCCTTCAGGACCCGGCACCTTTTACGCTGAAAAAGCGCGACATCGAGGAGATGCTGCGCTTTCTCACAGGAGATTTCTGGCATGTGCGGTTTCTCGACGGGGGACGCCCTCGGCCCCAGTCCACCGCACCTGCCCGCTTTGACGCAGACTGTGTTTGCCTGCTGTCGGGCGGTATGGATAGCCTTGTGGGTGCGATCGACCTCACGGCGATGGGCAAGAAGCCGCTCTTCGTTTCACAGCTGGTAAAGGGCAACAAAGAGGATCAGCACTACTTCGCGCGCAGACTGGGTGGTGCAGACCGGCATCTGCTTTGGAACATCAACGTGCGATCGACCGTGGAGCATGAGCTATCGACTCGCGCCCGCTCTATCGTGTTTTACGGCTTCGCCGCCATGGCAGCATCCGCTCTGCCGGACTTCGACCCTCTCTACGTCTACGTACCGGAGAACGGATTCATCAGTCTTAACATTCCGTTGAACCCAGGCCGGATGGGGTCGCTCAGCACGAAGACAACCCACCCAGTGTTTTTGAAGCACCTGCAGGAGCTGTGGACTGCGCTGGGAATCGCCGCCACGCTCCACACACCGTACAAGCACATGACCAAGGGCGAGGTCCTCGTGAACTGCCATGACCAGTCGCAGATGTGCCAACTCATGCCCAGAACGACGAGTTGCGGGAAGTACGGCCGCCTCAACCAACAATGTGGCAGGTGCTTTCCATGCCTCGTGAGAAAGGCGGCGTTTTTCCGTGCCGGCATGCCCGATCCGACCCCAAGCTACTACCACGACGATCTTCAAAATGCGGCGCCAGCTGGCAACGCGAACGATACGAACGCTGTCGCCATTGCCTATCTGCGGTATCGCAGTGAGGGCATTCGGCCATTGGCTGCCGGCGCGCTGACTTTTGCTGCTCCTTCCGAGCGCGCTGGCTACCAGCGTGTCGTCGAGGCCGGCATCAGCGAACTGGGAGCCTATCTTGAGCACGAAGGCATCATTTGATCGACTTTCACAGTCATTTGGACCTCTACCCGAACGCCTTGAGCCTGCTGCCGCGCGTGGCGCGGGAGAACGTCTTTACCCTCGTCGTTTCCACCAGCCCGAAGGCTTGGCTGGCCACGTCGAAGGTTTTCTCCGGTTACGCCAACATCAAGATTGCGCTGGGACTCCATCCAGAGATCGCGGTGGCAAAGGCTGCGGAGAAGGACTTGTTCATCAGTCTCGTCGCACAGGCTGAGTACGTCGGGGAGGTTGGCTTGGATGGCTCGCCACGCTTCAAGGCGTCATTGCCTGTCCAGCGGGCGATTCTGGACGCGGTCCTTGCCGAATGTGAGCGGGTGGGCGGGCGTGTCATGAGCCTGCATTCGCGCGGCGCTGCCGATCAGGTATTGGATGCACTTGCGGCGCATCCCAAGGCGGGCACGCCAGTGCTGCATTGGTTCTCCGGCACGAACAAGCAGCTGAGTCGCGCCGTGGAGCAGGGCGCGTGGTTCAGTGTCGGCCCCTCGATGATCGCCAGCGAAAAGGGCCGCCAGCTTGTGGCTGAAATGCCTAGGTCGCGCCTTCTGCTGGAAACCGACGGACCGTTCGCAACCAAACCTAACGGGACGCCTTGGCTTCCGTGGGAAACGACGGACGTGATGGCGGTTCTGTGCGAGGCGTGGGAGATGCAGCGAGAGCAAATGCGCGATCAACTGCTCTGCAACCTGAAGGTCATCACAGGGGAGGGCACATGAGTTCCGCGGCGCGGCTCGCAGACGGCTAGGCTCTCTGTCATGATGTCGAAAGGGCCGAGGGGGTCTCAAGCCATGTGGACCATCGAGGGCGGCGTTCCGTAGATCGAAATTCGATATGCTCGCACCTGATTGATCATGGTGTCGAAAACGTCGCTTCCCCGCAAATCGCCCCATCTCCCGCGCCAGCAAAAGATCTGCGCTTCTGACGGTAAAAGCGACGGTATAGACCCATGTTGATCACGGCCAAGTCCTTTAACCATGCGGGTTTGGGCGGCCTGTTGATGATGGAGTGGGAATGATTGGCCGGTGCCCGGCGCGGATGGCAAGGCTGAATCGCCCCGGCTTTCAAGGAGGCCGGTTGGTTTAAGTCAGACCGCCACCGCGGTGGCCTGACCGGCGAGTTGCCGGTAGTAGTTTGCCTCGGCTT